>Ga0080006_1115075_pt1 | contig 323668 bp, 298 predicted proteins | sample RS3BMetagenome_FD_69209 | JGI IMG/M metagenome (GOLD analysis project Ga0080006, IMG submission 69209) | Ferric oxide microbial mat and aquatic microbial communities from Rainbow Spring, Yellowstone National Park, USA - RS3B (SPADES... ... | reverse complement strand
GAAATGTACTGGGAACGCGGGCGGATCGCGCGGTGTTCGAAAGGCTGGAACGGGATGTGCCGGACGCCGACTACGATCCGCTGTCGCGTACAATCGTCATCCGCCGGGGAGAGCAGACGGCTGCGGGACTCGTATTGATCGTCGCCGCGGGCACCTCGGATTTGCCGGTGGGGCCGATTATATGAGCAGTGGCTCACAGGCGACGTGGTAAAAAGCCATAACGGTTACCCATGATTCGCAAGTATCTTGAGATGCATGTGGAGGGAGACCTATCAAGGAGAGGCGGGATGTGATTGGGTGGCCTCGGCACTTCATCACATTATTTCCGTATTGGAGCCTGTTCAAAAAGGTCTTAAATTCGCATAAAAAACCAAAATGCACCGACCGCGAAAAATGGTAAAGTGGAAGTACCACTACAACCATTAACCAAAGACGCGAGGTGCATTTTAATGGATTTGCAGCTTGAGCTGCTTCCGTATCACTACTATAACACATTGGTATTTGACGCGGAACTCATTGATTATATCGATCATGTAGACGACTCGATTGTACTGGAGAAAATCGCGCCACTCTATAAAAATGGCGGACGTCCATCCGTAGATCCAAGAACCTTCTTTCGCATGCATTACCTCTACTTTACCCGTCCGGAGATCTCCTCGTTTCGAGAGCTGGAGAGACAACTGAAGGAACCGAAGAATCAAGCATGGCGCAATTTTATCGGTGTTTCGAGCATTGAGAGGGTGCCTGTTCACAGCAGTCTCAGCCATTTTCGCACCAAACACCCATGCCCCTGCGGGGCACAAGATTATCATGAAAATGTTCCGTAGGCATTTACTTGTCGGCTCCGATGATCGAAGATAAAGTCAAGCAGGACAGGAAGGTTGTTCGCTTTATGGGGTGCGACCCCACGCACCAAACTAACCACAACCGCCTTGAGCACAAATTATTGTTGCCATGAGCACATCCATCAAATTTCCCTGGGTCAGGCGGCTGTGCCCTGCTTGGAAAGGATGAGAGCTTTGGACGCTGTTCGAGAGTGTTGTGCAGGTCTGGACGTCCATCAAGCCAATGTCGTCGCCTGCGTTCTCAAAGGACCTCTGGAGGAGAAACCGCAGATGTTCATGCGAGAATTCTCAACCGTCATGTCGGGCTTGCTTGCGCTGTCCGATTGGCTGGCCGAACTGGGTTGCACCGAAGTCGCCATGGAAAGCACCGGCGTATATTGGAAACCGGTTTTCAATGTTCTCGAAGCGACTTGCTCGGTCACCCTGGCTAATGCCGCCCACATCAAGAACCTTCCTGGACGCAAGACCGACAAGAAGGACGCGCAGTGGATTGCGGAATTGCATCGCAGTGGCCTGGTGGCCAACAGCTTCGTGGCTCCTCGTGAGATTCGCGAATTGCGGGATCTCACAAGGTACCGCCGGAAACTCAAGGGGTACGAGACATCGGAGCGCAATCGCATCCTCAAGGTTCTGGAGGATGCCAACATCAAGATGTCCACCTTTATGAGTGACGTATTCGGCAAGTCGGGACGGTTGATGTTGGATGCGTTGGTCAATGGCGAAGTGATTGAACCCGAGCAAGTGGCGGATTTGGCGCTGGGAAGGCTGCGTGCGAAGATTCCGGATCTCGTACAAGCACTCAATGGCCGGGTGACGCTGCATCACCGCCGGACCATTCAACGCTCGCTCAAACATCTCCAATTTCTCGAGGAATCGATCGTCGAGTTGGAGAAGGACATGGAGCAGTACTTTGCGCCTTATCAGGCACAGGAAGAACTGCTGCAAACCATTCCGGGTGTGGGCCCGAACGTGGCGAAGGTGATCCTTGCTGAAATTGGCACGGACATGTCCGTGTTTCCCTCGGAATCCCATCTCTCGTCGTGGGCTGGACTCAGTCCTGGAAACAACGAGAGTGCAGGTAAAAAAACGTACGAAAACAACGCAGGGTAACAAGGCACTGAAGTCGGCGCTCCTGGAAGCTGCCTGGGCGGCGGGCAGGACCCGGACATTTCTGGGTTCAAAATTCTGGTCTGTGGCTGGTCGAAAGGGTAACAAACGAGCCACGGTCGTGGTGGCGCACAAGATCCTCGTTATCGCGTACCACCTACTCAAGGACGCTATTCCCTATAATGAGTTGGGCAAGGACTATCTGGAGAAGCGCAAGCCGGTTTCAACCGAGGATCTCATGGCTCGCCGACTGCGCAAGAAAGGCTACATCGTGACGGAGCCAGATCACGCCACAGCATAGGCATTCTGCGTCAAACGGGACTTCCTTGCTGCTCGGGCATTCTATTGCCAAAAAACTGAGATACCTGGCCATCTTCTCCCGCAATGGGGGCCTATTTTCTCATCAAAGTCAGCGCCGAACTTTTCTACGCGATCCTATTCGATCTGATCGCTCAAGCCCTTAAACTGAACGATTTTTTGCAGCCCACACTCGCCGGTATCGATTCCAGACCCGTATGGGCCAACGTCAACGGGTACAAGCACAAACACTGTGACTGCCCGGATCGAAGCCGTTGTGACTGAGAGAAAACGTATTCTGATCCGGATGCCACTTGTGGTGTGCAGCGGTCGAAGGCTGAATATTTCAGCTCCAAAGAGCCATCGGGTTAATAAGTGAGAGCCACTTCGTTAATAAATTAGAGCCACCATGTTAATCAGACCAGCCACACCAGCGAGCCACTTACTGGCGATCGTCCATCCGCCGTCCAGTCTCCTCCTCGCTCAGGAACCCGTCAAGGGGAACAACGCCCTTGACAGAACCCTTCGTTCGAAGGGCGGGTTGGCTAGAATGGAACGGGAAGGTATGACGCAAGATCATAACGGGGGTTCATTCGATGTCGTAAGGCTAGAACCCTGATGGCTCTTCTGTGTTAACACAGTGGTTCTCAATTCCTAACATCGTGGCTCTATCATATTAACCTGCTGGCTCTCCCTCACCGAAATATTCAAAGGCCAACCAGAACAAGTTCTTCATCGGGTATCGCAAGCATTCGATTGTATGTCCGAGCCCGAAAGAGCCTGTTGTCCTGTTCTCCATCATTCTTCCCAATGACACGGCGGACGTGAAAGTCATGCTACCGCTTGTTGACATGATGAAGAAGATCGAGGGATTGCAGGTCGACTATCTGGTGGCGGACTTGGGATACTTGGACGCAGAAGATCAGAAAGAAGCGTTACTCCGTCACGATGTGGCGGTCGTGACAGGCTTCAAGAAAAACACGATCATCCCGGAGCACTGCTCCTCACAAGGGAAACCGGAATGCGAGCAAGGTCATGCGCTCGTATTCGATGGATTTGACAGAGAGAGCTATACCGCTTGGTTTCGTGGTGACGCTGCGTTGTGCGCTGCCTGTCCGCTGCAAGGTCTTTGTGATAAACAGTTTGGCTACTCGTTTGAAGAAAATTCCCTCTTCCACGGACCCGTGCCCCAGGATAGCATGCTGCAGGAATCCATGATGGCGTTTCGCAAACAAGTGGAGCTGGCGTTTGCGCAAGAGTCGAATCAATTAACCTCCGTCATGAAGCATAAGAAGGTGCCGGTATGTGAAACCAAACGGGTAGAGAAATGGTTTATTCTGCGGGATGCGTTCCGACTGGTGGAACGGATGATTCAGCATCTACGAGCGACAGTTTTGCCGCCACATCATGTGGCGAACATCAAAAAGATGGAGGAGATCCAAGCGGAGCAACTATTGTTGCCGTTGGTGGGGTAACGTTCACGAGGATAACCCAATAAGAGGAAAAACAAAAGGCAACACGGGATAGATTTGTCCCCATTCCACCACTGGTAAACTGAACGGTGTAAGGAAAGGCGATGACACACAATACAAACCTCTAATTACCAATAGTGGAGTTCTGTCTGATGAATCAATTTGGCGCAACAGAACTAAAGTCGGTCTTTTTGAACAGGCTCGTAAGTCAACAGGGTTTATGAATTCGTTCATGATTTAACCTCCAAATCTAAGTGAGAGCTGATATTGCGATCCCACCGAGTGCTGAAATGATGACAACAATCCAAGGCGGAAGCTTCCAAATCATGAGTAACCCGAAGGCGACCATTGCAAGACAGAAATCATACGGTGTCTTGATTGCACTCGTCCACACAGGGTTATATAGAGCGGCAATCAAAATACCGACGACAGCCGCGTTGATCCCGGCAAGAGCGGACTGAAAACCCGATTTGGAACGAATGACATTCCAAAATGGTAACGCGCCTGCGACCAGCAGGAATGCAGGAAGGAAAATTGCAAGGAGCGCAAGCAATCCACCTACGATCCCGTTGGGATAAGGTTTTGAAACAAACCCGAGATATGCAGAAAACGTGAACAAAGGTCCTGGTACTGCTTGTGCAGCTCCATAGCCTGCGAGAAATTGCGCATTTGACATCCACCCTGTCGGAACCACGTTCCGTTGAAGCAACGGCAAAACAACGTGACCACCACCGAAAACTAAAGCTCCTGCTCGGTAGAAACTATCAAACATTGCAAGTCCCTGATTATGAATGCCAAGTCTTAAAAGGGGGAGTACAATAAGAAACGTAAAAAATAGACTGAGAAAAGCAATTCCTGTTTTACGGCTGAGCGGAATTCGCATGGGTTGAATTTCTTTTGCCGCATCTACTTTGAAAAATCTCCATCCAATCAGTCCTGATATGATAATAATGAGCATTTGAACATAAGATGTTGGAACTAAAAGTGTTACAACAGCCGATAGTATCGCAATTGCCCCTCGTACTCGTCCTGTAGCAAGCTTAGTCGCCATACCCCAAACCGCTTGGGCAACGACAGCCACGGCTACGATCATTAGACCATGTAACCATCCAGCTTGTTGGATGTTCAGTTCTTTGAGCACAAAAGCGAAGATCATCAGTGCAATGGCAGATGGCAGTGTAAATCCAAGCCAAGCCGCGAGACCTCCGAGTAATCCAGCACGTTCAATGCCAATGGCAATGCCGACTTGACTGCTTGCAGGTCCAGGGAGGAACTGACAAAGAGAAACCAAATCTGCATAACTTTTTTCATCCAGCCACTTTCGCCGTTTCACATACTCCTCGTGGAAATACCCTAAGTGTGCAATCGGACCCCCAAAGGATGTAAGTCCTAAGCGGGTCGAAACCTTCAAAACCTCAAGAATGCGATTCAACGGGCATTCACTTCCTAATCTTTGATCTCTTTGAACAGTTCGGATGCCTTTTTTTTGGCTTCAATGAGGACTTCCACTCCAAGCAACGTGGTGGTGTAGTATTTTCTGATTTTCCCATCCACAAGCCTGTCTTCCTTAGTCAGAAGCCGTTCGTTTTCCATGGTGTGGAGCACGGGATACAGTGTACCAGCACTCATGTTGTAACCGTGCTCCCGAAGTTCCCCCAACATCCACATGCCATAAATGGGTTCAATTTTTGCGTGATGCAAGATATGGATTTGAATGAATCCCAAGAATAACTTTCGTAGAACACGATCCTCGATAACGTCCACCCCTTATCGAACTTAGATATCGTATTTCGATATCAATTTATCACGATCATGACAAGTATGCACGCTCGAAATGTGCCCATTTCTAGGCGATGAGTTTATTGTATTAACGCGCTAGTCCAATAAGGCTCGCTCTTGTCTCGATAGGGAAACGTTGGAAATGATGCCATGTACCACGCCTCCACGTGACGCGTGCGATGTGGCTATGCCATCCACCTGCGATCATACAAATGAGCGCGAGCGATCTGCCAGCCCCCGTTGGCGCCATCCGTCGCTCAGCGTCTGTTCGGCCCGCACCTCGGTTGTGTAATGTAAGCTGAAAATGTACCGAATTGTCACCTGCGCGTCCACGGCGATCCCGGCCAGCGTCTCGAATCGACCGATCCGGCCTTTGAATTCTTCGCGCACCTGCTGAAATCCGAGCGCGCCGCAGCCGATACCACTAAACAGGTACAGGGCCTTATAGATGCGGTCCGTGTCCAAGGTGTTGTGTTCGCCTCCCGTGTCTGACTCTCAAGATCAGCGTAACGGACTGGGCCGAATGAAAACGGTCAATTTTACGTCAATTATGGAGTGCGGGTTTTTTCCGATACCCGGACGCTAAAAGGGCCGTTCTGGTCGTCTGGCACCGTGTTACGGGGTAGGTTCTTCCACTTGCTAGATCTGCGACAGCAGCGTCATGACCTTGTCAAACTGCTCGACCGGTATGCTGATCCCCTTTCCGGGTAGCCACTGTTCGCCGTTGTTCAAAAAGGGGTCAGAACTCCCCTGTGCATTGTTTCGTTCGCACAAGAATGCTCCCTCACGTACACAAAACGTACGCTTGGTGCGCATTCTTGGCTACCTTCCTTGCACTACTTGGGTCTTACCTGACCCCTTTTTGAACAGGCTCTATTGGGTTAGATCCGGGCCAAACCTAATAATGGGCGGTTTGACGGTACCACATCCACACGAGATTCCGGAGTCACATGTAATTTACCATAGGTTAAAATCATCCAATTATCACACAAAAATGCGGATATTCTTTTTCTTCGAGGATGATCATGGACAAAGAGTCGAAAAAGAGGGGGAGAAGTCAAACTTCTTCAATGCACTTCGGTATATCGTTTCGGATATTGTTGACCATAGTGGAGACAGGGAAGGCCCGCATGAGTTTCGCAGGATATGGAACGAGCAAAGGCTGGATGGCTTCGCGTTCCTGGACCTTGGGATCGAGCCACAGCGCTTCGGCGTGTGGGGCGACATCATCCACGAGCGGCCGCCGTCCTGACATTACTCCGCAGGTACTCTTTCATCCCGCGAAGGTGACGTGAAGCACGTTGGATGTTGCTTCGCGAGACCCTGACAGAAGTAGGAAAACCCAAATATATACATTGACAGATGCCTGGTACAAGTCTATATATACTTATATAACACGTTTTAATAAGATGTTTAATATCTAACGTGAAGGAGGAATGCGCAACGTTTACAAGGAGCTGGAAGACAAGTAGTATATAGCATTGATGGCCGTGTGAAATGTAAATGGCCATCAATTCGACAGTATGTGGTGGGATGGATATGACTGCTTCCAGGGGTGGGAACTTTGTCACTCTGAAACAAGGAAATAAGCGCGTTATCCTGCAAGCTTTATTGCATGATTCTACTGCCACTAAACGTGAGTTGGCCAATCGGACGCAACTGACCTTTGCCACTATTTCGAATCTGTTGACGGAGCTTCTTGAAGAAGGCATGGTGCGCAAGTTGGGATTTGCGATCTCCAATGGTGGGCGAAAACCGCTGCAATACGGAATTAACCCAGCTGCATATGGATTTTTTGGCATTGAGATACGGATGCAGGAAATTGTATATGCGTTTATGAACTTCAAGGGCGACGTGGTCTGTTCCCTCAAACAACCGTTTGCAGCGATTCAGGGTCCGCATGAGGCCGCGCGCCGTATCGGAGAGACTGTGCACACCTTAGCGGATGAACAGGGAGTCCAGACGGAACGCATCGGCGGCATCGGAATCTCTGTTCCTGGGCTCATCGATTACGACACCGGAGTTGTCGCGAATTCACCCAACATGCCGAAGTGGCGCAATGTTCCGTTTCGCGATATGTTGTTCGATCTGTTTCAGGTGCCCTGCTATCTGGAAAAGAGTGCGTACACTGCGGCGTTTAGTGAGCTTCGCTTTGGCGCAGCAAAGGGAATCCGGCAAATGATTTACGTCTTGGTGGATGCAGGGATTGGCGCGGGTATTGTCGTCAATGGAGAATTGTACAGAGGTGCCTTCAATGGTGCCGGTGAGATAGGACACACTGTGGCAATGGAAAATGGACGTGTTTGCAATTGTGGGAAAACAGGCTGTCTGGAAACGGTTGCGTCTGGTCTTGCACTGCGTCACGAACTGAAACAAATCGGACATGGTGTAGAGTTCGATCAGTTGGAAGATCTGATATCGCAAAACGATCCACAAGTGATGGCCATCATTGCAGAGGCTGGCAAGCATCTGGGCACTGCCGTTGGAAACCTGTGCAACACGCTTAATCCGGACATGATCGTCATAGGCGGCGCTGTGGGGAATATTTCTGCCTATTTTGAGAGTGCCAGAGAGGCGGCAAGGAGGAGTATGCTGGACGAATTTTCAAATCGAGTCCGGATCGAAAAGAGTCAGCTGAAGGAATTGTCTGGTGTGATTGGCGCGGCATCGATTGCATTTGATCGCTTCACCTACGTGTAACTTTATCATTACCGCGCAGTCCATGCGCATTCGAAGAAAATCATTTCACGCGAAAGGGTGTTGATCAATGAATGAAAGCGCTCTACAAATGCTCGATAATGAACGCCTCTCTGGAAAGATCGTCTATACGACCATCGTTGCCGCCTTAGGGGCGTTTTTGGACGGATACGATCTTGCAATCATAGGCGGCGCCTTCTTGTTTCTTAAGTCACAGTGGCATTTGACACCCGCTCAAATGGGCGTTCTCGGCTCGCTCGCCTTTGTCGGCATGATCGTGGGCGCCCTTGTTTTTGGTCGAGTCACGGACAAATTCGGCAGGCGCTCCGCATTTATGATCGACCTGGCGCTCTTTGTCATTGGAGGCTTAATCTGCGCCCTAGCTACGAATGTACTGTGGTTGGAGATTGGACGCTTCCTTGTAGGGTTCGGCATTGGCGCAGACATTCCGATCAGCACCTCTTTGATCGCGGAAATTAGCCCGAAAAATAAGCGGGGGTTTCTGACCGGTCTGATGCAGGCGTTTTGGTTTGGCGGCGCGTTATTCTCTGCGGTTGTTTCGATTCTGTTCGCCAACGGCTCACCTGACAGCTGGCGTTGGCTGCTTGGCAGCGGGGTGCTGGTTGCGGTTGTTATCATGCTGTTGAGATCGAAGGCTCTGGAAAGTCCACGGTGGCTGCTCTCGCAAGGAAGGACCGAAGACGCGAAACAGGTTCTTGCCGAAGTCGTCGAACGTTCGGGCGATGTGCGTCAGGCATCGGAGGAATCTTCTCACCTGCATTTTTCCGCACTGTTCACCAAAAAGTACGCCGCGTCACTCTTCCTGGTGTGTCTGTTCTGGTTTCTCGTCACGATTCGCGGCGCTGCATTTGTCGTGTATACACCAGCTCTGCTTCTCACATTTGGACTCACCTCTAAAACGGCAAGTTTTGAAATGAATGCTATTTTGTTTGCGGTTTATACTGTAGTATCTGTAATTTCCGCCGTTTACATCGATAAAATGGGTCGTCGCTCCATCGTTCTTTGGGGTTGGGCGCTGGCAACCCTTATCACCCTCATCATGGCATTTGTCGGCAGTTCAACTGCCATAGCGCTGTTTGTCCTACTCCTGTTGTCCACGGTTCCTATCCAAACTGTCACCGTCGCCCTTTTTCCCTGGTCTGTTGAGTTCTTCCCAACGTCTCTTCGCGCGAGTGCGCAAAGTTTCGCGTCTGCAAGCGGAAAACTGGGAGGTCTTGTGGCAACGCTTTTCTTCCCTATTGTGCTTGCCGCCGTCGGCTGGGGCAATACGGTGTTCATCTTCTTTGCCATCATGCTCTTGGGCCTGATCATTGGTTTTGCCGTCAAGCCAGAGGAAACCCGCAATAGATCTCTGGAAGACATTTCTGTCGAAAGGTCTTTGCTTTAGATTTTACGTGGTGTCCTTGGCCTATTGTCCAGGACACCCTATGTGTTTGGGGAGGGAATATTTATAATGAAATCACACGACAGCATTCCATGGACAAGCAATTGCGCCAGAGACAGCCATGACAGACTGTCGAAGATGACACTCGAACAAGTGGTGACCAAGGCAGCGCAAGTATATGGTGTTAACATCGCTTCCGGTTTCAAGAAACCTAGAGAAGTCCGTCACTGTAAGGAATATTCCGATCGCCCGTTCTCTTTTGGCAATCTCCGCCGTGCGTTTTTTCTCAAGCAAAGCCCGGGGCATTCCTTCACATGGCAAACACACCCGGTGACAGCGGATCTCGAAAGCCATTCTGTGTTTGTGTTTGAGTTTGCGATGGGGAACGGCAGTCCCATATTCCAGGCGACCGGGCAGTTTGATCTGGAAGTGAACGGCGTCAATGTGCTGTCGTTTCGGGTCAACAAATACAGTGATATGTGGTGGAACAACGAGCTTGAAATCGCATTTTCTTATACCGCGCGCACGGTCAAATCGGGTCCTCTTGGCGTCGGAATTACCCTCGATTCGCACATAGTCAACGAAGGCTGGGCCACATTCGGCTTGGGACTTCTTCGCGTTCCCAACCGTGTATTGAATGATGACAAAACGATTGACGTGACAATTCGAAGCCACAGCCCCGGCGAGCTGTCGGAGCAATGGGTTCGTGTGGGAGACTTGCCGAATGTTTTGGTGGATAATGACTATTACGATGGACTCTTTCGTGTATGTTCGAACGAGCGCATTCATGCCACAGTTGGAGAATATACCTATTATATGGGGGATATCCACAATCACAGCGGTGAGAGCCGCAGATTGCGCGGCCAAGGGTGCGGGAGGGCGTCTGCGGAAGAGGTTTTCCAGTACGCGCGAGACGTATCAAATCTCGACTTCTTTGCGCTCACCGAACATGACTGGCAGATGAACGAGGACGATTGGCGACATATCCTAGATCTTTGCAAAACCTATCATGCGCCAGGCCAATTTGTCACCATTCCGGCGCAGGAATGGACATCCCAAAATTTCGGCCATCGAAATGTCTACTATGAGAGAGAAGGCGCGCCGCTTCTCTTGTGCGACGTCGAAGGACGCTATAACACGATTGATGACAGGAACCCAAGTCCTGTCGACCTGTGGCAACAACTCGATGAGATCGGCATACCTTGCATGACCATTTCGCACCATCCGTCTGTTGGACAATTCCCCTTATCCATGATTGAGTATTATAACCCCGCCTACGACCCTTGCATTGAGATTTATTCTTCTTGGGGCAGTTCGGAGTACGCGTACAATGCGCTCACAGACGGAGCCGATCGGTTTGAAGGACTCAACGTGATCGATGTGCTTCAGAGGGGAATCAAGGTGGGGTTTGTGGCGTCCAGCGACAGCCATGACGGTCATCCAGGCAATGCCCAGGGAGCTCCTGGGCATCGTGACCACCTGTTTCATTACTTGGGCAGCGGACGCACGTTTGTTCTTGCCAAAGAACTGACCAGAGAGTCGGTCTTTGAAGCGATTCGCCAGCGGCGGTGCTATGCGACAACAGGAGCGCCAATTATTCTATCGTTTACCATCAACGACGCACCTATGGGAGCGGATCTGATTGTCGCAGATCCACGCGTCACAATTCAAATCGATGTCCGTGGGCCATCCGAGCTTGAGCGAATCGACCTCGTGAAAAACGGAGCCATTGTGAAGTCGTTCATTCCGCTCGGTCGCAGTTTCAAACATACGTTTACCGATGAAGCGTTGGACGATGCACATTTCTACTATGTACGCGTGCTCCAGAAGGATCAAGAAATGGCCTGGTCAAGCCCAATCTGGATTTCATAATAACGGCATGGGTGGGCGAGACCAGCAACTCCTGCTCTCGGTCACCATGAGTGGGAGCGGGAGTTGCTGGTCATCCTTGTCACTGGGATTGCCCAATCAACCATCCAAAACCGCGACCTGTGTTTGCTATGCATTTGTATTGTAGCATGGCGATTTCGGCGCGGATGAGGTTTTTGTTTGGCCAGGCTTTGGCGAATTCTATGCGCATTGTGTTCACTTCCTTTCGGGGGTGGGGTTAGTTGCGGTGGAATCTTATGGAAAAATTATAACACACCGAATACCATGTTGAGAATTCCCCCCTTTTGCTTCTATTTATCGTATCATCGTTTATGGTGGTTACAAGAGGGGATATAGGGGTCTGTCAACCATGAGATAATCACAATAAATACATATTCTAGTTCATATGTTTGGAGGGGGGTTGATGAGTCGTGCGTGTGTGTGGCGCTCGTGCGTGAAAATAGAACATACATTGATTCAGGCTGCATGTGCTTCCGAAATGAATTCTTGGATGTCACAGGTTATCGCAGTTTTTGTGATCCTATTTCCTGTTGCAGTGCTTTTACTCTTTTTCAGCTGGAAGAGAGTGAAGAAGATGCGAAGTTCCGATGGTGATCAACATGCTGTAAAGGGTAACCAGACACTCAAAAACGGTTGTTCTTGCGCCTGAAAAGCCGATTTGGAGGGAGATCCACATGCTCATGACGGTAAAAATATGTCTGATTAACACCAGCAATAGTATGAAGATGATAGCAAATAGGGTAATAAGATGTACCACTACATTCAAAGATCCGCCAGAGCTTGGATACGGAATATCTCAAAACTCACGGAAAACGCGATCTTGCGACAAAGCGACTCAAAGTGCGATTTTGACTTGTGTAATTTGCAAAATTTTTTCTTTGCGATAAGTTTAACAGGAATTATAATAATTGCTGTCGAAATCACAGTCATTGACCAGAGCGGATTATGCCCTTAAATCTCAAGACTTTTGCAAAACGAAAAATTTCCTGATTTCGGGTACAACCATACAACCAACCTGCTTCCGATGTTTGGCAGCTCGGTTCGTCAAAGAAGATGCACCCTCGCTATTTGCTCGGTGCTCAAGGTAGTCGGAGCGTATTCTCCCGTAAATGGCGTATAGCCATAGCAAGCACGAAGCTTACAAGTTGGTATATTCGACACATGCTCGAAAAATCCTTTTGGTTCCGGCTCGTCCGGGTTAGGGGGGATTCACGTTGAAACATATCAGAAAAACACGGAAATTGGCTCTCGCTTTGCCAGCTGTTGCAATATCACTCATCATGCTGAGTGTGTCTACTGCTTCAGCTAACACAGCACCATCGCTCTATGCGCCGACACTCACGCGATTCAGCGACGGAAGCACACAAGTCATTTACACTTCCTCTGTGGTCGCAGGAGCTACAGATTATGAGTCAGCGTGGCGTATTGCTGGAAGCATGGGGAGCTATCACTACTCTTACACTCCAGCAAATGGATTCCGCTTCCATGGTGTCAACTCCTTGATGCCAGACAACACCTATCGTTTCTGGGTACGCGCCATATGGCGGAATGGGCCGCGAGTCGTATATGGTCCATGGAGCTATCCGCTCAATGTCCGGACATACCCGACGTGGAACAGCATTTCCCAAGCCGTCGATTCAGCGATTGTACAAATTATCTCCCCGAACTTAAGTTTTACTTCTAAAAGTAAATACTCCTACGGAAGCGGGTTTTTCGTGGCTGGGCAATATATCCTTACTTGCTTTCACGTGATTAAAATTCCCTGGAATCTCAAAACATCGCAACAATATTACTATCGAGTCAACGGCGGAACGTGGCATAGAGCTATACTCGTAGCCAACAATCAGGGCGAAGACTTAGCGTTATTGAAACCGATCAATCCGGCGCATGTATTCCCGCTGTCGGGCGCTCGTTGGAATCCGCCTCACGTCGGTCAGCCTGTAGCGGACATAGGGTATCCACTAGGACGTACTGCTCTTATTATGGGTGCGCCGGGTCGTATCAGCGCCATGCATGTCATGGATAACGTTACTGGCGGCGTAGGCACTCTTTACAACCTGTTCAACGCCAATGTCGATGCTTATCAAGGGGATTCGGGGAGTCCGGTCCTCAACCATTGGGGGCAGGTTGTCGGAGTAGATGACAACACGACCAATGCGTACCATCACTTCACGTCAGCGAACGCGAACACAACAGATGGTGTCATATCGCTTGCTACTCTCGCACAATTCCTGGATTCTGCTAGGAAGCAACTTGGACTGAATCCGAATTTCTTCAAGACATACTGACAAACTGAAGCCACGTCGGATTCTCTATGCAAAACACTAAGACGTTCCTGCTTTTTCGCTAGTATATAGCCTATGCCATAGCCTATAGCCGTCTGACTGTCGGGGAAACGCGACAGCGCAAGTGGTGGCAGTGGCGTACATAGAGCAATCGAAAGGGGAGGCGTGAACAATGGACGCACAAGAAGCGGTCTGGACGGCGATGGACTATGCGAAAAATTGGCGCAAAGATATCTCGTGGGAGAGGGCGAAGGCGGAAGGGTGTGAATATAGTGAAAGCGCCCACACTTACCGCGTGACTATTTCGACAGGCGGAGGATTTCGCAAGGTAACCGAACTCGCCCATATTCAGGTACGCATTGACTCGAACTCTGGTTCTGTAGTGGGGCATGAAATAATCGACAGAGGAGTACGGCTGACTGTCACAAACACAATATGGATTACCTCGCTCGTCTTTTCGCTAATTCTCTTACTGGGAGCAATAGCGGCCAACATTGCGGTGATTGCAAATTGGAATAGCAACGTCTATGCATACCCAGCCCCTCAATACCCTCCCAGATTTCCAATTGATGCTTTCTCGTCGCTCACAGTTATGGCCTTGGCTTTCCTGGTAACGTCGATTGTCTCTCGCAAAATGAAATACAATCCACGCGCTATCGGGATGACCATTTTAGGTATGATTGTGGTCTCGGCGGTTGCTGCTGGATACTTGTCCGATTCATCGTCATATGTACCGCCAATCGGCGACTTCGTACTGCCTTTATCGATTCTCTTTATTTGCTCAATAGCTGGTTTATTCCCTCGTGAGGTTTCGATCATTCGTGAGTAATTGAATTTGCACAGCTGGATTATCAAAAATGTATAGCATATTCTCGGTAGGATTTGGATAAGAATGATAACTCGTATATGCGCGGACGCTCATGAGTCGCGTACGTGGAGAAGGGATGGGCGGATAAGTTTAAAGAGCCGTTCTGATGTCCAGGTTAAGGTGGCGGTCCTACGCTGTCGGGTGCATTGTTTTGTGCTATTCAGAAAGACTAGCCGCAGTGCTTTCGGCTAGCAGATCATTCACGATTTTATTTAACTCATTGACTTTCTCGCGTTGCTTCTCTACGAGTGCCAAAATTCCAGGCTCATTTGAAAGCGGAGCATACTCCAGTAGGCGAATTATATTTGCAGCTACCTTATCCTTTGCTCCACTCCATCCTTGCGTTTCACGGTGATCTTCTAATGGCTTTGTTTTATCCACAATATATTTTAAAAAGATGGGTAGTGATAAAAATGCTTCTATTCCTTCAGCGAGACTGTCAGCGTATGAAGCGCCAGCGTAAGTGTCGGCCAAATCAACTAAATCACTGAGACCGGAAATTTCAAAAAACTTGGGTTTGAATACTAACAGGTTCTTATAGGCTTCATCTCCTACAATATCAAGGTCTTTATGCCGCTTTTTTAATTGGCGCAGTATTCTAGCAATTTTCTCCAAACCCTTTAGTTCTTCCTTTGCCTCATTGTAATCATTTAATCGTGCCTGATAAGTCATGATTCTCAATTGTTGTTCGGTAATTTCGTGTGCTTGTTTTGCTTGTTCCGTACTGGTGTTCAATGCTGCTTCACTCAGTTCACTGGTCTTTTTATTTAATTCAACTGTTTTATAGCCTTGATAAATTAATACAGCCGTCAACACAACGTAGGCTACAACTTGTATAAGTACAAGCCACTCTTTAAAATTCACTGTATTCGCCCCCAAGTGTTGTAATGTCTATTTTTGCTGTGGGTGGTGATTACAGCCTCATCAGGTCAAATGTTGACCTATTATATGTTCCAATTCATTTAGGTCATCTTCGCCTACAAGTACAACCTTGGCGGCACCTGCTAGTTCGATTGCCGACTGAGTGAACCGACAATTTGTTACCACCATAGCACGAGTGCATTGATAAATGTGTAATGACCCAAGCACCTCTTGCACTGCTTTATTTCCGACTGGTTTTGAATAGAGTTTTACTTGAACCGCCCATCGTTCTCCATTACGCTCGCCAATAAAGTCTGCTCCTTGGTCACCAGTACCACGTGTAAGAGTACAGGTAAACCGATGCTGCAAAAAGATTCGGCAAACATCTTCTTCAAATTTTGCAGCAGCTTTTAAAACAAGGGCTCTTTCATCTGGGTCTACTTCATCATCAGTTACTTCCACGGTGTTAGCCGCCTGTTTGTATTCCGGTTCATCATGCAAAAGTTCCTCAAATTGCTGAAGTTTAATTTTCTGTTTTGCTCGTCTAATAAATTCCCCAGGTTCCCCTTCGAATCCTTCTATGGATTCTATTGCAGTTTGCAGGTATTGTTCTCCCATTTCGCATTTGTTCATGGCTCTCTCGTAAGCTTCAACAACCCGTCTCGGTTCTGCTTTATCACTGTTAATTCCCAATACCATATTCAATTGGTCACAAAAGCTATTATAGGAGATTGTTTTGACTCTTTCTATACAGACTCTATGTAGCAAATCTTCGGGAATTCTGGTTCTATCATAAAGCAGACTAAGGAGGTTTTCGTACTCTTCATGATAGAATACGAAAAATTCATTGATGAAATTACTTACATCCTTGGGATAACTGATTCCCTGATGGTGGTACACATATCGGTCAATTAATCCGGAGTATGGAAGCCATGTTTGGTATATTACCAGTAATTCATTGCAGAATCTTTTTGATGAAGACCGGGTTGCATCACATACGAATTCTAGGTAAATTTCCATCATTCCTTCAGGTTCTTCTCCTCCAAAGATTTCTGCAAGCGTCTCTATGTCCGAAAACAAGTTTACAATACCGTCACGGGTCTGCGGTTGTCTTGTAAATAGATCGCCGAAAAAGTCTTCTGCTGGACGATTGGCATTTTTCTTGGAATTTGGCCAAAGCATATATGTAACCCCCGATTCAAATGGAGTCCGTGTTTTCCTCTTTGTTGTGATGGTCTATCTGCTTATTGCGGGCGTGCGATTCTGTGGTGATATGTCAGTAGTTGAACGTATCCATCGTCCAGTGGTTGCTTTTACTTTTATGATAGCCTAATAATGGTGGTGTGGGAAGGGCCTGTTCGTATCGGGATTTAGTTAGAACGGTGGGGGATGGGCTGAGGGGGTAGTTGGGTAATGCCATGGTACTATGTTTTGTGGATTTGGCTGAACGGACATACGGGGATTCTTACAATTTTTGTTACCATAGTGGGTCTTGGATTTATCTGGGAACAAATTAGAGCTGCTAAAAAGCAAGCGGAAGCCGGTAAGGATGCAGCCGATGCAGGAAAAAAAGCTGCTGAGGCCGCTGCAGAACAAGCAAATGCCGCAGTCGCAACACTTGAACACATGAGACAGAATACAAAACCTCGCCTAGTTGTAACACCCATTTATCATAAGTTGAATGATGCTAACGGAAATGGTGTTGAAGGGATAGCTCTGACCGTAGAAAATTATAGCTCTGTTATGGCAATCTGCTATTTTCCCACTTTGCGCAAGGATTTAGACGTGCATAGTGCCTATGACCCAGTGAGGTTATGGAGAAACCTTGATTTTCGCACATCTGCACCCGAAGAAGAAGCACGCATCCGGGATTCTTGTATAAGAGCTAACGGAAATATGGTTTTCTTTCTTCCATTTAGCTATCAATTCACCAGTGACAGCGTGGACATGAATACCGGAGTACACAGTTCCTTAAGCTTATATTATGGCGATGGGGAGGGCGGTTACTTCGTTTCGAAAATTCACTATGTTTGGAGTAAAAAGGGGCCGGACTTGATTGTCGAGATTATCGGCAGAGAACACAAAGACATTCACGAACTCCCCCTAAACCCCTACACTTCAATTAGCGTGGGCTCTTATTCGGAACCTGAAGGGTATGAACTGCCTCTTGACATACCACCCTTGCGCGTTTTATACATGACCGATATGCCGGATAGGGTGAAACAACTTGAGATTGGGGGAGTGGACACGACGGGAAATATTCCAATAACAATACCAAGTTACCGCTTTGATTCAAATGGGTGGCCGATCCTCAACGTGCAGGTAGGTAATTGCTTGTCGTTCTCTCTATCCTACAGACCGAAAAAAGAGAAAACGGGGAATTTCGCGGTTGCAAATATCGACAGCAGAGGAAACCCCGCCGATTTTGGTTTGCATTTTCCTGTTGGGTCTGAGGAAAGCAAAAGGTATCAACTATATAGGCATATAATCGAGGAGATTTTGCGTTCGTTTTCAACAGATATTGGAAATGAATTTTTCTAACAATAAACTTAACCTTGACTGAATTTTAGTACAATCAATCTTTGCCTTAAATTCAGAACGAAGGTTTTTTATCCAATATAATCTTCTATAGTAATATTTCAACTTTCATTTGTTGCACCTTTTTTGCTCATTTACAATATTCCGTAGGGTAGGGGGTTGATGACTCGTATGTGCGCGGGCGCTAATCCGCGAAAACAGAACATATATTTGTGTTTCAGCACACAACAAAAGGCGGTCAACTCGTAAACAGAGTGACCGCCTTAATCTTACGGAGGGGAGGGGATTCGAACCCCCGAATGAACCGAAGCCCATTGCTCGTTTATCAAACGAGCAATAAGCCGCGTTGCTGTTTTATTGTGGTGCGCCCGAAGAGAATCGAACTCTTACCTCAGGCTCCGGAGGCCTCCGGCCTATCCGCTGCGACAATCAGTCTCAGATCGTTGCGAACTAAGAACTGCTTTACTACTGTAATTTTATGCGTAAAACTGCAAACCTGTCAATGGTGTGGGCGGTCATCTTTCCTCCATCCGCGATTCGTATTTTGGGAGGTATCTTCAGTGGTTTATTGAGATGAACCCAAAGCCGTCCCGCTCGCTGCTCGACGCGGGGATGAGACGGGAGTCTGCGCGACTTGCTGTGGAGTTTGCGCTGTATCTGGCGCGCAAAACGTCGGCCGCGTCAACTCATTTAAATAGCTTACCATAGCGTGACTCACTCATTTGAAAATCGCACTTTGCATCTGCTTGCGAATCGCCTTGCAGCAATCGTTCGAACTGCCGTGCTCAAGAATGCGCTTGATGGGCGGTCTCGCTTCATCGAACTTCTTGCGTATCCATCCTTGCACGCGCTGTTTGCACACGACTTTTCACATGGGCAAACAGAAGTTGGCGTAGGCGTCCAGCCAGGAGTAGACATCTGCGTGGTTCGATGCTTCGCAGTTCAGTGCAGGTCATCAGGCGCTTGGCATTTTCCCAATTTTTCAAGACAAATTCAAGGTGCAACCGGTAGATTTACTTCAGGTAACGGTAATGGCTCTCCGAGCATATCCCTCTCACTGCAGCGGATGTTTCCATGTCGCAATCCAAACACGGAAATGGCCGTTTCGCGGACTGGAACAGGCTGAAGACATCCCAACGGACGAACGAAGAAAGGATTTGAAAAGCGATGCTTCTTGATTGTATTCCAGACCTACAACCGGGTGACCGCATGCAAATGGCGTTGAGCGGATACGAGTACTACGATTCACCACGTGTTTTGACAGGTATGTTTTCACGCATTGATGCGTTAGGTATTTGGTGGATTCCGGATGCGGACGAGCCAACTGATGACTTTGTCTTTTGGGGAGATATATTGGATGTGGTGCGAACTGAATGACCCTTCTCCTGTTTTTTACTCAATCGCACATTTCATATTTGACCATCCTGTGCCCAGACCGCAAAATCATGAATGAGGGCGATTTTGCCTATTGGAGGGCGCGCCTAACTTGACGGCAATAACAGCCGCCTTCAAAACTATGGTATGCACATCTTGGATCTCCACCAGTTTCTTTCGTGGTTTGCCCTCTCCTACCTCGCAGGGTCTATGGGAAGTATCCGGCTCACAAAGTGTCCAATCTGAAACCCATTGACGCTCTGCGCTCTGATGGCAGGGTTCCAGTGAATCCGCTATTCAGTTAACCTGCGAACGGCCTGTTTTTGAACGCAAGGACACAAGCGAACCGATCAGCGTTTTCGCAGAAACAGCCGTGTTCCGAATCGTACCGCGGGGGAGCGGTCACTCGGAACACGGCTTTCTTTACTCTGACAAACGCCGCAGTGCGCACGGTTCTTTCATGCATAGCAACAGGTTGGTGTAGTTAACCACCTCCTTACTTCAGGCCCGCTTTCATGATCCGGAGTCTCCATGATTGGTGCGCAGACTCCAGTGTGCGCCTGGACGGACTCTACGCCGATGTGTTAGCGCCCGAACTGGAGGCTGCCGAAGAATGGGGCAACGGAGACTTCCAGGTCTGACTGAGGAAGTGAGAGACGGCCGTACTTTGCTGTGTCGCCAACCATTGGTTGAGTTGCTGCGACAGGGTCTGCGTATTCACGTTCTGGGCCTGCGCCACTTGCGACACGCTCTTCCCGGATCGCAGATCGGACATCAAGGTGCTGGGGGACAGTTTCAGAAGTGTTGCGGCTTCGCCCAACAGTCCGCCAGCGGCCATTCCGTGTCTTCCCTTACCATTCGGTTCCTGTCCGCTGCCCGGACCCGCCTGAGTTCCACCGGAATGTGCCGCGAACACTTGATTCACGAAGTGGGAAATCGATGTGCTTTGTTGCTGCGCCGCCCACTGTTCCAGTTCCTGCGTCAGGGTCTGCGGACTCACGTTCTGGGCCTGCGCAATCTGCGCCACGCTCTTTCCAGATCGCAGATCGGTCATCAGAGTGGTCGGGGATAGTTTCAGGAGCGTCGCCGTTTCCTTGGACAGTCCACCGCCGATCATACCGGGCCCCCATGGACCAAAGGCCCCCATACCAGCGTGAGGTTTTGGTTGAGAGTTGCTGGAAGGCGCGTGGAACGTCTGACTGAGGAAGTGAGAGACGGTCGTACTTTGCTGCGTCGCCAACCATTGGTTGAGCTGCTGCGACAGGGTCGACAGGACCGTGCTTTGCGCCTGCGCCACCTGCGCCACACTCTTCCCGGATCGCAGATCGGTCATCAGGGTGCTCGGGGATAGCTTTAGAAGTGTGGCGGCTTCGCCCAACAGTCCGCCAGCGGCCATCCCGTGTCTACCTTTGCCGCCCGGTCTCTGTCCGGCTCCCGCCTTCGTCATGGGGCTACCAGGATGTGCGGGGAACACTTGATTCACATACTTCGAAATCGATGTATTTTGTTGCTGTGTCAGCCATTGCGCCAGTTCCTGCGTCAGGGTCTGCGGACTCACGTTCTGGGCCTGAGCCACCTGCGCTACGCTTTTTCCAGATCGCAGATCGTTCATCAGAGTGGTCGGGGACAGTTTTAGGAGCGTGGAAGTTTCACCCATAAGTCCACCGCCAGCCATTCCCCAGTGAGGTTGTTTCGTCGGTGTTGACACAGCGGCAAATGCGCTGGTGGCTCCCATTGTGATCGTAACTGCCGCGGCGGCGCCGATCATAGTCAGTTTCTGCAAGCGATGAGAATGAAATTGCATTCCGTCCATCTCCCTTAGAGAATTTTGGTTACGCTCATCATGAATTTCACTCCCAAGATGTTGAATTGATTTTCTGGCAAAGGACGGGCCCTGTCCTTCACAAAAAACATTTTGCCTGATTAACTTTTAAAACACCTTGAAATAATCGAATGACACGATTCGTTCATATTTCTCTTGGTGAAAAACTCATCATCAATCTCATAATCGGTGTCATACGGCCAGTGGTACTCGGCCGCGTCAATGCGTAAGAGGCATCAATATTGATGACGGTTAACGTTTCATCAGTCGTCGCTTTTGCGATCTGTCGGCAGGATCACTCGAAATACGGTGCCCCGCCCCACTTTGCTGTCGACCTCAATGCGTCCATGATGACTGTCGACAATCCACTTGGCGATGGCGAGTCCGAGCCCTGCGCCGGCGCCCCCTCGACTGCGCGATTTCTCGGCACGGTAAAAACGATCAAAGATGCGCGGCACGTCGTTCGGCTCAATGCCCATGCCAGTGTCCTCCACTTCAAGGCGCACATTCTGTCGAATCCGCGTCAAGCGAATGTGAATTTCGCCTACCATCGTATATTGAATCGCATTGTTGATCAAAATGACGCACAATTGATGAAGTCTTCCGGAATCGCCCCACACGAAGATTGCACTCTCGGCGTTGCCCTCATGTCCACCACCCGCTTCATCGGGGGAATCCGGCACTGCATTCGCATGCTGCCCAGGCGTCACATCGTCACCCTGAATATCCACATGCATACGGATCCCCTTTGCTTCCGCGAACACCTCCAACGTGTCAAATACCTCCAGAACGATCTCGTCCAGTCGTGCCCGTTCATGCGTGATCTGTGTCTGGTGCGAGTCCGCCTTTGCGAGAGTCAGCAGGTCGCCAGTTAGACGAACCAAGCGGCGCGACTCCGATTTGGCGTGGTTAATCCACTCCAGATTGTCCATGACACTCTGGTCCGCATGACCCAGGACAATGTCCAGATTGGTCTGAATGACTGCCAGTGGGGTCCTCAATTCGTGCGAGGCGTCGCCCACAAACTGTTGTTGACGCTCCCACGACCTGCGAATGGGCCGTAATACCCGTTCAGAAGCAATAAAAAACGCGCCTGTAGCCACCACGATACCGCCGACTCCCACCCAGAAAAGGACAGTGAGCAAGCGTCCGAGCAGCGCCATATCGCGATTGATGTCGATCACAAACTGTACATATCCTGGCACACTGCCATCGGCGCCCTTCAATCGGATGGTCAGGACCAGGGCATTGGTGTGGATAGCGCGTATGTAGACTGTTGAAAAAGTCGCGTTGTGCGACGTTTTCGCCAACGAAAAAGGGAGATAGCCCGCAAGGGAACGGTTGTCTGCAAACAGTATGGCCCCTTGCGGATTTCGGATCACAATCAGCGGTCGGCGAGACAATGTGGGGCCCGGATGTTCCGACAGCGTCTGGGGTGGCATGGCGCTGCGACTCTCCAGAAACAACATCGCACGCCGCGCCAGAGCAAAACTCTCCGAACTCAGTTGCGTGTCCAACTCCCTCATGGTCAACTGATCAGTTACGGTGTAAATGCTCACCGCGACTAGCACGTACAGTACTGTGAAAATGGCCATCAGCAGAAGTGTCAGTTTGATGCGCGCACGGGTGAACAGCATATCACAACCCCTTTAGCACATAGCCAACACCGCGCACGGTGTCTATGCTGCATCCCATGGGTTCGCCGCCCGCAGCCTCGACAGCCTGCAGTTTTTTGCGCAGAAAATGGACATAAATCTCCACTTCATTCGTATCCATCAATGCTTCCAGCCTCCATACGCGATCGAGAATCAGTTTCTTTGGCAATACCTGACCAGGATTATGCAGGAACAGTTCCAGCAGTTGAAACTCCTTGGCCGTCAGATGAATGACGGCATCACGACAGGTAACCTGCCGCGTCAGCAGATTGAGACGCAACTCACCGACGGCCAGTTCCTTGGTTCCTGCGACATCACCCGTGCGCCTTGTTAGCGCCCGAATCCGCGCGAGCAGTTCCGGAGTGGCAAACGGTTTGACCAAACAGTCATCAGCGCCGCTATCGAGCCCTTGAACACGGTCGTCAACTGAGTCTTTCGCGGTGAGCAACAGTGTCGGCGTTGAAACGCCTTCTTTCCTCAGGGTGCGTATGATCTCATATCCGGACATCCCAGATAACATGGTGCCTACGATGAGAAGGTCATAAACTTCTGTGCGTCCCTTGATAAGACCATCTACGCCGTCATGGGCCACGTCTGTGACGTACTGCTGCTCAAAGAGCAGTGGCGCCAACGCCTGAGTCAACTTGACTTCATCGTGGACCAGCAGGATGCGCATCGCTTCACCTCTTCACCACAACTTTCCGAGTCAGTCTAGTGCACTAGTCTTGAAAACAGCTTGATATCTCAGTGCCGCTATAGGCTGATTCGGCTCGACACGTTCAAGGAAGGCAGAAGGTTGCATGGGGCTGAGCTGACGGGATGGCCACATTTTGCGAAAACTATTATCATAAGCGGATAATTTCTGGTATTATTATTATCGGATATGATGTATGGGTGCGCTTGGCGAATCCCTCCCGATTAGAAATGTTGAGATGGGCTGCTTGTTTATGTTGCGTAAATATTACTAGGCAAAGTGCTCTTTTCTCGCATTTCCACAAATGCATGCTTTACGCACATTGGAATGGTCGTCTATAATGCAAAGGCGAAGAGATTGCTGGTTTTTGATAGACCACCGTGTGCGAACTTTGGTTTCTCGGGCGATCCGTCGAACGTGACGGTGAAACCTGGACGGGCCCGTGCATCGCCAGAGAGAGTGTCTGGGTTAGCGACGACTTGGGTCCGGTCGCTTATGGCGGTGACCACTGAGGGGAGGGATGTCGACCTGTGTTGATACGCTTGGCTTTTGCTCCGGACAACGCGAACGACGGCGAACGTGGGAACGGGAGAGTACCCGCCGGGAACCTTGCGATGGAGGCCAGAAACGGCTGTGCAGGAACATGCGATCTGGATTAGGGATTCATGTGGTTCAGTATCACCGTTCCCTCAGGAGTTTATACAAAGCATCAAAGGGAGGCAATTCAATGACTCTTACGAGCAAAGGGATGGCAAAACGCACTCTTACCGGGGTTGCTGCGGCTTCCATAGCGCTGGGCATGATGGCGCCCGCGAGCTTTGCGGCCACTGCGGCCTGGAACTATAACAGTCGGACCATCACCATCGGCAACTATAGCAAGAATGTTGGCGGTATCGTGGCGCAAGACAAGTCCCATTTTACGGAGTTCATTCCCGTCTATTATGTTATGCAAGGGCTGCAGACATTGGGGTATACGGTGACCTGGAACGGCAACACGCAGGTGTTGAACATCACGACGCCGTCCGGAGTGGTTCCGAATTTCCGCAATCTCAATCCGGGGTCAGACGGCACGACGAAGATTGAGGTCAACGGAACGGTGGTGCAGTATGCGCCGCGCGTCGTGGCAAAGGATCAACTGACGGGCGTCATGACGACATTCATGCCGATCTACTACCTGAACGAGGCCTTGAATGTCGTCGGTGTGGCGAACACGTACAACGGCAAGACATGGACGCTGACGCAATCGCAAGTGTCGACGGCGCCGAAACTGGGCAACATCACACTGGCGGGCCAACAGTCGGGAACGGGCACCTCGTCCAGTCCGGCCATTTCGAACGGGGCTTCGGTGTCGGCGACCGCCATGCTTACGGACGCTTACGGCAATCCGGTGACGGGCGTGGACTTGACGCTGCTGGTCATGGGCAGCAGCCAGCCGACCGTGACGAGCAGTGGACAGACCCTGTCCGGCTCGACGATCTCCGGCGGCTATTCCTACCAGATTCCGACGAACGCATCGGGCCAGGCCGCCGCACAGTTGACGGTTCCGACGGGCGTGGCAGGCTCGTACACGCTGCAATACCAGGCGCCGTATACGCAGAGCGGGTCGAACATCACAGATTCCGTTGCGTATGTGACATTCATGAGTGCGTACTCGATGGCGATCACGCCGTTTGCGACTTCAACCAGTCCATACATGGCGTCGGTGTCATCGGTGAGCAGTGAAGCGGCGGGGGCAGTGCCCGTGACGGTGACGCTCCCCTTGCTGAACGGGCAACCGCAGGCGAACGCGCCGGTGACCTTCACGCTGTCGGGCGCAGGCGCCTTCTTCTCGAACGCGCAGGGGCAGTCGTACTCCACCGGTACGGGTGCGACGGTCAACACCAACAGCCAGGGCCAGGCGACCGTGTACGTGAACAGCGACCAGACAGGCTCCGCTACGGTCACAGCCACATCTGGTTCGCTGAGTCCGGTCAGCACGTATATCAGTTGGGGTCAGGCCGGCGTCGCAAGCACGCTCGCCAACCTGTCGGCCACAAATGTGACTGGCGGAACGACCTCGGCTTGGACGGCCAGCAATGGCGGCGACGTCACCGTGACCGGCACCTTGGAGGACGCCTTGGGCAACCCGGTTGCCGACGCGCAATTGCTGGTCGCGAATCAGGGCGGCAACAGCAGCTACGTGAACGGAACCACGACCACGGCGTTCCCGAACGCCATGCCGGCAACAGCCGCATTGGTGTCGTCGACAGGCGCGCCGTACGGCACGATGGTCACCACGAATTCGGCGGGCGCCTTCAGCGTCACCCTGACAGGCTCGGGAGTGACAGGCACGTACTCGCTGTGGACGGTGCAAAACGGAGAAGTCGGGAATGAGCTCGGCTCCCCCTTCACCATCGCATATAAGGGGTCCACATCCGCGATTTCCTCCGTGGGCGTATCGATTGCCAATCAGCAGGCGCAGTCCTTCAACAACAACAGCGACGCGCCCGTGACCACCATGCCCAGCACACAGTACAGCATGACCACCGGCGGCGTGTTGGAGGTCGCAGCGTACAATTCTCAGCCGGGCGACTATCTGTTCGGCAATCCGAATGCGTCGGTCAGCTATACGGTAACCGGGGCGTCGAACGGCTACATCAAGAGCATTGACGGCGTCATGATGAATGGCAGTATCGGTGGGTTGCCGAATGACCCGACTTCGGTGGGCGTCATGTTGCAACCGACCATGACGGTGTCGGCAGGCCAGCCGGCCCAGGTCTACAAAGTTTTGGTGAACAACGTGCCGATCGGCACGGAAACGGTCACTTACGCCCTGCCGACCGGATCCGGAACACCGAGCGGCGTGACATCCGTAGGACTGGGCACACTGGGCAACGCGTCAGGCAACATGACGGGCTTCGCCGTGCCGAGCGATCTAGGCCAATGGTTGGGCTCGCCCAGCAATGGCGTGTACTCTGACGGCAATCTCGTCGACGCTGTCAATGTGGGCGTCGGCGACAGCACCGCTGGAACGGCGAGCTTCACGTTCACGAGCAATTCGGCGTCGGCAACCGCAGCGTCCACATTCACCGGCGGAGCGGCCGCACAGGTAGCGGCCGTGAGCCCACAAGCATCCTCGATCAATCCGGGCCAAACGGAAACGGTGACCTTCACGCTGGAAGACTCGTCAGGCAATCCGGTGCCGAACAGCCTGGCCAAGGTGACGTCCGACGGATCGACCAGCAATCTGTGGATCACGCAGGTGAACGGCCAGCCGCTGCAACAGAGCGAGCAGATCGGCAGCAACATTGCCACCATGCCGACGCCGTTCCCGCTGTTCGCAGCGAACGGATCGCTGCCTAGCGGCGACGCCCTCGGATACACGTCCGTCAATGTACCGAATGTCGCGAACGGGATCCTTCCGACCGCGAGTTCGCCTGGGTCCACGATCAACGTGTATACCAACAGCAACGGCCAGTTTACTTTGACCTTCGCGGCGGGCAGTGTGAGTGCGTTCGTGACGTCGGGCGGCGTCGGCCAACCGCAACCGCAGATCAGCAGCACAGCGTACTCGGGTTTGACGGCGAACTTCTTTACGAACAGCACGGGAGTGGTAAGCAACGTAAACACCAATGTATACGTGACGACCAGCACGCTGACGGGCAACACCAACGTCGGTACGCTTGCATGGTAGTCAGGCAATAAGAAAGGGCGCCGACGCAAGAAGGCGCGCATTCTGCGGAGACTGTCGAGAAATCCCTTGGCAGTCTCTTTTTTTCGGCCGTGTTCAGCCGTGTTAACCGTGACAACTTCCAAAACGGATGCAGAGCGGAACGCGTCCGCTGTCAGTATCGGCGCATTTTTCAGGGGGTAAGAACTTGTGGGCTATAGAGTGGTTTTGAGAAGGGATGGAACCGCGCGGGGTTCGGAACAGAAGAGATGCTGCAGTTCCGGAACTGCACAGCGTTTGCCATCGTCGATTCGGAACCTGTCAAAACACTTCCCGCCCTCATGAACCGCCTCCCGCTGGAGACGGTTCATGAGGGCGGGAACGCGGCCCTCTTCGTTCCCTCAAAGAATACTGGCAGGTTCCGGTCCTCTCAATCACTTCGCCGAGGGAAGCGCCGTTTTTAGGTCTTTGTAGTAAGGATTCGTTTTAGAGACCTTGGCAAGCCCTTGCTTGACTGCTTCCTGCGCCGCTTGCTTATTGCCCAATGCCGCTTCGCACAGAGCAAGGTTCCACCATCCATATACGTAACCGGGGTCGACTTTGGTGGTTTTTTGATAATAGGCCACAGCCGACTTGGGGTTGCTCATGCCCCTGAAATAAACATTGCCGATGTTGTTGTAGGGAACGCCATCTTTGGGATTGAGAGCCGCAGCCCGCTTGTAGTACGCAATGGCCTTTGTATACTGCCCGTTGTCGTAGGCGCTGACACCCGCAAGCAGTTGCGCCTGTTCGCTGTGGGGAGACGCCTGCGCCGCCCGTGAGAATTTTTGTAAATTGGCCTTTCCTTGATATGCGCCTGCGCCAAGAAACACATGCTGGCCGGATGTCGTTCCAGTCTTCTTGGTGCTGGTAGTGGTTGGTTGCGGAGCGGAGGAATTGGTTCCACATCCTGAAATGGATGAAGTCACCATGAGTAACAGCGTAATCGGAATCAACATCTTCATGTTTCGCATTGTGCTTGTCCTCCATTTCCCTTCATTGTACGTCAAGTATACTATAACCGGGAGCGATCCGGCGTATGCGACGCCGGAACTCCTGTTGCCGGAACCCCTACTTGTAGTTCATAAACTTGTACGTCGCATCGTACACCGAGCGGTCGGCCGCGTTTTTCGCATAAGCCGCCGTCACCAGCACCTTTGAGCCCGCATAAAAGGCGTGCGATACGTTGCCGGCCATTTTGTCGTTCTCGAGTGTAGTCAGCATCTGCAAGTAAAGGTTCCGATATGCGGGCATGCTCACAATCTCCCAAGGGGCTTCGATCTCGATGCCCATGCCGGTGTCCTGCGCGAGTTGAACCGCGTTCGTCAGTCGCTGCGGGTTTGTACTGCCGGTATCCAGATAGAGAGGTTGGAGCCAAGCCGCAGTAAATCCGTGACTCTGCCAGTTTTGAATGCCCGCAGCGTCATAGTAAGGAATCCAGAAAAGCGGCAAGTTTACGGCATTGGCGAACGCGCCAGTCGCTTGAATGACCGAGAGATCAGCTGGAGTCCGATAGTTTACCTTCTCGTCGATCCAGTACAGTCCAGCCAGCTTCAAATCGCTGAGGTGAGAGGCTTTCCATTTTTGTATGAGCGTGTTGACGTACCACTGAACCGCGGCAATTCTGGCCTGGACCGCATTTGTGTCGTTCCAGGTTCCGTTAAAATTCAGTGAAACGCCATGCACGGTTCCCCAGACTCCACTGCCGAAGTTGGGCTGCGGAATTCCTATAACCACTTTCTCCTTGAAGTTGAGCGAACCGGGCCCTGAAACTGCCCAGTTGGTGGTGGCGACCGCCTGATTGAGCGCTGCCAATTGGCTGCCTGGAGTAAACAGGTTGTTGAGGTAAGCGAGCCACGCCGATTGGGTTTCCTGCAACTTTCCGGATGGAAGAAACAGCATGGTGTCAAACATGCGTCCGGTAATCCGGCCCTTTGAATTCATGTAGCCGGTCATCGGCAGAAAATCATGGACGGACCAGGTGGATTGCGAAGACCCCGCGCCGGTGTACACGAGTAGCATGTTGCGGATTCCATGGGCGCGGACGTCGCTCGTGGTCATGGCCGTGTTGTACTGCTGCGGAACTGTAGGCCATGCGGGAAACGGATTGGGCGCCGTGTTCTGGTAACCCCATACGTGAATTTGCCGGGCGAACACCCAGCCAGACACCGGGAAACGCAGGATGATGTCCTGCGCCTGAATATTGCCCAGATTGGCGGTGAAGATTTCTGAGGAATTGCTGTTGGACCACGTGGGAGTGAGAGAATTCACGGTGGCCGCCAGATACCAAACGCCGTTATGCTCTACTTCGACAGTCACGTGATCCGGGAAATAAACACCAATCTTTGGCACCTGTTTCATTTCAATGGATACGGAAGACACGGTTTGGGGTCCGGGAAGTGTGATCTGGATATTGCGTCCCAACTGCTGCAGGAACCCATGCCATTGAGTTGAAACGACAAGGGGTGCATTGTACTTCGCCTCGGCCGCGGCGAATACTGTATCTGTCGGGCCGGTTGTCGATACTGCGATGGTCGACACCGGCGCAAAATCGAAAAGCGGCTGATTGGGCGTCGGCGTTGTGGAAGTCGCCGGCGTTGTTGTCGAAGGTGGAAGCGACTCAGCCCCTGTTTGGGCATAAGGCCCCAGTGTAAATCCGATCAATCCGACCAAGAAGACGGCAACAAAAAGCGGGCGTCTCATGGGGCGGATGTTTCCGACATCACGACGATTCATATCGACTCCCCCTCGTATGCTGTGACTTCGATTCCTTCGGTTTGATTTACCAAAAATGTCGACTGACCCACTTGGGCTATCAAGTATCTATGATACGTCTGCAAAGTGGGAGATTCAACTCAGAAACTCCGCAAACATGGGATTTGACCTCATGTATTGCCTCTAAGACGAATGATGACGCCGCTTGGTTACAGCGGTTTAGCTCAGTTCACCAATTCGTCATATAACATGCTTGCCAACTGTTAGTAACCTTGAAATTTTACAGCCAATTTCAAGGTTCGGACGATGTAATGATAGGGAAATAACTGGTTTGCGGCTGAGGAGGATTCTTTATGGACTCAGCGTCAATTGTGCTAGAATGAAAACCAGTCAATTAATGATCGTTAGGAGAGTTGCACTCGATGAGTTCAATACCTGCAGTTCCATCTGGATTGGTACCGCCCAGTCTTAGAAAATCGCGCCGCAAATGGCTGTACGGCGGTGTGGCGGTGGTGGTGGCGCTAGGTGTCGCGATTCCGGCGATCCTGCATGCGACGGCCTCCAGCGCGACGGTTCCCGCCTCCAACATCTATCGCGTCGGATACGGCTCCGTCGTACAAACCCTGAACACCTCGGGCACGATGCAGGTGCCGACGCAAGTCAATCTGACCTTCCAGGGCACAGGCGGCGTTCTCAGTTCCCTATCGGCGTCAGTCGGTCAATCGGTCCGGGTGGGGCAAGTCTTGGCCCGCTTGAACGACGCCAGCGTTCAGGTGCAGATCGCTCAGGCGCAGGCTGGTGTGGCGCAGGCAAGAGGCAATCTCGCGCAGGCGCAGGCGAATTTGGCCAAGGCGCAGGAAGCTCCGACCGCCGCCGATCTGGCCGTGTATCAAACTGCGGTTGACAAGGCCGCCACTGCGTTGCAAGGTGTAAAACAACAATATGCGGATCAACAGCAGATCTTCAATGATCGCCTCAGCGCCAAGCAACAGGTCGTGGTGGCGCAGCATGCCCTGCAACAAGCGCAAGCCCAGGCCGCCGCGCAGGCGGGCAACACCCAGTCGGTTGAAGCGGCCCAACTCACCCTCGTTGGGGCGCAGGCCAATCTCACTTCCCAACAGCAAACTCTGAAAACCGCGCAGGTGAATCTGGCGACCGCGCAACAAAATCTCAACACGGCTCAGAACCAATCGGTTCAACAGCAGAACATCAAATCGGGACAGGTCGCGCTGTCTTCTCTGCAACAGCAGCTCAGTCTGGCGCAGGCCAACCTCACTTTGGCGCAGCAGGCGCTGAAAAATGCCCAGGCGCAGTATGGAAGCATCACCGAGGCCCAGGTGCAGCAGGCGTACCAGCAATACCAGAATGCACTCAGCAATTATAACGGTTGGCAAAACGGAGGGTTCACGGGCTCCAATCCTTATTCGAGCAACATGCAGGCGGCCAACACCAATTACACCCAACTCAGTCAAGGCTATCAGGATGTGCAATCGGCGCAACAGGCCTACAATCAGGCGCAGGGGCAAGTGACCTCGGACCAATCGGCGATTGCCAGTTCCCAAAGCCAGTTGACACAGGACCAGTCCGCATTGGGAACTGCCCAAAACCAGGTGACGGGGGATCAGGCCACCATCGTGGAAGACCAAAACCAGGTGGCGGGAGATCAGGCAGCGATCGCGAGCGTCCAAAAGCAGGTGGCGGGCGATCAGCAACTGCTTGCCAACGCCAAGAATCAAGCGCGCCTCACCTCGCAGGCGGATCAACTCCAAGTCCAGCAGGACAAGCAGACGGTGCAACTGGCGCAGGCGGGATACAGCGATCGTACGAGTGCGAAACAGGCGCTCGACAACGCCCGGAATCAGGTGCAGCAAGCCGTGGTGAGTCTGCAGAGCGCACAGGCCAGTCTGGTCCAGGCGAAGCAGCCTCCTGCCTCAGCCAGTGTCCAGGCGGCGCAGGCGGGGGTGCAGACATCCCAGGCATCTTTGCAGTCGGCGCAGGCATCCTTGCAGTCGGTGCAGTTGCAACAGTCCGACACCGTTCTGACAGCCCCAATTAACGGGGTGGTCACGCAGGTCAACGATACGGTTGGCGACCAAGTCAGTGCTTCGCAGCCCGTCCTGGTGGTGGATGGGGGTGTACAGCATGATTCGCTGGTCAACATCCAGATCAGTGAATCGCAGATTTCGTCGATCCATCCGGGAGAACCGTTGCAACTGACCGTATCCTCTCTGCCGAATGACACGTTCAATGGGAAAGTGACGCAGATCTATCCGGTGCCGCAAGTGGTATCCAATGTCACGGAGTATACCGTGATGGCGAACGTCAACAACGCGTCCAACAAACTGCAGCCCGGCATGACAGCGAACGTCACCATTCAGACCGCGAAGGCGAATCATGTGCTCACGGTTCCGGCCATCTCGTTGGTGCAGTTGGGGTCGGTGGAAGGGGTGTTCGTCGTGGGAACGAGGACTCCGTCTCAGGCTAAGAAACAACGACGCCATTTTGGCGGCGGTGGAGCAGGTGGAGCAGGTGGAGCAGGTGGAGCAGGTGGAGCAGGTGGAGCAGGTGGAGCAGGTGGAGCAGGGTCTGGCGGGGGTTTCCCGTCGGCGAACAGCGCGTTGCCAAAGGGTGTTTATTTTCAACCGGTGCAGATTGGCTTGTTCGGCACACAGGACGTGGAGATTACAAAAGGCGTTAGGGCGGGAGAAACGATCATGCTGATACCGCCTGGCTTAAGCGGAGGAACCGGATCATCCGCCGGGGGCGGCGGTAATGGCGGCGGGGCCGGCGGAGGAGGGCTCAGGGGAGGAAGGGTGTTAGGGGGATGAGCGCTCTCATCGAGATTCGCAGCTTAGTGCGGGAGTACACCGTGGGCGGGCAAACCATTCGGGCGTTAAATGGGGTGAACCTCGCCATTGACAAAGGAGAGTACGTAGCCATCATGGGTCCCTCCGGTTCGGGGAAATCAACGGCGATGAACATGATCGGGTGTCTGGATAAACCGGATTCCGGTACGTATGTCATAGACGGGTATGAAGTGTCGAGCCTGTCGGAGGATCAGTTGGCGGAGTTGCGCAATGATAAAATCGGTTTTGTGTTTCAAAATTTCAATCTGTTGTCGAAAGCGACAGCGCTGGAAAATGTGGAACTGCCCATGCTCTATGCCGGGGTTCCCGCTCGCGAACGGCGAAACCGCGCGATGGAGGCCTTGGAACGCGTCGGGCTGACCGACCGGATGAACAATCGACCGAACGAACTGTCCGGGGGGCAGCAGCAGCGCGTATCGATTGCGCGTGCGCTGGTAAACCAGCCGGTTCTCCTGTTGGCTGACGAGCCGACGGGCGCGCTCGACAGCCAGACCACAGAAGACATCTTGAATTTATTTGGAGAATTGCACCAGCAGGGCAATACGATCGTGATTGTCACCCACGAGCATGATGTCGGCGCGCGCGCCAACCGGATCATCCGATTTCGCGATGGGCAGGTGGCGTCCGATACGGCGGCGTCCGCTGTTCTGGAAGGGGAGAGCGTCACATGATGTGGATGGAAACGCTGCGTGTGTCCTGGCGCAGCATACGCGCCAACAAAATGCGTTCTTTCCTCACGATGCTTGGCATCATCATCGGGGTGATGGCGGTCATACTGAGTTCGGCTGTGGGGGCTGGCGCAAGAGACATGGTTACCAAGCAGGTGGAGAGTTTGGGGTCCAATCTCATCACGATTTCTCCGGGTTCGAGTTCGTCTGGCGGGGTGAATCATGGGTTCGGCAGCGCCTCGACGCTCACCTTGGCCAATGAGAACGCCATCGTGCAGCAGGACCCTGCAGTAGCGGCTGCGTCGCCCCTTGAATCGTTCGGCGCGCAAGTGGTGTTCGGTTCTAACAACACGGCGACGGCGATCGAAGGAACCAATGCCTCGTATCCTCAGATCAAAAATATCACGATGGCGCAAGGCCGCTATTTTCAGCCGCAAGAGGTCAACACGAATGCCACTGTGGCGGTCTTGGGAAGCGCCGTCGCGCAAACGCTCTTTGCGGGTACTGGCGTCAATCCCATCGGGCAGACGATCGACATCAACCAAGTTCCCTTTACGGTCATTGGGGTGGCGACGTCTCAGGGTTCCAACGGATTTCAGAATCCGGACAACAACATCGCGATTCCGGTGACCACGGAGATGAGCATATTTACCGGGAACAACACCGTGAGCACCATCCTGGTGTCCGCAAAGTCGCCGGCGCTCATGACGCAGGCGCAGCAGGAGATTGAATCCACGTTGCGAGCGGCGCACCAACTGGCTCCGGCGCAAGCGGATGATTTTCAGATCTTCAACCAGAACACCATCCTGAGCGCTCTCGGCAGCATCACGGGCGTCCTCACGGCCTTGCTCGCCGGCATCTCGGCCATTTCGCTCCTGGTGGGTGGCATTGGCATTATGAATATCATGCTGGTCTCGGTCACGGAGAGGACGCGGGAGATTGGGATTCGCAAGGCCATTGGGGCGAAGCGAAGTGCGATATTGAGCCAGTTCTTGATGGAATCTCTGGTGCTCAGTCTGGGCGGCGCCTTGACGGGCCTTCTCATCGCTGCGGGCGGTGTGGATCTGGCCGGGAGCATCATGCATCTGAGCGGCCTGTTGTCGGTGACGGCGGTGTTGCTGGCCGTGATTGTGTCGATGGCGATCGGTATTATCTTCGGCGTGTATCCGGCTCGCAAAGCGTCCAATTTGAAACCCATTGACGCCCTGCGCTATGACTGACGGCGCAGCGGCAGGCAAGTTGCCGTATAAAAATCGATGGTCCCTGCCATCCACGACAAAGCGCGGATGACGCCGTGCTGGTGGGCGTGGAAGACGGCGGGCAGTTGACGCTCTGCGTGTAAGGGCGCACATCCCGACACAGCGGAAGGAACATGAACAGGGCGCTTGGAAATGATCGAGCGCCCTGCGTTCCCTCTGTTCAGAATCGACGGATGTGCGTATACTAGAGGTGGCAGGTGAAGACATGCGAATGCCGCAAAACTCGAATGATGTCTTGGTCAAACACCTTTCCACCGCCTTGCCAGATGGCGTGCTGGACGTGATTGGCGTACACGGCGTGCATATTGAACGGGCGTTGCCCACGGAGTTAGACAGTGTGGACGTGCGCCAGGAGTTCACGGATGTCGTGTGGGAATTGCGCGACGGATCGATTCTGCATCTGGAGGCGCAAACCACGAAACCGAAGGGTCTGTACCGCTTTTTGCGGTACGACGCCTTGCTGGCGGAGCGGTTCAGACAAAACGTGGACACGATTATTTTGTACAGCGCCGCCGTAAACAAGGCGCCGGATCAACTGGATTTTGGCTGTGCGCAGTATCGAGTGCGGAATATCTTTCTAAGCAGTTTTGACGGAGAACACGTGCTGGACGCCGTGCAACGTCATCTGGACGAAGCGGCGTGGGAAGCCGAAGATCGGGTACGTTTGGCCTTCGCATTCCAAATGCAGTTTGCAGGCATGACGAAAGGCGAGGCGTTTGAGCGAATTCTTCGCATGACGCGACAGATCAGCGACAGGGGCGAGCAGGACTATGTCACGGCGCTCATCCTGGGCATTAACGGGAAACAACTCAGCAAAGCGCAGAAACAACGCTTAAGGGAGGTGCTCGCAATGACGGGAATTGTCAAGGAAATCTGGCACGATGTGCTGGAGGAAGGCAAGCTGGAAGGCAGGCTGGAGGGCAAGCTGGAGGCAGCCATGGCCATGCTGGAGGATGGGCTGGATGCCGCGAGAGTTTCTCGGCTGACAGGCATTTCGGTTGAAGAATTGGAGCGGTTGCAAGCACAGCGTCAGTGATGATCACGCGCAATCGATGCGCGCCTTCGGACAGCCCATAGGCTCTTGGCGAGTCGCATGCAACGAACAGGAAGCCACCCGGTTTGTGGATTGGGCGCCATTTTCATTCACTGATGGCGTCGCGAAGCGCGGATTTTGATGCAGGTCAGCAGCCAATCTATCTATTTTTAGGTATATCCCCCTCTGACTGTTCGCTTTCCAATGTCTCAATAATTTCTTCGACCACATGCAAGGGTAGATGGATCTTGTCCGCGACCCTTTCCGGGGTCAATCCACAACTCAAAAGGCCCCTTGCCCGCCCCTCATCATAAATCATTTCGAGAACACCATATTGGCCAACGATTGTCCATTGAAAGCTAGATATTGCTTCCGGCAGTGTTCCTTCATCAAAAACACAGTGCCGTTTCGATGTGTGATAGACGAAGCTTAGATACCCTGGGTTGAGTTTGTAGGGTTCATTAGGAACGCTTTCTGCGGGAACGATATCAATGACAGCGACTTCGTCAACATACTGTTTTCCGTATTTCTCGCAGGCGTCCAACGGGATCAACTCAAGCCATTGATTCGGAAAGTATTCACGGACTTTGGACCACTCCACGACTACGCCCTCTTTCTACCTACTACGTAAAAAACATTGGTTCTTTCCCTTCGTGTGGTTCGCGTCACATCTTTGCCTGTAGTATATCGCGCAGATCTGCCGCTGCCAATCGTTCCGGGGACGAGCGCCTGAAATATGCCGCCTATTTGGGTGATGAATGGACAGACTTGCATCTCCTTTGCAGGGGTGGGCAGTTGACGCTCTGCGTGTGAGGGCGCACATCCCGACACGGCGGAAGGGACACGAACAGGGCGCTTGGGAACGATCGGGGCCCTGTGTTCCCTCTGTTCAGAATCGATGGATGTGCGTATACTAGAGGTGGCAGGTGAAGACATGCGAATGCCGCAAAACTCAAATGATGTCTTGGTCAAACACCTTTCCACCGCCTTGCCAGATGGCGTGCTGGACGTGATTGGCGTACACGGCGTGCATATTGAACGGGCGTTGCCCACGGAGTTAGACAGTGTGGACGTGCGCCAGGAGTTCACGGATGTCGTGTGGGAATTGCGCGACGGATCGATTCTGCATCTGGAGGCGCAAACCACGAAACCGAAGGGTCTGTACCGCTTTTTGCGGTACGACGCCTTGCTGGCGGAGCGGTTCAGACAAAACGTGGACACGATTATTTTGTACAGCGCCGCCGTAAACAAGGCGCCGGATCAACTGGATTTTGGCTGTGCGCAGTATCGAGTGCGGAATATCTTTCTAAGCAGTTTTGACGGAGAACACGTGCTGGACGCCGTGCAACGTCATCTGGACGAAGCGGCGTGGGAAGCCGAAGATCGGGTACGTTTGGCCTTCGCATTCCAAATGCAGTTTGCAGGCATGACGAAAGGCGAGGCGTTTGAGCGAATTCTTCGCATGACGCGACAGATCAGCGACAGGGGCGAGCAGGACTATGTCACGGCGCTCATCCTGGGTATTAACGGGAAACAACTCAGCAAAGCGCAGAAACAACGCTTAAGGGAGGTGCTCGCAATGACGGGAATTGTCAAGGAAATCTGGCACGATGTGCTGGAGGAAGGCAGGCTGGAAGGCAGGCTGGAAGGCAGGCTGGAAGGCAGGCTGGAAGGCAGGCTGGAAGGCAAGCTGGAGGCAGCCAAGGCCATGCTGGAGGATGGGCTGGATGTCGCGAGAGTTTCTCGGCTGACAGGCATTTCGATTGAAGAATTGGAGCGGTTGCAAGCACATCGTCAGTGATGATCACGCGCAATCGATGCGCCAAGGACACTGGAGGAGTCTCTGCCAATGTTGCAGCGCTGATCGCGTTGTTGGTGGCACAATTCGAGAAGCAGCCAGGAAACCACTCGGTGTGTGGATTGGGCGGTTTTTTTGCATTTTCCCGGTTTGCAATCCTGTGGAATGGGATGAGATGTGGAACCGGACTCCGACGGGATTGCTTTTCCCTGCCGAGAGCGATGTCCATCACTTGGAACACGCAATCCACGACCAATATGTGCGCATCGATCTGCACCACAAGCGCATCGAAATTCAGGACCCGGAACGATCCGGAACCCCAGTGACGGACATCATCGTGCCACGGATGCGGTTTTTAATCTCGTTGAATTGGCGGAAGAGCGCAGCCACGAGAACTTCCATTAGCCAATCGCGGGGTCTCGCATCTCGCCTGATGGGTCAAGCTGCCGCAGCACAACTAAAGTCGAACTTTTTAAACTATCTGTTTAAAGGCAATTTTAAGGTGCGACAATTTAAATTGGAGACAGCCAGCAGCAGTGTTGTTGCTGCGGAGGCGGATAAGGCCGCGCGGCAAAAAGTGGGGAATTGAGGGAACGCGATGCCATGAAGCATACGTTCACTGGAACATCCGCGTGCACGGTGTATACAAACGCCCAAGGCTAGGTGGAGTTGACGCTGCAGAACGACGATGCGCCCTACTACAACGGAACTATCGCCGGCACGTTCCATGTGAGCGCGGTGGCGGGCACACTGTACATTGGCGCTTCAGGCTCCGCGAACGGCGGGACGTTTGCCGTGATGCTCGGCGGCAACTCGCTGTCTTCCGGTCAAGACGGCCAAATCAGTCATGGCGCCTCTGCCGACTGATCTGGATGCGTTGATGGGCGAGAGAGGGTGATTTGTGGGGGTAATAATCGACGCAAATGTGGAAAAACAATAGAAATAGGTGAAACTGCGACAAAAAATGCAAGTTTTTTGCGAAATCTATTACCATGGCCAGCTGATTTCTGCTATTATTATTAACGGGTATGGGGTGCGGGGCGCCTTGATTGGTTCCGCCTGAGCAGAAATGATCCGGGAGGTCGCCTGGTTATATTGCGTAAATATTACTAGGCAAAGTGCTCTTTTCCCGCATTTCCATAAATGCATGCTTTACGCACATTGGGATGGTCGTCTATAATGCAAAGGCGAAGAGATTGCTGGTTTTTAATAGACCGCCGTGTGCGAATGGGTTTCTGGGGCGGTCCGTCGAACGAGACGGTGAAACCTGGACGGCCCGTGCATCGTCAGAGAGAGTGTCCGGGTTAGCGACGACTTGGGTCCGGCCGCTTATGGTGGTGACCACTGAGGGGAGGGATGTCGACCTGTGTTGATACGCTTGGCTTATGCTCCGGGCAACGCGAACGACGGCGAACGTGGGGACGGAAGGGTAGCCGCCGGGAACGTTGCGATGGAGGCCAGAAACGGCGGCGCAGGGACACGCGATCTGGATTAGGGATTCATGTGGTTCAGTATCACCGCTCACTCAGGAATTTATACAAAGCATCAGAGGAGGCAATTCAATGGCTCATACGAGCAAAGGGATGGTCAAGCGCACTCTTACCGGAGTTGCTGCGGCTTCCATAGCGCTGGGTATGGTGGCGCCCGCGAGTTTTGCGGCCACTGCGGCCTTCAACTATAACACCCGGGCCATCACCATCGGCAGCTACACCAAGAGCGTGGACGGTATTGTGGCGCAAGACAAGTCCCACTGGACGGAGTTCGTTCCCGTCTATTATGTCATGCAAGGCCTGAAGACATTGGGGTATACGGTGACTTGGAACGGCAACACGCAAGTGTTGAACATCACGACTCCGTCCGGAGTGGTTCCGAATTTCCGCAATCTCAATCCGGGGTCAGACGGCACGACGAAGATTGAGGTCAACGGAACGGTGGTGCAAAATGCGCCGCGCATCGTGGCGCAGGATCAGTTGACGGGCGTCATGACGACGTTCATGCCGATCTACTACCTGAACGAAGCCCTGAAGGCCGTCAATGTGGCGAACACGTACGACGGCAAGACATGGACGCTGACGCAATCGCAAGTGTCGACGGCGCCGAAACTGGGCAACATCACACTGGCGGGTCAAACGGCTGGAACGGGTACCGCAGCCAGCCCGGCCATTTCGAACGGAGCTTCGGTGTCGGCGACCGCCACGCTTACGGATGCATACGGCAATCCCGTGACGGGCGTGAACTTGACATTGATGGTCATGGGCGGCAGCCAGCCGACCGTGACGAGCAATGGCCAGACCCTGTCCGGCTCGACGATCTCCGGCGGCTATTCCTACCAGATCCCGACAAACGCGGCGGGTCAGTCCGCGGCGCAGTTGACGGTTCCGTCGGGCGTGGCGGCTTCGTACACGCTGCAATACCAGGCGCCGTATACGCAGAACGGGTCGAGCATCACGGACTCCGCTGCATACTTGACGTTCATGAACGCGTACTCGATGGCGGTTACGCCGTTCGCGACGTCAAGCAGTCCGTATATGGCGGCGGCGTCTTCAGTGAGCAATGAAGCAGCGGGGGCAGTGCCCGTGACGGTGACGCTCCCCTTGCTGAACGGGCAACCGCAGGCGAACGCGGCGGTGACCTTCACGCTGACGGGCGGCGCAGGCGCCTTCTTCTCGAATGCGCAGGGGCAGACGTTCTCCACCGGTACGACTGCCACGGTCAACACCGACAGCCAAGGCCAGGCGACGGTGTACGTGAATAGCGACCAGACCTCCACGTCCGGATCCCCATCCGTGGTCACGGCCACATCCGGTTCGTTGAGCCCGGTCAGCACGTATCTCAGTTGGGGCCAGACCGGCGTCGCAAGCTCGGTCGCCAATCTGTCGGCCACGAACGTGACCAGCGGTTCCGGATCGTCGTCTTCGATTTGGCAGGCCAGCAACAACACCAATGTCACTGTGACCGGCACCTTGGAGGATGCGTTGGGCAATCCGGTTGCAAACGCTCAACTGTTGGTCTCGAGCAATGACGTCGGCAGTTACGTGAACGGAACCACGACCACGGCGTTCCCGAACGCCTTACCGGCACCGGGCGCGCTCGTGTCGTCGTCTGGTGCTCCGTACGGCACGGTGGTCACCACGAACTCGGCGGGCGCCTTCAGCGTCACCCTGACAGGCTCGGGTGGAGCAGGCCAGTTCTCGTTGTGGACGGTGCAGAACGGAGAAGTCGGGAGCCAACTCGGATCACCAATCTACATCACCTATGCGGGGTCTTCGTCCTCGATTACCTCCGTGGGCGTGTCGACGAGCGGTCAGCAAGCGACATCCTTCAACAACAACAGCGACGCACCCGTGACCACCATGCCCAGCACACAGTACAACGTGATCAGCGGCGGCAACCTGGAGATCGCAGCGTACAATTCCCTGCCGGGCGACTATCTGTACGGCAATCCCAATGCGTCGGTCAGCTACACGGTGACCGGGACAGCGGGCGGCGACATTACGAGCATTGACGGCGTTTCGATGGGCGGCACCGGCGGACTGCCGAATGACCCGACTTCGGTGACCGTTACGCTGCAACCGACCAAGACGGCGAGTGCGACTCAGACGAATCAGGTCTACAATGTCCTGGTGAACAACGTGTCGATCGGTACGGAGTCGGTCACGTACACCTTCAATTCGTCCGGAGTACCGACCGCCGCGGCGATATCCCCATCTGGGACAGCCGTGATGCTGCCCTCGGCGACCGCTGTGGACAGCTTCGCCCAACCTAGTGACTTGGGCAATTCGTTAGGCTCGAATGGTCCTCTCATCGATGCTGTCAATGTGGGAGTCAACTCCACGAGCACGGGAACGGCGAACTTCACGTTCACGAGCAATTCGGCGACGGCGACAGCAGCGCCCACATTCACCGGCGGATCGCCTGCACAGGTGGCGGCCATCAGTCCGCAATATTCCACGATCAACCCTGGCCAAACGGAAACGGTGACCTTCACGCTGGAAGACGCGAACGGCAATCCGGTGCCGAACAGCTTGGCCTCGTTGAAGTCCGACGGGTCGGCCAGCGACCTGTGGATCACGCAGGTGAACGGCCAGACGCTGCAACAGAGCGAACTGGTCGGCTCAACGGGCAACAGCACCTATACCACGATGCCGACGCCGTTCCCATTGTTCCCTCTGAGCGGTGGAACGTTGCCGAGCGGAGATGCCTTGGGATACTCGTCCGTTTACGTACAGGGCGTCGCGTACTCGACCGCCCTTCCGACCGCAGGCTCGCCCGGATCCACGTTTAACGTGTACACCAACAGCAAGGGTCAGTTTACACTGACCTTCGCGGCGGGCAGTGTGAGTGCATTCGTGACGTCGGGAGGCATCGGCCAAGCGCAACCGACGGTCACCAGTCTGCCGTCCAACAGTTTGACGGCGAACTTCCTTACGAACAGCAAGGGATACCTTACGACGGTCGCAAGCAGCGTGTACACCGATGTATACGTGACAGCCAACCCGAGTTCCCCGGTCCAAGTCAACACGACTACGGGCAACACCAACGTTGGCACGCTTCAGTGGTAGTCAGGGAATAAGCAAGGGCGCCGACGCAAGAAGGCGCGCATCCTGCGGAGACTGTCGAGAAACCCTCGGCAGTCTCTTTTTTTGTTTCTGTCCTGTCGGCTGTTCGATTTGTTCAGTCTCTCGACATCAACCCTTCGATTTTATTGCTAATCTCATAGATTCTTGCTACTCTATAAAGGATTGTTCGAGCGAGGGACAAGCACAGGGAGGTAGTGAAGTGTCAGTAATACAACCTTGGGCCAACGAGCTCGCGCTGCCGGAAACCGTGACGACGCGTGTCACCTGGCGGGCGGTGGCGGCCCTTCTGCTCAATATGGCTATTCTGCTTGTGGCGCCATGGTTCACGGCCCTGTTTTTCGCGCCTGCGTACACCATCGCGGCCGGCATTGTAGGTCTCCTTTGTCTGGTTGCTTTTAGCTACCGTCGCATCGAACTGAACGTTCAATCCCCGGACACATGGGTGATTTTGTTTGCATTCTATACTGCGCTTACGAATCTGTGGGCGGCGTCTGTGTCGAGTTCCATAGAAATAACGGCGGGTGAAATCGCGGCTCTGGCGCTGTTCATCCTGTCCAAGCGATACGCGCATCTGATTGTTCAGTGGATGCCCATTGCCGTTGCCCTGATCGGGATCGCTCTCTATATCTTCGGTATGGGTGCAGGCGTCCATTTATGGACTGCGCTGTCCGCCGTCTATGGCAACCACTTGCTGGCCTCGGTGTTTGAGTACCATAATACATTTGGCGCATTTGAACTTGGCGCGGGCGTCGCCGCGTATGTGACGCTTGCACAGCAGGTTGTAAGAGATGGGGCGACGCAACCGCGCAAGGGCAACATCTTCGCTGCGCGATGGAAGCCCGCACTCGGTTCCCTGGCTTTGATGATCGCCATGGCCGCGGTCTTGGCGAGTCAGTCCCGCGCGGTGTGGGTGGTGGCTCTGGTCGCCGTTGCCGCGATGCTTGTCATAGTGTTCCGGGGTGACAGGCAGCATGCCGGGTGGATGCTGTTGAGAAGTCTGGCCACTCTGGTCATTGGCGGAATCGCTGGATTTCTGAGCATAAAGGCGTTGGATCACGGGAATGCGGCATATTTCTTCCTGGCGCTGGTCGTCTCCCTCGTGGGCTGTGTTCTGCTTGCTGTTGCTGACGTGTACCTGGGAACGCGGCGTATGAAGAAGAAACAGACCATAATCACCGTGGTTGTAGCCCTATTGGCGGTTGGAACCGCAGTATTCGTGTTGCGCCATCAATTCTTGCACTCTTCCACTGCGATTGCAGCGCGCATACAGTCGATATCCTTCGCCAGCGTGAGTCTTCAGGAACGTTTCTACTACTATGGAAATGCGCTTCACATGTGGCTCAACTCCCCGATTGTCGGAAGCGGCGGAGGAACGTGGAATGCCAAATTCCAGGCCTTCCAGACGCTCCCCTACTGGTCGAGGCAGGTACATAGCACTTTCTTTGATCAGTTGTTAAATGGCGGCGTCATAGGGCTTGTGCTGTATTTCGGGCTGCTTGTTGTCGTTGCGCTCCAGATCGTGCGCTATGTGCGAAAGAGCAGCAGTCCAACACGGCGCAACCTTGTCATGGGCTTTGCGCTCGGCGCTGCTGTGTTGTGGGTGCATTCGCTGTTTGACTTTGACTTTGCATTTGGATATTACCAATACACCTTTTGGGCTTGGCTGGCCGTTGCGGTGGGCCTTTCCGAGTTGCCCGAGACATCGATCAAGGGCGTGGAGACGGCGGCGACAGCGGAAGCTGGCCCACTATCGGTTTCCGTGTCCAGCGTCCGTGCGGCGGCTTCAAGCATCTTCGCGGCGCGTCCCAGAATCTTCGCAGAACGTGCGGGCCTTGTCATATTGGCGGCTGTCACAGGGTTCTGTGTCCTCTTTGGCTTCACACTCGGGGCTTCGCAGATTGCCATGAACGATGCGCAGACGAACTCGGTCGCCCAGAATCCTCAGGCCGCCATCGCGGATGTCCGCGCGGCGTCCGTGCTGGCGCCTTATGCCGTACACGCGCAACTGGCGCTGAGCCAGTACTACATCTCCACCGCTTCGAGCACCCAAGATACTGCGCTCTATGCAACAGCCTGGCGATACGCGCAGGCAGCACAAGGCGGCGCACCATGGGATCCCACGGTGCAGTCCGAAGCATCGCTCATCGCCTATCAACTCCATCATTATCGCGTTGCTGCCGCATGGGCCGAGACGGCGTATCACGACGCTCATTTCTCACAAATCGATCTGCGCAACTTGCTTGGCATAACCATGTGGTACGGGGCGGAACAGTTGAGGGCGAATCCCTCATTGGGTCTTCATGAGTTGCATAAAGTACTGCAATTCTACACGGCCTATCACAAAAGTGAGAGCGTTGTCAACAAGTCACTGTTTCCAGACAGCATAATCTTGAAAGAGGACGCGTCGATGCAGGTGTATCTTGGCACCACCTATTACTTGCTGCATCGATATAATCAATCGCTCCATGCGTTGAACCCATTGCTGAAGGCGCATCGCGATCAGGCGGCGGTCAATCTGTACATGATCGGCACCGCGCTTGATGATCAGGCTCTTGGTCGAAACGTAAAGCAACGTAACGCATATTTGAAGCAGATTCAGAAAAATCCGGGTGCATTGGCAGAGTATAATTATTTGAAATCGCTCTGACCGTATGGGGGGCGGTGTGCCGGGTGTCCAGAGGGTCAGTTGCCATACTCTTCGGTATTGTCTGCCTGTGTAGATTTTGGTAGCATAGTGTCGTAGAAATAGCAATTAATAAACTGACGAGTAAAAGGGCCTGCTGTACGACTATTGGTTCTTCATGCGTCTCCTAAAGCAACGCATCCGGCAATCGTATCTCGCGAGTTAGTTGCTCCAGAGGATTTGTCGAGTGGCGTTATTGTCACTGTCTATCGATATCTCAACAAAACGCTGGAACCGGGCGTCGTGGGCGACCTCAATGATCTGTAGGGGCGGGTGCCCGGTGGATACCACGAATGGACGCTGGGGCAAAAAACACCGAGTTTGCGTACCAATTTTTAGCGTGACGTATGACGAGGAGTTGTGCCTTAATGCGATCGGTGTACAGCGACGTCTGATGATTGAACTATGGAAGTACCCGTGTATGGAACGAGACTACAAGTACGTGCGGCAGGGAATACTCAAAGTGCTGGCAGGCATCGACTTGGGAACGTGGTCACTTTAGGGATGGTGATCAGAACACGCGTCGTGGGAATATCATCGTTATTTGTATTAGTTTAATGTATATCGTGGTTCGTATGATACACCGTTCGAGATGGTCGCAGCGCGTGAGCCCCACATCTTTGTTGACCCTGTGCCAGACGCCATCCCCAAGGAGTCCGGGATAACTCAAATAGTAAGCCCTCATGGCGTGGGGCTTGCTATTTGAGTTAAAGCGTAAGGAACAGGCTCCCCGAAGGACCGCCCCTTGTTGTAAAAGTCTTCGGGAACACGCTGCGTCAGTCTTCGCTTGGTCCAGCGGGATGCATTCCACTCTCTCCAAAGTACTCCTTGCCTTTGAGTTGCACCTCAGGCAGGAAAAACGTTCCGATGAACAGGAGTATCGCGAACCCGAACCCAACTTCAAACAGCCGCACCATGCCTGAAGTCAATGCCAGTTTTACCGCACTCAGCAACTCCATATACAGAGTATGCCCCGTTGCGCCGAGCTTCGAAAATTGGCCAGCGATCGCCTTTTGCGCTTCGGCCGTCATTAAGGATTGCGGACTGATGGAAGCTAGACCAGGTATCTTCTGCAATGTCTTAGGTAAAGCGGATGTGAGAGTATGCTGAAATCCCTGAGTCAGCATCGAACCAAAAATGGGAGCCACAATCACACCGCCTAGCGACTGCACAAACTGCTGCGAGGCATTCACCGTACCCATCATGCTGTAGGGAAATGCATTTTGGACAGCCACGTTCAAAAGTGGCATGAGGGCGCCGATCCCAAGGCCGAGCACTACCATGTTCAGTACGACTTGGGCATACCCTGTGTGGACATTCATGGTCATGAACAAGAGCAGTCCCAGCACCGTGACGGCCCCGCTGACATTGGCCAACACGCGATATCGGCCTGTCCGTGTCATGATCTGACCGGAGATTATACTCGAGACGATAAAGCTAAACATCATCGGCGACATGACCCATCCACTCTGCTGTGCGTTCAACCCGATGACTCCCTGTACGAAAAGCGGCAGAAACATCAGGCTTCCGAACATCGTCATGGCCATCAGGGTGCCGAGAACGAGCGACATGGTAAAGATTCGATGCTTAAACAACGAGGGCATGATGATCGGGTCGGACACCCGGCCTTCGACAAAGACGAATAGGCCAAGAATGACAACGCCAGTCGCGAATAAAACGATTTCGACAGGAGACGACCATGTATACTTGCTGCCTGCCCACGTAAAGGCGAGAAGAATGGGAACCAGTCCTGCCACGAGGAGAAGGGAACCGACCCAGTCCACCTTCACCCGATGCTCCGCTCTTACGCTTGGCAGCGTGAGAAGCACCCCGATAATCGCCAGTACGGCAAAAGGCAAGTTGATGTAAAATACCCATCGCCAAGAGAATGAGTCTGTGATCCATCCGCCGATCGTGGGTCCGATAATGCTGGATACACCAAATACGGCGCCCATGACGCCCATCCAGCGCCCACGCTCTTTCGGATCGAAAATGTCCCCGATGGTCGCACGGGGCATGCTCATCATGGCGCCGGCTCCGATCCCCTGGAAGCCGCGTGCGATCACGAGTTCCATCATCGTGTGCGCCTGACCAGAGATTGCAGAACCAATTCCAAAGAGAACGAGCCCAAGCAAGTAAAATGGTTTTCGTCCAAACACATCGGACAGTTTGCCGTAGATCGGAACGGTGACAGCGGACGCCATCATGTAGGAAGTCGATAACCAGGCGTAAAGAGAAAATCCGCGCAAGTCACTGACAATGGTGGGCATCGCGGTTGATACGACCGTCTGATCCATAGACGAGAAGAACATTGTCAAGAGAACGGTGGCAAGCGCCCACCACTTTCGCGAACCTGAGATGCGGTTCGAGGACTGCACTGTTGATTGAGACCGAATTGAAAATTCCATTCTCCACTTCCTCCAGTCGACTAATTGGTATCGGCCCCTGATTGCTCATGCTTGCTCTTGTCTGACTCAATGACAGTCTTCGGGTCCATAGCCGCTGAGATGCTGGACAACTTCTCCAAGGTCTGTACAAACGAATCCAATTCAACTGGTGAAAGTTGCGCCAGACAGTGCTGCAGGATATGCTTCCGTACGTCGAGCACCCTGTTCAATGCCTCCTCGCCTGATTCCGTCAACTGGGCGATCACCACCCGGCGATCATTTTTGTCGCGGATGCGAACGGCATACCCGAAGCCTTCGAGTCGATCGAGCATGACTGTAATGGCGCTCGGATTCACCTCCAGTCTTTCTGCGAGTTTTGAAATCGTGCACGGGTGTTCCCGCCGGATAAAATGCAACATAAAAACTTGTCCAGGCGTTAACCCTAAATGAGAACGGGTTATAAGCTGGGGACCCAAATTTTGAATCATGACGTACAAAGCCGAATCAAAGCGCTCTGTCAATACGCCCAATACGTCGCTGTCCTGACACATGGCGCCACCTCGTTATTTAAAGTATCATATATTTGACTAATGGAATTTGTACATTAGATGATAATTGCATAATATAAATAAAATCATTCGTTGTCAAGCGACATGCAAAACAAGGTAAGCCCACGGGATCTATCCGCTGCGCACGACGCAGGACACATCGGATCCAGACGTGTGACTGCCCATCACAGCAAATTCAGATGCAGCGATTCAATCATTTGATGTACGATTAAATCCGCCAACTCATCGGGTGGAATGTTCTTGTCATTTTTGATCCACTGAATAAGAATATTGATCGCCATTCCCGCTCGCACCGCGGCAAAGTAATCCAAATGAGCCCAGATGAGTTCGTGGGATCTGTCGATATGTTGAGTGATCAATTCGAACATTTTCATAAATGAATCATGCGCGATATCCAGCCGGTTGGCCAGAATCAACAATTCCATGATCCTGGAATGAATGTACCAATAGCGCAAAAATGGTTTGAGAAATGGCACCCGAAAAGTGTCAGCGGCGCTGTTGTTCAATCGATAATAATCCAATAAATAGACATAAAGTCCGTGAAATGCTTCATCACATTGCCATCGCAATATATCGTCAAGCGAGCTGAAGTTTCTGTAAAACGTCGCTCGGCCCAGTTTTGCCCGCGTCACAACTTCCGTAACCGTAATCGCCTCAAACTGCTTTTCCCCCATCCATGACACCAACGCATCGTAGAGGTAGCCGCTGGACTCAATGGACCGTTTATCCTTTCTAATGTGATACATTCACCCGCCTCCTGTCTCACATCTTCCAACCCCATTGACTCTGTTACAGCAACTATTATATAACATGACTGAATACGGATCAAGTGTATCGTATTTAATACATTACGGTACAAGTATTTTAGTCTAAGAAGGAAGTTGGATCATGTTTGTACAAGAATTGAAAGAGGGTTCACCGGGTGAATAAATCGGTTGCACAAGGTTACGCGCGATTCATCACGCGTTTTCGCTGGTTAATTATCATTATATGGATGGCGGCCGCCGTGGCAGCGGTGCAGTGGCTTCCCAATCTCTCTACGGTTGTGGCCCAAACACAGACCAATTATTTGCCGTCCTCATCGCCTTTGATCACAGGACAGAACCTCCTGCATGAGGTGAACCCGAAACACTACGCCAAGAGTACTGCGGTCATCGCCATCGTGAATCCCAAAGGACTCACGGCCCGTGATCAAATGTTTTTCAAATCCGCCCTAACCACGGTGGATCATCATCCCACCTTGTACGGAATCAATACTGTAGAGGATCTTTACAATACCAGCAGCGCTCTGTCCTCCACGTTTTTGAGCAAAGACGGCACAACGGAAATGGCCATGATTGGCTTCCCCCATGGAGAGATCTCCAATGCGACAAAAACTGCTCTGGCCAAATTGCACACCGCAATGAATCGCGCGCCATCCGATGCACACGTGTATTTCACGGGAGAAGCACCGATTCAACAGGACAATATTAGCATCTCACAACAGGGTGTGCGAAAGACGATTGGAGTCACCATCGTACTGGTCCTTGTTATCCTGTTGTTGGTGTTCCGTTCTGTGTTGGCTCCCATTTTGACGTTGTTGGCGATCGGGTTGTCGTTCATCATTTCGTCCGGAATTGTGGCAAAATTGGCGCTACAGGGCCTGCCAGTTTCCAGTTTCACGCAGACTTTTTTGATTGCCACATTGTTTGGCGCAGGAACCGACTACTCGGTCATCTTGATCAATCGCTATCGTGAGGAATTGACCCGTCAACACGGGAACACGGAGTTGGCCTTGCACGACACATGGCGCGCGGTGGGCAAAACGGTCATCTTCAGTTCTCTGACGGTCATTTTCTCCTTTGCCATTCTATTTTTTGCCCAGTTTGGCCTCTATCGAACGGCAGTCGGTGTTTCTGTCGGCATCTCTGTTGTGCTTCTTAACGTATTAACTCTTTTGCCTGCTCTGATGAGCTTATTTGGTCGGTCCTTGTATTGGCCGCAACAACCCAAAGAGGGCGCTGATCATAAACCTTCCTGGTTCTGGGCGGGTACGGGCCGCATTGCAGTGCGCCATTCGCGGGTGACGATCCTGGTGCTCATCCTGGTGCTCGTACCGACGGCGCTGTTGTTTACCAATCAACGAACCTTCAATCCTTTAAATGACATTCCTAACGCACCGTCCGCAACGGGATTCGCCGCAGTGGGCAAAGCATTTGGTCAGGGAAATGTGTTGCCAAGCCAGATTGTTCTTAAAACAAATAGCAATTTGCGGACTCCGGAGGGCATGGCTACGATTGAAAACATAGCGCACGCTCTGGCTAGCCTGCCGTCGATTGCTCAGGTGGACAGTGCGACGCGACCAACGGGCAGCGTCATCCCGCAACTGGAGTTAGCCAATCAAAACCAGCAGGCAGCCCATGGACTCAGTCAAGTTGAGAGCGGCCTTCACGCCATGCAATCCGCCTCATCGGGAAATCCTGACCAACTTGTGAACGCTTCCCATCAAATCACCCAGAGTCTCGACAAGACCGCAAGCGGCGCCGTGCAATTGGCCCAAGGCGCAAAACAATTGGACGAATCCGCCCAGAAGCTGAAGCAAGGCGCAAATTCCTTGAGCCAAAACCTGCAAAAATTGTCTGGTGCGATGCAAACCTCCACACAGGCATCGCAACAAATCACACAGGGGCTCACACAATCGGCGACGGCGAGCAATCAATTGTCACAGGGTGCAGGACAGTTGGCGCAAGGCTCGCAAGATCTGACACGCGGTTCGATCTCTCTTGTCAATGCCTTATCCGCATGGGCCAAGGCGCATCCGGACACAGCCAACAACCCGACGTGGGCGCAAATTGCGCAATTGGCGCGCGCGCAACTTCAAGCGGCGACGAAAGCAGGTGCAGCCAGTCAAACTTTGCAACAAGATACCGCTCGATTTGCAACTGGTCTGCATCAATTGCAGTCTGGCTCCGCACAACTCACGGATGGTTTGAATCAACAAGACACAGGCGTATCGCAGTTATTCACAGGCACTGGGAAACTCGAACAAAGTACAGCGGCTCTGGCAAAGGGAACGGATTCACTTCACAATGGGGTGTCGAAACTTGCCCAAGGCTTACAGACTTTGACGACAGGGAGCCGACAGATCACCGGTGGAATTCAAAAAATGACAACGGGAGTAGCCAGTTCGTCATCTGGTATCCGCCAAATGAGTCATGGTGTCAGTGCAGTCCAAAGCTTCCTGACTTCGACCAAGAACGCGACTACCCAAGGTGATCCGGGATTTTACGTTTCGTCATCACAATTGTCCTCCAATAAAGAATTGAGCAAGGCGATGAATGCGTACATCTCGCCTGACGGACACGTCGCGGAATTCACCATCATTTTGCGGGCCGATCCTTACTCGAGCGCCGCCATACACGATATCCCTGGCCTGTTGCAAACGGCCCATGTAGCGTTACAAAGCAGTCCCGTTCACCAGGGTACTTTGTATACGACGGGCACCACAGCGACACAGTTTCAGTTGAATCAAGTTTCTAATCAGGATTTCACGCACACCGTAGTGCTGGTGCTCGCCGCGATTTTCATTTTACTGGCGCTGATGCTGCGCTCCATTATTGCGCCGATGTACATCATTGCCTCTTTGGCGGGAACCTATTTTGTGACGATGGGGCTTATACAAACCATCGCCGATCGCGTTTTGCACCAACCGGGGATCAGTTGGTCGGTTCCCTTCTTCATCTTTCTCTTACTCGTTGCGTTGGGTGTCGATTACAGCATCTTCTTGATGTCGCGCTTTGAAGAGGAAATGCGCAATGGACTCACGCCAGCGAAGGCCATACAGATTGCCATGGGAAAAATGGGCAATGTCATTTTTTCCGCCGCCGTGATCATGGCCGGTACTTTCGGATCCATGACGGTGGCAGGTGTGACCTCACTCGTGGAAATCGGGCTTTCGATTGTGATCGGGTTATTGCTGTACTTCACCGTGATCCTTGGATTCTTCATTCCCGCTATGGTCAATGTCGTGGGCAATGGCCACTTTTGGCCCACAAACGTTCGCAGCGAAGAATGATCGATACACAAAACGGCGGTTCGCAAGGAACTGGCCCGCGTGCTACAATAGGTGTAAAAGTTGGCTTCAGATAAGGAATGACGGAATGACCGCCTGTCATCGTAAAACCGGACGGTGGCGCGTCGTGCTGGCGACTCTGCTGGTGGGACTGTTTTTTTGCTCCCTTCCTGTGTATCGCGCCGCCGCCGCTAGCAGCGTGAGCATGAGCGTCAATGTCGGTTTCCAAAGTTATTTTGATCCCCGTGTCTGGGCGCCTGTGCGTGTGACGCTGGTGCATTCCGGATCACGGGCGCTGTCGGGCTCGCTCGTATACGGAGTGTCTGGCAAGCTTCCGTACGACGGGAAACTCATCTGGCCGGTGAAAGTGCCTGCTGGAACGGGTGTGTCGACGGCGGTTTTCATCGGCTTGCCGGGGCGTCTCCTTCAGCGCGGCGGTGTGCTCAGACTTGTGGTGCAGGGTCAGACAGCGGCGCAGATTCGACTAATCGGAGTGGCTGTTAATGGTTCCGATATCGCGGGCGTTGTCAGCACGCAGCCTCAGGTAGTGCAGTTTTTGGCAGGCGTTTCCTCTGCCAACGGTTCGTCGGAGCTTGTGACCGCTTTTATTCGCCCGCAGTCGTTGCCGCAGTCGTTGCAATTGCTGCAGAGTCTGAGCTATCTGTATCTCGACGGAGCGGTGGCTTCAGAGTTGACATCGGCTCAGGTACACGCTGTTCTTGCGTGGGTGCGCTCCGGTGGAATTCTGATATTTGGCGGAGAGCAGCCAAACGCAGGGCAGATTGGCGCATTTTCGGCCTATACGCCTGTATCAGGCGAGATCGTTCTTGACCAGTCAGGCGCGTCTCTGGCAAACTTTGCGGGCACCCAGCCAGCGCACGGAAGCCTGGCGCTGCTGTACGGAACAGCCAGAAAGGATGCGACTGTGCTGATTGGCAATCGGGCTAACGCGCTTGTCGCGGATCGGACTCTCGGGCGCGGCGAGATCGTTTACGCGGGCTTTGACGCCGCCTCGTCTTCCCTTGTTTCGTGGGCGGGGAACGCCATGTTATGGGAGGGCATCCTGCATGCCGTTCATGGTTCCGTGCTCACCGCGAAAGCGGATCTTTTTGGCCCGGCCGGCATGCTGTCGCTGGTTGGAGCCGCTGAACAGTTTCCGCAGTTACACGCGCCGCCGCTCTGGATTTGGGAAGTGGTTTTTGGTGTATATACATTTATTTGCGGACCGGTGCTCTACGTTTTGCTCAGGCGCCGTCGCAAAAACGAGTGGGCGTGGGCTGTACTCCCGATGATGTCGATTGTTTTGGCCGCCGCGATCTATGGACTTGGCGTTTTACAGCGTCCAAACGGCCTGTTGACGCAGAGTGTGGGTCTGGTCGATATCGTGGACGCCAATCTGGCGCAGGTGGTTGGGGTCGAAGCGCTCATGTCTCCGCAGACTCGTTCCTATACGGTCATGACGCCGCCGTCGACATGGAGTGTTCCGCTTGCCGAGGGAGTCGCCGCGACGCGCGGCGACGCACGGGTCGAGTTCACGGCGCGGGGGAATGTGTCGTCATTTAACGCCGTACCCGCCTGGGGCGGCCGGTTCGTATACGCGGTGCATGACGCCCGGGGCTTTGGTTCGGTGCAAGGCGAGCTATACACCTCGTTGCATTCGCTTGCGGGTTATCTGGTCAATGATACGAGTGTCAATCTGACTGGCGCCGCGCTGATTGACCGGGGACAGGTCGTGATGCTCGGACCCATCAAGCGTGGAGAGACGATCAGCGTGGACGCCGAGTTGCGAAAAACACCGCCGCGAGGTTCACTTGCCGGGCAGATTGCCGCCGCGCTCAGCAGCGCGTCATATGGGGTTGGAAGATCCCTGTATGACAGTGTTCCGAGTTTTGTGACCGCTGCCCCCCCGCAGGGCAACGTGATTTTCATCGCCTGGACGCACACGGAACCGCCTGTATTCAGTCCGGAGGGCACAGTGTTGCCTGCGACGCCGCAGTGGATGATCAGACAAGTGCTTCCTGTCACCCCTGTTTTGGAATGAGGAATGGGTCTATGATCACAACGGAAAATCTGTGCAAGCGGTACGGGAAGACCGACGCTGTCCGCGACCTCAACCTGGATGTCAGGGCGGGTACGGTGTTTGGGTTTGTCGGTGAAAATGGGGCGGGCAAGACGACCACATTGTCTATTTTAGCCACTTTGATGTTGCCGACTTCCGGGAGAGCATTTGTGGGCTCTGCGGAAGTGACAACGGAGCCGGCGGCGGTGCGCCGATTGATCGGGTACATGCCGGATGTGTTCGGAGTATATGATGATCTCAGCGTGCGCGAATATCTTGCCTTTTATGGAACCGCCTACGGAGTGGAGACGGCCCTGATCGAAGAGCGCACTAAGGAACTCCTGAACATGGTCAGCCTTGAGGATAGGGCGGACGCTTATGTCAACGCGCTTTCACGCGGCATGCAACAGCGTCTTGGCCTCGCACGCTGCCTGATGCACGATCCGCCTGTGCTGATTCTGGACGAGCCTGCTTCAGGACTCGATCCCCGGTCGCGCATTGAAATGCGCGAGATTATCAAGGGACTGCGGCAGCGCGGCAAAACCGTCCTGATCAGTTCGCATATTCTGCCCGAACTGGCGGACATGTGCGATGAAATTGGCATCATCAAGCACGGCGCGCTCGTCGCCTGCGCCTCAGTCGAGGTGGTGACCGCGCGGGCGAATGGCCATCGCCAGATTTGCGTTGAAGTGCTTGCGGGGGGTCTGGCGATGGCCGACACACTCGCTCGGCACCGCTTTGTTTCTGAAGTATTGGCCTGTGAAGAGACGCGGGTAGATCTGCTCTTTTCGGGAACGGAGCAGGATCAGGCGGAACTCATTCTCGATCTGACGGCGGGCGGCTATCAATTGAAGTCGTTTCGCGAAGTCGGAGGCAGCCTAGAAGATCTGTTCTTACATCTGACGTCCGATGAGCATGCCGTGGAGCAGCCTGCAAGCACGCTGGCAGAATCTGCGGCAGGCCAGATGGCGTAGCCGGAGTGTGAATGCTGGTGGATGCGATACGGCAACGTCTTGTCTGGTGGATGGATAATCCATTGTTGCGCAAGGAACTGCGACAGAGAATGCGATCTGGGCGAACGGTGCTGGCGCTGTCGTTGTACCTGTTCATCATTGGCGCGGTTGCCTTTGTGTTTATGTATGTCAACGTCCAGGGTCAGACATTGCTGCTTCAGCCCACGCGAACGGCGGATCTGTTTACGTTTCTCTCGTATCTGCAACTGGCGATGATTTCTTTTGTAACTCCGGGGATTGCATCGGGGGTCATCAGCGGCGAACGTGAACGCCAGACACTGACGGTGCTTCTGACGACGCCGCTCTCTCCGGCTTCGATTATATTCACGAAATTCGTCACATCCATCTCATTTCTGCTGTTGCTCATCGTTATGACGCTTCCGCTCTACAGTATCGTTTTTTTGTTTGGCGGTGTTGTTCCGTCACAGGTGCTCGCTGTGTTTGGACTGCAGATCCTGACACTCGGCGCCATTGCCAGCATCAGCATCTTTTGGTCGACGTGGTTGCGTAGGACAGGCTGGAGTACTGTTTTCTCGTACGCCACGGTGGCTGCGCTTTTTCTGGGGCTGGCGGTGGCGGGATACCTGTTCGACAACATCGCAAATCACAGTCCCGATCAGGCGTTCTGGGGCTTGGTGAGCGGGATCTGTTATTCGCTGAATCCCATCTACATGCAGGCAGGCCTGGAGGCCGGTTTGGGTTTTACAAGTCCCGTGTTTCATCAATCGATCGTGTCATCGGTGTACAGCGTCGTGCAGGCTCATGATCTGTCAAGCACGGCCTCGTGGGTGAGTTTTCTATACCTGTATCTTGGCGGGAGCGCGTTGCTCCTTGTCTCCTGTATCTGGCGGCTGCGACCGGGAACGTTTGGCGTGTTGCGCAAGCGTTTGTTACGCTGGCTGGCGCGCTGAAAAACTGACCTGCAAGACCCATTTTGCAGGCGCTTGCAGGCTGTGTTAAGGTGAAGGGGAGACTGGAGACTGGAGACGGTAAACATGCGTATGGCGAATTACTGTCCTCACGAACGGAGTGGAGCGGATGAACGTCACTGATCTGTATTGGCTGGGCGCGGGTGCGCTCGTACTCGTCGTGATCGTTTTACTGGTTCTGTGGAACGTGAAGCAACTGCAGAAACAGACAGAACGACGCCGCTTGAAGATAACAGAGGAGTCTTTGGGAGCAACCGGCGGTGAGACAGCAAAAGCGGTTTCTTCACCACCGCAAACAGCGGTGGCAGATAGAACCGTAACGCAACTGGAGTCCGCCGCGCCGACAGCAGGCGCACAGTCAGATGCAGAGTCCGCCGCTCCTTTTGTTCCTGTGCAAGCTGGACTCGCAAACGAACTGGTGCTGGAGAAAGCGGCGCCTCTGGATCACGCTTACGATCGCTCGCACGTTTATGCTGACTTCGCGGAACAGTCGGCGCCTCTCGTGTTGGGCCGGGAGGAAATGGACGGCGCTGACGAGATCCTGGATGAAGACCACATCCTGCGCAGGTCAGCCTATGAGACATTGGCGGATCGCAGCAATGGCGAGGCAGGGTTTCCAGAATCCTTTCTCCAGAAACTGGACGATCCACGCGTCATCGGATGGCTGACGGTTCATCCTGATGGCTATGTTCTGGCAAGCGATCAACCGTATGACGACAGTGTCATCGCCATGTTTGCGACCCTGGCGGCTCACGCTGCGCGGACGGCAGAAGTGGTTGGTTTGACGGAGACGCGGGAATTTATGGTGCGCGGCGTTGAAGGGATGATTGCCATGGCGCCTGTATCCCGGATTGTCTCTGGCAGGGAGGGGTATCTGGTCATCTTTTTCGATGGCGAAACGACCTACGAAGATATTCTGGCAGTTCTGGGCGGCGGACAGTAGAATCGCGGCTCCGTATATAAATGATGCGCAATGCGACTCTGGTTTGACTCATTTGTTATACTGAGTGTGAGAGACGGAGAGGAGTGCGAGTGGATGTTTGAACAGGTTGAAGAAGTGATCGATCGCCTTCGTCCGGCTCTGCAGTCAGACGGTGGGGATGTCGAGCTGGTGAGCGTCCTCGGCGGAATAGTCACAGTGCATTTGAGCGGTGCCTGCAGCGGCTGCCCCATGTCGACCATGACACTCAAGATGGGCCTGGAACGAGCCATCAAACAATCCGTACCGGAAATCGTCGATGTGATAGCAGTTTAAATTTCTCTGGAGGTGCTCTTGGGTGGCTAATGTGCAAGAAGTGACAGATCAGTCGTTTTCCTCGTTCATTCAGGGCGAGCAACCCGTTTTGATAGATTTTTGGGCTTCCTGGTGTGGTCCGTGCAAGATGCTGTCACCCATTGTCGAAGAGTTGGCGGGCGATTTGAAGGGAAAACTCAAGGCTGGCAAACTGAATGTGGATGATAACCCGCAAACGGCAAGTCAGTTTGGCATCATGAGCATTCCGACGTTGCTTGTGTTCAAGCGCGGAGCGGTGGTCAGGCAGATCGTCGGGTACATGCCAAAAGCGCAACTGAATGCGAAACTGTCGGATCTGTTCGGATAAGGGGCTATTGCTATTCGGCGTGAATCGCGACAGACACGGTGTCATGCGCTTGGGCGTCGCCTGCGTCAAAGCGGCGCCTAGGCAGGCGCCGCCGTGTGAACTGTTGATCGTCTTGTGCAATGTGCCGTCTGACGGCACAGCGAATCATCTGGCGGCGCCGAGTTCGCGCATGCTCTCGCGCACTGCTTCCAGTGTGAAGTCGATATCCGCGTCTTCATGGGCGAGTGTCGTAAACCATGCTTCATATTTGGATGGGGCAAGACAGACGCCGCGCCGAAGCATGGCATGGAAGAAATGCGTGAAACGGTCGCTGTCTGTCTGCTTTGCCGCTTCGTAATTGCGCACCGGATGATCGCCAAAAAACAGTGTCAAGGCCCCCCCATAGCGATTGACGCTATGGGGGATTCCGTATTCCAGAGCGGAGGCATGGATTCCCTCCTCCAGCCGTTTCGCCTTTTCGGTGAGGCGGTCGTATACGCCAGGCTGTTCGAGGATATCGAGGCAGGCCATGCCTGCGCGAATGGAGGCGGGGTTGCCTGCCATCGTTCCCGCTTGATAGGCGGGGCCAAGCGGCGACACCTGCTCCATGATGGCCTGTGCGCCGCCGTACGCGCCGATGGGCAGTCCGCCGCCGATGATCTTGCCGAGAGCCATCAGATCAGGCTGTACTGCGTTATACTTCACGGCGCCAAAGCGAAAGCGAAACGCGGTGATGACTTCGTCATAGACAAGCAAGGTGTTGTGAGCGTCCGCCTGAGCGCGAACAGCCTCCAGAAACCCCGGCGCAGGTTCCACGATGCCAAAGTTTCCGACGACAGGCTCAATCAGGACGCAGGCAAACTGGTCTCCATAAGCGGCGAACGCCTGCTCCAGAGCGTCAGTATCATTGAAAGGGATGGTGACAACCTCGCTCGCAATGGAAGCGGGCACTCCGGCGCTGTCTGGAACACCGAGTGATGAGGGCCCGGAACCTGCTGCAACGAGCACGAGGTCGGCGTGCCCATGATAGCAGCCTGCGAATTTAAGAATCCGGGAACGTTTGGTGTATGCGCGTGCGACACGAATCACGGACATCATCGCCTCTGTTCCTGAGTTGACGAACCGAATGCGTTCGAGTTCTGGGATGGCGGCGCGCAGACGCTCTGCAAACAGCGTTTCCCACTTGGTTGGCGTTCCGAGTAAACTGCCTTCGCTCATGGCGGCTGCGACCGCCTGAAGCACATGCGGATGAGCGTGCCCGAGGATGATGGGGCCATAAGCGGCGAGGTAGTCAATATAGCGATTGCCATCCACATCGTACAGGTGGGCTCCTGCTGCCCGCGCCATGGTGACAGGCGCCCCGCCGCCAACCGCCTTAAAGGATCGCGAGGGGCTGTTCACGCCGCCGATAATCACATCCTGCGCTCGTTCATGCCACTTTCGCGACTGTTCAAGGGACATCGCAAACACTCCGTTTCGTTGTCTCTAGGGGAGCAGTGATAATCCAAATAGACTTGACTGCAGACCGACTATACCACACTCGGACTGTGGGCGGCGGAGCCGTCTGCATTCCGAAACGCGCAATTTGTTATAATCAGAGCATGCGACACTGCGGACTCGCCCGGATTTGCCGGGGAGTGTGGCGCCGTAACAGGTCACATAGATGGAGAGTGTACGCATTGGCGGAATCAGGGAGTTACCGCGATTTGCCTGCTGTGCATCGACTGCTGGAACACGAAGAGGTGCAGCAGTGGTTGGAGCAGTATATGCGTTTCGATGTAGTGGCGAGTCTGCAGGAGGCGCTTGACGCATTGCGCGATCAGGTCCGCTCTGGCCTCTCTCCGGATCTTTCGGAGGAGGCGGTGACCAGACTGGCCAAAGAACGCCTCAAGGCGCGCACGGTTATGCACGTGCGCCATGTGATCAACGCGACGGGTACGGTGTTGCATACGAATCTCGGGCGCGCCCCGCTGGCGGCGGAAGCGATCGCGGCTGTGGCCGATGTGGCGAGCGGGTACAGCAATCTCGAATTCGACCTGAAAAGCGGTGAACGCGGCGAGCGCTACAGCCATGTGGAGGGGTTGCTGTGTGAACTCACGGGCGCGGAGGCGGCGCTGGTCGTCAATAACAATGCAGCCGCAGTCTGGCTTGTCCTGCACGAATTGGCCAAAGACAGGCGCGTGGTGATTTCACGCGGAGAGCTGGTGGAGATCGGCGGATCATTTCGTATATCAGAAGTGATGGCGGCGAGCGGGGCGCACCTGGTTGAGGTGGGCACCACCAACAAAACACATGAGCGCGACTATGCGAAGGCGCTGACTGAGGGCGCTGATCTGCTCATGCGCGTGCACGCCTCCAATTTCCGTATTGTGGGGTTCACCTATCATCCCCCGCTCGCGGCGTTGGTGGCATTGGCGCGTAAATTTGAGGTGCCCTTCTACGAGGACTTGGGCAGCGGGAGTCTCGTTGACCTGCGGGAACTGGGCATCGGGGATGAACCGACCGTGCGCGCCAGTGTTGAGGCTGGGGTGGATGTGGTGACGTTTTCGGGCGACAAGCTGCTCGGAGCGCCGCAGGCGGGCCTCATCTGCGGCCGTCGGGAGTTTATCGACCGTTTGAAGAAAAATCAACTGGCGCGTGCGCTCCGTGTGGACAAGTTGACGCTCGCGGGGCTGGAGGCCACACTGCGTCTCTACCGCGATGAGGGGCAGGCGCTCGAAAAGATTCCCGCGTTGCGCATGCTCACGACCCCGGTGGCAGATCTGCGCGCGCGGGCCGAACAGCTGGCCAGAGAGATCACACTCTGCGCAGGCGGATATGTTCGTTGCCGCGTGATTGAAACGACTGCCCAGGTGGGGGGAGGCGCGCTTCCCACAGAACAGTTGGCGTCCAGCGCGCTGGCCCTCTACCCGATGTCCGGAAGTCCGGATAGGCTGGTGGCCGCATTGCGCGAAGAAACGCCGCCCATTGTGGCGCGCGTGGCCAAGGAGGAGGTGATCTGCGATGTCCGAACAGTCTTTCCATGGGAAGACGAAGCCCTTGTCCAGGGTATCCGGGGAGCGGCAGCTCGATCGGCGCAAAGCGATTAGGCTGACAACTCTCACTGAGAAATCCGGGTGAGGATGTAAAATAGGTCCGGCGGACCTACAGGAAGTTTTATCGTTCATTCCGGCGGATGAGCCCCATCCGGATTTGCTGGTTGGCCTGGAGACAGGGGATGACGCAGGTGTGTATCGCCTTGGCCCTGATCTGGCGCTTGTGCAGACAATTGATTATTTTACACCGATCGTCGATGATCCGTACGACTTTGGCAGGATTGCGGCGGCCAACGCCTTGAGCGATATTTACGCCATGGGGGGGAAACCGCTGACGGTTCTGAATATCGTCGGATTCCCCATCGCCAAACTGGACAAACAGATTCTGGCGGATATTTTGAGGGGCGCGGCCGCGACTGTGCGGGAGGCTGGCGCCACGCTGCTTGGCGGACATTCAATCGACGATGTGGATCCCAAATTTGGGCTGGCTGTGACGGGCGTGATCCATCCTGACGATATCTGGACCAATGTGGGGGCCAGAGCGGGGGACGCCCTCGTATTGACAAAGCCAATCGGCATGGGCATTGTCACAAAAGCGATCAAGGAAGCGCAGGTCAGTGAGGAGGCGCAGGCGCAGGCCATCCATTACATGGCCCAATTGAATCGCGCTGCTGCGGAAGTGGGCAGAGCCTACGAGGTGCATGCCGCGACTGACGTGACCGGGTTTGGTCTGCTCGGCCATGCGCTGGAAATGGTGCGTGGGTCCGGACTGGGGTTGCGCCTTGCGGCGCACTCGGTTCCGTTTCTGATCGGCGCGCGCGACTATGCGCAGCGCGGTCTCGTGCCCGCAGGCAGCAAGCGCAACCGGGCGTTCGTGGAACCGTTCGTGGATTTTGCGCCTGCTGTGGAAGAGTTGACCCGCGTAATCCTGGCGGACGCCGTCACGTCAGGCGGGTTGCTGTTCGCCGTGCCAGGCGGCGAGGCGTCTGCGTTTGTAGCGGCGCAAAAGCAGGCCGGAATGGATCAGACTGCGGTGATCGGCGAGTTTACGGAAGAGTGCGCAGGACGTATTGAAGTTCAATCGTAAGTATGATTGCGGCGAAATCGCCTGGATGGGAGCGGCGACCTGGTGATTGTTGGCATGACGAAAGTGGACTCCTGCTGCCGCCGAGATGTCGAACGCATGCTGAAGCTGTTTTTCCCAACCGCGCATGTGGTTTACGAAAATGGACAGGGTGAAGCGGGAGATCTGTTTGTACGGATCGACACTGTGAGCGAAGAGCAGCAAATGGAAGCAACCGCCACGATCACGGTTGGCGCGCAATCGGGTGGCGATGCGGACGGCGATGCGGGCGCCGTCGCGGACCGCGCAATGCGGCGCGTCGTTCGCCGTTCTCGCCGCCTTCCCGTGCATTCTGGGGCGGACACAACGCTGTCGCGCAGAGTCGCGAAGCGAGCCATCCTCTTCGCTCTGCACGAGACTCTGGCGGAGTGGACGGGCATGACTCAACCATGGGGCATTTTGACTGGAGTGCGGCCCGTCAAATTGGCTCATGCGCTGATTCGTCAGGGGCTGGAGACTGGACGTTCGGTGACGGATGCGGAGATTGCAGCCACACTGCAAAGCGAACACCTGGTTGATCCGGCGCGCGCCCGATTGGTGACGGAGATTGTTCGCCGTGAGCTGGACGTGATTCCTGATCTGTATCGGCTGGACCGGGCGGTCAGTGTGTATGTCGGGATCCCTTTTTGCCCGACCCATTGTGCGTATTGCACATTCCCTGCGTATTCGATGGTCGACAAGGCCAAATACGCGGAGGGATTTCTGGCGGCGCTCCTCCGGGAGATTCGCATGACGGGCGAAGTGCTTCGCGAATACGGTGTTGCCGTCACATCCGTCTATGTTGGCGGCGGCACTCCAACCAGCCTGAAAGCTCCGGAACTGGCTACACTGCTTCGGAGTCTGCTGCTGCATATACCAGATCGCGACAGGTGGCGGGAATTCTGCGTGGAAGCAGGCCGGGCCGACACGATCACGGCTGACCGAGTACAGGTCATGAAAGACTTTGGAGTGGACAGGGTCAGCGTGAATCCACAGTCCTTCAAGGCGGCCACTCTGAAACACATCGGTCGCGGGCATTCGCCAGACATTGTGGACAAGCGGTTTGCCCTTTTCCGGGAAGCCGGATTCGACGATATCAATATGGATCTGATCCTGGGATTGCCCGGCGAAAGTCTCGCCGATGTTCAGTATTCTCTGGAGCGGACGCTGGCGCTGCAACCGGATGAAGTCACTGTGCATACGCTGTCCTTCAAGCGAGCCGCCGAGGTAACGCGCGAACGCGAAGCGTTTCCCGTGCCGGACGACGATACCGTGCGCCGTATGATGACGGCGGCGGACAGCGCGCTGCGGGGAGCAGGACTGCGCCCGTATTATCTGTACAGGCAAAAGGACATTCTCGCCAATCTGGAAAATGTGGGGTATGCGCTGCCCGGAAAAGAGGGCGTCTACAACATCTGCATCATCGAGGAGGCCCAGACGATCGTCGCTCTTGGCGGGGGCGCGGCCAGCAAGTGGGTGACGCCGGGAGGCGGCGTTGTCACACGTCACCAGAATCCCAGCGAACCGCTGGCTTACGTCAGTCACATCGACCGCATCCTTCAGGTCAAGGAGGCGAAGCTGCGCGCAGTATGCGAAGCGATCAACAGCAGCGGGTAGGCTCGCGTGGTCCGCATGAGCGGCTGGAGTGGAACTGGACGAGCCCGCCTGCCGATGGCCTGCCTCCGTTTATCACCACAGTGTTCTGGGTGAGCGTCGGTGGAACAACCACCACATTTGAGAACGGATCATCGTAAGGACATGCACATTTCTAGGAGACTCTGAAACGGAGTTGGTTTCGTAATGTCAGCGAGAGCATCTTATAGCGGTTGTTCAAAAAGGGGTCAGAACTCCCCGGCGCATTGCATCGTCAGCCTTAAGAATGCTCCCTCACGTACACAAAACGTACGCTCAGTGCGCATTCTTGGCTCGCTTCCTTGCCCCCTTTTTGAACAGGCTCTTATAGCGCACTCGCAACCCGTTAGTTCAAGTAGACTCACATTGTTTCAAATACCAGGTCGGCACAGGGTTCTGCATATTGTCAAACCATCGTAATGCATCCTGTGTCTGTTTCATCATGGTGTCAATCTCGTTTTGTCCAAATGGAATCGCCCAATAGATAGAAGACAGGGTATTGCTGGCAATATAGAACGCCAGCAATTTGAAGAACTCCATCGAGGGCTCTCCAGCGAAATAGCCGTTCAGTTGCCCCGTGGCGAAGTAGGGGCTGATCGAAGCACTCCATACGATACGGTTGAACTCTTCCCAAGGATCGCCAAAGTCGGAACGGTTCCAGTCAATAATCGAAATCTTATCTTTGCCCGAAACAATCATATTACCGACATGATAATCGCCGTGCTGATAGTACTGAGGGCGATTTATTAATAGATTGCAGTTCTTCTCAATGTATGCGATAACCTTTTCGTCGCCTTCAAAACGCAGCCCGCACTCGCGGTATTTTTGGATTTTATGACTTATTTTTCTGTTGAAGCGAGGTTCCCAATCCTCCTGTGTTTCTGGCGCAGGGATGGAATGAATCTTCCGAAGAATCTCACCCGCCTTCACGCCCAACACATATTGTTCGCTCTCAGTCAGCATTGGCAAGGCAACCTCAGCGTCTTGGCCGTCGCACCAAGTGAGAAGCGAATATACCTTTTTGCCACCCTCGCAAACACGAAAATCAATCGGCTGCGACATCGGAACGTTAAGAGTGGCAACACGCTGCATCATCTCAAACTCGTATTTCTTGCGGTCATACTCCAATATATCGGCAACGCGAAGCAGAAACCGCCGCCCGTCAGAGGTTTCGCTATAATACTTCTTGTCGCTCGACCAACCCTTATTCAGCGGCTCGATTTTGGTGAAGGTGGTGGAGACGAGGATTTCGTGCAGGCAAGCCCATATTTGCGCATCTTTCAGCGTTTTTGCAATAAACTTGTGTTTTTCTTTTGTATATTCGGGTCGATCATGCTTGTATTTTTCCATTAAACTGAGTTTGACAGCCTCGTAATCCTTTGCAATCTGCGGACAGTTATTTAAGTAATCACGAAAGCGGACAAATTCATACCAAGTGTCACTTTCTGATTGAACCACATGAACATGATGTGTTCGTGTGCCAAGATTAACATCGCTATAGACAAAGAAGATATTCCAATCTTTGTTGGAGTCGGGACGATATAGGAAGCCCGCTTCTTCCAGCGCGGGGATTAGTTTCTTCACTTCTGTGGGATTATTCACGGCAACCGCGATGTCAATACATGGCTTCGCCTTTATGCCCCGAATGGACGTGCTGCCCACATGCTGAATATCCTTGGCAATCGAACCGAAGACATGCCAAAGCCGCTCGATGGTTTCGCGGGCGAGTTGTTCCCATTCAGGGTCATGGTCGGCGAGTTCAACTACGCCGCGTTTCAGTCCAATTGGCATACAAGCCTCCTGCTTTTCATCCTCAATTAGCCTGCGCTCAATCAATTCGCGCCACGCTGAATTTCCGCTTTCAGTTCTCCCTCAGTCGGCAGGCACATTTCAACAATCCCCGCCGACCGTTCTCATATACCAATAACACAGAGTCGTTCTGAACGATTACGACCCGCTAACGCAACAAAGGCATCCAGACATCGCTGTATGCGACAAAGAACGGATGCTGACTTTCCTCCAAGGCCAATTCAATGCGTTGACGGAAGGTTGGCCAAATCACCATCTCCAAAGCTTTTTCAATCGGGAAAAAACCAACCTCCAAACTTTCCTCAGACGTTTGAAACTCCCCACCTATCAATTTCCCTAACCAAATTGTGTTGACCACTCCAACGGTGACATTTTGAAATATGCCGCAGAATTTAACGATCTCAATATCGATTCCTGTTTCTTCTTTGACTTCACGAATAGCGGCTAATTCAATCGATTCACCCTGTTCCACGACACCTCCAGGTGGTTCCCATCCCCTTCTCGGGCCTTTGATAAGTAGAATTTCCCTATCGGCATTCAAGACCACAACTCCTGCAGATACAAAGTGTTTAGGAAGTTCAGACACTTCAACACCTCCTACTACTTCTTAATATTTCGTCCGATAATTTAGATTAAATCGCTATAGAATATTACTGTCCGAATGCGCAAGATAGGGGTATCGTGACCCTACACATAATCATATATTTCTCCCATATTACACAGAACTGGCGAGCCCGACCCTTGATCAACCACGCAGTCATTGTCAATTTGATTGCGAATACGACGACTTCCACGGGATGATGCGAGCTGAGCGATATGACTCAACGTAGCGGAAAAAACTATCAGCGCTGTCGCGGAAGCCAAGAAATCCAGCTTTGCGAGATTTGTTCATATCTGATACGCATTCCATCTGACGGCCGAGATCTGCGTCAGAGTGCCACCAGGAGGCGATACGTGAGATATCCGGTTCTACCAACCTGTGCTTTCTGGCAATGTCTCGCCAAATACTCGCCGCCTCAGCGTTACCCAGGCGTGCCTCCAATGGTCGTGTTACGCCATCGAATCCTTCCCATTGGAGCCCGAAATGATCTGCGATTCGTGGCCACAGCCAGCGCCAACGAAAGACATCACCGTTGGCAATGTTGAAGGCTTGATCATGGCCGGTTTCGTGGGTTGCAGCCCAGATCATCTGCTCACCGATCAATTCGGCGTCGGTTACATCGGTTAAACCGTTCCACTGTGTCTGTGATCCCGGAAAAATAAATGGCAGGCCACGCTCTTTGCAGATTGTGGCGTAGGCAGACAACGTCAGTACCATATTCATGGCGTTACCCGTGGCAAATCCGAATACGGTATGCGAGCGGTGGACGCTCCATGTGAAGCTGGAGCGGGCCGCAGCCGCAAATAGTTCGTCTTCTTGCGCATAATAAAAGTTTGGTGTGTCAAGACGGGATTCGTTCTCGTGGAAAGGGGTGTCTGGGACCACACCGATAGCGAAATGGTCGAAAGGGCCAAGATAGTGCTTCAGACCTGTCATGAGCGCGGCATGCTTAACCGACTGCTCCGCTTCCAGGGAGGAGAAGACGTTGCGCACGATCGCGCTGTTCACCTCAATATTTTCCGCTTCGGTCGGGCGTTGAGTCCATGCGGTGAAAGCCACAAGTTCAGGACGTGTGCCTCTCAGGACGGCAGCCAGTCTGTCAGTGTCGAGCAAGTCTGCTTTTATTGAGGTTGTGCCCGGCACTTCGAGCGTCTTGCTACGGGACAGTCCGTAAACCGTCCATCCCTGCTTCGCAAGTTGCGCGCTCAAAGTTTGGCCAACGATACCTGTTGCGCCGACGACCAGTGCTCGCCTGGGCTCCGCGTTATTGGTCATAGCGATAATCCTCCGCATGGTCGGCAACGCACTTGCCTCCTGCCATCGGAAAGATAGATCCGGCCTCGTCCTTGCCTGGCAACTCTGTAGCAGGAGCGAGGAAGTACATGATGACAGTTTGCTCGACCGCAGCAGCTGTTGCAGCCAGAAAAAGGCTGAGGGCAAGGGTTCAGACACTCTAATACCTCCTGTGTTTCCGATGAAAGATTTCTACCATAGTCTTACTTTAGCATGCGCAAAAGCGTTTGAGCAACCCACCTTTGCGAGTCGGCGTACCGTTAAGAATCACAATCTGACCGAGTGAATCTCCGTGTGACGCTGGACGGGACGGAAATCCAGGCGAATGCGAGTAAACATAAAGCGATGAGCCCAGTACGATGAGTGGCGGACGCGGTTGGACACGGCGCGTGACATCTGGTATAATTGCCGACAAATTAGATAGCGAGTCGATGATCAGGAAGAGTACCTCGGAGGCGTTTCGCCCCTATCCCAGAGAATGGCGGTCAATGGCTGTGAGCCGCCCGATAGGAACCGTGGGAAAGACATCCTGGGAGATGTCCTACACAAAGTGGAGACCGGGCGGAACATCCCGTTATCATTTCAGTGAGAGCATGGTTCGCGCGCCTTTGCGGCGTTAGCGGCGAGTGAAGCAGGGTGGCACCACGGACGGTGAACGCATCGTTCGTCCCTCAGGGCGAAGGGTGTTTTTTTGCGCAGAAAAAAGGGGGTCTGGACGTATGGCTGAGTATGCGAAGCCACGGGGCACGGCGGATATTCTGCCAGCCGACGCGCGCGAATGGCAATTTGTCGAAAAAACGGCGCAGCAACTGTTTGAATCGTATCAATACAGAGAGATTCGGACCCCCATCTTTGAACACACGGAAATTTTTGAGCGCGGCGTCGGCGACACGACAGATATCGTCACGCGGGAAATGTACACGTTCACGGATCGCGGCGGACGTTCGGTGACGCTGCGCCCCGAAGGCACCGCAGGCGTGGCGCGGGCGTTCGTTGAAAACAGAATGTACGGCGGCCCGCTGCCCGCCAAACTGTATTATAGTGGACCGATGTTTCGTTACGAGACCCCGCAGGCGGGCCGGTACAGGCAGTTCTATCATTACGGCGTCGAAGTGATCGGAACCGCTGATCCACGCAGTGACGCCGAAGTGATCGAACTGGCGGACCGTCTGCTTAGAACCATGGGGATTGAGTCCTTTGCGCTGGAACTGAACTCGGTGGGCTGTCCGGTGTGCCGCGCCGATCACAGGGTCAGGCTGCTGGAACACCTGCAACCCGTACGCCAGGACCTGTGTACGGACTGTCAGGAACGCTTTGAAAAAAATCCCCTGCGCATTCTGGACTGCAAGAAGGACGGCAACAATCCGACGGTGCTTTCGGCGCCGAAGATCACAGACTCGCTCTGCTCCGATTGCGCCAGTCATTTTGCGGCGGTGAAAATGTATCTGGACGCGATGGCGATTCCCTATCAGGTGGTCAAGACGATGGTTCGCGGACTTGACTATTACACGCAAACGGCCTTTGAGTTTGTGGAAAGCAGCATCGGCGCGCAGAGCACGATTCTTGGCGGCGGACGGTACAACGGCCTGATTCACATGATGGGCGGACCGGACCTGCCGGGTATCGGGTTTGCCGGCGGCGTCGAACGGCTGTTGTTGGCGCGGGCCGCCCACGGACTGGAGAGTGCGCCGCAGAATCATCCTGTCGCCTATGTGATTGCGCTGGGTGAAGCGTCCCGCGAGGCGTCGGTGCGCGTCCTGCATACGCTCCGACAGGCAGGAATCAGCGCGGACGCGGACTATTCCGGGCACGGACTGAAGGCGCAGTTGAAGGCCGCCGATCGAGTGGGGGCGACGTTTGCGCTTTTGATCGGCGACGACGAGGTGAAGAGCAACACCGTGGCGGTCCGCAACATGGCGACCAAGGAACAGACGAGTGTCAACGAAACCGCTATTGTCGCAGCCATCGCAGAACACAGCAGGTAACGGAGAAAGGGTAGTGGACAACGTGCATCGAACACATTTTGCAGGAGATCTGAGGCTGGACCATGCAGGCGAGACAGTGGTCCTGTCTGGATGGGTGCAGCGCCGGAGAGACTTGGGCGGCGTCATCTTCGTCGATTTGCGCGATCGCAGCGGCATCGTGCAGTTGGTGTTTCGCTCCGATGTGGACGCACAGGCGCTGACTGCGGCGGACCGCCTGCGCAGCGAGTACGTGATTCGCGTGTCCGGGCAAGTCGTGAAACGGGATCCGGCGGCGGTCAACCCGAAAATTGCGACAGGCGCCATTGAGATTTCCGTGCGCGAACTGCACATCTTCAATACAGCAAAAACGCCGCCATTTTCTGTGGAAGACGACGCTGACGTGGATGAATCGGTCAGGCTTCGCTACCGCTATCTCGATCTGCGCCGCCCGGCGATGTTACAGACATTTCAAATGCGTCATCGCGTCTATCAGGTGATTCGTTCCTTCCTTGACCGGCAGGCGTTTCTGGAAGTCGAAACGCCCATGTTGACCAGGAGCACTCCGGAAGGCGCGCGCGATTATCTGGTTCCATCGCGAGTGCGTCCGGGTGAATTTTACGCCTTGCCGCAATCGCCGCAACTGTTTAAACAGTTGCTCATGGTGGCGGGATTTGACCGCTATTTTCAAATTGTGCGCTGTTTTCGGGATGAAGATTTGCGGGCGGACCGACAGCCGGAATTCACGCAGTTGGATATCGAGGCGTCGTTTCTCACGGCGGCGGAATTGCAGGATTTGATGGAAGAGATGGTCGTCGAGTTGTTTGCGGCCGTTCTCGGACGGCAGGTTGCGCGCCCCTTCTTGCGACTGACATACAGGGAGGCCATGGAACGGTTTGGTTCCGACAAGCCGGACTTGCGGTTCGGCCTGGAACTTGTCGATCTGTCCGCTCTCATGGCGGGCGCCTCATTCAAGGTGTTTGCCGACGCGGTCGCAAAAGGCGGCCAGGTCAAGGCGCTGGTCGCTCCCGGATGCGGTCGTTTCAGCCGCAAGGAGATCGATGATCTCGCCGCTTTCGCGGCCCGCTACAGGGCGAAGGGATTGGCTTGGATGATCGTCGAACCGGAAGGGATTAAAGCGCCGATTGCCAAGTTCTTTACTGCCGGGCAGTTGGACGCCATTGTGAGCGCCTGCAACGCCCAGGCGGGAGACCTCATCCTGTTTGTGGCGGACAACGGGAAGGTCGTGGCGGATGCGCTGGGGGCGCTGCGGCTGCACCTTGGAAAACTGCTGAATCTCATCGATCAGGAACAGTTTGCATTTGCATGGGTGACAGAATTTCCATTGCTTGAATACGCCGCTGATGAAGGACGCTATGTGGCTGCTCACCACCCATTTACAATGCCGATGGAGGAAGACCTCGATCGCCTGGAGGACGATCCCGCAAGCGTGCGCGCTCAGGCGTACGACATGGTGCTGAATGGATTTGAAATCGGCGGCGGTTCCATGCGTATCTACCAGCGCTCGCTGCAGGAGCGGATGTTTGCCAGTCTTGGTCTGTCGCGCGAGGAGGCGCAGCAGAAGTTTGGTTTTCTGCTTGACGCGTTCGAATACGGCGCACCTCCGCACGGCGGAATCGCTTTTGGCATTGACCGCATGGTGATGGTGATGACAGGACAGGCTTCACTGCGCGATGTGATCGCGTTTCCAAAGACGGCGAGCGGCTCCGATCTGCTGACTGGGGCGCCAGCGACTGTGGCGCCTGCGCAGTGGGAGACTCTGCACATTGCGCCGCGGCTTGATGCAAACACAGCTTTGAAGGAGGATGGCCGCGATGATTGACTTACGGAGCGATACGGTGACAAAGCCGACGCAACGTATGCGCCAGGCGATGGCGCAGGCGGAAGTCGGCGATGATGTCTATGGGGAAGACCCTACTGTCAGGGCGCTTGAGGAGACGGCGGCCCAGATGCTTGGCAAAGAAGCGGGGTTGCTGGTCACATCAGGAACGCAGGGTAACCAGGTGGCTGTGTTGACGCATACACGGCCAGGGCAGGAAGTCATCGTAGAAGCGGAGGCGCATGTGTTCTACTACGAGGTGGGAGCGCTCGCCGCGCTGGCAGGCGTGCAGACGCGGCCGCTTCCTGGCGTGCGGGGACAAATGGCGATCAACGATATCGAAGCGGCGATTCGCGGAGACAACATCCATTTTCCGGAAACTGGACTTATCTGTCTGGAGAATACCCACAACCGCGCGGGCGGCGCCATTCTTCCGCTCGCCTACATGGAACGCGCGTATGCGCTGGCGCAGCGTAAGGGCGTGCCTCTGCATCTCGACGGAGCCCGGCTGTTCAATGCAGCTGTCGCAACGGGTGTGCCAGCGCGGGATTTCGCGGCTTGCGCAGATACGGTGCAGATCTGTCTGTCCAAAGGATTGGCTGCCCCGATCGGCTCGCTGCTCCTCGGGACGAGCGCTGTGATCGCGCGTGCGCGCAAATGGCGCAAAGCGCTCGGCGGCGGGATGCGCCAGGCCGGTGTGATCGCCGCGCCTGGACTGATTGCTCTGACGGAAATGGTGGAGCGGCTGGCGCAGGATCACGAACGCGCCGTGCGCCTCGCGAAAGGGCTGGCCAATGTGACGGGCGTCACTGTCGATGTGGGCGCCGTTGAAACAAACATCGTCGTGGCAGACGTCTCCGGAGTCGGCGTGTCCGTGCCGGAGTTTTTGGCGGCGCTCGCGGACTGTGGCGTGTTGGCCACCGAATTTGGCGGTTCCACGATTCGCTTTGTCACTCATCTCGACATCCGCGAGGAAGACATTGACGATACGGTGGCGGCCGCAGCATTTTGTTCGCGGGCGAGGTGAAGACACTTGGAGGCCAGCCGTCCTGACGTTCCTTTGCCGGAACGCATGCGTCCACGAAATCTGGATGAATTCGTGGGGCAGCAACACCTGGTGGGAGAGGGCCGTATGCTGCGTCGCGTCTACGATGCGGGTCGACTTCTGTCGATTGTCATGTGGGGTCCTCCGGGCACGGGCAAGACAACACTCGCCAAGCTGTTTGCAAAAACCGCAAATGCCCGCTTGGTGGAACTGTCCGCAGTGGCGTCCGGCGCCAAAGATCTGCGCGACGTGTTCGCGGCCGCGGAACAGGAAAAGCGTCTGTACGGCGTCGACACGGTGCTGTTTGTCGATGAAATTCATCGCTATTCAAAGACTCAGCAGGATCTGCTGCTGCCCGTTGTGGAGCGGGGCGTCGTATACCTGATTGGCAGCACGACGGAAAATCCGCGCATCTGCCTGACGCGCGCTTTGCTGAGTCGGCTGCAGATTTTTGAACTGCAGCGGCTCTCGGTGGAGGATGTCCGGACCGCCCTTGCGCGGGCGCTGCGCGATGAGGAGCGTGGATTGGGCCGCTATGCCGTCAACGTGGAACCAGAGGCCATGGAGTTGCTGGTCCACAGTTCGGGCGGGGATCTGCGCAAAGCGTTGCAGGCTCTTGAGGCAAGTTACTTTCGCGCCGTTTCTTCCGATTCCGCAGTATGCACGATCAGCGCAGACGATGCGCAGGAAGCGCTTCAGGGGGTGGGCGCAGAGTTTGACGAAGCGGTGTTTTACGATCTGTTGAGCGCGTTTGGAAAATCGCTGCGCGGCAGTGACAGTGACGCGGCGCTGTACTGGTTTGCCCGTCTGGTCGCGGCTGGGGTCGATCCCGTCATTGCGGTGCGCCGTTTGATCGTTCATGCCAGTGAAGACGTCGGACTGGCCAGTCCCCAGGCGCTCCTGCAGGCGGTCGCCGCGTTACAGGCACTGCAACAGGTGGGGTTGCCGGAGGCGCGGATTCCGATCGCGCAAGCGATCATATTTGTGTGCGAGGCGCCGAAATCGAACAGTGTCGTCCAGGCGCTCGCCCGTGTCGAAGAGGCGTTGCGAAGAGTTCCGCATGCCCAGGTTCCCACCTGGCTGCGCGACCGCCATTTTGCAAGGGACGGGGACTCAGCGAGCGAGTATCTCTATCCGCACGACTATCCCAATCACTATGTAAAGCAGACTTATCTGCCGGCGGAACTCGCGAGGGACACATTTTACAGACCGACAAACCAGGGTACGGAGGCGCGCATCAGGCCGCGCAAAGGGGCCGCAGACAGCGAGGAAAGCCAAGAATCCTAATTTCGCTCACAATTGCGCGCAATAGGTATGGTATAATGGGAAACATAGGGGATGGATTCTCCCGTCTGAAAGTTATTGCAATGCAAACTTGCAACGCTTCACACAATCAACAATCGGGGTGAAAGATGCGCCTGCCGTTTTGCGTCATCAGCAGATGAAAAACTCGCTCTGGCGGGATCGTAACCTGTGCCGAGGCGAGTTCGGCGCAGCCGTGTCTGAGCAGCGGCACAGGTTACGATCCCGCCAGAGCAGGCACATTTTTCGGGATAGACATCCATGCTGCTGCGCAGCACCAACTACCGGGTTGAAAATTCGCCTGCGGCGATTTTTCGGGATAGACTTTCATGGCGCTTGCGCGCCACCAACTACCGGGAAGAAAATACGCCTGCGGCGATTTTCTGGGATAGGTGATCCTGTATGAAGATTTCTACGAAAGGCCGTTATGGCCTTTTGCTCATGGTTGATTTGGGAATGGCTGTGAATGACCATCCGGTCTCTCTCAAGTCAGTCGCAGAGCGCAAGCGTCTTTCCGATCACTATCTTGAGCAACTGATCGCTCCTCTGCGCAACGCCGGGCTGGTCAGAAGCGTGCGCGGCGCTTATGGCGGCTACCTGCTGTCGCGTCCGGCCGCGCAGATTACGGCTGGTGAAGTGTTGCGCATTCTGGAGGGCCCTGTCGCTGTTGTCGATGAATCAGGCGATGGTCTGGACCTCTTTTGGGAACGGTTGCGGACGAGCATTGAAGAGGTTATGGACTCCACCACGATCGCGGACCTGATCGAGATGTGGGGTAAAACGGACGGATCGGCGCTGATGTTTTATATATGACGGAACTCGATGCGGGAGGCGCAGCATGCAGCAGATCTATTTGGACAATGCCGCAACCACGGCGCCAAGCCCGGTGGTTCTGGAAGCCATGCAGCCGTATCTGTCTGCTGTGTACGGGAATCCATCCAGTGTGCATCAGACTGGACAAGCTGCCAAAATGGCGGTGGATAATGCCCGCGCGCAGGTGGCTGAGACCATTGGCGCAGCCACCTCGGAGATTGTGTTTACCGCAGGCGGCACGGAGGCGGATTTTCTTGCCCTGTTGGGGGTTCTGAGAGCTTCCGAAGGACGCCATGTGGTTACAACGGCGATTGAGCATCATGCGGTGTTGCATACCTGCGAATTACTCGAAGAAATGGGTTATGAAGTAAGCGTTGTGTTGCCGAACCGCGCAGGAATCGTTGACGCGGATGCTGTCATGGCTGCTGTTCGGCCCGATACGGCGCTTGTCAGCGTGATGTGGGTGAACAATGAAACAGGAGCTGTCCAACCTATCGTCGAGCTGGCGGCGCGTCTTCAGGAACGCGGAATTCCACTTCACAGCGATGCTGTGCAGGCTCTTGGTCCTTTGCCGATTGACGTAAACTCGGTGCCTGTGTCACTATTGTCCTTTAGTGGGCACAAGATTTATGGCCCCAAGGGAGTGGGCGCTCTTTATCTGCGAAGGGGTACGCCTTTTCGCCCCATCATCCGCGGTGGCAGTCAGGAGCGAAATCGCAGGGCGGGAACGGAGAACGTCGCCGCCGTCGTCGGTTTTGCGAAAGCGGCGGAACTGCTCCAGTCGGAACGCGACGCGCGCAACACACATCTTGCTGCATTGCGGAAACGGTTTTTGGCTGAGTTAAACCGCAGTGTGTCAGACTGGCGTCTGAACAGTCCTGAACAGGCAGTCAAACAAATCTGTAATGTGATGTTTTCCGGTGTCCTGAGTGAAAGCCTTCTGATGTTGCTGGATCTGGCGGGAATTGCCGCCTCAGGGGGATCGGCGTGCACGGCCGGTTCGGTGCAACCATCGCATGTTCTGCAGGCAATGGGGCTCAGCGACGATGACGCGAGATCGTCAGTGAGATTCAGCTTTTCGTCATTCAACACGCTTACTGAAGTCGACCGAGCGGTCGCTCAGATTGCGGACGCAGTCTCCCGATTGCGTTCTTACGATGAAAATCGATTAGGGTCATGAACAGTTGGTTATCCTGTACCATAGTGAAATTAGATATAAGGGAGTGCGCTGAGATGGAACGCTGTCCGCATTGCAACTGCCGCGATATTGGCAAGATAGGCAACAACCAGTTTTACTGCTGGAACTGTTTTATGGAGTTTGCGCTGGTTGGCGACGAGGTGAAACTGTACCACGTGGACGAAGACGGCAGTCTGGTGGCGTTTGCGCCGACCGATTCTCTGGCTGCTGAGGATGCATCTGCAGCCATCTCTGGATAAGCTGTCATGGCGCATGCGCGCCACCAACAACCGGGAAGAAAAATACGCCTGCGGCGATTTTTCGGGATAGACTTTCATGGCGCTGAAGGCGAACGCCTTCAGCGCTCGCCCGCAGGCTGAAAAAGTTCCAGGTGTTCGCCGTTTGGGCCGGAGAAAAATATATACTGCGACCCATCGCGCAGCGTCGTGATCTCATCATGCAAGAAATGCACTCCGAGTCCGTTCAGACGTCTGACCTCATTCGCTATGTCACTGACCCGAAAGGCAAGATGATTCACGATTCCCGCTTCCGGCAACTCGTCGCTGTGGCCTCCCACCAGTTCTACGATCCGCTCCTGGTGACCTGGGAAGCCTAAAAAGACAAGCTCCACCGCCTCATTGTTATGCTGGAGACAGCCTTTCACCTCCATGCCAAGCGCTGTTTCATAAAAGGCGATGGACTCCTGCATATTGTGGACAAATATCCCCACATGCTCCACTCGTTGAATCGCCAATTTCTATTCCTCCTTGGTGGCAACCGTGAATATCAGCAACCCCATCATTATACTCAAACGCCATCTCCCGAACAGTCATCGTCATGATGATGGCTCTGGTCATTTCTAGTATACTTTGTTGAAGCGGCGGGTAGTATTCACGAGTTTGTCGCCTTTTTTGGCGATCGATCCTTATTGTTTGAAGGATAGAGGTGCAGGCGGTGCGTATGGAGTTGTCTTTCATTGAAGTCCTTATGCCGATCATTTGGGATCTGAAAGAGCAGAAATCGTCCTCGACTCGACAATGGAGTTTGAGCGGAACTGAACCGGGGCTGGGCGGCGTCCTGAAAAACGGCTATGTCGCCGAGGAAAACGGCCGGGCGCTTACGGTCGCAGAATGGCGGGAAATGTGGCGCGCGGCGGCAGCGGGAGAGCGACCGGAGCTTGGCTTTCGGCAACGGTATATGATCGAGAACATGCGCCTGGCGATCGCACACTTGGGAGAAATCGAACAGATTCTTGCGGGCATGCTGCGCGATGAAGATTCCCTGTCCAGGCAGATCGAAGCCCAGGTGTTGGCCAATCTTCCCGCACGCGCGCAACTGCCGGACACTATCACGCTGTTGCTTGGAACATGCAGCGGCGGATTTGTCGATGAGCAGGGGAGAATCGTCGTAGACCTTGCAGCGATACATATGCTGGCTGCGGACCCTGCTGCTGTGCTTCAATTTCTGGCGCATGAGACATGGCATTCCGGACACTGGTCGCTGCTTGCGGATGACCCCCGCATGCAGGAGCCCTGGTTTATGGCGCTTCCTCAGTTGCAGTCAGAGGGCATGGTGAATCATCTCATCGGCGGTACATACAGGTTGATGTCGATTGCGGCGCAGACGGGTCAGGGGGAGACGCAGAAACGCGCGCAGGAATTTCTGCATTATGCCGATACGCTGGAAGCCCACGCGGAAACCCGCATGAGCGAGTATCTGGAGCGTCTGGATGCGCTTTTCTCAGGGGATTCCGGACCATACGAAGCTTATGTTCGGACGCTGCCGGATGCTCCGGGTTATTTGCATGGTGTGCTGATGGCCAAAACCATCGCAGACAGCTTCGGGCGACAGGCGCTGATCGAAACGGCTTCCGATCCGGTGCGTTTTCTGCTGGCTGCAATTGAATCATTTGAAAGGAAAGGTTTCACTCTGTGTACTCCGGAACAGGTGTTGCGGTTCTCCGCAGCAGTGCGCTGATGGGTGGATCAGGCGCTTCGCCCTGTTGGTGTCTGGGTGAAGTTTTGCGCGTGGTTTTTGTTCGGCCTCCAGTGCAGTATACTGGTCCTGCACCGAAACTGTATAAAAAGGAGTGTGATTCCGGTTATGGTGTTGACAACCGAACGTGTTGTAATCGCCCTGTTTGCTTTTGGGGTGCTCTACCTGCTGCAGAGCAGAAGTCGCAAGATTTCGGACGATTTTTTGCACAAACTGGATCAGCGAGGAGATCATAAAGCTGATCTGGAACTGGAGCGACAGCGAGCGCAGGAGTACGAACAGTTCGAGTTAAAAAATGAGATCGCGCAACGTGCGACCGCATCCGATCGTATTGAGGGTGAGGGTCAAGGCGACGGCGAGGAGGGCGGAGAGCCGTCCGCTGAAATGTCTGACACTGCGCGCTCTCCTGATGGCGGCGCGTCGTCAGACGAAGATTCCGAACGTTCAGCGGATGCGACTGCGAGTACGACTTCGACTGCCGCTGAGACTGCGGCAAGAAGAGCGGGTCCTTCAGGCGACACTGCTGCACATGACAAGACTCAATAACATATAATTTGGAAATAAGCGTTCCGGTAGTAGGGAACTGGCGAACGGCATATACTGTCTATGCGGATTGCTCGTCCAGTTCGACACGTGGAGGCTGCTGTGCCATGAAGCTGCAGGATAGCAAAGACCGTACGCTTTATGCAGCGCTTTTGTCCTTGATCGTCCTGGCCTGCCTTACCCTGTTGGGGCAATTGCGCGGTTTCTTTTTTGACATCTGGAATGCGCTTTGGACAGTGCTGCTGCCTTTACTGATAAGCATCATTGCGACCTACGTGCTGCGACCGATCGTGGATTCCCTGGCCATACGCCGCGTTCCTCGCACGGTGGGAATTCTGCTTGTATATTTTGTATTTTCCATACTCACCGTTATCCTGTTGCAGAATGTTCTCCCGCTCCTGACACAACAGATAAGCACATTCATTCGCCAATTGCCTGGCTATGTGGCGACGTTCGACGGTCTGCTCGACCGCCTGTCGTTTGCCACACGAGTGCTTCCAAACGGTGTGCGCATGGGTCTTGAAAAAGCGATAGGCGGCGTAGAGACAAGCCTGGTAACCGGTCTTTCGCAGACTCTGATTGGCGTCAAGGATCTGCTTGGTGGAGCTGTCACGGCATTTGTAATTCCCTTCCTTGTATTTTATCTGCTAAAGGACTACTCGCTGTTCACAAATCTCGTCGTGCGCTGGTTCCCGCCGCAGTCGCGCGCTACCGCAGCGGGAATTCTGGCGGGGATCGACCATTCATTGGGAAAATATGTGCGTGGACAACTCCTTGTCATGGTGCTTGTGGGTACTGCGACATTCATCGGGTTGCTCATGGTTCGGATGCCCTATGCGCTTCTGCTGTCACTGGTTGTGGCGCTTACCAATATCATTCCATATCTCGGTCCGTTTATCGGCGCTGCGCCAGCGCTGTTCATGGCGCTTGGGATCTCACACGCGCTGCTGATCAAGGTGCTGCTTGTAAATCTCATCGTACAGCAATTGGAGGGTAACGTATTTTCCCCATGGATCATGGGGAAAACGATGGATCTCCATCCGCTGCTCATTCTGTTGGCTGTTTTGCTGGCAGGGGAAGTGGCTGGCGTCTCCGGGCTGATTTTCGCTGTACCGATCGTTGCGGTGAGCAAGGTCATCTATGAACAGATCCGCAGAGCAAGGAGCGACACATGATCAAAATAATAAAGATTTGCCAGAGCGCTATTTGACAGAGCACCGTGTGTCTGGTATAGTACTCTCATCAGCTTGGTGATGATGGCGGAGGGGACACACCCGTACCCATCCCGAACACGAAGGTTAAGCCCTCCAGCGCCGATGGTACTTGGACCGCAGGGTCCTGGAAGAGTAGGACGTTGCCAGGCAAGAGCAAGAACCCATCCGACGGATGGGTTCTTTTTATGGATCATATCGCTGTCCGACCAGCAATGCGCAATACCCAAGTGTGATATTCTTTGTGAGAGATAAATTATTGAAAGATTGAAAGGGGGTGTATGAATTGAGGGCGGAACATCTGTTTACTCGCTATGATGTTGCTGTTGATGATGCTCCGATGTATGGATTGATGGAGGAACATTCGGCGTATGAGCATCACAAGAAAGCTGCTGAGCATTATTTGGAGGCGGCCAAGCATCACGAACTGGCTGCAGCTCATTATGCAGCGGGTAACCATGCAGCGGCGGCTGAAGCAGCATACCATGCCCTCGGCCATCATCAAGAGGCGCTTTATCACGAGTCTGAGGCTGCCAAGGCCCATGCCACACATGATTCAACAAGGCAGTAGCGCCTTTTTTGCTACTGATGACTAAAGTCCTGTCGCGGAGGTCAGACGACGGGACTTTATTGCGTTTTCAGGATTTTTGGAAGCTATCACAGGCGTCGTCCACGGATGATGCGAACGAGTACGGTTATGATAGCCAAAATGAGCAGCACGTATATAAAACCGTGCAGCGTGACTGAAGTCACAATTCCGAGTAACCAAAGGACGAGCAGAATCACGGCAATTGCCCAAAGCATGCCATCATCTCCTTTGTCACTGCATATTGTTTCTTGTCAAATCTTGTGACTGAAGTGCATTTTTACGCTTTCGATGTTATCGCCAGTGATGATGATTTTTGCGTCTGGCGTGGTGAATTGAATCAATCGATTCGCAATGTCAAATTTGGTGTCACCGAGGTGAATTTCATAAGTGTCGCCAGCATCCGTTGTAATGATCAATTCGCCCCATTGCTGCAACTGTTCATGTACTTCTTCCATTTTCATCATGTTTGTCACCTCACACGAATTTTTTGTTTCCAGAAACAAAAGCGTAGTTTGGTGCGGTCTGCACGTCTTTCTGAACTCATACTTTATCTTGACTGTATGCATAATATTAACATTAAACTAATACAACATCAAGTTTGTTCGTCGTTGACCAGTATTGACGAACGACATGCTGACGAACGACAAGTTGACAGAGCGCCGTGTGTCTGGTATAGTACTTTTATCAGCTTGGTGATGATGGCGGAGGGGACACACCCGTACCCATCCCGAACACGAAGGTTAAGCCCTCCAGCGCCGATGGTACTTGGACCGCAGGGTCCTGGGAGAGTAGGACGTTGCCAGGCAAGAGCAAGAACCCATCCGATGGATGGGTTCTTTTTTATGCAGGATGCGCCGTAAAACTTCGCAAAATTGAAGCGTATTGACGTAATGGGCAGTTCGCAGGAACGTTGCGTTTGGCGCCTGTCTTTGCTATACTTCATGGCAAAGCAAAGGCAGTGCAGGACAAGAGTACCGTCAAGCCCACACCCAGAGAACGCTTCCCTGTGGCTGGAAGGAAGCGTGTGTGAAGAAGATGGGAAAGCGACGTCCGAAGGCCGCGCGTGACAACCGCGACGGAGCGCCCGTTACAGCGCATGAAAGTGATGCTGTCGAACGCAGCATAATAAGGGTGGTACCGCGTGAGTCTCACGTCCCTTGGAGGATGAGAGGCTTATTTTGTATCTGTGAGAGCCTGTACAATAGCAGATGACCGCGTACGTCGGGCGGGAACGGCGCCAGACGGTGGACATGCCAAGGGGGAAGCTGTGTGAAGAGCAGCGAATTGCGAAAAAAATATCTGGAATTCTTTCGGGAAAAAGGTCACGATATCGTGCCCAGCGCCAGTCTGGTTCCGCAGGACGACGCCTCGTTACTCTGGATCAACAGCGGGATGGCGCCGCTCAAACAGTATTTTGACGGACGCGTGACGCCGTCGAATCCGCGCTTGGCCAACAGCCAAAAATGCATTCGCACCAACGATATCGAAAACGTCGGAAAAACGGCGCGCCACCAGACATTTTTCGAGATGCTCGGAAATTTTTCGATCGGCGATTACTTTAAACGGGAAGCGATCCACTGGGCGTGGGAGTTTCTGACGGATTGGCTGCATCTGGATTCCGACAGACTGTCCGTAACCATTCACCCGGAAGACGAGGAGGCGTTCCTCATCTGGCATCGGGAGGTCGGTATTCCAGAAGAGCGTATATTGCGGCTGGAGGACAATTTCTGGGACATTGGCGAGGGGCCTTGCGGACCAAACTCCGAGATTTTCTTCGACAGAGGGCAGGACGTGGGGTGTGGGCGACCGGAGTGTGACGCGAGTTGCGACTGTGACAGGCATCTTGAAATCTGGAATCTGGTATTCAGCCAGTACAATCACAATCCGGATGGATCTTACACGTCGCTTCCCAAGAAAAATATCGATACAGGCATGGGCCTTGAACGGACAGCATCCGTCTTGCAGGATGTATCCAGCAATTTTGACACCGACCTGTTTCGGCCCATCATCGACGCCGCGGCGTTGCGAGTGGGTGTAACCTACAACAGTCACGCGGCTGGCGATGCGGCGCTCAAAGTCATCGCCGACCACGTGCGGACGGTCGCCTTCTCCATCACGGACGGCGTGTCGCCGAGTAACGAGGGTCGCGGATACGTGATTCGGCGGCTGCTGCGCCGCGCTGTGAGGAATGGGAAATTATTGGGATATGACAAACCGTTCTTGCACACTCTGGTTGGCGTGGTCGGCGAGGTGATGGCAGACTATTATCCTGAGGTGCTCGCCAAAAAAGAGTACACGGAACGCATCATCCGGCTTGAAGAGGAACGTTTTTTTGAGACCCTCAGCGAAGGGGAAGCGTTGCTGGCCGCTGTCATTTCCCGTCTGCAAAAGGCTGGCAACGATACGATTCCCGGAGACGAGGCGTTCAAACTGTACGACACGTACGGATTTCCCGTCGACATGACTGAGGAAATCGCTGGAGAGGCGGGTCTGACGGTAGATCGCGTTGGCTTTGAGAGCGCGCTTTGTGAACAGCGGGAACGCGCCCGCAGCGCCAGGCAGGACGTGGACAGCATGCAGGTCCAGACGACGCTGCTGCGCGATCTGACGGTGTCCAGTGAATTTGTCGGGTATACGGAGACCAGTACAGCGGCTCGCATTGAGGCGTTGATTGTGGAAGATCGCCTGGAGCAGCGCGCGGCGCTCGGAGAACGCGCGCAACTGATTCTCGATCGCACGCCATTTTACGCAGAAAGCGGCGGTCAGACGGCCGATCGGGGTGTGCTGATCGGGGATGGATTTGAACTGCGGGTGCTGGACGTGCAGAAGGGGCCGCATGGTCAACATGTCCACGCTTGTGAAGTGACGATGGGAACAGTTGCGGCGGGTGCGCTTGTTACCGCGGCCATCGATGTTTTGCAGCGGGCGGATATAACAAAGAATCACACGGCCACCCACCTGCTGCACAAGGCGCTGCGCGAGGTGCTTGGCGAGCATGTGGCGCAGGCCGGTTCACTCGTTCAGGGGGAGCGGCTGCGCTTTGACTTCTCGCATGTGGGTACGCTGACCAGGGGAGAATTGGAACGGGTCGAACGCTTGGTCAATGAGCAGATCTGGCGCGACGAGCCGGTGGCGACGGAAACGATGGGGCGCGAAGACGCAAAAGCGCTGGGAGCGATGGCCCTGTTTGGGGAAAAATACGGCGAGGTTGTGCGCGTGGTGCGCGCCGGCGCGTATTCGATCGAGCTTTGCGGCGGCTGCCACGTCAAACGCACCGGTCAAATCGGCTTGTTCAAACTGGTGTCCGAAGGCGGGATTGGTTCCGGCATTCGCCGGGTGGAGGGGGTGACCGGACAGCATGCGTATGCGTATGTTCTCGCGCAAGAGCAGTTGCTTATCGCCGCAGCAGAGCAGGTGCGGGCGAACCCGCCGCAGCTGCCCATGCGGATTGAAGGCATGCTGACGCACGTGAGGGATCTGGAACGTCAGGTCGCTGCTTTGACAGCCAAACTCAGCGGACTGGAGGCAGTTCAACTGCTCACTGCGGTGGAGTCTGTCGCAGGAAGGAACATGCTGGTTGCGGAACTGCAGGGCATGGATGTGGAAGCCCTGCGCGTGGTTGCGGATCGTCTCAAGTCCAGCCGCTCGGATCTGCTCATTGTCCTGGGTTCAAAAACTACAGACAGAGTGAGTTTTGTTACAGTGGTGCCGCCCGACTTACAGGAACGGGGTGTTCATGCGGGTCGACTGGTCAAGGATGTCGCCGCAGTCGCCGGGGGTTCCGGCGGGGGCAGGGCGGATATCGCGCAGGCCGGGGGCAAGGAACCAGGGAAACTACCGGAAGCATTGCGCGTTGCACGGTCCCTGGTGCGCTCCTTGCTAGAAGCGTAACAATTGGAACGAAGGATTTTCCCTGTGCTTGTGGAATAGTATGGGTGGTCGAACCATCATTCGTGAAGGGGTGTGACTGACGTGTCTTCTTTTGAAGAAACGATGCAGTTTCGGGTTCGGCCGGATGAACCGTCACGAGCGGAGCGGGCGCTGCTGCTGGCGTATGATGCCCTGTCGGAAAAAGGGTACAATCCGATTCACCAAATCGCCGGCTATCTCATTTCTGGCGATCCTGCCTACATCACAAGTTTTAAAGATGCCCGCGACGCAGTCAGGCGAGTGGAGCGCGACGAGTTGATTGAGGAACTGGTGCGCGCCTATCTGGCGTCTCGTTTATCATCATGAGACTGATGGGAGTCGATTATGGCGATGTGCGCATTGGCATCGCCCTGAGTGATCCGCTGCTTATCACTGCGCAGACATTTGAAGTGATTGATCGACGTAAAACCAGGCGTCCAACGGAACGCATCGCCCAGATTGTGATTGAGCAAAGTGTGGACGTGATCGTCGTTGGATTGCCTGTCAATATGAATGGAACGATGGGTGAACGGGTAACGCGCACGCAGGAATTTGCAAAGGAACTTGAAGAGTTGACTGGATTACAGGTAAAATGGATGGACGAGCGTTTGACAACGGTGCGCGCCGAACAGATTCTCATTGAAAGCGATGTGCGCCGCAAGAAACGCAAAAGCGTTGTGGATAAGGTTGCGGCAGCGCTGATATTGCAGACATACCTTGACGCAAAGGGGAGAATATGAATGTTTGATGACCTGTTGCAGGGACTTGTCGTTTTAACGGACGATGACGGTGAGGAAGAGCCGTATCACGTTTTGCGCGTTCTTGAAATGGAAGGCCATCACTATGTTCTCCTGCAGTCAGAATTGGATCCTGGTGAAGAGCCGCTGATTTTGCGCGTCGATGGCGATATTGAAGCGGACAGCGCGGCGCTGATAGGCATTGAGGATGACGACGAATGGGACAAAGTGGCGGAGGCGTTTGATACTTTGATGTTTGAACTGGATGATCTGAGCTGATGCGCGGCGGAATGAAAAGCTGGTCAAGAAAGGTGCGGCGTTCGGTTTTTTTCGGCGTCATCGCGGCCGCGGTTCTCGTCGGCGCTTTTTTTGTGGTCCGCGCCGTGGTGGTGTACACGCCCTTCGGACGTTCCGGGCACAAGACCTGGGTTGCTATTCGACCTGGAGCGTCCAGCCAGGAGATCGGTCTGATGCTCGCGCAGCATGGTGTGATTGGGAGCCCGCTTGCGTTTCGGGTGTATCTGTTTCTGACGCGTCAGGGGATGGACCTGCAGGCCGGACGCTACCAATTCGCCACTGGTATGACGATGGCCCAGGTGGTGAATGAACTGAAGCAGGGAGCCGTCCAGTTTAACACGGTGGTTGTTACGATACCCGAGGGGTTCACGGTTACCCAGATCGCCCAGGTCCTTGCGCAAAAACACGTCTGCTCGGAACAAACCTTCATGCATACTGTCAAAACCGCTCACTTTAGCTACTGGTTCACACCGCCCGTTTCTCACGGCAAGACTATACGCGATCGGCTGGAAGGGTATCTGTTTCCCGATACGTACGACTTTACGATTGGTGAATCTCCGTATCAGGTGGTGAACACGATGCTCGGGGAGATGAACAGCGTACTGACTCATGGCCGGATTGCTGCCATGAAGCGGGACGGGCTCTCTTTACGCCAGTTGCTCACGGTGGCGTCGATGATCGAACGGGAAGCGAAACTCGCGCGTGAACGGCCCCTGATCGCCAGTGTGATCTATAATCGGCTGCACCATAAACCGCCCATGAAACTGCGCATCGATGCGACGGTGGAATATGCGGTAGGGTTTCGATCGACTCTGACAGCACAGGATTTCGTATTCAACAGTCCGTACAACACGTATCTGTACGATGGGCTGCCGCCGGGCCCAATCGCCAATCCAGGACTTGCTTCAATCGACGCGGCACTGCATCCGGCGCACACGGACTACTACTATTATGTGGCAAAGGGCAACGGTACGGGCGCCAGCTACTTTGCCGTCACATACCCGCAGCAGTTGGCCAATGAGGCGCTGCGGCAGCAGAATCTCCGCAAGCGCTCGCGACAGGGAAGCTGAGACGTCTGCAAGCGAACTGAGTGCGAACTGAATACGAACCGATAGCGCCACATTTTGAGTGTCCTATACGCATAGACTTCTCTCAACGCGAAGGGAGGTCTGCATGTGGGGCTCTTGACAGCGCTTGCCATGCTGATTCGCGAGCTGTCTGTATTTGTATCTTATGTTAAACACCATACGTTTCCACAGCCCCTGACGACGCAGGCGGAGGAAAAAGCGATTGCCCGCTGGCGCGCAGGGGATGAAGAGGCGCGCAACCTGCTGATCGAGCACAATCTGCGGCTGGTGGCCCATATCGTCAAGAAATACGATCAGGGGAGAGACGATGCGGACGACCTGATTTCTATTGGAACCATCGGTCTGATCAAGGGTATTCAGACATTCAGGCCGGAACGGGGCGTCCGGTTGGCGACCTACGCCGCACGCTGCATCGAGAATGACATATCAATGTCTAAAGGGTGCTAGAGATGATTCGGGCTTATCAGGATCAATGCTTGCCATCAATGACCGTCCAGAGCCTCCAAAATGGCCTGTTTCCCTGCGTGGTTGAAGAGCGAGTCTTACGACGTCATCGGGGCGGATGTTCGTCTTGGATAGATTCTTGTTCTTTGCGATGGGCAGGGCAGATTTCAAGGACAATCCGCATCCATTGCGGTGATCGATTTTGTCTCACTGAAATCGATGTATGTCAGCATAGCCACTCCACTCTACGAGCGCAATGGCCGACGCTCTCAAACGGCGGTGTACACCATGTCCCTCATGGTGAATCCGTGCGTCACGGCTCGCGACAATCACGAGCCGTGACGCAACAAGCTCCTTTGCAGGGGGGAATCGAACTGCACCCGACGTGTGGCGGGCGGCGCCCGTTCGCCGTCAAAAATCCATCCCCTCGTGGTGCTTTCGTTCCTCGTAGGCCCAGTCGACTTCGCGGTCGTGAAAATCCTCAAAAACTTGTTCCACGATGGGTCGATATTTTGCCGCGGGCAGCCCGCCATCCCAACCGCGATCGTAGTTGACCAGTGCATCCCGTACACCACTTCTCTGGCGTGGGGCAATGATCAAGGCAGAAATTCGCCCGTCGTTGATGCCGAACTTGGAAGGGTCTTGAAACACGCGTGCGTACACGAAGTATCCGTCTACGTAGCCTTCGTACCATGTTCCGCCGAATGGACTGGGTTTCATGATCCATTCCATGGTTTTATCCTCCTGGGGTTCGAAATAGGTCCCGAGTCGATGTGCAGCGTCAATTGTTTTCATCGACGACAATGCAGTACACGCTGTTGTGGTCACCGACCTGGAACAAATACCCATATACCATGTGCGCGTACGTGATGAGTTCGAGAGCCTCGGCCTTACTCTGAACCTTGACAAGGCCTTCCTTGCGTACGCGTCGCACCTTGTCTTTCAACTCGGCGTTCTGCATGTTGCCGTCCTCCTTTCGCAGTGTGTGTCATCGTAGCTCCGCAGCCCCATGGAAGCAACGGGGATGCTGTCTCCTTCGGCCATGAACACGTATTTGCGATGCCTATGGTGCGTTCGCCGGTTGCGGCGCCATAGTGAGCGGCGGTGTGGGGGCCAGGTTTGGCACAGACGGGCTCACAAACCACAGTACGGGCAATGGGACGCCCTGCTCTTCAATCGAGGCGGTGACGCCGCGTGCGGCGGCGATTCCGAGCGGTTCCCCAGCGTGGACAACCTGCGCCGTCGAAACTGTCGGGCGTATTCCTTGTTCGATCACGGTGAGTCCGTCCCCAAGGTCCAGCGTGACGCTCCTGCCTGTGACCGACGTGACGGCGCCCGCGTGAATGGCGCGTACCGAGGCATCGGGTGGGCAGTGGATGGTGATGCCCGATGGTTCTCCGCCGGAACCCGTCGCGGCGGAGAACGGATCCTTCGCATCGGTCACAGGCCACACCCACTCGGAACCAAGCGGATCCCACGCCTGGTAGAGGGTCGCCAAGCGCAGGACTTCGCGCACGTAGTCGGTCGAGTGGTTGTACTGAAAGACGGCTTGCTCGGGATTGTTCGCCACCCCGGAGGCGGCGAGGTAGCGGGCGGCGGTGAAGATGGCGTCCACCGGATCGTACGGATCTGGTTTGCCGTCGCCGTCCACATCGACGCCGTACCTGGCCCATGTGGCGGGCTCAAACTGCATCCACCCGATCGCGCCCGCCGATGAGACAGACAGATCGCGACCAAAGTCGGTCTCCACCCGGTTGATGCCAGCCAAGATCGCCCACGGCACATGATACTTGGCGCCTGCCGCGTGGTAGAGGGGGAGCAACTGGGGCGGAATGGGCTCGACGGAAGCCGTCGATGAGAATGACCATGCGTTATTGTGTGAGGAGATGACAGCGCCGAGCGATACGAGGAGGAGCAGGAACAGCAGAAGGACGATCGCGACACCCCAGATGCCGAGTGCCGCGATTACCCAACTGATCATCCTTCGGGTGGGCCGTTTCACGGGCTGTCACCGCCGTCATCGTCGCGACCCTTGGGCCGGAACCGGCGGACTACGTTCTTGGCAAAGTCACTCGTGCGGCCCACGGACGTGGAGGTGTCGCGCCAGTGATCGCGCACATACACCACCGAGGTGCGCAACATCTCGTGCGGCGTCGGTGCGCCCACCTTTGAAAGAACGGCGCCGAGCACGCGCTTGCGAAACAAAAACGCGAGGAAGAACAGGAGAGACACGAGAACCTGCTGCAGGAGCAGGAGCCCGGTGGTCTTGGTCACCACATCGGCAAGAAGCAGGGTGAGACCGAAATACAGGCCGTACACCACCTTCGTTCCGAGCGCCCCGATGAGCCAGCCGAGCCACGCGCGCACCACGCCAAACCCGCGACCGGGCAGCACACCGATGAGAAACACCATCGGGGACACGAGGATGAGCGCCAGCGCCATCTCCTGTGCGGCGATAAGCATCCCGGCCACGACGGCGACGAAGAGCAGAAACGCCAGCGACGCCACCAGCGAGAAGAGCGCGATCACCATCCTTGGCACGACGCTTCCCGCACCGAGGACATCCGGCATGTCCGCGTGCCCCGCGTGGTCGATGGACGGATTCCCAAGCGTGGTGGCGAGAATGGTGCGCTCTTGGGATCCGTCCGGGTAGGCGCGCATCAGGACCATCCAGTTCTCGCCGGGTGTGACGGGCAGGGAGAGGTTGTCGGACGCGGCGGTGTTTTCGATGGCCGTCGCCTCCGCGGGCGTGACGCGGATCGGCTGTCCTTCCGTGCGGTCAAATTCCCCGATGATCCAGGGGCGCGTGACGAGCAGATCCCAGACCTGGTTGGCCGTCACGACAAGCTCCGTGTCGGCCGCTTGCGTCGGAGAAAGCGATGATGTTGTTCCCTCAATTTGCTGAAACGGTTGTGCCAGCGCTCCCATGGTCACCTGCGACAGTTGGTCCATCGTGCTTGACAAAAATCGGATGTCGGGGCCGCTGTTCGCCATGAAAAAGAGACCCCCGGCCAACACGACGACGCTCGCGAGAAGGCCGGACCATGCCCGCGCCGGCTGGTTGTCGACCATCGCCTTTTTGACCACCCAAAAGCCCAGTGCGATCAGGCTGAAGGGGATAAAGCGTCCGAACAGGCTCTGGCGCAGCCCGATGAGCAGCGGCGTGACGGCGGCGAGTTGGTCGTTGACGAGTTGCGTGTGAAACCCGAGTTCCGCCAGAAAGATGCCAAACCGCGTGATGAAGCCCGAGCCAATGAACAGCCAACTGGCGATCGCATTGCCGAGAAACGGGATCGGGTCGTTCACGCTCGGTTTGAGCCCGCCCCATTCCCAGGTGATGAGGTTGTACCCGAGATCAAACGCGTACCGGTCCGGGGGATCGGTTTGGTATGTCGGCGCGACATCGGTGATGACGCCGATTTGCCGTTCGGTCGGCAAGATCTGATTCACCATGGAAGGCGGAGGCTGCGTTGCTGCAAAGACGGGCGGGGAGGGGGCGATCCCCGAGACGCAAAGACAGAGAAAAAACGCGGCGATGACGGCGAGCCGCATCCAGTGTCTGTTTCGTTTCATGACGGCCGCCCCCCATCCACGGAGGTGTTGAACACATCGAGCAAATCGTCCGGTGTGGGATCGACATGGATGAGACTGATCCGTCCCTCGATGTCCTTAAAAAAGCAGTCCCCGGAGCGCAGGCTGCGAAACTCCTGCCAGAGCGACGCCTCGTTCGGATCCAGGCCGAGCAGGACGGCGTTGTCCCGGCTGGCGCGCGGATCCTCCGTGCGAAAGCAGAAGATGGCGCCAAGGTTGTTGCGCAGTTCCTCCTCGGCGATGTCGCCGGGGTTCTGCGTGACGAGGATTGGAACGACACCGTAGGAGCGGCCCATGCGCACCGTTTCGTCGATCAGTTGCCGCCCCTCCGGGAAGGAGCGCAAGAGCCACGCCTCGTCGATGCCAAAGAGCTTCAGGCCACCCGGTGATGTGTGAAAGAGGCGCTCACGACCGAGTGCCGCCATCAGGTACATCATCCCGACGCCAAAGCGTTCGTTCGGCGTGAAGTTGCCCGTTTCGCCGGGGGCGCGCTTGGGCAGCGGCAACCCCGCCAGGCTCGCGACGACGAACCGCGTGTCGGGGAGTGAACTGATACCGTCGTCGCGCGCGAAGACCAGCTGGCCATAGGGGCTTTTCCTATAGCCCTGAAGCCGGGTGAAGCATCGCCGCGCTTCAGCACGCATGGCCTCGTGGCCGCCGGATTGGCTCAGTTTCTGCAGCTCCGTCATGACCCGAAACAGGTCCCGCGACGGGGTCGCAAACGTCCGCTCGACGGCCTCCATGAGGATGTCCGCACGCTCGTCGTTGCGCTGGCCGTCGAGCAGCAGGCTCAGATAATCGTGCGCGATGGCGTGGCTTCGCTCCTCACTGTGCGCCATGCGAAAGGGATTGATCCGCGTCTGGGATCCGGCGGACAGGCGCAGGACGGTGAGTTCCTTCTCCATCTCCGGAATGCGGGTGAAGCAACCATCTTCGTCCTTCGGGTCGATGGCGAAGATGCTGCCGCCCCGATTGAAGGCGAGATAAAAGAGGAGTTTCTTCAAGACCGACTTGCCGCCGCCGAGTGTTCCGACGATCCCGATGGCGCCGCTGCGGTTGAGTTCCCGCGACATCGGCCGGGCCAGGTCGACAAGTACGGGCGTGCCCTGGCGCGTGCGGCCGATGTAATCGCCGGTCGGGTCTCCGGCATCCCGACTGCCGTGGGGAACGCCCGCGGCCAGATAGCCGGGATCCATGGGGATGGCCCACGGCTTTTTCTCCATGTCGGTGCCGGGCAGGCCGTCGAAAAAGCCCCGCGCTTGGTCTCCGGGTGATCGCACGACACGCAGACGGAGCGTGCTGCACAGTTGGGAGAACTGGGTCGCGCGTGCCTCCAGTCCCTCGCGGGTGGACGCGAAGACGGCGAACGTGACGGTCGCACGGACAAGCGGCATCCCCTGCTGGAGCTTGTGTTCCAGAAGCCGTCCGCGATCGCCCGCCCATTCGAGCGTGAGCGGGAGTTCGCCGGTTCCATCGACAAACTCCCGCTGCTGGTCCTTGAGCGCCTTGCGGCTGCGCTCCAGGCCAGCGGATGCCGTATGGGGCGCTTCGATCTCCAGGTGGATGCTGCACTCGACCGGATCGGGCAGGTCGTCGAGTCGATACAGCCATTCCTGTCCAATGTCCGAAACTTCCTCGGGCACATCGACGAGGAAGAAAAACGTCTGCCAACTCTGTCGCGCCCTGTCATCCTGGTGCCGGATGACGAGCGTACGCATCCGTTCTTCGATCACGGCGTCGCCCGCGACGAGAATCGGCAGCGACGGACGCGGTCTCACCATGACGCGCTCCCCGCGCACGGCGATCTGGTAACTCGGCGCAAGGCCGAGACGCGGCGCCGATTCGCCCGGCAGGGCGCGGTGAAACGGGTGACGGAGCAGCCACTCGATGTCGCCACTGTGCAACCGCTCACCTCCCAGTGCTGCGTGGACGCACTGGGCGACGAGTGACTCCGCGGAGAGGGTGTCTTCGAGCGCCTGTCGGTCCATTTCGCCGGACGGGGCGGAGAGAACGTGCTGTCGGAGCGTCCGGCCGACGCCTGTCGCGAAGCGGCGAAGCGAGGCCAGCGTTTGGCCGGGCGCGGCGAGGTCCAGGTTGGGCACAGCCAATCGGGAACGGGGAAGCTTGACGAGCAGGAACAGGGACCGATGCCAGGGTCGTTGACCCGCTACCTTGCGGATGACCGCCTCACGGTATCGTTCGAATTCGGCGCTGTGGCGGTCGTCGCCCGGAAAGAATCCGGTCGGACGGATGTCGTCCGTCAGGGAGAGCAGGTGGCAGGCGCCGCGGTGCGCGTGCAGGAACCCGCGCAGGCTGTCGACGATGGCCCGCTTTTTCTCCTGCGACGCAAAGGCGTACGGTTGCTGCGGAACCCGGTACGCGGCCCATGCTTGACGCCTCGCATCAACGAGCACGTTTTGCTCGTAGTAGAGGACAGGACATTTCATCCGGTTCCCCTCCTTCGGTGGGTCTCTACGGAGGCATCGGATGCGGTCAGTGTGAGATCCGCCGGTTCCGTCACGGTCCATTCCCACATGCACTTGCCGCGCTTCGCTTGGACATCCCCAATTCGCGGGGTTGCCTTATCGGGCAAGAGGGTGAGGGAGAAGCGGTGGGTGCGCCGGTGCCAGCGCAGCCTCGCGTTCGGATACACGCGCAGGGTGGAACCGGGTTCGAGCCACCCGTCGAGCGGTTCGGCGAGAAAGAAGCGGATGTGATGCCCGTCTTTCAGGTCGATGGTGTGGTAACGCCGTGCGGACAGGGACCAGCGCAGCGTCCGGTGTGGACGTGGCAATGAAATCCGCTCGAACCGCCGGATGTGTTTCTTGCGCACGAGGAACCGCAGGATATCGCGCAGGTAGGCCGATGTCGATTTCCCGGCCGGATCGAGTTTGTGCGCGAGATACGCAAGAACTGCCGGACCGACGCTGAGGGTGAGTGCCGGGCCGAACGGGGAGACCCAGGCGAGGATCGGGATGACGGTGTAGAACACGAGGAACACGAGAAAGAGTTGCAGCCAGAGCAGGATGAGGTCTTGGTCAATCGGCATCCACAGACGCACGTCGCCAATCTGGTACAGGACCGTGTTCACCTTGAAGAGCGATCGGTACGAATGGGAAAAGGCCTGACCCGCACGCGGTTCGGCCATGTCGCATCACACTCCTTGTTCGGCAAAGGGTCAGGAGCCGAGGTTGATGCCGAGTTTTTGCAGCAGGTAGTTGGCGAGAAATTCCGTGATCGACGGGAAGAACACGAACACCGCGAGGATGCAGGAGAGGATGATGTGCGACCACAGGTGATTGTGCTCGCCTCTCGCGTACAGCTTGACGCCGCGATACACGGCGATGACGAGGAACACGGCCTGCAGGACGTGCTCCGCCCAAGTGATCCCCGTGCTGATAAAGTCCACAAAACTCACCTCCTCGTCGCGTGGAAATGGCTGATTTTCGTGAGACTGGGTCATGAAGCGGCTTGATGGTTACAGGCGCTCATCCTGACCGGTCCGTTCGACCATGCGCCGACCGATGGCGGCGACGATTTGAGGGACGACGGAGTTTCCGGCCTGTTTGTAAAGCTGTGTATCTGAACCGCCCGCCGCTTTGGCGCGATCGAATTCTGCATCCGCCCGGCCCATGAGCCGCCAGCACTCCCGAGGGGTGAGGCGGCGGATGCGCATTTCCACGAGGACTTTGGCGATGGCGCCGCCATTGTGATTCCAATGCGCGGGCGCCAAACCGCTTGGATCAAATACCCGCCCGGTTTGCCCGGAGTCGTTTGGCAGTCGTGCAATGGGTCTCTGCATGGCCACCCCGGTGCGCATCTGGTGGGCATCGAGTCCCTTGTGGTAACTCGCATCCAGGCAGGTGGCCACGTCCCGGACGGTCCATGTGGCCTCGGATCCGCGTCCTTGCCTGGTGACAAGGACTCCGTGTGGATCCATGGCCGTCAGTGTGTACATGGGCTCGCTTGGCTGTTTGAACCGGCGGCGTTGATGTTTTTTTAAGAAACCTGGGGTTGCGACCGCAGAGAACACTGGATTCGGGTCACAATCGCGCATGTCGGTCACGCCGTCGGCCCCTTTCGCTTGATCTGGACACTCTGTTCTTTCGCCCATTGCGTCAACAGGATCTGTTCTGCCGATACGGAGAGGAAAAACCGTTCGTCGGCCTCGGGTTCGAGAATGGCCGACAAGGAACACACGTTCCCGGTGTTGGGGAATACCGAACGAAGTTGCGCCAAGCATGTCCCATTCGCAGTCATACCCGACTTCATCCAGCGCAACTTGGGCGGCAAGGAAGTCGTAGCCCCGGTTGCTGGAGAGAAAGCCGCCAACATTTTCAGCGAGCAGCCATTCGGGTCGAGCGTCTTCGGGCAGCGTTTTGATGAGCTCAAGGACGGTGAAGAACAGGCTGCTTCGTTCTCCACCGAATCCTTGTCGCGATCCTGCAACGGACAGGTCCTGGCAAGGGAAACCGAATGTCCAGACATTGGCCTGTGGCATCGAACGGGCGTCAACGGTTCGGATGTCATCGGCAAACCACTCTCCTTTCGGTTGAAAGATGGCGTTGTAGGAGCGCCTCGCAAATTTGTCTTGCTCCACGAACCCGACGCAAGACATGCCTGCGTCCTCCAGCCCGCGGCGCATGCCGCCGATGCCAGCGAACAGGTCGAGAAATCGCAATGGAATGGGAATCCCCTCCTTGGCTTGCGAAAGAATGGTGGGGTGTCCGTGATGTTTCGGATGTCCGGGGGACGCGGGTTGTGGGGGTGAAACAAACCACGTACCGCCGTCTCGAACCCTGTTCAGGACAGACGTTTGTGACATCGTCACTTGGGCGACCGGATCCAACAGTGGATATCGAGAGCCGTGTTCAAGGGGCCATTGGAACAGGGCATGCACGGTTCACGGGCCGTTCTTTCGTGTCGTCCGGTTCGGAAACGGGTGTTCCCGCGTCTGCTTCCCAAGGGGAATCATCCCGTCATCCGTTCGACCTTCCAGGCGCGGGAAATCTTCAAAGGAACCCTGGCCTCCGATCCCCATCCAAACGGGTTCGAAGGAACCCTGCTTCAAAAGACTCTGCTCTGTTGCTGTCCAGACCGCGGGAACCGGTTGCCTGCGAAACACCTCCTCGTTCATATCCCGCCACAACTCGAGAACCCGCAGGGAACGAGGGTGTTCCCGGGTGATGAAGAGCACGTTCGCTAAAGTGATGTCGCTCCAGAATTGTTTGAGCACGTCCGCATACTGCCAGAGTTTGTTGTGGATGACCCACAGGTGCTCACTGCCGGTGTCATATTCCACATGAAACGTGGTTTCACTGTGATCCGAAAATCGGTACGTACCCATCCCGTCCGGCCGCACGGGTGTGGTCTTTTTGCCTTTTGGGTCCGTCACGGCGTATCGGTTGCCCGCGTCGCGCATGCCGATCCATTCGATGAGCCCTTCTCCCCGTGGACGGAACAGGCTTTCCTTGATGAGGTGGACAAAAAACTGATTGCTGCCGTAGAGATGACCGGCTTGCCCGCCAAGGCTGGGGGGTTGCCGCATCGGTCGGCTTCGGTACTCCTTGGTCAGGCCGAAGGCGACCTCCATCCCGTTTTTCGTCAGGATCCATCCTTTGACATGCCGTTTGATAAAGCCAAGGGGGAGGGGTTCCACCCATCCCTTCTCCTTCAGGTTGTGAAACGCTTGGTACAGCGTCTTTCGTTCGAGATGCAGCAGCGCAGTGAGTTGATCGACCGTCAGCAGGCTGTAGCGGTAGAGGGCAAGCAGGATCTCGCTCTCGGTTCGGCTGGGCACGAACATGGCCTGTGGGCGCTCCTTTCTGCAGGCGCGCGATTTGGATGGATGTCCCTTCGCGGCCGCGCCGGGAAGCCGCGCCCGGCGCGCGGTTTTCGGCGGACGGACGGCTTCTTACTGCTGCGCAAGGCACTCCCCAAGTGGCTGTGCAACCTGCTTGGTATTCGTCCCGCGCTTTCGTGGCCGGTCGGCATCGTTATTTTCGGGCACTCCCCCGGCGTTCGCCGACTTTGCCGGGTGTGCTGCCCTTTGAGGCGCTGTACATGGCCGCCATGTCTTGGTCCACCTGGTCGGCGGGTCGACCGTCCACCCGGTCCGAGCGGCGGAGCACAGCCTCGGCCCACTCGACGTGACCGGCCGGGGCCAGCGGATTGTTCATGGTGAACAGTTCCGTGATGCCGCCGTCGAGTTTGGTGCGCACGAGCGCGTTCATCTCAGGCAGGGTCATCAGTTCACGGGCCGAGACGTCGGGCCTCAGCCACTTGGTCAACCGATCCGCATCGGGGCCGCCGAGTTGCAGCAGGATGAGCGTGCCGACGTTGCCGAGAATGCCAGCGAGAACGGGATCTGGGAGTTGGTCGAGGTACTGCGTCGCAAGAAACAGGGTCAGGCCGAATTTGCGGTCTTCGGCGAGAATCTTTTGCAGCACGTTGACCGCGTACAAGTGGCTCTCATCGCCGAAGAAAACATGGAGCCGAGATCGGTGCTCGGGTCGGCGCTTACACGTGAAATGCAGGTCGATAAGGTAAAGCCCGGCGATGATTTTCACCGCGTCCGCGGTGCAGCCGGACCCGTCGATGAGCACGATATGGCCTTCGTCCATGACGGACCGCGTGTCAATCGCGCTCTCGGTCTGGCCGAGGATGCGCCGGAGAGAAGGGTAGGTGGTGAGTGCGCCGAGCTTGTTCCAGATGGGGCCGAGGTGATCGGCGATGTTGCGGATTTCCGCGAACTCGCCCGTCCAGAACTGCTGCAAATGGGGCGAGAGCTGGGGAAGCAGTGCCTTGCGAAACCCTTCGTCCGCAAACAGATGGGCAATGCCGAGCACGGTCTGGGGCGGGTGTTGCAAAAGCGACAGGACGTTGTTGCGCAGGTAATGTTCCGATCGCGGCCGCGAACCCGGCCACAGTTCCTGTAGCGTGTTGATGAATTCCCCGGTGATCGCCTCGGCATCCGTTCGGTTGTCCATGCGAAACAGGTTGAGGCCGCGCGGATACTCGGTCGGGCCGAGCGGAATGACGTGCACCTTGTCCTGCAGGCTTGGCGGAATGTGCGCGAGAAGCCGTTCGACGGCGCCGCCGTGCGGGTCAAAGAACGTGAATCCGGGTGCGGATTCAGGATGTTGTTGCATCTGGTCGATCATCCCGAGCATGATCTGCAGAAGCGCGGTCGTTTTGCCGGAACCGGTCGCCCCGGCGAGAAACGTGTGCTTGGCCGCCTGGCCAAACGGAACGCGGATTTCCCGGTCTTCAAAGCCGGGGAAATTGGACCATCCGAGCCGAAGGCCGTCACAAGACGATGCCTTTGGCGGCGGGAGAATCAGGCCCTGGGCGGCCGCCACGTGGCGAAAGCAGGCTTGGCTGCTGTCCGGCAGGTGGACGAGGGAGGTCAGTTCCCCGGACGTCCACCACATGGAACGGGTTGGCGTGCCGCGTTCGAGCGCGTTGGCGAGCCTGCGTTTGCCGATGCGGCTAGGCGCCACCCGCCCAAGTTGTCGCAGTTGTCCCATCGCGGCCAGAACCGCCGGAAGGTGTGCCCTGGCCGCGGTGGACCCATCGGCGAACAGGCGAATGGACACCTGAAACGGTCGCTGATCGGGCGCGAGGCGCGCCCGAATCGCCTGCTTTTGTACGGTTTCCCGTTCACTCGGGACCCGTACCGGTGGCTTCGGGGGCGCCGGTTGGCCGAATACCCCGGCGAGAATCTCGGCTGGCGAGAAGATTTCCGATCTCTTGCTTTCACCGGGCACACGGGATCTTTGCAAGAGCGCGCGGCGAAACCGCCCTTCCCGGAGAGGCTTCATCCAAATCTCAAACACCCAACGGCTGGCCGTATCCGAGCCGATGGCGGTCAGGATCCCGTTTAGCGGATCGTCCATGTGGCCGGCGTGTGCCAAGGCGAGTGGCAGCCACGGGTCGAGTCCGTACCCGCCCTTGCGCACCGCGAGTGCGACGGTTGGCCGGGTCGTTGACAGGTTGGCCGTGGGGGAGGCGGTTTCCGGGATCAGGTGCACGGTCGGATACGAGGCCGCAAAAGCGGCGCGAAACGCCAGGGCACGGTCGACCGATAGGCCGAAATACAGGCGAATGCCCGTCTGGCCGGGATCCTTGACCGCCAGGAACCGAATGGGCAGGGCACTCTGCCATCCCCACTTTTGCCGTTGCCAAGCGATTGCGGCCAGTGACTGCACGAAGGTGTGTGCCTGTGCTGACGTAAAGGAACCATCCGTGGGTAGGGCGACTCGAAAATAGGTGAGGGGATGGGAGACTTGTCGCTCTCGCGTTTTTGCCTGCGTTCCATGGCTCATCGGGGATTCCCCTCTTCTCTGACATCGAGTGAGTAGTTTCGGATGAGGAGTTCGCCCGACTTCTTGCCGGTTTTCTGTCGGCTGATGGAGTACAGGACATCGATGGACTCCATGAGAAAGTCTGCGTACCATGTTCGAACGTCCGGGTGATCATTGATGCTCAGGAGCCACTTGCCTTGCACGGAGGCGAGCGTATCCCGGAGTTTCAGATGGTCTTCGCGCGTGAATGGGTGTTGGTGGTACCCCGTCAGGCCAAAGTACGGCGGGTCGCAATAGAAAAACGTGTCCGGCCCGTCGTAGCGGGGAATGACGTCGTGGAACGGTCGGTTTTCAATGTAGACGCCGCAGAGACGTTCGTGCGCGGCTGCGATGCGGGGCCGGATGGCGGAGAAATCAAAGGCCGGTTTGCCACGCCCGTATCCCCAGTCATAGGAGTCGTTGTACTTGCCGCCGAAGTGCGACTGTACCCGGAAATAAAAATCGTAGGCGCGTAATAGCGGGTCACGCTCGGTGTGGCGGCGGTCCATGACGCGGACGAATTCTTCGCGGGCGTACAGCGTCCAATCAAACTGGCGCAGGAAACCCTCCCAGTCGGACTTGACCACGTGAAAGAAATGGATCAGTTCTGTGTTGACGTCGGCAATCACCTCCACGTTGGACTTTGGCTTGGCAAAGAACACCCAGCCTGCGCCGAAGAACGGTTCGACGTAACAGGTATGCTCCGGAATGAGCGGGAGGATGACCCGACGCAGTCGGGATTTACCGCCCTGCCACTTGATGGGACTTTGGGGCATGGATGCACCTCCTCATGGACGACAAAAGACAGCGACTGTGTCGCTGCCCCGCGTCCGAACCTTTTTTCTGTGATAACAGGATACCTCCTTAGAGCAGGGGGCGTGGTGCGCAACGGGTGCCACAAGTGTCCCGGAGGCTGGACAAGCGCAAGTACGGCGGTGACGTGATGCACTCATGACACGATCACGGTGCAGCAGGTGGGGTACGGCACACTTCGAGTGGATCTCCCACGCACACCAAGGGATTTACCTCCTTTCCTGTCGATCAAAAAGGCGGCAGAATTGTGCACGTGAAGAGGAATGGGTACTCTCGCATCGTATCTCAGGAAATCGGGGGAAGGGTGCGCAGACCGTGCCAAAACTGTCTCGCAAGGACTTGATGAATGTTCGAAGCGGAGGTACTCTGTCACTCAACCAGGGAACGGGGAGGGCGATGGCCATGTGCGTATGGGTGAAGCAACTGCTGGCGGAGAAACTGATCGATGATTTTTATGAGGAGGGTTTTCATGGCGGCGAGAATCGGGAAGGGGTGCCGGATGCGCTGACGGAGCAACTCAAAGCGCTCCTGCCGACGGACAAATACGAACTGTTGTTCCTATGGGAAACGCGGTGCTCAGAGAACTGCGGAGAGGAACTTCGCCGTTTTTCCTGTTTTGTGGCGGACAAGATGTTGGCCGGATCAAACGCAGCGTGCGCTCTCGAACGGAACCCTGCGCCTGAAACATGAGGAATCAGGGAATCATTCTCTGCGACCAAAGTCGGTCAATGGTTTGCGCTCCATGAAGCAACCAAACGGCGAACTCCCGGGCTTCCGCTTCCCATGCGGACGGGCCGGGTTCGTCCAGTTCAATGAAGAGCGGGTCATGGTCACGGTGAAGAACAAGATGGGCAATGCCGTGCGCGACATACAGGCACTGGCTGGAAGCGTCGGCATCGACGTCATAGGCGAAGAATGCGCCATGGTCCTGGCGATACAATATGCCCCACATCCCTGCGGGTGTGCGGCTCGGCAGCAGGTGAATAAGCAGGAGTTGGCTCAGGCGAAACGGATCGTTGGTTCCATATGTATGGACGATTTGTTCCACGGCCTCGTGTATCCCTTCCATAGAACCCCACCCTCATCATCAAGGATGCTTTCTTGACCGTCCGGGCCATTTGATTTCCGGAGAATTTCCACCCCTCGAAACGAAGCCGAGTGTTCGTGAGTCTGACCAATCGATCCGTTGCACAGAGAAAGCCGCTTGGGATGGCTGTTATCGAAAGCTGTATGGTAGAAAAAGTATAGCATCTAAATCAAAATCTGAACCTTAAAATTTGGCAAGGTTCATCGGCATGCCGCCCGTGGACCTACCGCGCCCCGAAAGCGAAAGGCGGGTTCCCTGTGTAGACCTGTCGAGTCGATGTCTATCAACACGTCTGCGGTCGCCTGATGACGGCCGAACGGTGATCCGCTCTCTGAGTTAAGTACATAGGATCACTTGCTACACGTCCACTTACAGGAACTTGCCAGTTGTGTGTTGAATATTCAGAGTACGACCTCGAAAGGATGTGAGTCCTTGTTCATCTACCCGGATCTGACAGACTCCCTGCAGCAGCTGTGGGCAGCGGGATTGGTCATCAGCCCGTGGTTGGCCGGTGTCGACGGCAGCGCCCGGTTTGACCCGGACATCCACGAAATGTTGAACGTGCGTGCCCGTGAGTGTGCCCTCATCCACTGGACGGAGGCACAGCGTGGCCGTGTGCTGGGGGATTTGCCTGCGCCGGAACGGATGCCGCAGATTGCAGTGTACGAAACGGCCGCTTCCACCGCCGTATACTTCGCACACCAGGAAACCGGCGAGCTGGACGTGACAGAAGCGCTGGCTCGCGACGCGATACGCCGTGTGGAATCTTTTATCGACCAGTATGGGTTTGGCACCTTGCTGCAGTTGTACATGCTTGTGACCAGTTGGGAGAATTTAAACGCCCTTGCGTATTACGGAGAGATTCCGGAACGCGAGTACGTTCGCGGGTCGTGGCACCGGCCATGGGTGGATTACAGTCTTGGCGAGGAGATTCTGTTCGCCTGCCTGCTCGGGAACATTCGGCTGGAGAGGAGGGAAGAGCGCCGCTTTGTCCGGTTGACGGACGAGGGTCATCGGGTGCTGGCGAAAACCACAGCCGCGTTGCAGACGGCCGGCTACTTCCGGCATCGGCTGCATACGCTCTGGGTCTCCCAATTCAATCTGTTTCACAACTACGAACAATTGGCCCGCGAGATTTGGCCATACGCCATGGACCAGCGTCGTGAGTTTCTCCGCTTCGTCGGTGTGCGGCCGGGCATGCGGGTGCTGGAACTCGGTTGTGCCGACGGCGTGGTGACGTTTGATGCCGGGCTGGCGGATCGGGTCGGCCCGTCGGGAACCGTTGTGGCGGTGGATCCGTCGGCCGGCATGGTGGCGCGCGCCCGGTCGAAGCAAAGACGAAACGGGATCGACTGGGTGGAATTTCGGCAAGGAAAGGCGGAGCAACTTCCCGTTGATCAGGAACGGTTTGATCTGGCGGTTGGGGTTGGTTACTTCCATTTCACCGATCGCGCGCAAGCCCTGCAGGAAATGAAACGCGTGGTCCGACCCGGGGGCGTCATCGCCAGTTGGCATCCCCTGAAAATGGATGTCGATGCGCCGTTTTTTCGGGAATGGTTTGCGCCCATTCTGGATTTGGCCGCCAAACGCAATGATCGGCCCAGGGACTTTCTGCTGGATCCCGACGAGGTCCGCCGGAACTTTGAAGAGTTGGGCCTTCAGATATTGGAGGAGGCGGCGCCTCCCCTTGTCATGTATTTTCACGATCCGGAAAAGGTGGTTCAGCATTTTATCCGCGGCGTCGGGTGGTTTGGAGAGGAACTCGCACCCCTGCCGTGGAAAGCCCGCGAGGACATCATCCAGGAGTTGATGGAACGCGGCCGATGGGTGTGCGAACGGGTTCCGGCAAGTGATCGAATGATCGCCTTGCCCACACAGGCGATTCGGGCCCGCGTTCCGGAGAATCGTTTCATGACGGATTGAAGAATACGGACCCATCGTCGAATGAAAGAGTCACGCGCCACCAAACGAAAAGGGCAAACCCTGCGAAAGCAGGGGACGCAAAGCTACAGGGACTACGGGTCGATGGTTCTGATGACCTATTGTCAGCCAGTTGCCGTTTTCAGGACGGCTTTCTCCCTGTACGCGCATTCCCTCTTTGAAATGGGTTGCCAACGAAGTGGGGGACAGGGGATGGAAAGTCATGACGATGACAGCCGGATTGGGTTGGGACAGGATTGTTACCTCGATTTGGATGGCGAAGTACTCATGAAAGACGGGGGAACCCAATACCTGACACCCATCGCCTTTCGGTTGCTTCGGTATTTGGCAGAACATTTGGGTGAGGTGCTGACCAGTGAAGACCTGATCCGCCGTGCGTGGGGCAAGAATGGCATGGTGCCACGCGACGAACTGTACGTCTACATTCGAAAGATCCGCCTGGAACTGGAGGATGATCCCGATGAGCCGCAATGCCTAAAAACCGTGCGCCATCGCGGATATGTACTGTACGCGCGTCAGAAGGAAAAAAGCCCGTGCGGCGCACCCTGAGCCGTCAGTCTGCGTCATCCGGCGCCGACCCTTCGGAAGACGGGTTGTTTGAAAGCTGCAGCGCACGTTGGATGAAATCGCGGACGAATGTGCGTTGGTCCGGGGTCAAGGGAACACCGTGGTAAGATACATTCTCATGGTTCAGCAGGACGTCCAGATCCATGGGCTGACGGTCCGTGGCCCCGACGAGGTAGTCGGGATCCACCTGCAGCGCGTCCGCCAATCGCCCAAGCGCTTGGCGGCCTGGCAATCGGCTGCTGCCGAATTCCCACTGTTCGATGGTTCGCGGCGAAAGATGACACCGCTCGGCCAAGTCGGAGGAACTCATCTGCCGCGCCAACCGGGTGGTGCGAAGGCGATGGGCGAACATCATATGCTGGTCGTCCAGATAGCCGGCCGCCTGGAGAACCTCTCCGTAGGCCATGCCCAGCGCCTGGGACAACGGAGCCAGCGTGCCGGCCTTTGGCTTTCGTTTGCCGTTTTCCATGAGCGAGATGTAGCCGGGGGTGAGGGCTGCCCTCTTGGCCACCTCGTGCACGCTTAATTTTCTCTCCTTGCGTTGTCTGCGCAACCAGGCGCCGAATGCCTCGTCCATCGGATGTTCACTCACACCTTTCGATCCTGTGGCGATGATACCATCCGAAGCGATGAATGCGCAACGAAAAGTTATCAAAAGTAATCAAAGATACGGTTGCCAGTTTCCGGTTGCCCGCCTTATGATGGCTTTACACAAGTGTAGACGGGAGGCGGTATCATGTCAAAGGTCTCGGGACCGATCCGGGTCAAGCCGGAGGAGTTCACACGGGCGCGGGTCCTGAAAGGGCTGTCCCAGCGGGAACTGGCCCACGCGGTCGATTACAGCATTGCCTATGTGAGTCAGTTGGAGCGGGGATTTCGCAACCCCAGTCCGCAGGCCGCCCAGCAGTTTTGCCATGTGTTGGACAAGCCCTTCGACGCGCTTTTTTATCTCGTGAATGTTTACAAAAGTAAACATGAGCAAACGGGAGGTGCGGAGCATGACCACTGAAAAACGTTTAACACCGGCTGGGAGACCGGCGCGTGCCAAGGATGACACGCGCCGTTACCCGCAGGGGATGCAGGAGTACGAGAAACTGATGCAGCATGACGCCTTTCGCCGGGTGAAGGGACGCGTGCGGCAGACAAGGTGGGCGGATACACGATGACGGACCCGCGCCTGCACCAGATTGAAACCTGGTTGTACGCCTATCCGGCCTGGCAGCGGCGGCTGAAGAGCCTGCGGACGCAACTGGACAACTATCCCCGGTTGCGCTGCGCATTTCGTCCGGCGCCTTCGTTCGTGAAGGGAGAGGTCAGCGATCCCACGTACGACGCAGTGGAGAAACGGATGGTCATCGAAGAGCAGCAGATTCGGCCTCTGGAGTTTCGGATCCGATTGCTTGAGAACGCCTTGTCCGTATTGACCGGGGAAGAAATGGCTTTTGTGAAGCTGAAGTACTTTGAACAGAAGAACAACACGATCGCGTGGGAACTGTTGTTTTTGTCACGCCGAACCTTTTTTCGTCAGCGGGTGGCCGTTCTCGGCAGACTGTTCGAAGCGCTTGGCGGTGAATTTGCGCTCATTTGGGAAGAGGGCGATTCCCACACACGGACCGCATCAAGGTGAGAGACGAGGCGATTTCACGTCGGACGGCTCGCCCTCTTCCCCCGCGATGTGCAGCAGAATGTCATGAAGCGTGTGCGCAAACTTCTCCAGTGCATCCGGCGTGGGACAATTGTAGGTGACGGTTACGGTGACACCATTGCCCCTGAGTGTCACCTTTTTTGTTCCATCGGATTGTGTGTGCTCCTGTACGCGTTGGTAGGGCGTTTTTGACACGGGTGGAAACAGGTTCATGGGGACCGGTCCTCCTTGAGTTGGGAAAAGTGTGGTGGTGAAATAGGGTTCCTGGTCTGCTGACGCGGGATTGCATAGGGAGGACTTGACTTTGCGACAAGGGGGAGTGAATCTTTTCTTAAAGAAAAGGTTCGGATGGTGACAGCGTAGGCCGTTTCATGTGACCGGGGGTGCCACGGACGTGACAAATCCGTGTGTCCGTGGATGAGCACATGCGTACAGTCCTGTGACGTCTGCAAAAAAGAACGTTTCGGTTGGCACTCGGGCGGCACTCGCCCCACATGTTTGCGTGGTAGTCTCGTCATACCGAGAAAAAGGAGGAAAACAAGTTGAGGAAATCGGCCGCGGCACTGTTGTCGTCAGCTGTGGTGGTGTGTGTGACCTCGTATGCGCCCGTTTCGGATGCGCAAACGGAGTCACATGTGCCATCCGCTCCGACCCGGTTGGAGTTGAACGGACAGGACGTATCGAATCCGGCGCATCTCGTGCGTCCAGAGAGTGCCAAGTCGGAGGCGACCAGTTGGTTGCCCATCTGGTATCTGTTCGGCGTACTGTCCAAGCTGCACATCCGAAGCACGTGGGACGGACGTCATTGGAATCTCGAACTGCCAAGCGGTCTGCATGCCAACTTGGCGAATCGTCCACATGGATCGTTGAATTCATCTGAGGTCAGCATGGAAATCAACGGAATCCCCGTGGAAGTCGCGCCGCGCTTTGCGCATCGAGACGTCAGCGGGCATGCGGTCACATCGTATATTCCGATTTGGTACTTGATGCAGGTACTCCAGCGAATGGGTATCGCGTCGACCTGGAATGGACGGATAGGATCCATGACAACGTCGGAGCCATCGCCATCGGTGACGAAACTGACCGTCGTGAAGAATTTCATGAATGCTTTGCATATCCAGCCGAACGCCTCCGGTTCCAATCCCTTTCAGGATGTGAGTGCTTCGAACTGGCCGTATGTGCACGCGGTGCTGCAAAAAGGCTACTTCGCCGCAGACAGCGCCCGTCGTTTTGGGTCAGCGGATTCCATGGATGTGCAGACCGTCGACCATGCGTATCAACGGTATGTCGGCATTCCAGACCGTGACTTGTCGTGGAACGCGGGTGGCACCACTGCCGCTTGGGCGAATGCGGTTCATCTCAATCAAGGGGTAAAAGCGGGAACTCTGACCGCCGCGAGCGAAGCGCAACTGGTGTCCAATCTCTCCTCTCTGTACAGAGGATTCTCCAAGAGCGCGAACGGAACGTATCGCTTATGGTTTCAACCGTACAACGCCAAAACCGCATTTGCCCATGACAGCTATGTTACGGCCTCCATGGCATCCCGCGGACAAGCCTCGGCGTTTTCGTTGATGGATGCCATTCGATTCACGGTTCTCAGTGCCAGTGACTTACAATTTCTGTTACCTGGACTTTCCGACAAAGACCTTCGTGAACTGACCTGTGGTTCGCTGTTCAATGCATCAGGGAACCATACAGCGTATAGTTTCAACGACGGTCGGATGTGGACAGTCACTTCCGGGTTTGCTGGATATGATTCTCGGGACCCCGGCAATGGCGGAGCATTCTCCCCGCCGAAAACGATATGGGTAAAAACTCAAGGTCACTCGGAGATTGATGCCGGCTACATCTACCCAAAGGACGATCTGGTGTTTGCGAGTGCTGACATGACGCCAGCCCGTGCTGGCGGAGTACCCAACATTCAGTATAGTAGCGGTGAGGCGACCTAGGGTAGCTAGATTACGAAATAGCCGAGTGGAAAGGAAGCGAGAACCCATGCTTTCGGGCAATCGAATAGGGAAGTTCTGTTTGGCGAGCGGAGTGGCGTTCGCCATTTTGTTTGCTGGTTTCTGGAGTGCCCCTTCGGCTTTTGCGTATATTGACCGAACGGACAATCCTCCCGGTACAGCCGGAACCCTCATTCCGAACGGCCAAATCGTCGGTGGAACTGAATTCCGCATTCGTTCGACCACTGATCCAACCTTGGGGGGCATTCAGTCGCGTTTTGACTACTACAAGTATGGTTCGGACGGCATCCCGATTTTTAACGGCAACGATACGCTCGGGGGAATCTGGGGATTCGACCATGTCAGCCATGACGGAATTCCGATTTCCTCGAACAACGGGTACAAGATGGCGGGTCAATCGACGGTGTCGCAGTGGATCGCCGCGCTCAAGGGCGATCCTTCTTATGTGCAGTCTCACTCTTGGAACACGACGTTTGTCGACAGCGCCGGACAGACCTTTCCCGTCTCCAATGTCTCGCAAATTGTCGATGAAAGCGGCGCCTCCTTCGTGCCGCTGCAACCGGGTCAGAACTGGTTCGACCAGCCCGTATACGCGACGGATCCGCCGCGGGCGCAAATCTCCATCGTGGGTTCGGATACCATCAATCAGGGCAAACCGCTCCAGTTTGAGAACCATGCGTTCATCGAAGCGTATCACACGGCCTATCACTTTGAACGGATCACCGTGACGAACGCTCAGGGCCGGGACGTCACCGCGCAGAGTTTCAGTGAATCGACACTTGCGGGCCGGGCCCCTTACAACGGCGAGACGCTGTATGCGCCAAACGGCTCTCCCATGGTCGAAGTGACGGGCGGGGGCGCCACCACGTATCCGCCAACGTTTGTCGAAACGACCGACGGTGACAGCGGGCGACCGAACGAAATCAGCACCGCAGCGCTATCGCCCGGACGGTACGTCATTCACTTCTATGTGAAGGATTGGTTCAACCGCGCAGCCGACGCGGCCACCGCCTCGTTCACTGTCACAAAATATCCAACGCCTCCCCCGCCGGGCGGGGGTTGTACGCCCCCCTCTGTGCCGCCCATGCCGCACAATGAGGTGCTCTCCTACCATTGGTCGCCGGATGGATCCGGTGGGCAGTGGCTCACGTGGACGGATACGCGCTGGCAACTACAGAGCACCACGGACGGCCAAGGATGTATCGCGTACACGTGGGTGGACAATCCCATCACGTATCATCACGACTACCCACTGAATCTCAGCCATTTTCAGGTCACCGGCCTCTTTTACGATCCAGGCCAGCCGGGAGACGTCTGGTCACCGACGAATCCAGACGCCTCCCAGCAAAATAACGATCTCTATGCCGACGGATCCACCCTTGGCGGAGGAACGCCTCGGCCAACGTTTGGTTACCCAACTCGCGCCCCGGCAGTATACGTCCGAGTGGGCGGAGGAATCGCCTATCGACTCGAATGGACCGGATCACCGCACGATATGCCTGCGCGTGCCGTCGTGACCTTCCGACTGGTCAACCCGAACGGCGATACGCGTGCATGGACCCAGCCTTTCGCGTTACTTCCGAGCACGATCGTGAGTGGCGGCGTCGCACCAACCTGGGATCCGTACGGGAACGGGTACCCGCCACCAGTCACGGAATATGGCTGGGTGTACGCGCCCATCCCAAAATACGCGGCCACAGGCGTGCCGGATTCCTTTTCCCAGTTGACGGCGTGGAATTTGAGTGGAGACCCATCCTCTGCCGCACGCCTGGAGGCGTCTGTCACCTTCCTGACCGCCGAAGGTTCTTCGGTCACATGGACCAACAGGAACTTGGCGCAGACCCTCGGTTATCCCACATGGTACTTCCTGCATCCCATTCCGGATCCGTCTGCGAGATACGGACAGGCGCAGCCGGCCTGGCATCGGTCGTATGCCACCGATTCGTTCCCGCAACTCGGACTCCACGGACAACTCCTGCCAACGTATCGGACAGCGGGCCCGTGAGAGTACGAACTGGACCCCAATGGGATGCACGACAGCCAGGGGGGCGCGTCGGTTTTGGCACTGTCGCGGCACCGATATCCCGGTAGGCCGTGATACCGTGTACGTGATGGGAGGTGGGTCAATCCAGATCCGGTGTGCCGGCATGACCGGTCATGGATTTCATGCCACGGATCGCACCGTGTTGTGTACTCTTCACCGTTTTCGGCTCCATTCCAAACGAAAAATTTTCGCAGTCAAGGAAGGGAGATGTGACCTTGCTGTATTTGGCGTTGCCAACCGACCTTCGGGATCGCTACAAAGGCAGTGAGTGGCTGGCCTATGCCACCAAAATCGGAGACACCTCGTTTCATGAGGGGGACACGCTCGTCGTCTCCGAATGGATGTTCCGTGAGCGCCATGCGCTCCTGCAAACCCTGGGTCACGTCCGGCAAAGCGGTGCGCGGGTAGTGTTCAGCGGATCGGCCGCGCACGAATCGGACGGTTTCAAACGCGATCTGTGCCTGATGGGCGTCTATGACTTTCTGTTTGTCGGCGACGAACTTGTGCTTCAGGATCTCGACGCCCTTCTTACCCATCCCCGGTCGGCAGACGACATCAACGTGTATCTGCAACAGGAAGAGGCGGGTGTGATCGAACACCCGCGTGTGGTGGATATCTTTGAAGAGGAGACTGCGCCGTTCACATGGGTGCCGCTCCCACAGCACGAACCGGGCCGATTGGACGCCTGGCTTCCACCGTCCGTCGATGATGCATCCCAGCCGTGCTGGGGAGAAGAGCGGGATACCCTGCACCCGGTTCGCCGCTTTGTCTGGCCAAGCCCAGCCCCCGTGCGGGTTCGACTCCTGGGAGAGCGGGGCTGTGGGAAAAGCTTTGTGGCGCAACAACTCATGAGTCTGTGCCATGCGCGCGAGTTGCCAGCCGCCGTGGTCGAAGACGACCCGCAGACCCTGAATCATTGGTGTGCCGCCCGCCTTGCGGAGCACGTGTACGCGTCGGATCCACCGCCGGGATACCGCGTCATCCTCGATGTAAGACAGGGCTCGGAGAACCCATTTTCAGGCATCGACCTGATTTTCGTCGTCACGTGGCCAGATGCCATCCGAATGCGGGAAGCACAGCAGACTCTGACGGAGCAATCGGGGATGAGTGAGCGGGTGATCATGGTCGTGAACCATCACACGCAGGGGGTTCTTGGCTCCATGAATCCGGAGTTGGAGACCGTGACCATCTTGCATGAACCGCGACAGTTTCACGCAATGCGTATGAAGACACCGCTTGTGGATTTGGACCCTGGTTTCGCGCAGCAGTTTCTTCCGCTTGTTACGCGAATCTCCGCATGTTTCGTCGATCCCGGCCGACAAGCGATTCATGGAGGTGATGAGGATGCTCTTGTTGCTCGAGTTTGACCGTGAGAAACAAGCGGCCGCGATCTCCGCCGCAGAACGTGCGGGCCTGACGCTGAAGGCGGTGGACCATGAGGATCAATTGGCTCAAGTGGATCTCTCCAGCGTTGAACTGTTGCTCGTCGGCAAAGACTGGTCTCTGGAAATGGTCCAACGGTTGCGGAACTCGGGGCTTGCTTCCCCGGCGATCACCGTGGCGTCCACGGCTGACGATGGCGTGTACGAGATGGCAAAGGATCTCGGTTGCGTGGATGTGGTGACGTATCCGCTTCCCATGGACTATCTGCGTCGCTGGCTTCCGATTGTGGAGGCCAAAGAGCCACCAGTCGGGCCAACCGCCGCGCTCACGCCCATGGAGGCCATTTTGAAGCGACGAAGTTCGCCGGTGTCCACCGGTGTCGTCACTCACGCAAAACCGCCGCTTCGCCAGGATGACCCGGATCCGCTGCTGCGCGGCCGGGTCGTTGTCATTCACAGCGCCCGCGGCGGTGTCGGCAAATCCACCCTTACGGCACTGCTGGCACGCGCACTGGCCAAACAGGGTATCGCGGTCGGGGTCCTCGATCTCGATCCGAAGGGAAACCTGCAGGCCATCCATCACCGACCGGCCGCACTCACGACCGACGACTTCACGCGACTGCCCGCACAGATGGACGAATCCACCCTCCGGGAGTCGCTCGTGCGTGTCGAGGATTGGTACCTGCTTCCGAGCGGCCGGACGCGAGACGGTCTGGATCACACCACGCTGCGGCGGTTGATCCATCAATTTGCGACCTCCTTCAATATCGTGCTCATCGATACGAGTCCGTCATCCCCCGCCACGTACGCGGCACTGGAACGGGCGGATCGGGTCGTGTTTGCCATGACGCCGGAGTGGATGGCTTTCAAGCGGTTTCTCGAAGAGTACGAACTTGTCCGGCACCTGAAGACGCCAGCGCGTGTGGTGGTCGCCGTCAACCGCATTCGGGCGGGCGTCGCGGAACACCGGCGTGCGCTGCGCCTGCTTGAGGAAGCGAGCATCCCATCGGACGTGGTGCACATCCCCGAGGACCGGCGGCTCTATCGCGATCTCATGACGGCAGGGCCGCTGGCGGGAAGCCGCCAGGTGCAAGAGGCGGTGGCGCAGGTGCTGAACGCGCTGCGTGTGGTGCCGGAACGAGAGAATGCCCGTCTGACACGAAGATTGAGAAGGATGCGGGAGGTGGGGTCACGATGAGGAAGAGCACGTTGTCGTTTGCCATCGGGGTGGTGTGTGCCGTCGCGGCCGGGATCATCGGCTCGATCGTCATACTTCGCGCATCGAATACAGAGACGGTGGTCGTGTCCACCCACACGCTGTATCCCTACACGCAAATCGGTCCTGCGGATGTGACGACGGTAACGGTACCCAAAACAGCCGGCATCGCCGGGCTCGCCACGAGCGAAGGCGCGGTGGTCGGGAAATATCTCTCCTTTGCGGTACCGAAGGGGGATCCGGTCACGGTCGCGGATTTGAACCCGTCGGGCGGAAGCTTTTCTACGTTTCTTACTCAGTACACGGAGCGCACCGGTCAGTCCGGCATGCTGATGGCGCTGCCCGTGCAGACCCCGCTGGCCTCTGTGGTCAACCCCGGGGAGGCGATCGCGCTCTTGGTGCCGTCGCAGGGCGGAACCTCGCAAACGCTCACGACCATTGAACCGGTGCCGGTGTTGAATGTTCTGGAACCGGCAAAAGGCGGCACGCCCACGGCGCTGCTCCTCTTTGTCACCGAGAAGGACTACCGGGTGCTGGCGCCCGCCATTTTGAACAACAACGTGCAGGTGGGGCTCATCCCGCAAAACGGTTCGTTCACCGCACCGGAGTCCATTTCGTTGTCGATCGCGTCGACGACCGCGGCTGGTGTTTCTGCAGCGAATTCCACCATACGCGTAACGACCTCGCCCCCGGCAGATACGGGTACCGGCACTACGACATCCAACCCGAAGGCAGGTGGACGGTGATGGCCATGGACCCACAGGTCGAAAGGGATGTCGAGCGGCTCAAGGCGGCAGTGTTGAACCATCCGCGCCTGCGCCAGCCGGGCGTGACCCGCACGGACATGCACGCGTTTTTGTATCGCCTCTGCGCGGAGCCGGAAACGTTTGTGCCGATGGAGCAGCGGGAGAAGGTCATCACGACGCTGCTTGACACCTGGTTTCGGTTCGACGTGTTGCAATCGGTGATGGAGGATCCGCTCGTGACAGACGTCCACGTCATCGGCACAACAACCCTCGTGCAACGAAATGGCCGCAAGTTCGAAGTTCCGGAGACTCGCTTTCCGTCGGAATTGGCACTTGGGGAATTCATCGAGCGGCAACTGGATGGAACGCCCTACCTGTATTCGCAATCCGACCCGATGTCGGACGCCATTCTTCGTGGCGGATACCGGATGAACGTTGTGGGCGGTCCCGGAACACGCTACACGATCCGGGATGATGAGGGGCGAATCGTGACGGAACCGCGCACCATTGTCAGCATCCGCAAGCCGATTTATCCGTTTACCTTGGACGATCTCGTGAGTCTGTCCTTGCTGGATGCAGAGACCCGCGCATTCATCCGTCTCCTGATGCAACTCGGCGACAGTTTCATCGTGGCGGGCGGGGTCGGCTCCGGGAAGACGACCCTCCTAAACGCGATGACCGGTGACATTCCGGATGGACAACTGAACATCCTCATCGAAGAACTCCCGGAAATGACGCCTCTTTGCGAATGGGCGATCCGGCTGACCGACCGCGCGGAGAACCACGAGGGCAAGGGGCGTATTGACATGGTCCGAAACTTGGTCAACTCCCTGCGCATGAACGGCGATAACGAGTACATCGGGGAGGTGCGCTCTGCAGCAGTGGCGTACCTGTTTTTGCGCACCAGCCTCATCGTAAAGCGACAGACCGGAACGACGTTTCACAGTCATGTGGGCCTTCGCTCCGGGGTGGAGGGCGTCCTCACACGGTTTTTGCTCGAGGCGGCGGACGGCGCCGGGTCGCGGGCGTCGGTGCAAAACATCGCCGGCATGATGGGCGACAAGATTCGGTTCGTGTTCACGCTGCGCGACACCCGACACGGGAAACGGATCACGGAAATCGGGGAAATCCTCGGCTTTGACTTTGCGGAGCGCGCGCTCCTCTGGCAGCCGGTGATGACGTACGATGCGGTGGCCGATGCGTTTTTGTTTCATGGTGTTACAGACGCCATGCAAGAACGCGCGGCGGTGGAGGGCATCGAGGTCCATTTGCCGCACAACAGCGAAGCGGTGCGACGGTACCGCATCGCCTCATAGGGAGGGGACGGCCATGGACATGGTGCTTCTTGCCCGTCTGTTCGGGTTGTGCGTGACGGCAGCCGCGGTGTTCGGGCTGCTGGGTCGTGAACTGCGAAATGGGGAGTGGCGGTCGCGGTTCCGGGACGTGATGGAGGAGAGGGCGCCGGAGCGAGACCGGCGCAGCGTGGTCGCCCGGTATCTGGATCGCGTGTGCGCCCACTACCGAATCCTCGACAAACCGTACACGGAGCGAACGGCTACCGTTCACGTCACGGTTCTGTTTGCCCTGTTGTTCGCTGTGACCCTGCTGCTTCATTACTTTTTTGTTCTCGGTCTGGCTCTCAGTCTCGGGTTCTCTTTTCTGCTGTACGAACGGCACTGGGCACGCCTCGCAGGGAAACGGCGGGAGGAACTGTTAACCGCCTTCCTGCGCCAGGGTGTGGAGCGTGGCGTCCACGTTCTTGTTTCGACCGGGCGACTCGACGACGCGTTTTTGCGCATGGCCGATACGATCCGGTACACGCCGTTAAAGAAGCGTCTCCAGGAACTCTGTGGTCTCGTCGACTCCCCGCAATTCCCCACGCCTGAGGATGCGTTTGTCCACTGGGCCGGGGGTCTTGGGATGGAGGACATCGCACACTTTGCGCTCGCGACCCGGGAGGCGCGCCAGTACAACGTGCCACTCGATGAGCTATGGCTGGACATGGCGGAGATTCAGGGCAAAGAACTCGAATACCGACGCCGCATCCGGGCGGAGACCGCACACCAGCGCACAGGCGGGGTTTGGTTCTACGGCATGCTCGCCGGAGCCTTTCTCGTCGCATACCCGTTTGCCGCCTCGCAGATGAGCGAAACAACGCGATTCCTGTTTTGGACCACACTCGCGGTGATGACCCTCGGGTTGTACCTCGTGATTCGCCGCAGTCAGGTTATCGACGCATAGGGAGGGGGTGACCGATGAACATCACATGGTTGTCGATAGGGTTTGGAACGCTCCTGACGCTCGCCTGGCTCTTCATGTGGCGGTCTCGAATCTCGGCGTGGCAGGAATTTCGACAGCAAGTCTTTTTCGAGGGGCGCGTCGTGGCAAAACGAAAGAGAAGCGTTCACTCCTATGCCGGGATGCTTCGCCGTGAGGCCGCCGCCATGGGGACGCCGGAACAGAGTTCGATTTGGGTCCGGTCGGTCCTGCTGGCGGTCGCCCTGGTGCTCGCCAGCGCCTTGCTTTTGCGGATGGGATTTCTGTTGTTCCTCATCCCTGCGGCATTCGCAGCCCCGCTCTTATACGCCCGCGTCGCTGCACGGGCGCATCGACGCAAGCTCACGAAACAAACCCGCGTGGTCGAGATGTTGCTCGCTTTTCTCCTGCGGGCGGGCGCGACGCTCTCCGATACGCTCGTACTACTCGAACACCGTGTCGATCCGCCGATGCGAGACAAGTTGCGCGAGGTGAATGCGCAAAAACGCTACACGACCCTCCCCGGCGCGCTGGAGGCGCTCGGGGATTCCACGGGGGTGGCGCAGTTGCGCGAATTGGCCGCTCTGGTCTCCGAGTCGGAGCGAAACGGAACGCCGATTGCAGACGCGATTGTGCGGAGCATTCGGCTCGACATGAAGACGCGCGATGCGAATGCCGCACAGCGCTACGGCAAGGTGCAACTGGAAGTGGCGATGTACGCGACGCTGCTCATTGCGATGCCGGGATTCGGCTTTGCGATCTATGCGATGCTGGCGTTTGCCCTGCGTCTCTTCGGTTCCTGGAGCCTCGGATGAAGCGGGCACCGTGGTGGCACCTGCTGAGCGAACCCGAGAGGTACGGTAGGAAAGGAGGTGATTGGTGTGTGCGACATGTCACGGTGAAAGACGCGTGGCGGTGGGTGCGGCGTGAATACGGCGGCATGATGGACGAGTACGTCACGATGGCCGGGTTCTGGATCTTCTCCACGGTCGTCGTGGTGGTCGCCGCCGGGCTGATCTGGACTGCATTAGCCGGTGATTTGAAGGCCATGGTGAGCGATCTCACCCATCTGTTCTGAGAAAATCAAGGAGGGAAAAACCCATGACAACATGGAAACGCACCACCCGGTGGCTGATGGCGGAGGCGGGCAATACGGCCGAGGAGAACACGAACCGCAGCCTCTGGTGGCTGGTTGGCATTATCGCGGTGACGCTCATTGCGGGCATCGCTTACTTCATGATCGGGAATCTGCTCAGCCAAGCCCAGAGCGGTGTGGGCGGGGCGGCGACGAGCCTGTCCTCGCAAAGCGGACTCACGCAATTGGCGCAACAGGCGGAGAGCGGAACACTGCAGATCGGAACGCCCTCTGTTGCCAGCGGCGGCTACCGGGCGCCGTAACCTCATCCACATTTTCTTCGGGGCGGGCCGCCACGGTCTGCCCCCATTTATTTTTGAGGGGTGAATGCGATGCCAAGCAATCTCATCACGACGCTTTTTGCCATCTGTGTCAGTTTCGCCGTCACCGTGATCCTGATCCTCGCCCCGCCGCTGGTCAGCATGAAACTGCAGATGGATGCCATCGCGCAGGATGCGGCGCGCGTGTACGCGATCACGGGGAGTACCGGCGCGGTGCAGAGCGAAATCAACGCCGATCTGGCCGCCGACAATCTCCCGACCATTTGGAACGGACAGACGCTGGTGTCGGTCACTGCGGTGTCGCCAGCGAGCGGGGAGCCCGGATACTCCGCCACCTCTACACCCACATCCTCCAATGCCGATGTCTCGATCTCGTACAACGCGCCCGTTCCCTTTGATCGCGCCCTCACCCTGTTCGGTGGCCCGTCGCTGGGCCTGACCGTTCCGATGACGGCGTCTGCGACCGCGTGGAACGAGGTGCAGTACACGGGGGTGAGTCCGTGACGGGGCGATGGCGTCGGATGTGGGCATGGCTGCACGCCGAAGACGGTTACACGTTCAGTCTGAATCTCGCGTTTCTTTCGGTGACGGTCGGCATGGTTTTACTTCTGATTCTCGCATGGCTGGCCTCCGGTCTTGCGGCAGGCACGGAACTACGCCGCGCAGCCACGTCGTCGGCGCTGGCGGCGCAGTTGCAGGTGACCCAGACGGTGTCCGGGTCAAACGCTGGATTCCTGACCTCCGCCGACTGGACAGTGACCGCAGCGGCCGACCGGGAGGCGACCCAAGTATTTGACCAGGAGGTGGTCGACACGCATCTGAACCGCGCCTTCTCAAACCTGTCTCTGGAGATGGGCGTGGTCGGCAACCAGGTGACCGTCACTGCCATGGGGAAGTTTTTGCCGCTGTTTCTGCAGACGGCGGCCGAGCGTGTGCCGGTGCTGCAGGTGCTGGCGGTGCCCATGCAGGTGGTGGTGTCGGTCGAATACACGGTGGTGGGAAAGGGGTGAATGAAGGATGGAACGGGAAACACGCATGCTCCTGTGGACCCTGTTTGCCATCGGGGTACTCACGGTAGGGTTGCTTCCGGCCGCCTGGGGCACACTCAACCACGCGGTGGCGATCGGCGTAAAGTCCAACGACAACATGGCACAGGCCCTGTGGGGGCAGTCTCCACCGCTGTCGCCGGGGGAGAGCGCATGGCTCACGAACACGAACGTCCCGATCATTCCGGGCGCCGCCACTACGCATGTCGACTCCGTGTCCTGGAACACATCCGCGTGGGGACCGCAACTCGTGATATCCGGCTATGGGTTCGGGAATCCACCGGCGGCGGAACAGACGGCACTCATCATCCGGGATATGAGTCGCGGTTGGGTGGCGGCGGACAGTTCCACCTACAGTGTTCAACCGATGATCGCCTCCTGGCAAAACGACCGGATTGTCGTGAGCGGATTCGACGGGTATGGGGCAACGGGTGTCTCGAATGGATTAGCCGGACAGCAGGGAAGTGAGGTGTTCGCGCCGGGGGATCGGATCACCGTGTTGGTGACGAATCCGCAGACGGGCAGCACCGGATCGTTTCAAACTCAGTATCCAACGAGTGCCCCGATGCCGACTGTCACGATGGATCCACTCCCCAGCTTGATCGTCGGTCAATCCGAACCGCTGAGCGGCAGGGTGTCTTGGAATGGAACAGGGTTGGCCGATCAAACCGTGACGCTGAATTGGTCGGGAGGAAACGTGCCCACTGCTGCATCGACAATCAGTGGGCAGATCCTCACGACCGATGGGAGTGGACGTTTTTCCGTGACGTACACGGCGCCCGCACAACCGGGCACGTACACCGTGTCGGCCAGCGCCGATACCGGCTATGCGGCGCAACAGGTCCAAGTGAGCGTACCCACCGTCACGATTGACCCCATACCGACGGTGGTGGCGGGGCAGTCCGTTGCGATCACAGGCCACGTGATCGGCGTCGGTGGTGCGGGGATGGTCGGTCAGACGGTGACGCTGTCAGCCAATGGCGGGCAGATTCGGCCAGAGACGGTCGTGACCGATAGCGGCGGGAATTTCGCCGCCACCTTCACCGCGCCGGGAACGGGCGGCACGGAGTCGGTGATGGCCAACTGCGATGGGGGAATGGGTACGGCTTCCGTCACCGTGCGGGTGTTTACCGTGACGCTGTCGGCGGTGGGGGATCCGACGGACAACCAGGTCACGCTGACGGCGACGGTCAATCAGCCGCTGAACGGTTATACGCTACGGATCCTCGACGAGACGACGGGACAAACACTCACGCAAACCGACCAAGGTACAACGCTCTCGACGCAAATCACGATGCAGCAGAGCGTCACCCAAACCTTTATCGCGCAGATCGATTGAAGGAGGTATCCGAAATGATGAGATGGAAAAACGCCCTTTTGGGTGTTGCTTTTGTCCTATTCCTGCCATCCGCTTCTGCATTTGCGGCGATCGCCCAAAGCAATCCCGTGACCATCACGGGCGGCTACGATAAGACCGTGCAGACAGAGCGGTGGGAACAGACCAGCACGACACAGCAAGCGTACACCTACCAGGCCGATGTGACGACGGTTCAAAGCGAGCGGGTGCAGACGGGAACCACCACCCAGACGACGCAAACCGGAACCAAGCAGGTGGAAATAGGCGCGATCACCAGGCGATATCAAGTGGGCACCCAGCAAGTGCAGACCGGCACGGAATCGGAATGTGACGGCGAATGGATGTATTACGTCACTCGCCGACAGTATGCGTGTTCGGGTACTCTCGTCAATAAACCCGTGTATGCGACCGTTCCGGTCTACATCACAGAGACGATTCCCGTGTATGAGACGGTGCCCGTCTACAGTACCGAAACGATCCCCGTATACACGGTGGAGTCGGTGCCGATCACCCGCGTGGAGACATTTACTGGCTACCGAACGGTCCCCATGTACGGTTGGGTTACCGTGAGTTCAGAGCAGTGGGTGCCGGTGGCGATCCACTGAGAGGCGGGGCACAGATACCGAAGGCGAAATGAAAGACAAATTGAGGTAGATGGGACAGTGACCATTGCAACCGCCTTGACCCTTGTGTAATTCAGCGAACTTCTCACACCGGATGGAACCGGGGAAGCGAAGAGTCCACCCGTTACGGTGAATTGGGTTGAGCCCCTCTCCCTTGAGGTCACCGAGTTTACGCCGGACGGGACTGATGGCGAAAGTCCGGAGCATGAGTATGATCTGGAGATATCTAGGAACTGCGGGGACCTGACGTGAAATATGGCGATCACGAACCTCACACACCCTGGCACCACTTTCCCGGTGGCGTTGACGTTGTGGAGAGCAGTTTGACAAATCAGACTTTCGTGACGGAAACCACCACGGGCGCTGCACCCGGAGACGTCATGCAGGGGTCGCTCGAGCCGACAGGTGGTGCGCGGATTTCACAGGTTGTTACGTTGCCTAGTGTGACCAGTGCCTGTTTGTACAGATGCCCGGAATCGTCAGGATATTTGCGGACTTCATCTGACGACGGGGTGGTAGGGGGTGAGGCGTGGTGTCCAGTATTGTGTGGCAGGCGTTGATCGACGCCCAGATGACTCACCGATGGTGGACGTTGCATACTCAGGCCGCATGGATGGCCTTGCTCGTCTTCTCGGCCGTTGCGGCATGGTTTGACGTGAGGGAACGCCGTATTCCAAATCTTTGGAATCTGCCATGGCTTGTTGTTTTTCTTGTTCTGCAAATCGAGTTTGGATCAGGAGCCGACGCCATCCTCGCTGTCGTATTCACAGGGGCGCTGATGCTCTTTCCCGCGCTCCTTGGTGTATGGGGGCAAGGAGACTGGAAAATGGCCATGGTTTACGGGGCAGCACTCGGCGTGCTGCCCACGCTTGCCGTTTGGTGGCTGGCGATGCTGTTGGCCAAAGGAAGTAGCGTTGTGAAGAGAAGGATTGAAGTCTCTTGGCTCAAGAATACCGCAAAGTCGGGTATGCCAGTGGCGGTGTTCGTGTTGATGGCAACCATTTTCCTCTATGCAGGCATGTTCCTGCTTGGAAGGACGGGTTGAGCGTTCAACTCGAGCGATTCGTCGTTGGCAGGTCTCATTCGTCCATCGCGTTTTGAGGGCGGATCCGCCATCTTTCAGTGGCCCACGACAAGTGACACGCTGTTGTCTGTGGTTCTTCAAGGACGTCTGAAGCATCCTGCGTCTCTCTGTTGAATCGAACAAGTTTCTGTCACTCCGTGCGCAAGAGGGGTATTCGCCGTATACGATCCGGGCGTGTCGATTGCAGTACGGTCTTCTCATCCGGGATATCGGCGATGTGGAAATCGATACTATCGCTTTGGAACGATTACGTGAGCATTTGAATCATCACATGAACCTGAAACCTAGCAGTCTCGAGCACAAGATGCGTGCCATGAAGAGTCTGTTTAAGAATCTGTTCAAAAAGGGGTCAGGTAAGCCCCGCGCAGTGCAAGGAAGCGAGCCAGGAATGCGGACCGAGCGTACGTTCTCTGTACGTGAGGGAGCATTCCTGGCGATGACGCCGCAATGCGCCGGGGAGTTCTGACCCCTTTTTGAACAGCCTCTTTAAGTGGCTGGTGGAAGGAGAAATTCTGCTGCGCAATCCAACATTGAAACTAAAGGAACCCAAGGTAGGCAGACGTGTTCCGAAAGCCTTGACCATGGACGAACTTGAATTACTTCGAGATTCATGCACCAGCACTTTGGAACACGCCATGGTAGAATTTTCTTTTCCACAGGATGTCGTGTGGGGGGAATCCAAAGACTCAACCGTGGTGCGATCGACTGGCAGCGAGGCTGTGCAAACGTCATTGGTAAGGGAAACAAAGAGCGTGAGGTATACTTAGGGTTGAAGTCTCGTATCTGGCTACAGCGATATTTGGACGGTCGGGATAATGCAGATATCGCGTTGTTTGTCACAGAAAGGAACCCGCATCGGATGTCGATCCATCAGATACAGTACATCTTCAAGCGGGTGGTGACTCGCTGCGGCTTGCGGTACAATGTGAGTCCACACAAAATGCGTCATTATGGGGACAGCATATGGGGAGTGGTTCCGACAAACGCCGTTGTTGCGCCGTTTAAGCCAGAAACGCTCCCCATAACATCCCTCAGAAGCTATTTACACAGGTTCTGTAACCAGCATATCAAGTCTTCATCTTTCTCCCGATTTGATAGGGTTTCTGTCTGCAATTCGTGGTACGTCTTTTCCAATGCCCTCCGCTTCATTTCAGCATCGGCACGCGCATAGATTTCCGTCGTCGAGACTTTGACATGTTCCAGGAAGTCGCGGATGTACACCAAATTGACGCCAGCTTTCAGCATACCCATGGCCTTGGAATGACGATGATAGCCTCTCGGCATTGAGACGCTCCCAAATGAGCAATGACGGTAATTTTGAAAATTATTTACTGGGAATTGGGTGCTTCCGGTATGTCTGGCTGGTTTCCATAGCAAATTGGGTATGACAAAAGAAGCCACGGCCTGGATCTTTTTTTGAAAAGGTCAGCGTGGCTGCGCCGGGATTCTCTGAGTGGCTTAGGCCACCAGAAGAGTCGATTTCAGGTCGATCTCGATCTCGTGATGCCACGCATCCAGGTGCTGACACATCATGATCCCGAAGATTCGGATCAGCCACATTTTCGTGCTGCGATGCTTCCCGGCTTCGAGCTTGTAGTCGATCTTCTCCCGCTTGTTGGAACGCTCCACGGACGTTCTGCGTTTGTAGATCCCGTTCCACGCCTCACTGTTTCGGGCAACGGGCGGAAACAAGCGAGGATTGTCATTGGTATACGTGTACACGTGTTTACAACCGCATTATTTGTCACCATTGGCGGAGAGTTTGCTTGGAATCAATGTCATGGAAGCATCATCCAAAAGGGTTTATAGCGGTAGGTGCAGAAACAGTTCTGTAGAAGGGGGAGCCGAGCAATCCTAACGAACAGCGAATCAATCCCGTTTTTATCTATTGTCCAGGGGGAAGTGAATCTATGCCACTCGTAATCAGTGACCACGGACCAATGGAGCAGGCTGAATATATCCGATTTGTGCAGGATTTGCGCCCCAATGAAGTAGCCTGTATACGTTGTGCGCATCCCGTCACGCATGAGCATGGGGCGTATGAACGCAAGCCACACACCAAAGGCGGGCAGCGGTCCGTGTGGTCCATCCACCGTCGGTTTTGCCCCGCCTGTGAGCACACCTTTGCCCTGCATCCGGCCTGCATGGCCCCGTATCAACGCGTGATGATTCATGTGCAGGACTTGGTGGCTTACTTACTGGCTGGAAACCGCACGTACGAACAAGTTGTGGTCGAATTGCAGGAAATAGGGGTAACGATCACGGTGCCCACAATCCGTCGATGGTTTGATCGGATCCGCAAGCATGTGACAACCGTCCTGTCTAACGTAGTTTCAGTGGTCTTGAGACAGCTTCCGAACATGGCACTACCGAAGTACCGCCTAAAGGCCTTACACGCCGACATTCTATACTATTATGAAATATTATCAAAAACAGCCAATCATAGTGGTATGGTCAACCTATGGTTGGGAACGAATTGTCTGTTTGCCCCATCAGAGTCGGTGAACAGGGTATCGCACGGTGCCACACCATGGTTTTACCCGTAAATGGTTCACATATCCCACACAAAGTCGTCTATGTTGCGTATGACACCCCGAGATCAGCGGTGCACACGGGCGAATACCAGGCAACGAGCGGCAACCGAGAACAGAGGCGATATGGGTATCGCTTGGTTTTCCCTATTCCGAGAAGCAGAGAGCAACTAGAGGACGCGAGGTAAGGCTGTCAAGGTACGACCTTGGCCTTGACAGTCGACTGGAAGCAGCCAGACTGGAGCAACGTGTCGATACCACGAACCTGTGGCATCGACCCAATTGCAGGTAAGTCAAGGAAAACAAGGATGACACCGACAGTCTGCGCAAGAATGGTTCATGAATTCCAGGTGACATTGTCAGTGGGAATAACGCCGACAAACAATGCAAGCAGCAACATACACGCATCGACCGTAGGTCGAGTCCGAGCAAGGCGTATCGCACGTGCAACCACCCTATTTCATGAGGGGACAGCGGTATTTGCGCCTCCCACGTTTGGCGTCATACCTATTGTTTTTCATGGTCAGTCCTTTCTGACAGATGGGCGCCCCCTTGATTGGATAGCGTGATGTCGTCCTTGTACTTCTTGATTCCGGTGTGGCGTTTGTTGAGATCAATGAACGCAAGGGTACCCTTGGACTCAAAATATCGGTGGAAAGGCATGGCGTCATGGGCCGCATCAAGGAGCACCCGTTTCCGAAACCAATCCGGGTAATAGTGCTCGAACTCTCGGATGCTCACGACGAGCGACACGGAGTCATGGCGGGAAGCCCGGCCCAGCCTCGGATAGAGGGGAGGTCATAGCGACTGTCCGATGCCGTGAACCGATAGAGATGGTATCCGAAGTAATTGCAGTTGCGATGGCTGTCCCACCCGATATCACAGTCGGGTTGCGAATACAGACGTGGACAGGTGCACGAATCGATGCCTTGCTCGCGACAGTCACAGATGCGCTGGCGACGAGGGAAGGCGGCGGTTCGCACCGGTGTTCCGTCTCCGGCGACCGACAGAGCGGACACGTCGCCGAGGATTCCGAGTGACGCCGAGACCTGCACAAAGTATTCGCGAAACAGGGCCATGAGACGGTCGGTTGACAAGGAGGCGATGGCAGAGCGGCGAAGCAGGATCCGCTCCACCAGTCGCTCCGCCTTTTGGGTGTCGTGGTCGGAGCTTTTTCGCCCTTCTTGCCCTTGACGTGTTTCTTCTTCCGTTTGGGTTTTACCGGGCCCGTCAGATTGGGGCTGACAGAAGGCCAGAGACGGGCGAAGAGGTCGTAGAAGGTACCCACACCGGGGGTATGTCCGGGAAAGAAGCCACTGATGATGGCGTATAGGGGACGCGACGCAATTCATCGATCCACTCTGTCGCGGAGGTACACCCCACCTGCAACATAAGAAGGTAGGAGCGAAAGAGGTCGGCAGGATCGGTCGCCTCGATGCCACGGTTGGCATACTGTCGGCACAGAACGGAAGCGGTGCCCGAGAGGTCCGCCAGCCAGAACTTCTCGATGAAGGTCCAGTCTTTGGCGAGCAGCACCAGGATGCCGCCCGAGTAATGGGAACGCAACTGCTCCAGGACAAACGATTGATACTGGGCATGGGAGCGGATGGATGGTAACATACGGGGTGAACTACCCCTTTCGCCGAAGGATAGAGTGGGTTAGACTCTCCGTCGCGATTATTGGGGTAGTTTTCAAATGTCAAGTGTTTTTGTGGGATTTTGACGCTATTTTTCTCAGAAATCGAAGTAGAATTTCCAGTTCCCTGCCCTACGCAGGCAAAGCAGCCACGTTCATGGTGGAGGGAACGGCAAAATCCTACTGGCAAGAGTCCCAGGAGAATCAACGAAGATCGAATGCCGAGAGGCTATGAAGTACATGGGGGGTCACCCGCACGTTGCTGGGGACGTACTCTGGCTCTGAGCCGTGGCCACATATTTCTGCAGAATGTGAGCAATCCCCCAGCGGGACAGTTTTTGTCGATGCTGATTATAGAACAGGGGTCCTCTCTGCCGGGTATCCCCTACGCCAACTTCTGGTGCAGGGCCACGTAGCCTCCTATATAGGTGGCACTAAAGGATTTTGAACTCAGGCGTCGAAGTCTACGCAATAGTCCATTTTCGTAGGAGGCCGGAGTGCCATGGAACTCGACAGCCTGTCGTCCGCCGAAGTGCTACAAGAGAAATTGGAAGAACCCAAGGCCGCGATGCGACAAACGAAAGACAAGCGGATGTATGAGCGCTATCAGTGTATCGTGAAGAGACGATCAAAACGTACATACAGGCCTACGAGGCGCAGGGGTTGGCGGGATTGGAACCGAGCCACTCACCCGATCGCCCGTGCCGATTGACGCCGGAGCAAGAACAGGAACTATATCGGACGGTCACGGAGAAACGACCGGCGGGATGTCGGATTTCCAGCACACATGAACTGGACATCCTTTTTGGCGCGCGATTGGATCGAACGGACGTGGGGCGTGGTGTATCAGCCCCGTGCAGTTCGAAAGATCTTTCATCGATTGGAACTCTCCTTCACGAAACCCACCTATACGCTGTCCAAAGCTGACCACGTTCGACAAGTGGCCTTCAAGGAAGAGTTCGAGGGTGCAAAAAATTGGTGGGTGGCGAAATTGATCGAATCTTGTTTGAAGATGAATCGATGATCCGGGATTACCAGGCGCTCGCCACCACATGGTTTCCGAAAGGGCAGCAGAAGATCATCCCGACATACGGGAAGCACCGGGGGTGAAATTGTTGGGGGTACTGGATTACGAAATGGGTGAAGTGTTCTGTACGGAAGAGGAGCAATACGATGCGCAGGTCTTCCTGTCGTTTCTGGAGACGGTGGTGGCGCGCCATCCGAAGGAAAAGATCGTAATGGTGTTGAACAATGCCCGCATTCATCACGCCAAGTTAATTCAGCCGTTCTTTACCGCCCGCGCGGATATCTTGCAACTGCTCTATCTACCGCCATATAGCCTGCAATTGAACATCATCGAGGAACTCTGGGGCTGGCTGAAGCGTTCGGTGATGTACAACGTGTTTTACGCGTCTGTGGCCGAGATTAGGGCGGCTGTACAAGCGTTTATCCATGAAATCAACAAAACTCCTGCCAAGACGGTGGACGACTGTGTATTCAGATGTAGAGCCGAAATGTTTAAGACCACTTATATATCACCAAACTTTCGCAAGAACCAAAAAACTCCATTCTCGACAGAGAGACGCTACCGCGGCAATGTAAGCATAAATATGGATCAATTTCAATTGTATTGATTTTATCGGTAAATAGAAGGGTGTGGTTCATTTTGAAGAATTCTATAATGTCTCTTCCGCTTGGTAAGCCTGTTGTGCGGGGGTTCATGTTTTATGCCTTTCCATTAGCTATATTAGCTAATCACCCGGAATGCGAGTCGTGGATCCTGAGTAATTACATCCAAACATATTTTGATGATACTGATGACAGTCCAGTACCTTTTGCATTTTATGTGCACGACTTTGCTGCATCACCGTGGCTTCGTGTCCAGGATTTTCAAAGAGAGACATTGAGCGCTTTCTCTCAAGATCCGTTGCACTTTATCTTGCAAGCTCTGGACAACTCATCATACGTATATTTGTATGTTGATGAATATTTCATTCCTGATCGTAGGTACTTTCAAGAAAAGCATTTTTGCCATGAAATCTTAATTAATGGGTTTGACCTACATCGTAGAGTAATGTTTATTACCGGGTACTGCCGTGACTCTCAATTCAAGACATCAGAAGTTTCTTTCGACGACTTCGAAAAAAGCTACCACGGAGCAGGCGAAATGATTCAAAATGGAACTTTTGACAATCAAGACTTGGGGCCTGACGCATTATGGCTGTTTAATAATATAAAGTTATACACATTCAGAGAATCTGGACATTATGAATTTAATCTCAAATTAGTGAGAGAAACATTGAAAGACTACTTGTATTCGCGAAATACCTCGGAAAGGTACAGTATGGTTGATGAACCTTGGACGAGAAGATGGGGACTAGATTGGTATCCTTGTTTAAAGAGGTATTATCAAAGATTAATAGAGGGAGAAGTGCATTCTGATTGGAGACACTTACATACTCTGTGGGAACACAAGGTGTGTATGGTCAGAAGAATGGAGTACATGGAAAAAAGGGGGATTATCGACCCTGGCGTTTCCTTAAAAAAGGAGATCTATGAATTAGAATACAAGGTAAACCAGTTGCGTCTGTTGATGATAAAATATACATTGAATAAACAACAACGCCTTTTGGAATCCATAATCCAAGGACTAGATGAGGTATTTCCTAAGGAAGTTTCATTTACTGAGAAACTGCTATTAATCACTCGCTAAGAGTCCTGTGTAAAACATTTTCCCTGTTCTGTTACGGAATCGGCTCCAAATCAAATCGACCATACTGGCCAGATTGGCCCGAAATGGGTGGCAATATTTATAGAAATATGTAACAAATTGAGAAGTTAACGTCATCGCAGCACATGGGAACCTACATGTAACGAGAAAAAGTTAGCTATCATTTCTTGTCCATAGTCGGTAAGCACAGACTCGGGATGGAATTGAACACCTTCAATGGGATAGAATTTATGACGAATTGCCATAATGTCCCCCGCAATCGTCCGCGCGGTCACCTCAAGGGGACTGGTATTTGGCAACTCGTTTATTATTAAAGAATGATATCTTGTGGCTTTGAATGGTGAAGGCAATCCAGCAAACATTCCGCATTCATTGTGATGTATCAATGATGTCTTACCATGTACTGGTGCGGTTGCTTTAACTACGCTTGCACCGAAAATTTGGCCGATGGCCTGATGACCAAGGCATACTCCTAAAATCGGCACACACTTTTGGAATTCTTCAATTACACTTAACGTGATTCCTGCGTTCTTTGGTGTTCCTGGACCAGGTGAAATGACAATACAATCCGGTTTCAAGTATCTCATGTCAGCTATGGAGATCTCATTGTTGCGTTTAATAGTTATTTCGTGACCAATTGCTTCAATATATTGAGCTAAAATGTACGTAAATGAATCGTAGTTGTCAATCATTATCACCATACTAAAATTTCACCTCTTACGATTCTTGACTTTAATACCCTACATATCGAGTCTCCAAAACAGCCTAGGATGACGCTCCACGTTTGGACCTCGCCGTTTAAGTATTTACAGGCCCTATGATCGCATAGGCGAATAACAATCGTTCCACCAGTCGATGTCCGAAATGCCGCCGATTAAATCGATACACAAATTCCTCGAGATAACTCTGCAAGTACTCCATGCGACTATAATAGGTGCCCTGAATGAACGCCTTCTCCAAGCTGATGATGTTCAATCCACTCAAATGTCTCGTGTGCTTCTGAAGTTCCTGATTTCGTGATGAGGTGAGATGTCGGTTCCAACTTCTTGGCACAAGCGGCATAGGTCGTGCTGCATACGCACGAAGGCTGTTGTAGCCGCTCAGCCAGTACCGCCGAAACGGCATACTTTGAGAGATCGAGCACCAAGGGCCAGCAGGATATGCTTTGGCTTGTGACGCTCGACTTCTATCGCTACGACCACCGGTTCCTGATCTGAACCTCGCCCACGCTTACCTTCTCCGTGGCTCTCCCTACCGAAAAAGGTGTCGTCAATCTGCACGAGGCCAGCTTAACTTGTACCGGGCATTCCAATGGGCCATCGCCTAGCGGATTTGATTCAACATGCCCCAGACGGTCGAATACGAAACTCCGATGTTCCGGGCAATCGTCGTGGCCGCCACAACGCGCTTGTCATTGGCAACCAAGTACACCGCCAGAAACCACTTGCGTAAATCGGTCTTCGTCTTGTGAAACGAGGTACCGGCCGTCACGGAAGTCTGTCGTGTGCAGACTTTGAATTGCAGCAAAGACATACGATCCTCGTCGTGGCGACGAACTCTTGAGAGGAGTATTCACTGCCCCCACAATACGGGCACACAAACCCGTCCGGCCAACGCCGGGTGAAAAGATATTCCTCCTAGGCCATTTCCGTTGCAAACCGCTCCTGAAACTCAAGCAAATGCATAGACCGTCGTCTTCGAACGTTTGTTTTATAGCGTCATTCTACCACCTCCGTCACCACTTTTGCAGCTCCACTTTGGAGAGTTGATATGTACGTTTAATATAGTGTGTAAGTAGTGCTATTATAATTCCGAATTTCGCAGCTGCCTTGGATTTCGCTGTCCCGTAAAAGTTGAAAAGGCGCTCCCCGACTGTGTAAGATTGGTTTATCAAGAACCCATCTAAGCAGAGAAAGGAGCACCTACTAGGTGGAACACTACCAGCCTTGGCATCCCCATGTCAAGCGGAAAAACCGTAAAATACAAGCTCGCTATGATTTGCCCACCGCCACTCGTTTCGGCGGCGCCACGCAACTTCTCGATTTCCTCTTTCAAACGCCTGTCCATAGCATCATCAGCCGGACGCCAGCATTACACAAACGTAAAGAGGCCATCTACTCTTCGAGCGATATCGCACTCGTCCTGCTGCTACGGTGGGGCCTGATCATTTGGAGATTGAGACCAAGGACAACGAATTGGAAAAAAGATGCGTGGGTCCTGTCCGGTCATGAGGTCCCACGCATCTTCTGAATTTTTGCAGTCCAGAGACTGGATGGAACAAGGGATCAGACCACCTGGAACAAGACAACAAATAATCGGAAAATAGCTGGAAGATAGACAGGGAATCGTAGGCAAATGTAGAAAGCCTCCAAGGGGCTGACACGCAAGGAGGCGATGCCACTGTGAATCGAAAGTGGGCAAGAGGATTTCTCCTCTACTCCTCCAAAGTACATCACGTCGGGCGCATGGTCAATCGGACGAATGACGGCAGACCCAACCCCCAAATTGGTTCGGACGTCATATTCGCCGTGATGTTTCTTGGCTTTGCCCATCGCATCAAGAGTATGGAGGAATTGGATCGGGAGATTTAGAAAGGACGGTATCGGAAAGTGATTCCGCGCGGGAAGAGGTTGCCTTCCCATGACACCGTGCGAAGGGCCCTGTGCCAATGGGATCTGGATGCCTTGCAAGCGTCGCATGACCAGTTTGTCACGAAGTTCAAGCAACTCAAGGGTCCCGCACGGGGCTCTATCGACGGCTGGCGTGTGGCGGCCATCGATGGGGTGGAACTGTTTTCGACTGTGGGGCATTGTTGTCCCGATTGTCAGATACGGCACCACAAGGATTCAGGAGTGACGGATTATTTCCATCGGAATGTCTTTATGCAGAAGGTGGGCGGTGATCCCCGGGTCATTTACGGTGCGCTGACGCTGGGGGGAAAGGATGGCTGTGAGAAGGCGGAGGGAGAGAGCATCGGAACGAGACGCCTGATTGAACACGTCCGAAAGCATGCCGGGCATGTCGCGGATATCCTGACCATGGACGCCTTGTTTGCGAAGGCACCGGTCATTCATGCCGCGCTGGACGCGCACATGGACGTGGTGATTCGGATGAAGGAAGAGCGGCGCACCATCATGCAGGATGCCAAGGGGCTGTTTGACGCGCGAGAACCGGATGCCAAGTGGACGGAGAGGGACCGCGACGGAAATAAAGTCACGGTGCTGGCATGGGACGAGCAAGAACTGCAGAGTTGGCCCCAGGTTCGCGTTCCGATGCGGATTGTCAAGGTGATACGGACGACGGAGAGGTCGATTCGGCGCGGGAACCAAATCGAAACGCAGGTAGAAGTCGTGGAGCGATGGATGGCGACGACTTGCATCCAAAGCGCCGTTGCGATTCGGACCGTAGCCCGAATCACGGCGGCCCGGTGGGACATCGAGAACAATGGATTCCATGACCTGAAGACGTACTGGCATATGGACCATGCATTTGTGCATGATCCGACGGCGATTCAGGCGTGGTTGGGGATTTTAATTCTGGCCGTGAACCTCATGTACACGTTTGTGTATGAGCATCTGCATCACTTTCGTGAGTGGAACATTCCGCTCCAAGACGTGATCCAAGAAATCAAAGAGCAGATGCGTTGGGGTTTGGCAGGTCATACGAAAGTCCTCTGGGATACGGGACAGACGGGGCTACAAGCAAACAGATTTCGACAAAAATCGTTAGCCGAATCTCGTCCATAAACCGCGAAATTTGTCGTATAGACACGAATCAGGGTAAAGGCAGCCGTAATTGCGCCGAGAGGCAACGCGAGGTCGAAAAACTGGAAGAAAGATGCGTGGGCCATCCCGGTCATCTTTTCTCTTGACGAACTTAAACAACAAAACGTATCCTTGTGGAAGGGATATGACTAAAAGATGACATTACATATCGGGCTGGTGATTCTATGCAGAATATGTCCGGTTTATCGTCTTTAATTGAATTTAAAGATGCGTCTGGTCGTCCGATAAAGAAAGCCTTTTACAAGCCCTCCAAGGTAGTAGTGGCAACCGAATTAACCGAAGTGATTCCTGCTCTGAAGTGTGTAGACGAATATGTGTCGAATGGGTTCTATGCCGTTGGATATGTCTCCTACGAGTGCGCCCCAGCTTTCGATTCAGCATTGAAGGTCAAGTCTGATCTTCAAATGCCACTGTTGTGGTTTGGACTGTACTCGAAATATGAAGATTTCTCTGTAGGAGAACAATATGGCGAGCCGGTCCAATGCTTTAAAGTTGAATCTTGGGAACCAGAAATAACACTTTCTGAATATGAGGAAAGAGTTCAAAAAATTCACGATGCTATAGCCGAAGGAGATACTTATCAAGTTAACTATACGATACGATTGAAGTCTCGGTTTATAGGAAATGAATTTGCATTTTACGAACAACTTAAGAACTCTCAAGGTTCATCCTACAGTGCATTTTTGAATACTGGCCGATATCGAATCTTATCGGTGTCACCCGAATTGTTTTTCCACAGAAATCAAAATTATATATTTACCAAACCGATGAAAGGTACAGTGCCACGCGGTAGATGGACTTTTGAAGACGAAGAAAATAAATTGTGGCTGCGTAACTCAGAAAAGAACCGTGCCGAGAATCTAATGATTGTTGACTTGTTGAGGAACGATCTAAGTAGAGTATCAAAACTCGGTTCTGTTAAAGTACCACATCTATTTGAAATCGAGAGTTACCGAACGGTTCATCAAATGACCTCTACTATCTCATCGGAGGTTAAGGACGGTACCTCACTGGTTGAAGTGTTTGGTGCCTTGTTTCCATGTGGATCAATTACTGGGGCACCAAAGTCCAGCACGATGAAATTAATAGCTGAATTGGAGACGTCTCCACGCGGGGTATACTGCGGGGCTATAGGCATGGTTTCTCCGGACGGGGAGATGATTTTCAACGTAGCCATTCGAACAGTGGTAGTCGATTCAGAAACTCAGGAAGCAGTGTACGGTGTAGGGGGAGGAATAACTTGGGATTCGATTGCTGCGGCGGAATATGAAGAAGTTATGGCGAAGTCAAAAGTTTTATCCACTGTATTTCCTGAAATCGGGTTAATAGAAACTATGAGACTTGAGGACGGAAGTTTTTATCTGTTGGAGCGTCACCTTAAGCGGCTGACACAATCTTGTGAATACTTCTCTATCCGGTTGGATAAGCAGTGTGTGATGGACGCGTTGGAAGCATGTGGGGGTAAATATGCAAATGGGGTATACAAAGTAAGACTGGTAATTCGGGATAACTGTTTTCCGGCTGTAGAAGTCATCCCGTTGGATGAATGCTGTAGCGATAGCATTCCGCTGGTGAGGTTAGCTAATGGACCAATATCGTCGAGTGATATATTTTTGTACCACAAGACTACAAACCGGTCATCTTATTCGAAATACAGCGACGCAAATTTTTATGATGTGATTCTTTGGAATGAAAACGGTGAACTTACTGAGTTTACGCGTGGGAACCTCGTGGCTTTAATGAATGGTGTGATGGTCACACCGCCCAAATGCTCTGGTCTTCTGACTGGAACGTTGAGGGAGGAATTGCTAGCAGAAGGAAAAATCGAAGAAAAACCCATAAGAATTTGGGATCGTTTTGAGCGACTTTGGTTCGTCAACAGTGTCAGGGGACTCGTTGAGGTGAAACTTGTCGATACACAAACAGTTCCAACAATGAAGGATATGAGTAATATTAACGCTTGAATCGTTCACAACTCTTCATGAAAATACTAGCCTAATAGAATGCCACATATTTACCAGCACGCTCATTTGCGGGCATGCCGTCCTTTCAGGGTCTGGCGCGTATAAGTTCACGATTAACGGTGTAGGTAACAGCGCACCGAGTCTCGGATGTGAAACGGGGAGGTACCAGTCATGCATATCGATCTTTCAAAGCTTACTCCAGAACAGCGTGCTGTTCTTGAAGAGCGTTTGAAGCAGAAGTGGGAGAATAGGACAAACGAAAGTCAGGAAGTTTTACTCCGCTCTACTTCGGATGCTCTTTCTTTATCATTTGCTCAACAGCGACTTTGGTTTTTACAAGAGCTTGAACCGGATAGTCCGTTCTATAACTCGCCAATCTGTCTACGACTGATTGGCCAGCTTCATGTTGAACTCTTATGCCAAAGTCTAGGTGCGCTCGTGGCGCGCCACGAAATATTGCGCACCAGGTTTGAATCAATCGACGGCGAGCCAGTTCAGGTTATCGATCCACCTAGCTCACTCGATATTCCGTTGGTGGATCTCAGCAATCTCATTGAGGCTGAACGAGAGCACGAAGCCCGCTCTCTAGCCATCCAAACCGTCCGTCGTACCTTCGATCTCCGGAAGGAACATCCAGTCAGAGCGCAAATTCTTCGCCTAAGTGTTTCTCAGCATATTCTCGTATTGGTGGTTCATCATATTGCCTGGGACGGTTGGTCGGTAAATGTAATGCATCGGGATTTGGAGGCTTTTTACAAAGCATTCCTGACCAGTCAGCCTCCAACACTTCCGGATACCATACAATACGCTGATTATAGCCTTTGGCAGAGAAAGTGGCTCAATGAAGAACAGTTACAAGAACAGTTAGCTTACTGGAAACGACAACTGGCCTACATTCCCCAATTCATACCGCTGCCGACCGATTATGTCCGACCCTCTTGTCGGACATATGAAGGCGATTATATCGCCTTATCAATTTCCCCAGTCCTAACGCACCGAGTCAAAGGACTTAGCTTACGTGCAGGAACGACCCCCTTTACTACACTACTGGCTACGTTTTTAGTTCTTCTTCACCTGTATACCGAAGAATCGCATGTTGTAGTAGGAACTCCCGTTTCAGGGAGGAACAGGAGAGAATTGGAGAATATTATAGGTTTCTTTGTCAATACGCTTGCTGTTCATGTGGAGATTGACAGTAAAAGCAGCTTTTGGAGTGTATTAAAGCATGTGCGTGAGACTACGTTGCAAGCATATGCACACCAAGATGTTCCGTTTGAGAAGATTGTAGAAGAACTTCATGTTGAGCGCAGCCTCAGCTATTCACCGATATTCCAGGTAATGTTCCAATATAACAGCACGCCTCGACCGATGTTACAATTGGATGATGTTGTTGCAACCCCGTTTGAAGTGACCAAGGGCACCACTCAGTTTGATCTGGCCGTCTACCTTACGGAGGAGGATGGCGGCATTCGAGGCTGGCTTGAGTACAGCACTGAGCTTTTTGAACGAGCAACGGCCCAGCACTTTGCCGCTCATTACCTTCGAGTTTTGGAGGCGGTGACTCTGGATCCTGGCTGTCGCATCGAAAATATCGAACTCCTTTCGCCTGCCGAACGCCACTCCCTGCTGGTAGAATGGAATGCACCTGAAACCGATCCCCCTGGAAGCGCGTGTATTCACCACCGGATCGAAACACACGCCGAACGCTGTCCGCACGCTATCGCGATCGAGAGTGGTAACGAACGAGTAACCTATGAGGAGCTTAATCGACGAGCGAACCAGGTCTCCCATTACTTAGGTGCTGCTGGGGTGGGGCCAGAGGCCGTTGTCGCCTTATACATGGAACGCTCCGTCAATACATTCATCGCCCTGCTGGGCATTCTCAAGGCAGGAGGCGCATGCCTGCCCATTGATCCTGATTACCCTCGCGATCGCGTCTTGTTTATGGTGGAGGACTCTGGTGCGCGTCTGATCCTAACGCACCAACACCTTGAGTCTCGTTTCGCTGGATGCCGTGTACCGATTATCTGCTTTGATAGGAATTGGACGCAGATTACCCAGTATCCCGATTGGAACCCGGATAGACCTATCCTTCCGACCAATCTCGCCTATGTGGTATATACCTCCGGTTCTACCGGTCGCCCAAAGGGCGTGATGGTTGTTCACGCGGGTATGGTCAATTACTTTGAGCGGGCACTATCGGTTCTCAAGGTTCAACCTGGTGAGCGTGTGCTTCAATTCCAGTCGTTAAGTTTTGACGGTGCGGCTGAGGAGATCTTTATGACGCTCACCAGTTGCGCTACGCTGGTGATACGTACCGCAGAGATGCTGGAATTCCACTCGTTTGTGAGAGCCTGTCGTGAGCTTGCCATTAATGTTTTGGATATCCCAACGGCATATTGGCATGAGTTGGTCGCAGAAGGGCTCTGCGCTGAGCTAGGTGTGTGCAACGCGCTACGGCTCATGATTATCGGCGGCGAAAGAGCGGTTCTGGACCGGCTACATAACTGGCATGATCAAGTCGGAGGTCGTATTCAACTCTTCAATTCCTACGGTCCTACAGAGTGCACGATAGCGTCCACGATCATCGATTTGACAGCCCCTTACGATCGAGAAGTTGTCCCTATCGGAAGACCAGTGGCAAATACCCACGTATACATTTTGAACGAGAAGTTGCAGCCGGTACCAATTGGCGTTCGAGGCGAGCTTTACGTGAACGGGGCCGGGCTGGCGAGGGGATATCTGGACCGACCGGATCTCACCGCCGAACGCTTTCTACCCGACCCTTTCAGCACTGTACCCGGTGCCAGCATGTACAAAACCGGCGACTTGGTTCGCAGCCTGCCCGACGGCAACCTAGAATTTCTCGGTCGGTTGGACAACCAAGTGAAGCTACGCGGCTTCCGCATCGAGCCTGGCGAGATCGAGGCGGCGCTACACCAGCACCCCCAGGTCCGTGAGGCCGTCGTCATGCTACGCCAGGACGGTTTCGGGGAGCCCCGCTTGGTGGCCTATTTCGTTCCACGTGAGGAGCATTCCCATCCGACTGTCGAGACGCTACGTGCCGTCCTGGCGCAGCGCCTGCCCACATATATGCTCCCTAGCGCTTTTGTATTGCTGGAACACATCCCGCGTACGCCCAATGGCAAGCTCGACCGCCGGGCACTTCCGGCGCCAGAGCGAACAGTTGCCGCAGGTGTTCAGACCAGTGCGCCTCGCTCGCTGCTGGAGCAGACAATTGCCTCTGTCTGGCGAGAACTTCTGAGTCTGCCTGAGGTGAGCATTCTCGATAACTTCTTTGATCTTGGGGGAAATTCTCTGTTAGCCGTCCGGATGATCGTCGCTGTAGAGAGAGCCGTAGGTTATGAGATTCCGATCACGCTACTCTTCGAGGCTCAGACAATCGAGCAATTCGCCCAAGTGATTGATGTGTTGGATAATCCTGCATTCGGCAGCGCTGCTCAGTAGACGAGTTGGAGCTGCGCCATTCCCTACAGTGGTGCGGTGCTTCAAGTGTGTAGTCTATCCTGTTGCGTCAGCAGAAGCTGATTCTTCGGGGCTGGCTCTCGAGTTCCTCTTCCACTCTAGTTTGCCAACATGAGAATACTGACGAGCTATGTATTAGACCCCCACGAGAGGTGGCTGAGCGTGTTCTAAGCTATCAGGACGGCGGGAATTCCCGAAATTCCGGTGGGGTGGGTGGGGGTGGTAAACTTGCCGCTGATAGTCTATAATAGTTCCAGTCGCTTTCGGCTATTCTTCTTAAGCTTCGGCAGATAAGAGTACCTCGTTTGGATCAGGTGGTCGGGGGTTCGAATCCTTCTGATCAAATGCCTTGGCTCGAAGCAAAAGCCTAAAAGCGACTCACGAGAATATCGGGTGCAGATAAACGTTTTTCAAAACGAACGTAAGGTGAAGTGTTTAGCGAGGTGAGGATGTTAAACATGTTATACCGCATGTTGCTTACGACAGCTAGTACATATCCGACTAAAACTGCCATTGTATATGGCGAGAGACGAGTGACATACGCGGCCCTCGCTGAGCGAGTGGCACGACTTAGTCAGGCATTCCGTTCGCTGGGTATCAAGCGAGGCGACTGCGTCTCCATTGTTATGTCAAATTGCCCGGAATTCGTGGAAAGCTTTTATGCGATTGCAAGTCTACAGGCCGTAGCGTTACCGTTGAATCCCTTTTATAAGGAGCACGAGTTGACATTTTACCTTGGTGAAAGTCATCCGCGTCTCATCGTCACTGATCAACAGTCCCTTGAAACCTGTCGTCAGACGGTTAATAAACTTGGCTCGCCAGTGCCAATTATGGTCATTGGCGAGGTCGGCCCGGGTGAGTGCTCATTCAACGAGCTTGTCGGGCGCTCGGAGCCCCTGACTGATGAGGCGCTAACAACCAAGGCATTGGACGCCGCTGTCCTCTATCAGTTCTCGTCGGGCTCGACAGGTCGGCCTAAACGTGTCGGAAGAACCCAGCGAAATTTGTTAGCAGAGGCTAATAACTTTGCGGCGACGGTACAAACAACCGCTGAAGATGTAGTCCTCTGTCTAGTACCGCTCTTTCACGCCTACGGCTTTGGCAACTTCGTACTTGCACCCGTACACGTCGGCGCAAAGCTCGTCCTCCTGGAGCCCGCTATGCAGCGCGAGACAGTGGTCGATCTGCCGCTTGCTGTCCAAATGGGACGGATCTTTGAGCTGATCGAGTGCGAACACGTGACAATCCTCCCTGCAGTGCCAGTCGTTTACCAAGCAATGCTCGATGCATCGTGCGAGCAGAGACCGATCCTTAACTCGCTACGTATCTGCTTCACAGCCGGAAACTTCCTACCTAAGGAAACATTCGAGCGGTTTGAGCAACGCTTTGGCATACAGATTCGACAGCAGTACGGGAACACTGAGTCGGGGGCCATCACAGCAAATCTTGAGTCTCCGGTCGATCCTGACTCATTTGGTAGACCGCTTCAAAATGTTGCGATCAAGATCGTCGATGAGAAGGGCCAGGAGCTTAAGGGCGAGGTTGGCGAAGTGGTCATAAAAAGCCCGTCGCTGACGGAGGGTTACCATAATCTAGACGGGATCAATGCCTCCGTTTTCCACGGTGGCTGGTTCTATACCGGCGATCTGGGCTGGATGGATGAAGCAGGGCGCCTCTATCTTACTGGTCGAAAGCGTATCTTCATTGATACCGGCGGTTACAAGGTTGATCCAGCCGAGATCGAGGACGTTTTATGTACGCACCCCCAAGTTGCAGAGGCTGTCGTCGTCGGAATGTCGGGGGCAGATGCGGGGGAGTTGATCAAGGCGGTCATCGTGCCGATCGGCACGTGTGACGAGCAGGAAATCCTCTCCTATTGTAGTAGTCGGCTTGCGCAATTTAAGATACCGAGGATTGTCGAGTTCCGCACTGCGCTACCGCGCAATGGACTTGGTAAAATCCTGAAGAAAGATCTGCTTGATCCATTCCCAGAACCTGCGATAGTGAAGCCGGGAATCCTCAGCACGTTACAGAACACATCTAGGCGGGACCAGAGGGTGAAGTTGTTGCGCTCATTCTTAGAGTCGCAGGTTGCAGAGCTGTTCAACCGCGCTAGCCACGAGATTGAATACGATCGCCCACTAGGCGATTATGGCTTGGATTCCATCAGTGTTTTTGGGTTGCGCAATCGACTCGAACGAAATTTAGGCATCTCCTTCGCTCCGACCCTAGTGTGGAGCTACCCTACGATTGAGGCTCTAGCAGAGCACCTGACCGATGCAATCGCGGTGCTTTAACCTTCAATCAGGCCGTCCGCTCTGGGCAATAGAACTTGGGCTGAATGACGGGAGAATATGTGCCAACAGACTTACGTAGTAACAAGACTTCTAGCATCGGGGGCGGATACAGGCAATGAACCAAGCTCAGATGCACGTTGGATTGGTAGATAAGGCCAGAAGCGAATCTATCGCAATTATTGGAATAGGTTGTCGTTTCCCTGGCCAGATCAACACTCCCGAAAGTTTCTGGGAAGTACTTTGCGACAAGGTCGATGTGATAACACCTGTTCCGGCAGATCGTTGGGATATCGAAGCTTTATATGATGGAGATCCGCAGGCTCCGAACAAGATCTACAGTCGGTATGGTGGATTTTTGGAAGGGATTGATCGCTTTGATCCAGCGTTTTTCGGTATCTCACCACGAGAGGCCCAACATATTGATCCACAACATCGTCTTGTTCTAGAGGTTGCCTACGAGGCATTAGAACGTGCAGGTCAGCCGCTCCAGAACCTGCAGGGAAGTCTCACAGGCGTTTTTGTCGGCATCTCAAACAGTGATTACTTTCAGCTTCACCTCCAGAACGATGAGCCGTTGAGCGCCTATGTCGGAACTGGAAACATGATCAGTTTTGCAGCAGGTCGGCTGTCCTACCTGCTCGATCTTCGCGGCCCCAGCTTGAGTATTGATACCGCATGTTCTTCATCGCTGGTTGCGGTGCATCAGGCCTGTCAGAGCCTACGGAGCGGAGAAAGCGACATGGCCCTTGCCGGAGGAGTAAACGTCATCCTGACACCACCTCTCAGCATTATCGCTGCACGGCTCCAGGCGCTTTCCCCTGATGGGTGCTGTAAAACCTTTGATGCAGGCGCAAACGGTTTCGTACGCAGCGAAGGTTGCGGCATCGTCGTTCTCAAACGTCTATCCGATGCACTGGCCGCTGGTGATCGCGTACTGGCAGTGATTCGCGGCTCTGCGGTCAATCAGGATGGACGATCGACAGGCCTGACCGCACCAAACGGACGCGCGCAGCAGGCCGTGATTCGGCAGGCGCTGGCACAGGCTGGCATCACTTCAGATCAGATCGGCTATGTCGAGACCCATGGAACGGGTACCTTGCTTGGCGATCCGGTGGAAGTCGAGGCGCTCCGTCAGGTGTTCGCTGAAAGTTCCCTTCGCACGAGCCCATGCGTGCTGGGAGCGCTTAAAACCAATATTGGCCATCTTGAGGCGGCTTCCGGCATCGCCAGCCTAATCAAGGCAGTCCTGTGCCTGCAGAACGAGGCTATTCCGCCGAACTTACACTTCCAGCAGATCAATCCCCTTCTTTCTCTCGAAAACGCGCCCTTTGTGATCCCAACATCGATTCAGTCCTGGCCTGTTGGGGGGTCTAGACGATACGTTGGGGTCAGTTCCTTTGGAATGAGCGGTACAAATGCCCACGTGGTGCTTGAAGAGGCGCCGACAGCCGAAGCACTGCTGGCAGGACATGAGCGCATCTGGCTCGTTCCGCTATCCGCACGTACTCCCGACGCGCTTCGTGCACGCACGGAAGCTCTCCGAACATTTCTGAATGCGAACCCCAAGATTCCTGTCGCTGACATCGCCTACACGTCGGCATGCCGTCGGAGCCATAACGAGCACCGTCTTGTCCTCATGGGCAAATCCTCGGCAGAGCTGCTCAGCCAATTAGATGGATTTTCAGAAACCACCCCGTATTCCACACGACCACTGCCAGCTAGGCGACCGGGCGGCTGTCCGCGTCTCGCGTTTGTTTTCTCTGGTCAGGGCACGCAGTGGGCGGGCATGGGGCGGCAGTTGTACGTTAACGAGCCTGTCTTCGCAGAAATACTCCACCTCTGCGATCAGCTACTTCAACCCTATACGGGCTGGTCTCTGATCGAGGAGCTACTCGCAGATGAAGAGCGCTCACGCCTAGACCGCACCGATATTGCTCAACCGGTCCTCTTCGCCGTCCAGATAGCCCTTTCAGCGCTATGGAAACACTGGGGCATCAATCCGGACGCTGTTGTAGGGCACAGTGTCGGCGAGATCGCCGCGGCTTATGTCGCCGGTGTTCTGAGCCTTGAAGATGCCATTCGCGTGGTCTATCATCGCGGTCAACTTATGCAGCGGGCTGCCGGGAAGGGCACAATGGCCGCTGTCGAACTACACGCCGAAGAAGCGCGGCAGTTTCTACGTGGCTATGACGGGCAACTGGTGATTGCGGCCTATAATAGTCCCTCGACAGTCGTCCTCGCAGGCCCACCGGAGATACTTTCTGCTGCAGTCAAGCACCTCCAGCGGCAAGGACGGTTTGCCAGAATGCTGGGCATGAACTATGCCTTCCACAGCCCACAGATGGAGCCCTTCGCCTCTGAATTTGTGGCTGCCCTGCAAGACTTGCAGCCACGAACCGCTGAGATTCCCTTCTTCTCTACCGTTGCTAGCCAACTTTATGACAACCAGCAGCTTGACGCTGGCTACTGGGTGCGCAACATGCTGGAACCAGTGTGCTTCACCGCCGCAGTACAACAATTGATGCAGTCGGGCTTTGAATGCTTTCTTGAGGTCGGGCCCCATGTCGTACTCTCACAATCCATAGAGGAGTGCCTTGGTACAACCGAGCCTGGGCATGTCTATACTTCACTTCGGCGTGGCAAGGATGAGTACGAGACACTGCTCGTTACCCTTGCCGGGCTCTTTACACAGGGCTTCGCGGTACAATGGCCGTGCCTCTATCCCGAGCGCCGTCCACTTGTAGACCTGCCCACCTACCCATGGATGCGTGAGCGATACTGGATCTCCGGCAAGACCAGTTGGGACGCACCAAAGTCTGCAGACCCTAGCGCCTCTGAACAGACTTCTGCGACAGCGGTAGCTTCTCCACCAGGCACACATCTTGGCTCTGCGGATCCGGGTCAGCAACTCCTCGCTACGGCTTCTGCAAACGCTGCCTCTTGTGGATCGTTGGAACAGCGCTCCTTTCAGATTGGTGAGGCGCTACGTCTGGCTGCTCCTCACGAACGGTCAGCGCTCATCAACAACTACCTGCAAAACCGAATTGCACGAACCCTGCGACTCGAACCCTCTGCAATGGATTTGGATCAGCCGCTTAACCGTCTCGGTATGGACTCTCTGCTGGCGATGGAGATCCGCAACCTTATCGAGGTTGAAGTCCAGGCTCCAAGACTGCCTGTTTCGCTCCTCTTGGGAGGCGCAAGCATCGCTGATATTGGCCGTTGGATCATTGAGCAGCTTGGTATAAACAGTTCGACTGTCGAAGTACTGCCAGTGCAATCGGCGGGTACTGAACATCCGCTCACCTACGGCCAGCGGGCCTTATGGTTCCTGCACCAGCTCGCCCCAGACAGCACCGCGTATACGATGTTCTCTGTCGTCAAAGTCCGTCCACAGATCCATCGCGATGCTCTGCTCAATGCAGCCATCCGTCTTGTCGAGCGCCACGGTGTTTTGCGTACCACATACACGGTCAGGAATCTGGAGCCGATTCAGATTGTCCATCCGGCTACGCAGGCCCGAAACTATGTCTTCATCACCGAGGAAGATGCGACGACATGGAGCGAACAACTGATACGTGAAAGTGTCCGACAGGCCGTCCAGCGTCCTTTCGATCTCCAGCAAGGGCCAGTAATGCGTCTTCACCTCTATCGTTGCGGCGAGGAGGAGCATGTGCTGCTCATCACGGTGCACCATATCGCAATTGATTACTGGTCGTTCGGTGTGATGTTTGATGAACTGCTGGCTCTTTACACCGCTGAAATGAGACAGATTCCCTGCGAGCTGGCGCCGTTGGCGAGTAGCTTTGCCGATTACGCTAAGTATCAGGCTGAACTCTTGTCCGGCCCCGTCGGTGACCAATTATGGTCCTACTGGGAGAGGAAACTCAGCGGTTCGTTACCGGTACTGAATCTCCCGACAGATCACCAGCGTTCGCCGACGCAGACATACCAGGGGGATACCTGGAGCATCGAATTAGACGAGACACTCGCCGAGCAACTGCGCCAGTTGGCCTGTAAAACAGGGGCAACGCTTTACTCGGTACTGCTGGCCGCTCTGCAAGTTCAACTGTACCGGTATACCAGTCAGGAAGACTTTATCATCGGCTCGCCGATGGTGGGTGACAGACGTGCCGAATTCCAGACGGTGGTCGGCTACATGGCAAATGTCGTGGCACTACGTAGCGATGTAGAGCGCACTTTGACCTACGCAACTCTGCTGCAAAAGGTCCAGCGGACAGTCCTGGAAGCGCTTGATCACCACGATTATCCATTCCCTCTCCTAGTAGAGCATCTACAACCGGAGCGCGATCCCAGCCGTTCACCCCTCTTCGATGTGATGTTTGTGTTGGAGCAGTCGCAACTGCCCCGTCTACGCGAGTTACCCCTATTGCCGGAGGGTGTTAAAGGAGTCTCTATAAGCGTAGGCGATTTGACGCTCGAGACGTTTGAGTTCCTCCCTGAGGCGGCGCAATTTGATATGACGGTCAAAGTAGCGGATGGCGGAGACCGTCTGGCTGTGACTCTGAACTATCGTACCAACCTGTTCGAACGAGATACCATTGTCCGCATGGGGATGCATTATATCGAACTGCTGCAGTCGATTGTTCGCGATCCGCAGCAGACCATTATGGGGCTGAACTATCTTACGATCCGTGAGCAGCAGCAACTCGCCGCCTGGAACCGCACCGATACTCCATATCCTGGGAGTCATTGTCTCCATCACCTGTTTGAGGCCCAGGCAGCTCAACGGCCCAATGACGTCGCAGTAGTGTGTGAGGACAAGTACCTGACCTATGCAGAACTCAATCAGCGGGCGAATCAACTGGCTCATCATTTGCGTCGTCAGGGGGTGGAACCTGAAGTGTTGGTCGGCATCTGTACAGAGCGGTCCTTGGAAATGGTGATAGGACTGCTCGGCATCTTGAAGGCGGGAGGCGCTTATGTGCCGATCGACCCATCATACCCTGCGGATCGCCTTGCATACATGCTCGCCGACTCTGGTGCGGAGGTACTGCTGGTTCAGGAACGGCTGGTGCACGCTCTGCCGGAAGGTGGAGTGAGACTGATCCGACTGGATGCAGATTGGGAGCGGATCGAGGCCGAGAGCGACCGCAACCCGCCCTCTTTGGCCACGGCGGAGAATCTGGCCTACATGATCTATACCTCGGGGTCCACCGGGAAGCCGAAGGGTGCAATGAATACGCACCGGGCGATCTGTAATCGACTGCTGTGGATGCACGAGCAATATGGATTGACACCCGCGGACCGGGTGCTGCAGAAGACGTCATTCAGCTTCGACGTCTCGGTCTGGGAGTTCTTCTGGCCGTTGCTAACAGGTGCGCGACTGGTCCTGGCGCTTCCAGAGGGGCACAAGGATGCGGAGTACTTGGTGGAGTTGATCGTCCGGGAGGAGATTACGACGGTTCACTTCGTTCCGTCAATGCTGCAGGTCTTTCTGGAGACGCTTGGGTTGGAGCGGTGCGAGAGCTTGAATCGGGTGATCTGCAGCGGCGAGGTGCTGCCGTATGAGTTGCAGGAGCGGTTTTTTAGTCGATTAAGCGCGGAACTGCACAATCTGTACGGCCCGGCCGAGGCGGCGGTGGATGTGACTTACTGGGCCTGTGAGCGCAGCGACCACCGGCAGATTGTGCCGATTGGCCAGCCGGTGGCCAACACGCGGATCTACGTGCTGGATTCCTACCTGCAGCTCATGCCGGTGGGGGTTCCCGGGGAGTTGTTTATCGGTGGGGTTCAGGTAGGGCGTGGCTACCTGAACCGACCGGACTTAACGGCGGAGAAGTTCCTACCTGACCCGTTCGGTGGGGAGCCGGGCACCCGTATCTATCGAACGGGAGACTTGGCACGCTGGTTGCCGGACGGGAACATTGAGTACCTCGGGCGTATCGACCATCAGGTCAAGATCCGAGGCTTCCGCATCGAGCTGGGGGAAATTGAGGCCGTGCTAGCTCAGCACCAAGCGGTACGGGAGTGTGCGGTGTTGGAACGCGAGGACCAGCCGGGTGACAAGCGCTTGGTCGCATATCTCATTCCGCAGGCTGAACCGGCATCTACAGGAACCGATCTACGTACTTATATGGCTGAGAAACTGCCGGAGTATATGCTTCCCTCGGCCTTCGTCATGCTTAACACCTTCCCTCTGACTTCCAACGGCAAACTTGACTACCGGGTGCTCCCTGCGCCTGACGGCTGTCGTGACAGTCTGGCGCTCCCCTTCGTCGCTCCCCATACCCCGACCGAGGAGATCATTGCTGATATTTGGGCTGAAGTCTTGCACTTCGAACGGGTCGGTCGCGAGGATAACTTTTTCACTCTGGGCGGTCACTCTCTACTAGCGACACAGGTAATTTCCCGCGTCCGGGAATCGATTGGTATTGAACTGGCTCTGCACGCGCTCTTTGAGGAGCCCACGGTCACAGGATTGGCAGCTTATATCGAACGCATAAAGCGAGATGAGACAGTCGCTTCCGCTCCTCCTCTAATTCCAATGGACGGTAGGCAAGAGTCCCACCTTTCTTTTGCTCAGCAACGCCTGTGGTTTCTGGATCAGCTTGATCCTCAGAGCGCCACCTACAATATCCCCGCCTTCGTGCGGGTAACCGGGCCTCTTCACTCGGAGACGCTTAAGCTCGCGCTGGAAACTCTCATGCAACGTCACGAATCTCTACGTACCGCGATTATCGCAAGGGACGAAACGCCTGTTCAGGTTGTTTACTCCGAGGCGGAGAACAATTTCGGAGAGGTTGATCTCCAGGGTTTCCGTCGCGAGGAACAGGAAATGCTCGTGCAGGACTATGCTAGGCAGGAAGCCTGCCGGCCGTTTGACTTGACCAAGGCGCCACTGTTCAGACTTGTCCTGCTGCGCCTGAGCGAATTCGACCATGTGCTGTTACTGACGATACACCACATAATTGCCGACGGCTGGTCGCTCGGTGTCTTCTACAATGAGCTTGCTGTCGTCTATGATGTGTTTTCACAGGGAAGAGAGCCAGGGCTAGCGGCACTGCCCATACGCTATGGAGACTTTGCGGCGTGGCAACGCCAGTGGTTGCAGGGAGTGGCCCTTGAGTCACAGCTGGCGTACTGGCGCAAGCAGCTGGAGGGCTACTCGGGCCATCTCGACCTATGGACGGACCACCCCCATCCACCGGCAAAAACATATCGCGGTGGCCACCACTTCGTTCACCTGCCATTGCAGTTGGTCGACCAACTGCGCATGTTGAGCAGGGAGGAGGGGGGAACGCTCTTCATGACGCTGCTTGCCGCATTCCAAACCCTATTGTATCACCATAGCGGACAGCCCGATATCGCCGTCGGTACGCCGGTTGCAAACCGTAATCGACTTGAGCTTGAAGGCCTGATTGGGCTGTTTGTGAACATGCTTGTCATGCGGGTAGACTTGTCGGCTCGACCGACATTTCGTGAACTGCTCAAGCGGGTACGAACGGTCACGCTCGAAGCCTATAGCCATCAAGATTTACCGTTCGAGAAGCTGGTCGAGGAAATGGTCGTTGAGCGCGATACGAGTCGCCTGCCCCTTGTTCAGGCAGTGTTTGCGCTGCAGAATACGCCACTGCCGATCCTCAGTCTGGGCCAAGTGACCCTGAGCCCGCTCAAATTTGAGAATTACATTTCCAAGTTTGAGCTCACACTCTCGTTGACCGAGACTGAAACCGGACTCGAGGGCTACTTCGAATATAGCACGGATCTATTCGATCGTACAACGATAGAACGGCTGGCAGAGCGTTTTCGGATCCTGCTGGAACGCGTTGTTGGTGAGTCGGCAGACCAGCGCATTGATCGGATCTCTCTGCTCACGCCTGAGGATGAGCACCGCTTGATCAAGGAGTGGAACGCCACTGAACGGCCATTTGGCAAGGATCGCTGCATGCACCATCTGTTTGAGGAGCAGGTGCAGCGTACACCACAGGCGGCCGCTGTCGTTTTTGGGGATCAACGCATGACCTATGACGAACTTAATCGCACCGCCAATCAACTGGCCCGTTATCTCCAAAAGAGAGGTGTTTCGATCGAGTCACGGGTAGGGATCTGTCTGGACCGCTCAGCAGAGATGATGGTCGGTCTGATGGGCATTCATAAAGCCGGTGGCGCATACGTCGGTGTTGATCCGGCCCTCCCCAGCACCCGGATCGCACTAATGATCCAGGACTCTCAGATGCGTATCGTACTGACGCAGAGTCGACTGCTTAGTCGGCTGCCGGAGACGGATGCTGAGATCCTGTGTTTGGATACGGACTGGGAGCGCATCACCCTGGAGAGTGACGACAATCCGTATGTGCCGGTGGGGAGCGAAAATCTTGCTCACGTCATCTACACGTCCGGGTCGACCGGCACCCCCAAGGCTGTCGCTGGGGAACACCGCCAGTTGCTGAACTACCTCTTCGGTATCGTGGATCGCCTGCCACTTGTACCGAATGCAAGCTATGCGATGGTGCAAACTCTGGCGGTCGACGCCCCGATCACGTTTATCTACGGGGCCCTATGCACGGGAGGAACACTGCACATCATCGCCGAGGATCGGCTGGCCGATCCCGATGCGTTGGGTGCATATATGGCCGAGCACCAGATCGATTACCTGAAGATCGCTCCGTCATTCCTCCAGGCACTACTGTCCACGGCCCATCCGGAGCGGATCCTTCCTCGCCGTCTAGTGTTGGTCGGAGGCGAGCAGTCTCACTGGAGCCTCGTGCAACAGATTCGTGCCCTAGACCCACAGTGCGTTTATGTAAATCACTACGGACCAACAGAAACGACTTGTGGTGTGATCACATACCATGTAACCGAGGTACCGGAGATAGCCACTGACGCGCTTCCGATCGGTCGGCCGCTTGCTAACATAGTGGTGTATATCCTCGACGAGCGACTTCGGTTGGTTCCTCCGGGCGTTCCTGGAGAAATGTATATTGGAGGGAACGGAGTTGCACGTGGCTATCTCAACCACCCTGCATTGACCGCCGAACGTTTTGTGCCCGACCCATTCAGCGCCAATCCTGGAGGACGACTCTACAAGACCGGCGATTTTGCTCGCTATCGCGAGGATGGGATTATCGAGTTTCTGGGCAGAAGAGATGATCAGCTCAAGATCCGTGGTCATCGCGTTGAACTCGGCGAAATTGAGGCGGTGCTTATACGCTACCCGCACGTGAGCACCGGGGCTGTTCTTCCCTACGAAGTGACTCCAGGGAACCCCGTTCTGATCGCCTACGTTGTTCCCGCGCGGCAGTCGACCTGTGATGTTCTCGCGATGAGAAGCTTTCTCCGCGAACAGTTGCCAGAGCACATGGTTCCTGCCGAATATATCATTCTGGACCGGTTGCCGCGAACTCCACAGGGCAAAATAGATAGGAATAGATTACCTATAAATAAGGGAATTGGTATCACGAACATGGAAGATATGACTCCACCAGGCAGCGAGCCTGAGCAGTTGATGGCCGATATTTGGGCGGCTGTATTACATCTCAACCACGTGAGCATCCGAGCGAATTTCTTCGAAATGGGCGGCCATTCGTTGCTGGCGACGCAACTCATCTCACGCGTTCGACAGGCCTTTCAGGTGGCATTGCCTCTGCGAGCGCTTTTTGAGTATCCGACGGTCGCCGGGTTTACGAGACAAGTTGAACTCATGCAGAAGAACGCTGGTCAGGAATCTGATTTTCCGCCACTGCTACCGGTATCGCGTGATGAAGCGATGCCACTCTCGTTCGCTCAGCAGCGGATGTGGATGCTCAACCAGCTCGATCTTTTGACACCCGTTTACAATGTCTCGACTGTGCTGCATCTAAAGGGCGCCTTTAACGTCGGGGCCTTCGAATATGCCTTGAGCACGATCGTTGAGCGTCATGAGGTATTACGAACCATTTTTCCCGTCGTTGATGGCAAGCCTGTTCTACAGATCCTGTCTGATATACGAGTTAAAACTTCAATCATCTCGCTTGAGTCGTTACCCCACGCTGAACGTGAGCGAGAGATGCTTCGCTTGGCACGTGAGGAGGCTCGTCGTCCGTTCGACCTTGCACGTGGGCCAGTCCTGCGTACTCTGCTTCTGAAGCTGGATGCGGATGAGTATCTTGTGGTTCTCTGCATGCATCACATCGTGTCCGATCGATGGTCCCGTGAAATCCTCGTGGGTGAACTGGTCGCCTGTTACAGCGCGTATATCGAGGGCCGACCTGTAGAACTAGCGCAGCTTCCAATTCAGTACGGCGACTTCGCGGTCTGGCAGCGACAGTATTTGCAGGGTCGAGTATGTGAAAAGCAGCTAGGCTACTGGAGAGAACAGCTTGCGGAGATACCGCTGCTATTGGAACTACCGACAGATCACGCTCGACCAAAAGTCCAGCGGTACCGAGGGGAGACGTTCCGCTTCGTGGTTGCCCTTGATCTGACAAGTCAGCTCAAGGAATTAAGCAGAAACACAGGCGTTACCCTGTATATGACGCTCTTGTCGGGCTTTCAAACATTGCTCCACCGCTACAGTGAGCAGGTCGATTTCTGTATCGGTACCCCGGTCGCCAATCGCATTAGGACCGAAACTGAGGGGTTGATCGGGTGTTTTGTCAATACGCTGGTGATTCGTGCCGATTTGCGGGGCAACCCCCGCTTCCGAGAGTTGCTAACTAGGACGCGGAAGGTTGCGCTAGATGCGTATGCGCACCAGGACGTGCCCTTTGAGAAACTGGTCGAGGAGTTGCAGCCCGAACGTACGCTGAGCCATCATCCCCTGTTCCAAGTCATGTTTACTTTCCATAATGTACCTTTCAAGCACCAACTCCAGTTCCGGGATGTGTCCCTGCGGTTTATAGAGTTGGACGATGGGATCGCAAAACGCGACCTGACTGTGCGAATCGAAGAAACGGAGCAAGGCTTAGAAGGTGTTTTCGAATACAACACTGACCTGTTCGAATCAACGACTATCCAGCGCATGGTCCAGCATTTCAAGACATTGTTGAGCAGCTTGGTCAGGAACCCCGACATTCGAATTCGAGATGCAGAAATGCTGACCGAAACTGAGAAGGAGGAGCAAACCGTGGATACAAAAAGCCGAGAAGAGGCTAAGCGCAGCAAGTTCAAGCAGTTTATCAGTACAAAGCCGAAGAGTGTAAGTCTGTCCGCATCGCAACTGGTAGAGATCGATCAGTTGTTCCCTGACAGTGCGCTGCCACAGTTGGTGACGGCCCGATATGACGATGTCGATCTCTCTGCGTGGGTAAATAACAATCGGCCCTTCATCGGGGAAACGCTCCTCAAGTACGGAGGAATCCTCTTCCGCAACTTCTCGGTCGAAAACGCTCAACAGTTCGAACAGGCGGCTCTGGCTCTCTCTCCGGTGCTCCTTGACTACAACGAGCAGTCGACACCACGACACGAGGTTGGCGGGAAAGTCTATACCTCCACTGAGTATCCGCCAGATCAGTTCATCATGCTGCACAATGAGATGGCCTACTCTCACAACTGGCCGCTCAAGATCTGGTTCTACTGCGCAACACCTGCTCAAGAGGGTGGAGCAACGCCGATAGCCGATAGCCGGAAGGTATCAGCTATGCTTGACGCTAAGATCAAGAAACGCTTTATAGAAAAGGCCGTTATGTATGTGCGAAACTTCAGTGATACCTTTGATCTCCCATGGCAGACCGTGTTTCGGACGGACGACAAGAGGGAGGTGGAGAAGTATTGTCGCCAGGCAGGCATTGAGTTCGAGTGGAAGCCAGGAAACGGATTACGTACTCGTCAGGTGCGTCAGGCTGTAGTGAAACACCCGACCACAGGTGAACTCGTTTGGTTCAACTCGGCGCATATGTTTCACATCGCCAGCCTCGATCCATCTGTCCGCGACTCGCTATCCAGGCTCTTTGCCGAAGAAAATTTGCCTCGCCATGCCTACTATGGTGATGGCTCTCCAATTGAACCATCCGTGATTACCGAAATCCGTCAGACTTACATGGATACAACCCTCTCTTTCCTTTGGCAAAAGGGGGATGTGATGCTGCTGGACAACATTCTGACAGCCCACGGACGGACGCCCTACAGCGGGCCACGCAAGGTCCTTGTTGCCATGGCAGAGGCATTTAGTGATTGAACTGCCATTGTTACTTGTTCCTGCCGATCAAAATTTAAACAGGAGAAGCTACAATAGTTCCCTGTTTATTGACTTGGATACTACGCCCAATCTAAGAGAGTACAGACAAGCATCGATAAATAATGGAATATTTCACATTCCACTCTGGAGGAATGACTTACGCATATGAACGATGGGTATCGCTTATCGCCGCAACAACGGCATACCTGGCTGTTGCAGTCTGCCCGTAAGCAAGCGTATAACGGGCAGCTTGTACTATCGATCGAAGGAGAATTGGGTGTAACGCGCCTCAAATATGCCATAGAGGCGTTGTTAATGCACCATGACGTGCTACGTGCTCAACTCAAGCGTGTCCTTGGACTGAAATTTCCCATTCAGGTGATTTCCTCTAAACCGGAGTTCACTTGGCTGGACTATGATCTCATCCACTTTGCTCGTGGAGAACAGACGGAACAAATTGAGAAGATCCTGCACTCGGGGCAGACTATTTCCCTTGTAGACGAGCAGAGCGTCGCAGTACGTGCGAAACTGTTACGTCTGTCTCCAACCAGAAGCCTTTTCGCCCTTGAAGTGCCGGCGTTATGGATTGACCTTTGGAGTCTCAGGACGATTGTGCAGGAAATGATCGCTCTCTATAGCGGTGATGCCCAACCTATTGAAGAAATAGTATCATTTCCTGAATTTTCTGAGTGGCAGAACAGTATTTTAGAGGACGAGGATGCAGAGGATGGGCTACGCTTCTGGAGGGAGCAAGTGGCCGAGGCTAGGATGACAATTGAATTGCCGCTACGGATGTTCGTCGAGCCTGAAGACGGATTTACTCCGGCGTCGTGCAGTGTGTCTCTCTCGAGAGGTGAGCTTGAACGCATCGAGATCACCTCTCTGCGCCATGGCGTGGATCTCGATACCCTGTTGCTCTGCTGTTGGCAAGCTTTACTCTGGCGCCTGAGCAAACAGGCAGTGATCACTGTTGGTGTGGTATACGCCTGTCGAAAGTTTGAGGAACTCTCTGCAACAATCGGACCACTCTCGCGCACTGTTCCCATCACCGGCCGATTCGATGAAGCACTCACGCTAAGTAGCCTCACAGAGCAGGTAAGACAGACAATGGAACAGGCAGCGGAGTGGCAGGAGTACTTCACTTGGGAGGCGTTCTCGAATGATACCTCTCTGGCTCAAAAGGCTTACTTCCCAGTTGTATTTGAATTCCACAAGGCGCTCCCCGCAGTGACTCGTGCTGGCCTACGGTTTGCAATCGAGCATCAGTCGCTGTTCTTTGAGCCGTATGACCTTAAGCTATTGTGCACCCGACAGCAAGAGTCTTTAAGTTTCGAGGTAAATTACAACGCGTTACATGTTGAGCATACTGTGGCAAAACGACTTGCACATCAATTTCTGACGCTTGTACAGGCCATCGTGGAGTCTTCGGACCATTTGATCTCACATATGCCGATCCTCGGCGCCAACGAGCGGCAGCAGGTTCTGGTTGAGTGGAATGCCATAGCCCGGACCTATTCAGATGGTGCGCTTATCCACGAGCTTTTTGAGCGGCAGGTTGAGCAGACCCCAACAGCACATGCTGTCGTCTCGGATGATCGCATCCTTACCTATTATGAGCTGAATGCACGTGCAAACGCCATCGCGCATTATTTGCGGACACTAGGAGTTGGCCCGGAGGTCTGCGTTGGGCTGTGCACAGATCGATCACCTGATATGATTATAGGACTCCTCGCTATCCTCAAGGCCGGCGGTGCCTATGTTCCGCTCGATCCTGCTTACCCGCAAGATCGTCTGTCGCTGTTGCTTCAAGAATGTCAGGTGTCCACGCTGTTGACGCAGTCCAATCTGATCGGCCAGATGTCATCCTTGGCACCCCAAGTGGTGAGTCTTGACGATCCGATGCTTGCCAGCTACCCAACCTCCAATCCTCAGCGGTCCGCTGGCCTTAGTGAACGGTTTCTGGCATATGTCATTTTTACCTCCGGCTCATCGGGCCAACCCAAAGCTGTGAGTATTGAACATCAGCAGATCGTCAACTACACCTACGGGCTGATCGAGCGCCTCCAGCTGGAACGTGGCCTAAGCTATGCCACGGTATCGTCAGTGGCCGCCGATCTCGGAAATACGGCAATCTATCCCGCACTGCTGACCGGCGGCGTCTTTCATGTTCTTTCACTGGACTGCTTAACCGATCCGGAGCGGCTTGGCGCATTTATGGAGTCAGCACGGATTGAATGTTTAAAAACCACGCCATCGCACTTTGCGGCGATGGTTAACTCACCTCATCCGGAGAGAGTCTTTCCCCGTCGGTATCTAATTTTGGGAGGCGAATCCTCGGAGTACCAATGGGTTGAAAAGCTTCGTCGCATACGGCCAGATTGTGCGGTTATCAATCATTATGGCCCGACAGAAACCTGCGTGGGTGTTCTGATCCATCAAAATCAGCTGGAGTCGCGACTGCCCACGAGTGCAGAAACATTACCGCTAGGCCGACCGTTATCCACTACACAGTTGTATCTACTGGATGAGTATCTCAATCCGGTTCCGATCGGTATGACAGGCGAACTATACATAGGAGGCATCCAGATCACCCGAGGTTATCGGGGTCGTCCGGATCTCACTGCAGAGCACTTCATACCGAACCCATTCTCGACACGGACTGGCGATCGACTATATCGTACTGGTGATCGTGCTATTGCGTCAGAGGATGGGATCTACACGTTCTGTGGCCGAGTCGACGACCAGGTGAAAATCCGCGGCTACCGTGTCGAGCCGGGAGAAGTAGAGGCAGTCTTGCAAAGGCACTCTGCAGTCCAGCGGGCCGTGGTCCTTGCCCGGGATATCCGGCCAGGACAGCTTGGACTAGTCGCCTACGTCGTGCTCCACCCGGAGTACGGCCAAGGTGAAACCGCCAGTTTGACTAGCGAGCAGATCTCCGATTGGTCAAAGGTTTTTGATGGACTGTACAGCCAGACGAAGCTCGACGCGGCGCTGGATCCGTCCTTCGAGATGACCGGATGGAACAGCAGCTATACCGGCGGGCCAATGCTTGCTGAAGAAATAAGCGAGTCGGTGCAAGGGATCATTGAACGCATTCAGTCGCTCAATCCTCAACGAGTACTCGAAATCGGATGCGGGACTGGACTGCTCCTTTTCCGTATCGCGCCGACAACACTGCGCTACTGGGCAACAGATTTCTCGCCGCAGGTTCTATGCTTTGTCCGAAAGGCCATTGATGTGATCACTCCGTCGCTTCCACAGTTGACGCTACTTCACCGTGAGGCAATCAATTTCAGTGGCATCCCGATGCAGGGTTTTGACCTAGTAATGTTAAACTCGGTGATCCAGTATTTTCCTGACGCCAAACACCTGCTACAGGTGTTGCGAGGCGCAGTTGATGTCCTGAGTACGGGCGGAACTGTCTTCGTAGGCGATATACGCAATCTCAAATTGCTCGAAGTGTTCCACTCCTCCGTGCAGCGCTACCGCGCGACACCTGAGGTAACAGTTTCTCAGTTGCGTCGACGAATCCAAAAAGCTGTCGAAGATGAGAACGAACTGGTGGTTGATCCCGCCTTTTTTGAGATGTTGCCCACCCATCTGCCGGAGATCGGGTACATAACAGTACAACTCAAACGAGGAAGATACCATAACGAGCTGACAAAGTTCCGCTACGATGTCGTTTTACATCTTGGTACGGACAGTGAGCCTTCACCGGTGGACCAGTGGCTGCAGTGGGAAGCGCATCGCCTCTCTCCTGCGAAATTGCATGAGCTTTGGTCACAATGGCTCGGTGGATCGCTTGGCATATGTGATGTGCTAGACGCCCGACTGTGGGAGGACTTTAAGGCCCTAGAGCTTATTTATCAGAGCGAGGGCAGCGCCACAATGGGCGAGTTGGACGATCACATCATGCGTATGGAAAACCAGGGAGTTTGCCCTGAGGATTGGTGGTCGCTCGCCTCACAGCTCGGCTGTCAGGTACAGGTAACCTACCCGCAGTCAGGGAAGCTTGGGCATTATGATGTCATCCTGCGGCGGACCACTGAGCCCATTGAGGATCAGACGGCACTGAAGCCAACAAGGGAGTGGACGCCTCAGCCCCTGCATACGTACGCCAACAATCCCCTACGACCGAAGTCTACCCACAAGCTTACTGTGGTCTTACGACAATACCTAAAACAGACACTTGCCGAGTACATGCTTCCGGCAGCTATCGTTGTGCTTGATCGACTGCCCTTGGAGATTAACGGTAAGGCCAACCGTCAGGCCCTTCCTCTACCTGCAATCACAGATGGGGATGATATCGAGTTCCAAGCTCCACGAACGCCGGTTGAAGAAACGGTCGCTCAGATCTGGGCGGAGGTGCTCAATCGTGAGCGGGTCAGTGTTATCAAAAACTTCTTTGAGATTGGTGGACACTCGCTAATCGCAGCCCAGGTTGCCTATCGAGTAAGTGAAGCCTTTGGAGTCGATGTTCCACTACGGTCGTTCTTTGAAAATCCAACCGTTGAAGGAATCGCCATCGCCATCACACAAGCGATGCTGCGCCAACTGGACTCTGATGATATGGATGCTCTACTTGGCGATATGGGTACGCTGCCTAAAGATTGAGAAAAAAATTCCGTCGTGAGGTGCCTGTCTAGCTAGCACAAGGTCAGCAGGTCCGCCACACGGTGGACTGCCGACCTTGATGGATGATCTTATTACGGCACTCAATCTTATCCCGTGTAGTCACCAACATGCCATATTTCACACTCCGAGATATGAGGAGGTTTGCGGTTGTGTCTGATTCTTATGGGTTTTATGAGCGTCTGTATAACGACTCGTTGGTCGATGAAGAGTACTCCAAGAGTGCGGTGAAGGCACGTTTTCTGACGGATTCGTCAGTCGACTTTGAGATCCTCAAAAGTCTATTATGGAAGAACAGAGTTCAGCACCTAGAAAAAGGAGCGAATCGAACTGTCAGCGGAGTGCTTTGGGTACTCCTATCATCGGTCTGTTGTCAAGTGCTGCTTGGAACAGGAGGCCAAGCAGTGTGTTCCCGATCACATGTGCAAGGTGCGTGTGCTACTGAGTCGTAGCGGAGATCTGAATTATTAAGCCTTTGCCATCGAAGAGTACTTTCGACAAAGGTAGTACTGAGCGCTGTGTCCACCTACCCGAATGACCGCTTCCTCGTTTGGAAACGCATCCAGCGCCGAGTGAGGAGTGCTGTACATGCAGAACTTGGACTAGTCCGAAAGAATGTATATCTGGAATACCGTCCGTATTCCAGAGTCGTTCAATTTGAGGAGGAGAACCACTATGACTAGTTACAGCGTACAAAACATTCCACCGTTAATGGCGCTCGATAATCTCATCACCGGATGCTGGAAAGCCCAGCTTGTCTTTGTCGCTGCAAAACTTGAGCTGACGGATCTGTTAAAAAACGGGCCGCTGAGTGCAGACGAGTTGACAAAGATGACGCAGTGCCACGGACCGTCATTAGAACGCGTGTTGCGAGGGCTGGTCAGCATTGAGATCTTGTCGTACTCAGGCGACGGAAGATATCAGTTGACGCCGATCGGAGCCTGTTTGCAGAATGGCGCTCCTGGCGATATGCGTATCGCAGCTATCGAGACAGGGGAGGAGTGGCACTGGCGGGCATGGGGTGCGCTGCTGTATACTGTTCGTACCGGTGAAACAGCTTTTCATCAAGCATTTGGGAAAAACTTCTATACCTATCTGGACGAGCAACCGGAGGCAAGCGATATCTTTAGCGAGTTCATGGCCAGTTTTCTTCGTAAAATGTGTACTCCACTGGTAACGGTCTACGACTTTGCTCCTTATAAGACGGTTGTCGATGTCGGCGGTGGACTTGGGGTATTCTCGGCGGCCCTGCTGCGAGCTTATCCGCATCTCCACTGTGTTATTTTTGATCGTCCCCAAGTCATTGAGGAAACCAGAAGGCGTTTAGTTTCGGAAGAACTGTCCGACCGCTGTACGTTTATCGGCGGTAATTTTTTAGAGGCAGTGCCTAAAGGATATGATCTCTATCTCCTATCCATGGTTTTGGACGATTGGCAAGATGAGCAGGCGACAACCATCCTGGAAAATTGCCGTACCGCGATGTGTACTGACAGCAGGCTGTTGATGGCCCAACATCTTCTGAGCCCAGAGGATAGTACACTGTTCGGAACTATTCTCGATCTTTACATGATGGTTTTGGCTGGAGGACAAGAGCGCACAGAGATCCAATATCGGCAGTTACTTAAGGTGGCCGGACTGAAGGTAACTCGAATCATTCATAGTTACGCTCCCATGAGCTTTATTGAGTGTGAAAGGGGGTAGACGAATGAGATTGACAGCGAAGCCGTACTGGGAATTGCTTGTCACCTATCTCCGACCACGGCGATTCAAGGTACTTTTGTTGGCTTTCCTAGGACTTAGCAATATTGGTCTCCAAGTTGTGAATCCGCAGTTCCTAGGTTATTTTATCGATACGGCGCTTAAACAGGCTCCTATATCGATCCTGCTGCTGATCGGGTTGACTTTCTTAGGCTTGTCAATCCTCCAACAGCTTTTAGGGGTTTCCGAGGCCTATGTCAGTGAAGATATAGGATGGGCTGCCACTAACGATTTGCGCGCAGACCTGACGCGGCATGTTCTACAACTTGACACATCGTTTCATAACACCCATAGTCCGGGCGAACTTATCGAGCGCATCGACGGCGACGTGGGCGTCCTGGCAAACTTCTTCTCACAGTTTATTTTGCGCATTTTCGGCAATGCTGTCTTCATTCTTGGGGTCGTCGTCGTCCTTTTCTTTACCGACTGGCGAATCGGTTTTGCCCTCGGAGGGTTTAGCGTTGTTGCCATCATAGCCCTCACGTTATTACGAGGGCTTGCCGTCGCCGATTGGACTCGGGCGCGTCAGGCGAGCGCTGACCTGTACGCATTTATTGAGGAGCGACTGATGGGTACCGAAGACATACGGGCGAATGGCGGAACATCGTATGTCATTTACCGGCTGTGCTCGCTGATGAGCAAGCTGCTACGGCAGTTTCGGAAGGCACGCCAACGTGGCAATGTTTCATTTATTACCATCAGTTCACTCTTCGTAATCGGTGAGGTAATCGCTCTCGTCCTTGGCGTCTACCTTTATTACCAGGGCGCAATTACCATCGGAACGGTCTTTGTACTCCAATATTATACCCAACTTCTGATCAGGCCGCTGAACGATTTTACAACACAACTCCAGGATCTCCAGAAGGCTACGGCCAGTATTGGTCGAGTCATCCAGTTGCGAAGCACTCAGAGTCGCATCTGCGATGGACTTGGGGTGCCATTTGCCACAGGTGCTCCATCGGTCGAGTTTGCGCGAGTCACATTCGGCTATGACCCTAAGCAGTTGGTTCTACAATGCGTGACATTCGATCTCACCCCCGGGCAGGTTGTTGGTTTGCTGGGGCCAACCGGAAGTGGTAAAACCAGCATTGTGCGACTCCTGCTGCGGTTGTACGACCCACGTGCGGGGGTGATCCGTATGGACGGATATGATATCCGCCAAGCACGTCTAACAGAGCTTCGCCGGCGTATCGGGATTGTGACTCAGGACGTGCAACTCTTCCGAGGCACCATCCGCGAGAACCTTACTCTGTTCAACCAGCAGATTGACGACGCTCAGCTTCTGGATGCCTTCAGGCAACTCGGCCTTTGGGAATGGTATGAACGGATTCCTCAGGGGTTGGATACGATGCTGGACTCCAACGGCGGTGGGCTCTCCGCAGGCGAAGCGCAGCTGCTGGCCTTTGCGCGTGTATTTCTCCACAATCCTGGTCTGATTATCTTGGACGAGGCATCATCACGACTCGATCCTATTACCGAGGGCTTGATCCAGAAAGCAACCCAGCGACTTCTTTCCAATCGAACCGGTATTGTGATCGCCCACCACTTGGCGACTGTTATGCGTGCGGATCTGATCTTGGTTATCGAGAACGGTCGCGTGTGTGAATTCGGTCCGCGAGCCGAGTTGGAACAGGATCCGAACTCGCGTTTCTCAAACCTACTACGACTAGGACGCCATGAGGTGATTGCATGACCACACGTATATTGATCTGGCGACTTATTCGGTTTCGGCCCACGCTCTACAGCATAGCGGCACTGTTATGGAACTTCTTTGTGGTCCTCGCCCTCGTTCCCGGGCTTATCTCTCGCGACATACTCAACGTACTTACGGCAAACGCGAAGGTAGGCGTGGGAATTCCGGGTCTTCTTGCGTTGTTTATTGCCGTGTCGTTGGGGCGGTTTATGGTAACGTATGGAGCAGTTGCAGCCGATGTGACTTTCCAGTATGTTGCGGGTGCATTGCTGCGCAAGAACATGTTTACTCATGTGCTTCAACAGCATGGGGCGCGCTCGGTGCACGTGTCCTCAGGCGAAGCTGTAAGCCGATTCCGCGACGATGTCGATCAGATTGTGGGACTCGCCTCAGATGCACCCTATGTGATCGCACAACTCCTGTTCACGTTGGTTGCCATCGTGGTAATGGTGCGAATTAACTGGCTCATCACTCTATGTGTGGTTTTCCCCATTTTGGGGGTGGTAACGATTGTGCGTCGTTCCTCGAGGCTTATCGAAACATATCGTAGAGCAGGGCGCGTCGCCAGTGGCAACGTAGCTGAATACCTTGGCGAACTATTCAATATTCTTCTGACAATCAAGGTGACCGGATCGGAAGACGCCACAGTTACACGGTTGCGTAACTTAAATGATAATCGGCGAAAAGCGATGCGTAAGGATCGGTTATTGAGCGAACTCCTCAATTCGTTCTCTTTGAATACGGTCAATATTAGCACCGGACTGATGCTTTTGGTGGCGAGTCAAGCTATTCGTACCGGCAATTTTACAGTTGGGGATTTTTCTCTGTTTGTAAACTACCTGTACTATATAACCGGTCTGCCTGTCTGGCTGGGGAAATTCCTTACCCAGTATAAACAGACCAGCGTCTCAATCGATCGTTTGCTTACGCTCACCAACGAGAGGTCAGTATCAAGCCTAGCGGAACATGGACCAGTCTACGAGCATGGACAGACTCCGGACGTTGTGGCGCCACCAAGGACTGAGAGCGATCGACTAGAGACTTTCGGGGTTCGCAATTTGACCTTTCACTATGCTTCGAGGCGCGGTATCGAAAATATAAGTTTTACACTGAATCGCGGTTCGTTTACGGTGATCACCGGCCGGGTCGGATCAGGCAAGACGACACTTCTGCGTTGCGTCTTGGGCTTGCTACCCGCCGAAGGTAGCATTTTCTGGAACGATGTGCCTGTCGAGGATCCCGGGTCTTTTCTGCTCCCTCCTCGTAGCGCATACACGCCGCAGGTGCCACGCCTATTCACCGATACTATCAGGGATAACATCCTGATGGGACTTCCGACAGGTGAGGCGGCTCTGCAAGACGCGATCCACCTCGCGGCACTGGAGAAAGACCTTACGGCTATGGAGCATGGGATGGCAACCAAAGTCGGGCCGAAAGGCGTACGACTCTCCGGCGGACAGATTCAGCGCGTAGCGTCGGCCCGCATGTTTGTGCATAGTCCGGAACTCATCGTTATTGATGATGTATCGAGTGCGTTGGATGTGGAGACTGAGCAGCAACTCTGGGATCGTCTTTTCCAGAACCGTGATACTACGTGTCTGGTCGTATCGCACCGCCCGGCGGCGTTGCGACGCGCAGATCATATTATCATCCTGCACGAAGGAAGGATCCATGCCGAAGGTACGCTGGAAACGCTGCTGGCAACAAACCCCGAAATGCAACGGATCTGGGGCAGACAGGCGGGAACTAGTGAAGCGCCCGCGTAACACTCACATGATACGAAGCAGGTGCAACAATACTCCCTATTTCGGGACCGGAGGGCGAGGATGCAGCCTATCCTTATTGCACCCGACGCAGCCCGGGGAACAAACTAGGCGTCTGGTTGGACTACAGAGCACCACTCTGCTAGCATAGAGAGAGTTCAAAGACACATTATAGGAGTGTGATGTCGTGGAAACCCAGGAACTTTACAAGGTTGTTTTGAACCATGAGGAACAGTACTCGATCTGGCCGGATTCCCGTGAAAACCCAATGGGGTGGCATGAAGTCGGGAAATCAGGATCAAAGGAAGAGTGTCTCGCGTACATAAGGGAGGTCTGGACGGATATGCGGCCACTCAGCTTGCGGAAGCATATGGAGACGGCTAAAGAACTATCCGAGTAGTCGTTCCCCTTTTGCGGCATATCAGCGAAATCTTGCAGAATGGCGATGTCTCCGAAGACCGTTCCTCTACAAAAAGGACGGTCTTCCCAAGGTGAGTCCAACCCACATGGGCCCTCTCATAAGGAAGAGGCATGGCAGGTTGTGTAGCAGGATGTAGCGAAATATAACGAGTTTCACGTCTCATCTCGAGTTCACCAACTCGACGCCTGCTTCGTACTCATTCTTCTTCTTCAGGGGACATGTGTTAATCCAAATTCCAGCAGGCGCGGTCACATGGTCTCCTAGGGGAGCAGTGAAAAATCCTGTGGTTCGATCGCTATAAATACCTATTTATAGCGATTTGCAGTATAATTATCGTATACAAGATGGTTTCCGGGAGGTTGTCATGCTCACACGCCGATCCGGTCAACTCTCGCTCGCCGATACAGATGAATGGTATCGCAAGATCCCCGGACGCTCCATTTGGCACCAGCTTCGCAGGTGGAGGAGCATATCCACGATGAAGACTTCGCACATTGGTACGCCACGTCCGGCAGGCCTTCTATTCCCGCCTCCTTCATGATGACCCTGATGCTCCTCCAGATCCGGCAGGGATGGAGCGATCCCGAGGCGGTAGAGGCCGTGTTGTTTGACGACGCGCCAAGTACGCCCTTGGACTCAGCCGCAGTCCGGAGATCACGTGCGACCGTTCGATAGGGAATTCGGTTGGTGCGAAGGCAACTCCTGCAGGAAGGGTTCGCGTGTCCGCCCCTGCGCAGGGATGACTATGATACGGAACGTAAACCTGCGATCGCTTGGCAGGATAGGATCCCAAAGCGCGGCACGATTTGCTGCATGATCTGGTGGCCGATGTGCACTCTGGTGGACGTTGTGTAAGGACAGCAAGAGCCGACAGACGCCCTGAAACAGCGCCCGCAACTGCTTCGGGCGGTGACGGAGCAAGACATTGAGACACCCAGTCCGATGGGAGTATAGGAATTGCCGATGGGGTGGCACCCGATCGCGTCATCTCCACGATGGACGAAGGGATGCGCCATGGTCGCAAGACGCCCAATGTTGAGCGCGACGGGTATAAAGCACACGTGCTGACGATAAATGGAGCGTCGGATGAGCCACACTTGGTCACGGCGGTGGTGGTGACGCCCGCCAACGTGGCGGACGGAGAAGTACCGCGAGTCTTGTAGAGGAGCGCATGGAATTGACCGGACAGGCGTCAGCGCAAGTGATGGGCGACACCGCCTATGGGTTCGAAGCGGTGCGCGCGGTTCTCCGGATACCGCCGAGGTGGCACCCGTGTCGCCCGTAGGGCAACGAAAGGGCAAGTTCAGCAAACTGGATGGACTTCACGATCGATGCGGACAACCATGTGGTCACCTGACCGGCAGGCCACACGATCCAGTACAAGTCGAAGCGTCAGCGGGCGAACACGAAACCGCACCAGGTCGTCAAGATGGATGCACAGCTTTGCAAAGACTGCCCACTGCGGGCACAGTGTTTCGACGGGAAGGAACCCCGCACCCTGACGACGCGCGGCGATGAAGCGAAAGTGCAGGCAAAGCGCGCAGAACAACAGAGTGAATCGTGGCAGGCACATTACCGTGAACGCAATCGCATGGAGCATGTCAACAAGCAACTCAACGCAAACGATGGACGCGATGGTAGACACTATGGGAAGTGCAAGACTGAGGGTTAGCTTCGACTGTGCGCAAGCGTGCATAACATCGTCGAGATCGGACGGGTTCATCGCACCCGGACACGAGACCCGCAGAGCGATCCCGGGGAGAAGTGCGCAATAGAAACGGGCAAACGGGCGAAAAGCGAGCCACGGATGCCCGATTGGAGCAAAGAGATCGCGTGAACTGGCTGATTTCCCGTCGAATCCGAGATATGATCCCAGGCGGATGGCCGGAATGAAGCGGATGGGCCTTACCAAGGCTCGATTATCACAGTTCTCCTAGGAAGGAATGTGTTACTTCATGCAAAATCTGCCCTTTGTGCCACCAAGACAGCTAGGTAACCTCCGACTTTTTTGTTTCTCCTATGCCGGTGGATCTGAACATGTCTTCCGAACCTGGGGCAAAGTTTTTCCACCCAGTGTAGAGTTATGCCCGATCCTCCTGCCCGGACACGGCGTACGCATGAATGAGCCGCTGCACAAGGCGTTGGAGCCGCTGGCAGAGTCGCTCACCACTGCACTATTACCGTATCTGGACAAGCCATTCGCGTTTTTCGGCCACTCCATGGGGGCCCTGCTGAGCTACAGTGTGGCCTGCAAGTTTCGGAACAGAGATGCGGCTCTTCCCAAGCACCTCTTCACCTCAGCTTACAGGGCGCCCCATCTGTTCCCTCGCCGAAAGCCGATGCACGAGTTGCCCGATACGGAGTTCATCAAGGCATTGCGGGACTTCGGTGGTACTCCGATGGAGGTGGTGCAGGACGCTGAGCTGATGGCCATGCTGGTTCCAATTCTGCGAGCGGACTTTAGCGTTTGTGACACATACCAATACGAGCCTGCGGAACCATTACCTGTACCTATCACTGCGATAGGCGGACTTGATGACAATAACGTGCATCGCAGCGATCTGGATGCGTGGGCAGAACATACTACGCAATCCTTCACTTTGCACATGCTGCCGGGAGACCACTTTTACCTACGCTCCCAAGAGTTCTCCCTTACCCAACTGATGATCAGTAAACTAACTGTCTAGGGTGAACGTCATGTCCTCAGCCCTATGGCCAGTTGTGACTGGCCTTGTTCCCCTCGCGGAAGATGAGATCCATGTGTGGCGTATCAACTTGGACATCAAGGCGGAGAGTGCCCAGCCTCTGTGCGGCCTTTTGTCGGAGGTAGAGCGCACACGGGCTAATCGTTTCGTACTTGAGATGCATCGCCGCACCTGGACGGTTGCAAGAGCCTCATTGCGTACGGTGCTCGCCCAATATGTGGGTGCGTCGCCCGAGTCCTTGCACTTCTCGGAAGGTAAGCACGGTAAGCCGGCGCTTGAGCTAGACACGGAACTTCAATTCAACCTCTCTCATTCTGGGTCTATGGGGCTCATTGCGGTGACGCGGGAGCGCCCCGTAGGGGTCGATATCGAGCAGATCCGTGCGGATATAAAGTTAGATCCGCTCATTCATTCTGTTTTTTCACCGTGGGAGCAGGGGGAGTTTGACCGACTCCCCGAAGCTCTTCGGGCGGACGGCTTCTTTAACTGCTGGTCTCGAAAAGAGGCGTTTATCAAGGCGGTGGGTGAAGGCATCTCCTTCGGACTTGCCCGATTTGACGTGACGCTGGCACCAGGTGAACCAGCCCGCCTGCTGCGGGTTGACCGGGAAGGTTTCCGAGTAGAGGACTGGTCGCTGCAAGCGATTGATGTAGGGCCGTGTTATAAAGCTGCTGTTGCTGCCTGGGGCGCTTGGTGGTCCGTTCGCTGCATGGAGTTTGGGGGCTCTTAGGTGTAAATCACTTTCCGGTTCAGGTTCGAAGAAGGAGTTCTGGTCAGCCAAACACGCCTTCAGCAGGGCCGCCAACTTGGGCCACTCTGACCCAGGAAGAGACAGTGTGCCCAAGTTCATGATGAGGAGCTGCTTGGGTCCGGATTCGGTTCGATAGGCTTCCACGAGCCGATGAGACAGGTAGAAGGTTCCTGTTTTGTTTTGGTGATAATTTCACGAATATATATAAAATGGTGACGGCACAACAGCGGAGACAAGTCAAAACATTATTTTAGATGGTAATATATTTAGGTGCTGCATTCGCGATTCTCGACCTATGGCCCCTGATTTATCAAGGATTTGGGGGCCAAAAGTTCTGATTATCCGCAAAATGGTCTGGAAAATCGAAAGATGGGCTAGGGGAACTGTGAAATTCGATTGGCCCGTCGCCATATTGTCCACATATAGCGTTTGACTAAAGCCTCAAACTCAGTTTTTGTAGCGCTCTGGACTTTTCACAGGTTCCCTAGAGGAGCATTTTTTTTTGAAAGTCTTCGAGTAAACCTTCTAGTAATTGTTTCTCAGTACGATAAACATCGTCAAGTAAATTCTTAGCGCTATAAATACAAGAATCATTCTGTGTGATTTGATACTTTAAAAATAAATATAGAATAATATTTGTATTTCTTTCAAGTTCTTTGTACCCATCGTAAACCATCGGTACAAAATCGTAATAATTGTGTGTTCGAATATATTCAATTCTAGCCAACATAAGTTTCTTGTGTTCCCAATTAATATAAAAAGGCCTTCGATCTATATTCATTTTTTTATCAAGATGCAAGGTCAAACAATTGTTCAGTTTCTTATAAATACTCAACCCACAAGTCCAATCGTGATATAAATTAGTGCTATAGTATGATCTGAAATTATGAATTGGATTTTTGGATTCATAATATTCCAGCATTTGTTTTGCAATAAATTCCATATCAAATTGATATGGTTGTCCATTATGATAATTAGGTCTTAACTTCAATAAGTGCAGATCTTTTAAATGTTCTGTACTCGCATCACAGTCGTTAGTGTTACAATATAGAAATGATTGTTCTACCTCTGAATAGGAAACAGTTGACATTGAGTATTTCCCATTCTTAAAAAACCCTGCAATATTGAAATTTTCTTTTTTGTCATCAAACCCGTAAAGTAGGCATGCATGTGGATGCGATTGCTTTTGATATGCCGCAGAACAAGAAATATAAAATTCATCAATGTGTAACCAAATATAATAGCCGAGTTCGATCTGTTCTTGAAAGAATTTAATAAAATTAGGAATTGAGCTTAGTATTAAATCTCTACTTAATCTTTGAGATGCTTTGAACCATGGATGGAAATGATGCTCAGGAGTCGAAACGAAATAATCCATAAATACAGACGTTTCCAAATCCATTAAAAATATGTGTATGTAATTGCAATAAATCCAGGATAAACAATCCTCGTTATTGCACATAATAGAAAGATAATATGCATGTTGCGGATAGCTTGAAATCGGAGGATAACAAATCGGAAGTTCTTTGTTGGTCATGCTAACCCTCTCCTACCATGAAAAATTAAGAACTGACTTGATTATTTGGAACGCCGATTATAATGGGGCCATAAAACTGGACACGAAAAAAGGAGTAGCTAAGGTAGGTTGAAGACCAGAAAACAGTATTCTGCGGACGTAAAAGTCCAAGCTGTGCTGGAAGTTCTCAAAGAACAGAAGACCATGAGCCAGATTGCCTCCAAGTTCGGCGTTCATGTGAACCAACTGCGCTTGTGGCGTGAAATTGCTCTGGAGAACTGGTCTCCCGCCCTCGAACCGCAAGGGCAAGCCTTGGAGAAGATGCGCAGCGAGTACGAGAGCGCGATCGAGGAACTAGACGCCCAAGTTGGCCGTTTCACGAAAGAGCTGACCTGGTTGAAAAAAAGTTCGCCAACTCCGCTCGTGAAGACCGCATGGCTTTGCTGGACGAGCCCAGTTCGGAACTCTCCTTGAAATGTCAAGCCGAGCTGCTAAGCCCGAGCCGTTCCGGCCTGTACGATCAGGCGGTGCCTCCGTCTCCTGAAGAAGTGGCGTCAAGCATCGAATCGACCAGATCTACACCGAATGCCCGTTTTACGGATCGCGTCGCATTGCCGCCGTCCTTCATCAAGCAGGATGATCGATTGATTACCGAACGGCGCGACGCCATATGCGGGAGATCGGTATTCAGGGGATCTGTCCCCGTCCGAACCTGAGCAAGCGCAACCTGCAGCATCGGATTTACCCGTATCTGCTGCGAGGCGTCAGGATCGAGCGCCCGGATCATGTGTGGGGCATCGACATCACGTATAGTCGGCTGCGTCAGGGTTGGATGTATCTCGTCGCCATCCTAGACTGCATTCCCGCTACGTCGTCAGCTATGAACTGAATCAGCCGCTGGACATTGGTTTCGTCTTGCACGCCGTCAAACGGGCGTTGGCAGATCGGCAATCCGAGATCCTCAATAGCGACCAAGGCAGCCATTTCACCAGCGAGAAATACCTGACCCGGTCGCGCGACGCCCAAGTTCGCATCAGTATGGACTGGAAGGAACGCGCGCTGGACAATATCTTTACCGAGCGGTTCTGGCGCAGCCTGAAGTACGAAAACGTCTATCTGCACGATTACGTCTCGCCCTAGGAAGCGCGGACTGGCATTGAGGAGTACATTGAGCTTTACAACCATCGACGGCCGCATCAGTCCTTGCAGTACCAAACACCGGTGAGTGTCTACCAAAGGGGGTGATCGCCCATCCCATGTTCAGTGTCCTCCTCTCTCCGGAAACTGTCAAGGGAGCACGGCGGATTCGCTAAGGTAATATATAGTATATTACAATACTGGATGAAATTGTAGAATAGGAACAGACCGTTGCGGCGCATTCGTGCAGAAATCGTGACGAAGGTTTGTTAAGGAGATTGATGTATATGGCAAACCCCATTATCCCGAAGGAACCGATCGTTCCCGATTTAACAAACCAACATATAGAGAAGTTTACTGCCGTTGTATTTCTCTCGGAGAATGAATCTGGGCCTGGAGGTGAGGTTCATAGCTCTCCAGTTGTTGTTTCAGGTAATGGGCCAGATGCCATCCAAGGTTGGCGGTAGCCTCCATGCCCATGACGACGGTCTCCATTTGCTTGATGTCGGTCGTCTCCAAGACCTTGTGAATGAGAGTATCGGCTCCCAGTTGGTCATTAGAAACTTGGAACGAGTCCAAGCATTGTCCGCTCTCATCCATGAATTGAACATGGTGAGAGTTCAAGCTCACGTCAATACTAACATACAGTTTAGACATTCGATTCACCCCCATTCAGAAGTTGGAGTCAAGGTCAGTTCCGGACCTAGGTGCCCGTGGGAAACCACCGACTTTAGCCTCGCCATCAGCACTCATCCGCAGAGAGGTCAATTGCGGGTCACTACACCCCCTCTACCACAGGCGCAACCAGCGGTTAGAACATGGGTGGTGGATTCTGGGTATCAGGCTTTTCTGAGCAGTACCAATGGTCCGCAAGGAGGAACAGAAATGTCCCGAGAAAGACTTGCCGATCCCATTGTCACACAGGCAGGCCGGGAAAGAATAGACCACATCCGACAGCCGTTGGGGCTCCCCAACCGGATACGGCCATGATGAAGTTATCAAGGAACAAAACGCACCACTAAAGAAACGGAGAACCAATGGAGCGACTCCAGACAGACACGTTTGAAATTGAGTTGAAAAAACGGATCGATGGGAACTTCCCCATCCGGGTGGTTCAGGTAGTACAAACGAACAAGTATTACGGGTTGGATGAGGAAGTCCCATCAACCGCTTCACATCCTCCTGAATTGTCTCATTTGGATGATTTGCAAGAGCCGACTTTGGAAATTCAACGGAAAAGAACTTCTACTACTATGATACGAGGAGGTTCCATTTGTCATTCGGTACCAGCGACTTCAACTGCTCTTTGAGGTCATCCTCCGTGTTCCCGGAACCACCCATGGACGGATCGTCTGTATCATAGAAGTCATCAATCAACTTTTCTGCCAATAAAGCCAGGGCCAAATCGCACATGTGCTTTCCACCTCTCCTACGTGTCGCATCCGAGATTAACTCCACTTGGCGAGGATGAGCAAGTCAAATCACAATTCTTGTTGTGGCACTGTCATGGCACCCTGGCTCCGGTGTCCCGGAGGTAACATGACACTGTACGATGCTGCAGCAGGGTGGCGACTCGAATCGCCGTCCTTTGCGGTTTTCTGCAGTGTCACACCATGCCCAGTTTCACGCTGCTTATCCCGGTGTCCATCTGATTGAACCTCCGTCCCCCGTATCCGATTTGCCGCTTGATGGCTATACCTTTACACGATGCTGACCGTCGACCAGTTTTGCGCCTTGCTGTGCTGCACGATCAGCCGGACAGCATGTACCAGACTCTCGGTAAGATGAGAATGAGGGACTGGGTACAACCCATGTACCTGGCCTTTCTGCGCCGTAACGTGAAAGGGTGGGTGCTGACCAAAAAGGAACTTCCGTTTGCGTTTGGACTGCCGAAGGAAACCCGTGCAGGACTCCTACGGCAGCAGGGCAACCCGCCAGACGGTTCCAGCCATTTGGGCCGTTTCCGAACTCCAAATGGAAACGGACGGTGTTTTGCAAGCGGTTTGGAACGGACCACGAGAACACCGGGGATCGTTGAGGGACTGTCCGCACATCGAGGGCGACACATACCGTGACATGAGGCAACTTGGGAAGCAGACCCGTATTCCCCCGTTTGTAAGAGGACGAACGACTCCTCATCGTGAATCCGCGAATTCGCCGCAAATCAATGTACTGGCAACCGTTTACCTCGCTGTCGCCTGTCGCCCCCTGACGTGCACACTTGCCTCACGTTTGCTCCAAAAATCGCAGTCCTATTTCCCCATATGCATTGACTCTCTGATCGCGCCACGTGCGCGCAAGGGCGTGACATGGCCCATCTTCCAAGGGAAGAAAATACGCCTGCGGCGGTTTTCCAGGAATAGCCCATTCAAACGGATCGACATCGTCGTCAGCGGCCGAGACGTGATGGGGATGGCCGCAGCATGCAACCCGAAGTGCGCCTCCAATTGCAAAAACAGAATCGTGTCAAAGTTCCTCGCCCCCCCCCTCGAAGGAAGGGGTGTTTTCGTTGTCTCCGTGTCGCGGGAGGAGGAATCGAGCATGGTACGAGACATCACGCCGCATTTTGACAAGCAGGTTCCGTATATAGATGTACCGATGAGGGGGCGCAGCGCCATGCATGTCACAATTATCGAAGGTGAATGGGCTGACAAACGGCGGGCGGCTTGCTATAGTTATCTACGACTCTTGTATATGCGAAGGCAGGGGCAAGGAGGTGCCGACCATGCCGACGGCGATCTATGTGCGGGTCTCGACGGAGGATCAGGCGAAACACGGGTACAGCATCCCGGATCAGATTCGACAATGCCGGACGAAGGCCGGTGAGACGGACATCTGGGAGTATGTGGACGAGGGGGTATCGGGCGAGTTTCTGGATCGCCCCGCCCTGTTGCGGTTGCGTCAGGATGTGCGCGACGGACTGATTGATACGGTGGTGTGCTACGATCCCGACCGGCTGTCGCGCAAACTGGCCCATTCGCTCCTGGTGGCGGAGGAGATCGAGAAGCGGGCGCGGCTCGTGTTTGTCAACGGCGAATTTGCGAAGACCCCGGAAGGGATGCTGTTCTACCAGATGCGGGGCGCAGTGGCTGAGTTTGAAAAGGCGAAGATCACCGAGCGCATGGCGAGCGGACGGCGGCAGAAGGCGCGTCAAGGCAAGGTGGTGCGCGACTTTCAAATCTATGGGTATCGCTATGACAAGGAGGCGGCGCAGTTGCGCGTGCACGAAGAGGAGGCGGCGGTCGTTCGTCTCATCTTTGATCTGTTCACCAAGCCGAGCGCGGCGGCACAGGGAATCAACGGCATTGCGCACCATTTGACGCGTCAGGGCATCCCGACGAAGAAGCACGTGGGCGTGTGGCATCGGCAGGTGGTACGCCAGATCCTTCACAATCCGGCGTACATCGGCGAATTGTATCAAAATCGGTGGAACGCGGAGGGGATGCTCGGCAATCCGTTTCGCAACGAGGACGAGAAGATTCACCTGAAGGCGCGCCCGCGTTCGGAATGGATATTCACGCCATGTCCGGCAATCGTGGAGGAAGCGCAGTGGCGCTACGCCCAGCAGTTGCTCACGACATCAAGACGAAGGTGGGCGGGTCAGTCCAGACATGAGTACTTGCTGTCAGGGTTGGTGCGTTGCGCAGACTGCGGCAACACGATGACCGGACGGCGGGCGAAGAACTGGGGGCGCTTCGTGTACGAATACACGTGTGTGAAAAACACGGCGGGAGCCAAGCACAAGGGGTGCGGACATCGCCTGATCTGCGAGGATCTGGACGGACAGATCTGGCAGCAGATGCAGACATGGCTGACCGCGCCGGAGGAGCTGGCGGCGGCGATCAACGAGGAGCCTTTGCAGGCGCCGTATGAACGGGACGAGTGGGAGCGAGTATGCCGGGACATCGAACGCAATGAGCGGGGGCAACAACGTCTCCTGGCCTTGGTGACGGAGGAGGACGGCCTCGATCTGGGCGACATCCGGGACAAGCTCAAGGAGCTCAAAGCGCACCGTACGCAAGGGGAGGCCCGGAAGGTGGAACTGGAAACGATTCTTGCGGCGCAGGCCCAGCGAGACGGGAGCCGACAGACCGTGCAAGAAGCGGTCGAACATTATCTGGCGGTGCATCCTGAAGAACTGACCGAGGGGCAGAGGCGGGAGATCCTGCGGATGGTGGTGCACGAGATCCGGGTGTACAAAGACGGGCGGGTCGACGTGTTTACGTTTTGAGGGTGGACGCCTATGCAAGCCATCGTGAAGATCCTACTGAAGTATGGGATTATTAACCGCTACCATTAGACATTGATACAGAAATACTCATGCATATGCGTGCGCAGAAAAAAGTCAGCAGGGACGTTTCCATTCACGAGCCGATTGGCCAAGATAAGGAAGGCAATGAAATCTCGTTGCTGGATGTGCTCGGCACGGACGGCGAGGAGATCGTTGAAGCGATTCAGTTTCGGATGGATCGCGATCGCATTTATCATGGTCTTTCCGTGCTCGAAGAACGTGAGCGGCAGATCATCTGGGCGCGCTTTGGACTTCCTTACGGCAACGAGAAGACGCAACGGGAAATCGCGCGTGAACTGGGCATCTCCAGGTCTTATGTGTCGCGCATTGAAAAACGCGCGCTTACGAAACTGCAGGAGCAACTCGGCAACACTCCGGATTGAATCTGCATTTTGCAACACTGCACAGCCTGTGATACGATGAACAGCATCGGAAGTGGGAGGCGGAATGTCTTTGTTTGCGTCACTTCGACCGCAGGAATATGTGACATCCATCTATCACATCCACCTTGATCGGTTATGGCAGGCAGGTATTCGCGGTATCGTGACAGACCTTGACAACACACTGGTCGAGTGGAATTCGCCCGTGGCCCCGCCGAAACTTGTGGCGTGGCTCGATCATGTGCGAGAACAGGGGTTCAGGGTGTGCATCGTATCAAACAATGATCAACTGCGGGTCAGCCAGTTTGCAGGGCCGCTAGGCATAGCGTCTCTTTCTAAGGCCCATAAACCGCGACGCGACGCTTTCCTGTGGGCGTTGCGCACGCTTTCCACAAAGGCCGGCGAGACTTGCATGATTGGCGATCAACTGTTTACGGATATATTGGGCGGCAATCGCCTGGGTTTCTATACAATTCTGGTGAGACCCGTCCACGTTCGGGAGTTTCCTGGCACGCGAGCAGTGCGTCTGCTGGAACGGATTGTCCTGCGGAAGGTGCAGTTACAGCCGGCCGGCGAATACTTTCACTATACGGAAGCAGAAGCAGCGAATCGACACAATGGGGAGGTGCCTGGATGAGCATGGTCTGCACGGGGTGCGGAGCACCGCTGCAGATGGAACGGGAAGGCGAGAAGGGGTATATTACCGGAGACGCTTTCATGCGGGAGTACCCGCTGTGCCAACGCTGTTATCGCCTGAAACACTATGGTCAGATCAGTCCTGTGGGCATCTCTGAGGATGAGTATCGGACTGCTGTCATGCGCGTTCTGGACAAGCCGTCCCTGGTGCTGTACGCTGTCGATCTGTTTGATTTTAACGGCAGTCTGGTGCGTGGCCTTACGGGCGTCCTGAAGCAGCACGAAGTGATTATGGCAGCCAACAAATTTGACCTCTTTCCTTCTGGAATCAAGGCGGACAGGGTGCGCAACTGGCTGTCGAGGGAAGCGCGCCGCGCGGATCTGGACGTGGCGCAGACCGTCGTTCTCAGCGCGAAATCGGGGGCGGGCGTCGCTGAACTGCGGAGCATCCTCGCCGATCGCGCCAAGGGTCGGCCAATCGTGGTGATCGGCATGGCCAATGTGGGGAAGTCATCGCTGCTCAACCGCATTATCGAGCAGTATGATGAACACGCTGGCCAACAGTTTATGACCAGTCACTTTCCCGGAACCACGCTGGGGGCGGTTGCCATGAAGCTGGTCGACGGCATGACGATCGTCGATACACCGGGGCTTCTTGGCATTCACCGCCTGCAGGATCGGGTCTGCACCGCTTCGCTCAAGGATATCATTCCAAAAGTGAGCTTGCGGCCGCGGGTGCATCAGTTGCGGCCAGGGCAGACGCTGTTTCTGGGCGGGTTGGCGCGTGTTGATTTTGTTCGGGGGCCCGCTCAGCCGTTTGTCGTATATGTCGCGAATCAACTCCTTGTGCATCGGACAAAACTTACCCATGCCGATGAGCTGTGGGCGCGCCAGCGTGGCAAGCTGCTGACGCCGCCGTGTTCCCATTGTGATGAAAGTCTGGCTGCTATACGATCGAAGAAAATGGGATTTAAAAATGGGCGTCCTGTTGATGTGGTGATCCCAGGGTTGGGTTGGGTGCGTCTGTCCGGCGCAGACGTCGAACTGAACGTGCACCTGCCTGAGCGCGTGGAGCCGGCGGTCAGACCTGCCCTGATTGGCTCCTAAGGCGCGCGGGAGGCATCGGACATGACGAACCATATCGACGTGTTGGCTGTTCTTGGCCATCCAATCGCGCATTCACTGTCTCCTGCAATACAGGGAGCGGCGATCGCGGCACTGCAACTGCCGGCCGTATACACCGCGGTCGATCTTTTGCCGGAGCAGCTTGAGCAAGGTCTGCAAGCGATTCGCATACTGGGCTATCGTGGCGCCAACCTGACAATACCGCACAAAGAGCGGGCGCTGCAGTGGCTGGACAATTGCACGGAATCTGCACAGCGAATCGGCGCTGTAAACACGATTGTTCGTTCTGGAGATGCGCTCATTGGGGACAACACGGATGGCAGAGGGTGGGCGCGGTCGATCCGTGAAGAACTCGGGATCACTCTGACGGGAATACGCGCCTGCATCGTTGGAGCAGGCGGCGCGGCGCGGGCAATTGCCGATGTACTGCTGGCCTCGGGCGCTGGTCAGGTCATTCTCTGCAATCGGAACGTGAATCGTGCAGAACAGCTTGCGACGGAGCTGAAACGTCAGTATCCGCATGGCGATGTGCGCAGTTGCGGTCTGGCGGAGTTGCGGACTGAAGGCGTCGATCTGCTCGTCAACAGTACACCGATTGGCATGTACGGCCATTTGGAGGGAGCCATTCCGATTGACGCTGCGCTTTTGCGTGAGTCAATGATTGTGAGCGACCTCGTGTACCGACCACGGCGCACTGCTCTGCTGGCGACGGCGCTGCAGGCTGGAGCCGTTGTCCACGAAGGCGTCGGCATGCTCGTCTGGCAAGGCGCGCTTGCGTTTGAACAGTGGTTTGGCGTTCCGGCCCCCGTTGCAGTGATGAAGGAAGCCGCCCTGAGCAGACTGGAGCAATGACGGCGCTGCGCGATCTGCAACGGTTTAAGATCTGCAACGGGTTAATTAGGAGAAGTTACAATTTTGAGGAGGGATCCGGGTGTTGACGGCAAAGCAGATGCGATATTTGCGCGGACTTGCGCATCCCTTGACTCCCATTATGCAGGTTGGCAAGGGCGGCGTTTCGGAAAATCTGCTGGACCAGATCGGTCTTGCTCTGGAGGCGCGGGAACTGATAAAAATTTCCGTTCTGGCCAATTCGGAACTCAGCGTAGAGGAAGCCGCGCAAAGTATTCAGAGTTTCACCAAGTCAGATGTGGTGCAGACAATTGGGCGAACGATCGTCTTATACCGTAAATCCGTCGATCATCGCACCATTGTTTTGCCGCGGTGACGGTATGCGACGAGGACTGTTCGGCGGCACCTTTGATCCGCCTCATGTTGGTCATCTGATGATGGCGGCGGTGGCGATTGAGTGTCTGGATCTTGACGTGGTTGAATTCATTCCGGCCAATCTGCCTCCCCATAAAATTGAAGGTGTTGTGTCGTCGGTAGAGCAGCGAATTCAGATGACAGAGCGCACTGTGGCGCCCTTTCGACAGATGACCGTGTCGCGCCGGGAAGCGGATCGACCAGGAATCAGCTATACGATCGACACACTGCGCGCGTACAACAACGAATTTCCGGCAGACGAACTGTTCTGGTTGCTGGGGGCTGACATGCTGCAGGATTTCCCCAACTGGCGTCTGGCGTCAGACGTTGCCAAGCTTGCGACGCTGGCAGTCGCGCCAAGGCCGCACATCGATCTGGATGAGGTCATCGTTCAGGTGACGCGCATGATCAGGGGAATCCGGATCGTCGCGATCGAGATGCCCGCTCTGGACATCTCAAGCACATGGCTTCGCACTCGCCTTCAGCAGGGATTGCTGACGGCGCCGTTATTGCCTGTGGGGGTATTTGAACTCATCGCTAAGGAGGGGCTGTACCGCTCATGACTCACTGGGAGACCTTGGCGCGCGAACGGTTGTCCGAGCCTCGCTATCTGCATGTGCGCGGCGTTGTCGAGTCCGCAAGCGATCTGGCTGCGCGCTACGGCGTCGATCTGGAAAAGTGCCAGATCGCGGCGTGGTTGCATGACATCCTGCGGGAAGTTCCCGCTTCGCAGTTGCGGTCATTGATGGAGGAGAGCGGTCAACCATTGCCTGACGGCAATGCTGTAACCTGGCATGGTCCAGTGACAGCGGCGCGTTTGCATTTGGATTTTGGCGTAAGCGACGATCAGATCCGGTTGGCGATTGCCCAGCATACACTGGGGCACCCCGATATGGATGAGGTTGCACAGGTGCTGTTTGTCGCAGACGCCATCGAACCCGGCCGCATGTTTGCCGGGGTAGAGCGACTGCGCGCCGCCGCCCGGATTGATCTTCTGCTGGCCGTGGCGTGCGTTGCTGACGCGAGCATTCAATTTTTGCTGGAGCGGCATGAAACGATCGCCTGGCAAACTGTCGCGTTGCACAATCGGGCATGGCAAGGGATAGACGAAACAGTTGCAATGGCGTACAGTGAAACTATAAAAACGATCCTCTAGGAGGTTTGTGCATGCGCGATCAGTACAAGGAGTACGTGCACGTCGCAGCGGACGCGGTGGAAGATAAAAAGGCCAGGGATGTCGTGGTTCTCGATATCAGCGGTTTATCAGTCATTGCCGACTATTTTATCATCTGTAGCGCCAACTCGCGTACTCAGGTACAGGCCATTGCGGATGCGGTGGAGGGAAAAATGGGGGAGAAGGGCATTCCCTGCAAGGGTATCGAAGGAATGGACGACGCCAAATGGGTGTTGCTTGATTTTGGCGATCTGGTGGTGCATGTATTTCAAGAAGAGGAACGCCGCTTCTTTGATCTGGAGAGACTCTGGGGCGATGCGCCCAGACTGACGATGACAGTATAACGCGAATTCAGCGGTGAAGAGAAGGAATTCCGATTGCGTTATGAAGGATTTGCGGCTGTTTATGACCGTTTGATGCGGGATGTGCCTTACGAGCGTTTTCTGTCTATTTTTGACGATGCGCTGGCGTATACGGGCGTCGTTCCTGCCAGCATTATCGATCTGGGCTGCGGCACGGGCGCATTGATGCCTGCTCTGCTTGAAAGGGCGCGCTTTGTTACGGGCGTCGATCCTGCCGAACAGATGTTGACATTGGCGGCGGAGCGCATGGCTTACGCCGCTCATCGCGTAACGTTTTTGCAGGCGTCTGCCGCCGACCTGCGCGTGCCTCGGCAGGCGGATGGCTGTGTGGCGTTTTGTGATGTGCTGAGTTATGTGCTGACTATGGAGGAATTGGTTGCTTCCTTTACGGCGGTTCGTCGCGCCGTCAAACCAGGCGGCCTGTTTCTGTTTGATCTTCACTCCCCCCATAAAATTGTGCAGCACATTGGCAACAACGTGTACTATGACGTTAACCCGGACGCCGTGGCGCTGATGAATACGGCTGTCGATCTGTCTTCGCTGACCGTCGTCTATGATCTGACGCTCTTTGCCCGGTCGCGCGCTGAACTCTACCGCCGCTTTGACGAAGAACATCGACAGCGGGCCTTCCTCTTGCCGGATGTTGTGTCTGCGCTTGACCGTGCGGGATTTGCGGAGGTGCATGTGGCTGGGGATCTTTCTTTTGCGTGGGGGGATGAACGGGCAAAAGCTCTGACACAAACAGGAGACCCAGGCGTTCGGCGGGAATCAATCTACACACGCGCCATCTCTGAGGAGAGTCTGGACACGGCGCTGCGCTGGTTCTTCCTTGCGCGCTGACGCCGGCGTGAGTCGCATGGATTACTCATCGTCACTCAGTCTCCCTAAGTTAGCGGGGATTTCAGCGGGGGTGTCTTCAGTTGCGCGGCCAAATCGGTGCGAAGCGAACGCATGCAAGATATCAGGGTTGTTTTGGAAAAATTCAACCAGACTCGTCAGTTCGCCCAATGTCTGCGGACTGACGTGGTGTTCGATCCCTTCGACATCGACACGAATGATTTCCTCTTCCAGCCCAAGCATGCGAAGCAGATCCTCCAGCATGCTGTGCCGCTGTTTCATGGCTCGCCCCATCTGCTCGCCAGACTTGGTCAGAACGATCCCACGGTATTTTTCGTATGTGACGTATTCCTGCTCATCCAGTTTTTGCAGCATCTTGGTGACGGAAGACGGTTGCACCGAGAGTGAGACCGCAATATCGGACACCCTGGCATAGCCCTTGTCCTTCATCAGTTCATAAATTTTCTCAAGGTAATCCTCCATGCTGGGTGTCAGCACGCAGTCACCCACTTTCCCTGACGTTTCCGCCTTATTGTACTACATTTGAATCCCCGGTGCATGGGCTGGAACTGATATCCGTCATCCGTTCATGCGGTTTTCGCGTTGGCTGTTTTGTAAAACAGCCAATTGTAAAGAGGAGTGGGGCGAGTCAGCGCGAACAGGCATCTATGAACAATACGCGAGGGAGAGATGTATGGTGCCTGCAATGCGTCGGCCGGAGCGCAATCTGCTGTGGATTTTCAGCGCCTTTCTGTTGATTGCATGGATTATGTACTTTACTCACGGCGGTTGGTTTGCGGCGGTTGGACCAGTTCCGGGTTCTGCTCCGGCAGGAGATTCACATGCCACAGGCACTGCGCAGACACGGCGCGGGGAATCTGCGACCGTCGCCCTCGGAAGCGCCGGCCAGCGCATGACAGTCTACATCACGGGGGCGGTGAAACGCCCAGGCATCTATCATCTGCCGCTTGACGCCAGAGTTGTGGCGGCGATTCACGCAGCTGGCGGAGCCACGTCCGCTGCGGATCTTGCCGCCATCAATCTGGCGGCGATACTGGAGGACGGAACACAGATCGTTGTACCCGAGAACATTCAGGCACATGCCGGTTCGTCGGGGAAGGCGGCAGCGCCGCAAAGTATAGGCGCTGCCGAGTCAGGCGCCGGAACGATACCCATTCCGGTCTCTGCGCGCTCCCGGCACAGAATAAAAAACAAATTGCAGCCGGGAGAACGCATCAATATCAACCACTCCGATTTGCTGATGCTGGAAGAATTGCCTGGCATCGGAGCGAAGAAGGCGCAGGCCATTCTGTCTTACAGGGTAACTCACGGAATGTTTTCTTCCCTTGTTCAATTGCGGCTTGTGCATGGAATCGGTCCAACGCTGCTGGAAAAACTGTCTGCGTACGTGACGCTGTGAAGTGTTTCTGGATGGCTATTGAAGTATTGACCAGTACAGCGTATAACCTTGGAACGAGAACGAAAAGCCACATCGGTGTGCGCCGATGTGGTCCAAAAGATAGACTCTCATGTCTGAGTTTTGCGAAGCAAAATCTCATGTCTGAGTTTTGCGAAGCAAAATCTCATGTCTGAGTTTTGCGAAGCAAAATCTCATCGCTTCGCGCCGCCGACAACCGTTACAATACGTTTCGGGCCGTAACGTAACGGCTGCTCCAGTAATACGGGTTGTTGATATTATCGATTTCTACATCTGTGCTGGCAGCGTCAATGAACTTGCCGTCGCCTATGTAGATGCCGACATGAGATATTCCAGAGCCCGACGTATTGAAAAATACCAGATCGCCAGGCTGCAGATTTGATTCCTTCACGTAAGTTCCGGCCGTAGCCTGGGCTTCCGTAGTCCTTGGCAACGCGACGCCAAGCTGCTTGTACACATACTGCACAAACCCAGAGCAGTCAAACCCGGATGGGCTCGTTCCGCCCCAAACGTACGGTGCGCCGAGGTATGTCCTCGCGATTTGCACAATGCGCAATCTGAGTGCTTCGACGCGCACGGCAGCCGCAGACGACTCAATGGCTGAAAACAACTGTGACGTCACGACGGCGCCGTGACCATCTCCATGATTCGTTTCGAAGGCTTGTACCGCGCGAGAAGTGACGGGGCCAAAGTGTTTCGTGATGCTGACGGATTTTGGATAGTACCCGAGTACCGCTAAATCCGACTTGAGCGCCGCGACGTTGGCTCCGATGCTCCCCACCTGCATCAAAACATCCGATGTTGCCGCTGTTGCCGCAGCTGCAGGACTGGCAAAGACAGCACTCGCCAAAGTGGATCCCGTAAGACACAGGGATGCCACAAGAGTGGCTATGCGCAAAGAATGGGCCCCTTTCTCAAGCCTCCGAGGTTAGTTGACGGGTTAGGACCGAAAGGTTGCCGGTGGCCCTTCTGCAATGCCGTTACAGATTCACCCCATGGTATTGCATCCCCCGTACCGATTGAGCAGATCGGATTCGGCAATGTCACTCTGTGAGTATTCTATCAAGGACGACACAAACTGACAAGATCCAATAGAAAAATTGCGAGAGAAGGCGGAACCTGTGCATCGAACCCTGGCTATAGGCCTTCTCGTCGCGTGTCTCGGTACGGCGCTTGCGCTGCGCGGCCTGGCAGGCTATGTTCTGTGGACTGCCCTGTCCGTAGGTCTTTTGACGAGCGCAACTGTCGCAGTCAGAACGATCCTGTTACAACGTGTCAGGAGATCCGAGTTCCCCAAGCCGCTTGCTTCGTGGATGCAATCTTGGCTGTTTTCCCCGATTTCTTTGCAACTGGTTGGCGGTGTGCTCGTCGCATGTGTGCTGCTTGCCGCCGGGTCATTCTACGGCATTCGCGCGCAAGCGGCGCAGCACGTCCGAAGGGCAGAACTGGAGGAATTCGCCGGGAGTGGGGCAGGCAACATAGATGCTGTGGGGGAGATCGTCGGCGTGCTGGAACCGACGCAACACAGTGTCGGGTTTCCTTGCCGCATTCAGGCTGTCTATGGTCAATCAGGTCTGATCCCGCTTGTTATGCGGCCGACAATCTGGATTGCGCTGTCGTCAGGGCATACAGCGGCATCCGGACTGACAAAGGAAAAAACGGCTACTGTCATTCGCTTCTATGACAGTGTCATGAGTTTGCATTCGGGCGACTATATCTCAGTGTATATCCGAATTCATCGGGTGCGTTCCGGTCCTTTCGCGATCGCGCTCCTGCGCAGAAGCATTACGATTCTAGGCGTCGGATCCATCTATGGCGTCAACCGTTTGCGCCGAATGCCGGAAGGCAGAGATCTCTATGCTTTGCAGGGTCGCTTGCTGGAACTGCTTCAGGAGCGTTTGCAGGCGGTATACGGCAGAACTGTCAGCGGATTTCTGCTCGCTTTTTCCATTGGCGACCGCAATTTTCTGAATCGGCAGGTCGTCAAGGTGTTTGCCGCTGTCGGCATCGTGCATGCGCTGGTTGCGTCTGGAGCCACCATTCGGATGACAGTGTCTCCCGTGGTTCGTTTTTTGCGACGGAGATCGCGCCGCAATCTGCTGTGGTATCCGGTGGGCATGGCGTGTACAGTGCTGCTGGTTCTGTTGACTGGTTTTGCTCCTCCTGCCGTCAGAGCCGCCGTTGCCTATGGATACGAGCTTACAGCGAGCCTGCGCAACAGGTCGATCGACAAGTTCACCGGAAACGTCGTCGCGCTGGGAGTGCTGATGGCCATCGAACCGGAAGCGGTGTTTGATCCCGGAATTCTGCTGTCCTATTGCGCTGTTACGGTTCTGGCGCAGTTGCCGGTAATTTTGCGGGCCAGCATACTGCGCGGACTGCGTCCGCATAAACTGTCTGCGATCATCAGCCGCGGGCTGGCCGCCGATATCGGTATCACACCGCTTGCAGCGATTGAATTCGGTCAGTTTTCTCTCCTGTCTTTAGTCTTGAACATCGTTCTGTACCCGTTCCTGGAAATTGCCATACCGGTTGCGCTGTTGTTGTGTCTGGGCGGGCTCACGAGTTTCGCATTGGGTGCTGCGGTGCGTCCGCTTCTTTCCAGCCTGGTTGCCCTTTTGCAAAACGGGGTGCTATGGCTTGGCGCGCTGCCCCTGACACACCGCATCACTGGAATGAATGGGGCCATCATTCTTTACTATGGAGCCATCATGCTGTTTTTGGTTGTTTGGAACAGGTATAGTTTTCGCAGGAATGGCAAATACTCGTAGTTATGAAACAGAATGCAGAGTGTTGAATTATGGAAGGTGAGACGATGATAGCAACAGATGCGCTGGACGTCGAATTATTGGTGGAGAAACTTCTTGCGGATGCGTATCGTTTGCGCGACACCCCGAATTTCTCCACGTTGACGGAAGTGCTGGAGACGACGGCCCGGATCGGAATCCATCTAAAAGAACGCGAGGAGGCGTACGATTGGGCCGATCGCCATTTATTTCCTTAGTTGTTTCGGCGCTTTTGTTTGTGGTGACTGTGCACGCAGGTCCAGCGCAAACACAACACCAGGATCGCACCGGAACCAGAATTGTACTTCCGGATCAAACATTGCACATCCTGTAACAGGGATGTGCAATCCTGCTTTGGCAAACACTATTCACACTGTATGAGCAGTGTGAAGGGAGTGTCCATCATGGCCAGGGTTGTGATTGCAGGCGGCGGATATGGCGGCGTCAGGGCAGGCAAGCGGCTGGAGCGGGCGGAGCAGGCGTTTACGATCGTCAACAAGCACTCCTATCATCAATTTATCACGTGGTTGCACGAAGCCGCAGGCGGACGGCGCACCGTCGATGATTACAAAATTGAGATCCGGGACATATTTCGTCATTCGTCATCCATCGTGGTAAAGGACGAGATCACAGGGATGGATCGCGAGGCTCGCGTAATCAAGGGCAGGCAACACTCCTATCCCTACGATTACGCAGTACTTGCGCTGGGAAGCGCACCGGAATTTTTTGGCATCCCAGGGCTCGCGAAATTCAGTATGCAACTTCGATCTGTGGAGACGGCGCGGCAGATCCGGTCGCATATTGAGCACGAATTCACCGCATACAAAGTGGACGGGAACGATTCCCGGCTGCGCATCGTCATTGGCGGAGCGGGGCTTACGGGTATTGAATTCGCTGGAGAACTGATTGATTGGTTGCCGAATCTGTGCAGAGAAAGTGGCATCGACACTGGCTTGTTGGAAATTCTGAATGTGGAGGCAGCCCCTGTCATTCTACCCGCTCTCTCGGAGAATCTGCAGACAAAGGCCCGTTCTGTTCTGGAGCAAAAAGGCGTCCAAATTCGCACCGGCACAAAGATTGTGCGGGTGGAGGAACACAGCGTCCAGCTCGAATCCGGCGAAGTGATCGTTGCCAGGACAATTGTCTGGACTGGCGGAGTGAGAGCCCATCCGCTCCTTGCTTCCGTCGGGTTTACATGCGATAGGCGGGGGCGGGCCAAGGTCAATGATTTCTTGCAATCCATCGATGATGAGCGCGTCTTTGTAATCGGAGACTGTGCGGCGGTCGTATCGGCCGGCAAGCCGCTGCCGCCTACTGCCCAACTCGCCGCACAGATGGGCGAGGTTGCAGGCGTCAATGTGGCGGCGGCAATCCACGGCCAGGCTATGCAACCGTTCCAGCCAAAGATTCTTGGTACGCTCGCTTCACTCGGCCGCAATTCGGGGGTCGGTGTAATTGCCGGAATGCCGACATCGGGGGCAGTCGCAAGTATTGCCAAAGAACTCACGAAGGTGAAGTATCTGATACAATTGGGTGGACTGAGGATGATTTCCCGAAACAGGCGATCACCCGCTCGGGAACTACATTTGTGAGGCGATTCGGTTTGGAAAAATCACTGTACGAAGTGTTGGCGGATGCACGCAAGGGGCGGGGCGAACTGCTCTATTTTTTATATGGCGCGGGCGGCGGCTATGCAGGGGAAATGCTGTCGCAGCAACTCCAGAAATCTCTCGCTGCGAGAGGAACTGGCGCGGCAATTGTGCGTCGTTCTCTGGCCGATGAAGAGTTTGGCAATATACTTTCTGAAGCGGACACAGGGGGACTGTTGGGGGAACCGGCGATCGTTCTTTGCGCCGGATTTGAATATCCAACGACGACGAATAAGGCGAACGGCAACGGCGGGATCACGGCGGAGGATCTGGACTGGCTGTTGGCCCACCCACCCACCCGTCCGCTGATCTTCTATGCCGGCGGTGAAAAACTGGACGAACGCAAGAAAGCGGTCAAACAGATGCGCGCAAGTCCAGACATGGTTCTGATTAACGCCGCAAAACATTCGCGTGAGCAGTGGCGACTTCTGGCGCGCGACCTCCTGGGTGCGGACGCGGGCGTCACAGCGGCCCAGATTGACCGGGTATTGGCCCGCTGCGGAGAATCGCTGGCGAATCTGGCGGGTGAAGCGAAAAAACTCAAGCTCTATATGGCAACGAACGATCGTATTTCCGATGAGGATCTGAACATACTGATCACCGATTCCAGTCGTGTGGATATCTTTGACGTGGTGCGGCTGACCGTTTTGCACCGTTACGCGGAGGCGTACGGATTCTATCAAAAAATGGCGGGCCAAGAATCGCTGTTCGCGTTTTTCGCACTGCTTGCGCGACAGTATCGGCTGATTGCGCGCGTCCAGGACGACCCACATCAGCCAGACAACACACTCGCGACTCTTCTCGGGGTCCATCCATATGCTATAAAGGTGGCGCGAGAACAGGCCCGCACAGTGCCCGTGGGTGTTGCAAAACATGAACTCGCGGCGATTGCCGATCTTGAATACGCCGTCAAATCAGGGCAGTGGAGCGAACGCACAGCTCTTGACCTGTGGTTCTTGCGCCATATTGCCTCGGCGTGAGGAGAGGAGATCTGAATATGGGGAGACGAAGGTTATTGGTGCCTGCGGCGCGTCAGGCGCTGCAATCCATGAAACTGGATATCGTGTCGAACGATACGTTCAGCGCGGCGCGGCAAAAAGAAGAGACAACGGCTGATCAGCATGCTGCCAATCGTTCGCTGCCCGATCGCGGGAATACAGTCAGGGAAGCGGATGGGGCAAGCATGACAACCAGGGAAGCAGGGGTAAAGGGTGGACCGGTTGGAGGAGAAATGGTAAAGCGGCTTGTCGAAATCGCGCAAAAGGAACTGGCGGCGCCAGAGAACGAGCGAAGATGATCTTTCAGTTTTCGGGAAGCTGGGGGAATGTCGGCGGCAATGCTGAAAAGAGACGGTGTATAAGCCGTCTCTTGCTTTGAATTCCGGTTAATTCCAGCGCACTAAATAGCGGATTTTTGAAGTCGCTTCGTTAAACGGGACTTTTTCCGTGCTGCGTAATTACGATGCACAATCCCTTTGGTCACTGCTTTATCGAGTGTACGGGTGGCGTTATGCAAGGCGGTTTGCGCCGTTTCCATGTCGCGTTCGCGCAAAGCAGTTTCAAATTTCCTAAGCGCGGTGCGCAGCGCCGATTTAGCGGACACATTACGCATAGTGCGCACCTTCGTGATCTTTACGCGTTTAATCGCAGACTTGATGTTCGGCATTAAATTCACCTCCTTACATGACACCTCTTCAAATAAACAGATCTTATTCTACCATGGCGGCCTACGTGAAGCAACCTCGCCAACCACGGTGCTCCGGTTTCCAGGTTCGGACCAACTACGCCAACTGCCGGGATGTTCATGCCGGGCTGAGTTCCTGCTTCGCCTCATCCACAGTCGAAACAGGGGCTGATCGAATCTGGCGCTTCCAAATTGGGAATGCTGTGAACGTATGGCCTGAGCGATTCATCATCTCGTAAATTAAAGTGAGGTCAGCAAATGCGAAATCAGTATTCGCGCAGGGCCGCCCTGCGCTGGGATCGGCTGTCCAGGGCGCATTCTGAGGCGGCGGAGAACGCTGGAGATGCGCGAAATGAGTTCCGGAGTGTGCGCACTGACCTGGCTCTCGAAGCTCATGAATTGCTGGGACACGACAGGCGAATTCGCGGACTGCAGGTGGAAACGGAGGAAGAAGATCAGATCCGCATTACGCGTCTGACTGTTAAAACGGACGCGGCGGCGAAACAGCTTGGGAAGCAAAAGGGCACATACACCACGCTTGATGTGCCCGACCTCCGCCGCAAAGATCCCGATTTGCAGGAGCGGGTGGCGCGTCGCTTCGCAGAGGAATTTTCCCGTTATGTTCAGCTCGCTGAAGGGGCGGTTGTGCTGGTGATTGGACTGGGCAACTGGAATGTGACCCCCGATGCGCTGGGCCCGCTTGTCGTGGAAAATCTGTTTGTCACGCGCCATCTGTTCAGCGTCATGCCCGAAGTTCTCGGCGAGGGATTTCGGGCCGTTTGCGCGGTGGCGCCAGGAGTCCTGGGGCTGACGGGGATCGAAACCAGCGAAATCGTACAGGGCATCGTGGACAGGGTTCGTCCCGATCTGGTTGTTGCGGTCGACGCCCTGGCTGCGCGTTCGCTGGACCGTGTCAACGCCACCATCCAGATCGCCGATTCGGGAATCCAGCCCGGCGCAGGCGTCGGCAATCGCAGACGGGCGCTGAATCGCGACACGCTCGGCGTGGATGTCATTGCAGTGGGCATCCCCACCGTTGTGGATGCTGCGACCATCGCGTCCGATGCGATGGACTTACTGCTCAAACAGCTGGAAGATCAAGTTCCCGGCAATGGGGCCGGTAAGATATTGAATCAGTTTAGCGCGGACGAGAAGCGGGCGCTGATCACCGAAGTTCTGCAACCACTCGGGAATAATCTGATGGTGACGCCGAAAGAGATCGACGAGTTCGTCGAGGACATTGCGCATGTGGTGGGGATGGGGCTGAATGTTGCGCTGCATCCTGCCATGACAATTGAAGAGGCCAAAGAGTTGACGCATTAGCCGCACGGGATCGGCGCAGTTCTGGAATACTCTTGTCCACTCTATCATACGAATCTGGTACAGATAGAATGACGAAGAGGCGAAGCGAATGAGACAAGCGAGCAGCGATGGGATATTTGACCGCTACAGCAGACTACGCAAGGAGGCCGCCGGGAAATTGGCCAGTAACAGCCAACTCCCGCGCGGGCTGCGAAAATTTGTCGGCGTCTTGCTGTTCCTTATGGTGAGTTCACTTGCCGTGGGCGGCGGCGCCTTCATGATTGCCGCATTTATGCATGTTATTGTTACAAAACTCGATATGCCGCCGGCTGTTCCCTTTCCTTCCTACGATGTGGCTCAGACGACAAGAGCGCAGAATGCTGCCGCTGCGCAGAGCGCACAGTCCGTTGCCACGGGCGGCGGTCCGTCTTCTGTCAGTGACGGACAAGTGAGCGGGGGCCGATCCGGAGCGCAACAGTCAGGGATTGCAGGAGTGAAGAGTGCGCTTGGCTCGAAGAGTGCAACTGCAGTCTCCGCGGCGGGATTGACGGTGGTAGCCAGGCCTACTCTGCAGAATGCGCTGGATCATGCGATAGACCAGAATCGCAATCCGGCTAACGCCTACATTCAAAGCGACGCGGTAGACCTGGGGTTGCTGCTGCAACGCGAGGTCCACCAGTGGCTTATGGGCGTATTCGCCGATGCGACACGCGCACCGGCGGCGCCGCCGATTGAGCAACTCGGAGTACCGCTGACAGGCGGTCAATAACGGGCCGTTGTCGCAGAACGGATGATTGCAGAACGGATGAAACACTCGCTCGGCCGGGATCGTACCCTGTGCCGAGGCGAGTTCGGCGCAGCTGTGTCTGAGCAGCGGCGCAGGGTACGATCCCGGCCGAGCAGGCACAGTCTCGTGCAGAGCAGGCACAGTCTCGGGAATTAGCCTAATGTAGCTCCTGCCATTGCTTCCTTACAGTGCGGTGACGTACAATAAAGGGCAATGGTTTTTTACTTGCCTAAGGTTGTAGGGGGATTTGTGTGTCAGACGCCATTTCACGTGTCCGCAACTTTTCCATCATCGCGCATATCGATCACGGCAAGTCGACATTGGCCGACCGCATTCTGGAGTATACGGGCGCGCTCACATCGCGAGAGATGCAGGAGCAGGTGCTCGACCAGATGGATCTGGAGCGGGAACGCGGCATCACCATCAAGTTGCAGGCTGTGCGTCTGACGTATCCCGCAGACGACGGCGAGAGCTACACACTGAATCTGATCGACACGCCGGGTCATGTGGACTTTACCTATGAAGTGTCACGCAGTCTTGCGGCGTGCGAGGGCGCACTGCTCGTCGTGGACGCAGCGCAGGGCATTGAGGCGCAGACTCTGGCCAACGTCTATCTGGCACTGGAAAATAATTTGGAGATACTGCCGGTCATCAACAAGATCGACCTGCCCTCTGCGGAACCGGAACGGGTGCGCCAGGAAATTGAGAATGTCATTGGGCTCGATGCAACGGACGCCGTACTTGCGTCCGCAAAATCAGGCATAGGCATCCGGGAGATCCTCGAACAGATTGTCCGCAAGGTTCCTGCTCCCGGAGGCGATCCGGAACTGCCGCTGCAGGCGCTGGTCTTTGATTCGCATTATGACGCCTATAAAGGCGTTATCGTATATGTGCGAATTGTCAATGGCATTGTGCGGCCGGGTATGCGGATCAAAATGATGGCGAGCGGATCCGAGCATGAGGTTGTGGAAGTCGGTGTATTTCGCCCCCGCATGACGGCCGTGAACGAATTGCGGGCGGGCGATGTGGGCTTTATTGCGGCGGCGATCAAGACGATGCGCGACGCGCGCGTGGGCGATACGGTGACAGATTCCCGACGTCAGACGGCGGAACCGCTGCCTGGTTACCGCAAGATCAACCCCATGGTGTTTTGCGGCCTGTATCCAGTGGATTCCTCCGATTACCCACTTGTGCGCGACGCGCTGGAGCGACTGGAATTGAATGACGCCTCTCTGCGCTACGAACCGGAGACCTCTTCTGCGCTCGGGTTTGGTTTTCGGTGCGGTTTTCTGGGGTTGCTGCATATGGAGATCATTCAGGAGCGCCTGGAGCGCGAGTACGGCCTGACCCTCATCACCACAGCGCCGAGTGTCGTCTATCGGGTGTATCTGACGAGCGGAACAATGGTGGAGATTGACAACCCGAGTCTGTTGCCTGAATCGACGAAAGTGGATCGCATTGAAGAACCTTATGTAAAAGCGTCGGTGATCGTGCCGAAGGAATTCGTTGGCAGCGTGATGGAACTGTGCCAGGAAAAGCGCGGGGTGTTTCTGGACATGCAGTACCTCGATGAGACGCGCGTGACACTCGTCTATGAGTTGCCGCTGACGGAGATTGTGTACGATTTTTTCGATCGGCTTAAATCAGGCACAAAGGGATACGCCTCGTTTGATTATGAAGTGATCGGATACCGGCCTGCGCTGCTCGTAAAACTGGACATTTTGCTGAATGGCGAGATCGTCGACGCGCTCTCCTTCATTGTGCACAGGGACAAAGCGTACCATCGCGGGAAAATCCTCTGTGAAAAACTGAAGGAACTGATTCCACGGCAGATGTTTGAGGTGCCCATCCAGGCTGCAATCGGCAATAAGGTGGTGGCGCGCGAGTCGATTCGCGCCATGCGCAAAAATGTGCTTGCGAAGTGCTACGGCGGAGATATCTCCCGGAAACGGAAACTGCTTGAGAAGCAAAAGGAAGGCAAGAAACGAATGAAACAGGTTGGCAACGTGGAGGTGCCGCAGGAAGCCTTCATGGCGGTGCTGAAAATTGAATGACACGCTGCTGCTGAATCGCGCGCCGCGTTCGCTGTACGTTCACATTCCGTTTTGCGCGAGTAAATGCTACTACTGCGATTTCAATTCCTACGTTGCAGGGAACGCAGTGCGCGCCGCGTACGTGGATGATCTGACAGTAGAGCTGCGCCTGCTGCGAGACACCTATTTTGGCCATGGGGAGCGGCCGCCTCTGGATACGGTTTTCTTCGGAGGGGGAACCCCCACCCTGCTGTCGTCCGCACAGTGGCGTACAGTGGCTGCGTCCATTCACGAGCTGTTTGACATCGCGCCAGACTGTGAATGGACGGCGGAGGCGAATCCGGGAACGGTGGACGCTGCGCTGCTGGATACACTGATTGCGTTGGGGGTGAACAGACTCAGTTTTGGCGCCCAGACACTGAATGAGACGTTGCTGCAGGCCATCGGGCGCATTCACAGTGCGGATGATGTCCTGCGCAGTATTGAACTGGCCGCCGCGAAAGGATTGGCGCGGATCAGCGTCGATCTGATGCTGGGATTGCCCGATCAGACCCTGCAGGACGTCAGTCACAGTCTCAGCCGGTTGCTCGCAAGCGGAGTCTCCCATGTATCGGCGTATGGACTGAAAGTGGAGGAGGGCACTCCGTTTGCCAAGTGGCAGGACGCCGGATTGCTGCGATTGCCGGATGAGGACGCTGAAGTTGCCATGTACGAAGCAGCGCGCGACATACTCGCAGCGCGTGGGTATGCGCAGTATGAAATCAGCAATTTTGCGCAGCCGGGCCAGGAAGCCAGACACAACCTTGTCTACTGGAGCAACTTGCCCTATCTTGCGGCGGGCGCGGGCGCCCATGGTTATGTGCGCGCCAGCCGGTATCAGAATGAACGGTCGCTGACGTCTTATGGTCAGCGCGTTCGACGCGGCGAACGTCCGGTGGCCGAGGTGCAGACTGTGACGCCTGAGGTTGCGATGGAAGATACGATGATGCTTGGACTGCGGCTGGAGCGCGGTGTAGACAATTCCTATTTCCGGGCGCTGCATGGAGTGGAGATGCGTGCTGTGTTCGGGAATGTGATCGAGCGACTGGCAAAGCAGGGAGCGCTGCTACTAGACGCAAAAGGAGTGCGTATCCCGTCCGCCCACTACGAGGTGGCCAATGAGATTTTTTCTGCGTTTATCGGTGTTTGTTCATAATCTGTTGCGCAGAATCGGTTGCAGTATCAGTTGACACTGGGGCATTGCTTCTGATACATTTTGGGTAATCGTTAGCACTCGATGCGATCGAGTGCTAACAAGAACAGAATTTGTTTGGTTGCCCCGTCAGGAGGGGAACGCAGATGTTGACCGATCGGCAAATGATGATTTTGCGTATGATTGTAGACAACTATGTCCTTTCAGCCGAACCGGTGGGGTCGCGCACGATTTCCAAACAGACTGATCTGGGTCTCAGCGCGGCAACGATTCGCAATGAAATGGCGGATCTCGAAGAGCTGGGTTATTTGGAACAGCCGCACGCTTCCGCAGGGAGAATTCCATCGCAGATGGGCTATCGATTCTATGTGGATCATCTGCTGCTGGGCGACACCCGTTTGTCGCGGCAAGAAATCGTGCGGATCAAGTCGCTGTTCACGGAACGCATCGGCGAGATGGAGCGGGTGGCGCAGCAAACGGCGTTGTTCCTGTCCAATCTCACGCAGTATACAGCCGTCGTGCTGGGTCCCCAGGTATTTGACACAACTCTCAAAAATTTGCAGTTGGTGGCGCTCAATGACCATGCTGCGGTGCTTTTGATGGTCGCGTCTTCCGGGCAGGTGTACAACCGTACGGTGAACATGCCGGAAGGGGTCTCGCTTCGTGAAATGGAGAATCTGGTGCGGGTTTTGAACGAAAAACTCTCTGGAACTCCCATGTATCGCATCCGCTCCCGGGCTCTGGAAGAGATCACGCATGAGGTGGCTCGCCACATGCGCGACTACGAGGAAGCGGTGCATCTGCTGGACCAGGTTGTCTCCTGGCTGGAGAGCGATAAGGAAGGGAAAGTGTATCTGGGCGGCGCGACCAATATGCTGCTGCAACCCGAGTTTCGCGATGTCCACAAGGCACAGCCGGTCCTGACCTGGCTGGAACGCCACCATGATGTCATGGAGGCTTTGCGCAGCGATGAGTCTACGCTTCAGTTGCAGGTGAGAATCGGCGGCGAAAATGACGTGCAGTCGCTGCATGACTGTTCTCTGATAACGGCGACGTACTCTGTCGGCGGACTGCCGGTGGGCGTCATCGGACTGATTGGTCCGACGAGGATGGACTATGCGCGGGTGATTCCGCTGCTGGGGCACCTGTCAAAAGGTCTGGGCGATCTGTTCACCAAGTTTTATGTGAGCTGATTGCGAATATTTGCAGGTGATCAGTGTGTGTGTAAATGGGGGTATCGATATTGACTGCCGAACACGATCAGAATCGGGATGGGAAAGAGGACGCCGCTTTGCCAGAGGAGCCGCAGGTGGTGGACGATTCGCAAAACGATGTCAATGAAGCGGGCGCTGGCACAGCGACCGCGAAGGAGAACGCGTCTGTCTCCGCTGACGAAGATTTTGAGCAACAGTGTCTCACCCTGCGGCTGGAAGTGGTCGAATTGCAACAGCAACTGCTCAGGGCGCATGCGGATTTCGACAATTTTCGCCGCCGCACGCGCGCTGAGAGAGAAGAACTTTCCTCCTATGCAACCGCAAAACTGATTGGCGATCTTCTCCCTGTGATGGACAACTTTGCATTGGCCATGCAGGCTGCGGCGCAGACCGGTGAATCCGGGAGTCTGGCCCAGGGCGTCGATATGGTGCACAGGCAGTTGCAGGCGATTCTTGAACAGTCAGGCGTGCGGCAGATGGAACCGGTGGGACAGCCGTTTGATCCCAATCTGCACGAAGCTGTTCTTTCGGAGCCGTCCGACGAACACGAATCCGGTACAGTGACTGCTGCGCTGCGTCCCGGTTACCTTCTGAAAGACAAGGTGCTGCGTCCGGCGATGGTCAAAGTGAGCGAGTGAATGAAAGGGAGATGGACGAGTAATGGCAAAAGTAATCGGAATTGACCTGGGAACGACCAATTCATGCGTGGCGGTGATGGAAGGCGGAGAAGCGGTCGTCATTCCCAACGCAGAAGGCAACCGCACGACTCCTTCCGTCGTTGGATTCGCTAAAAACGGCGAGCGGCTCGTCGGCGACGTCGCGAAACGGCAGGCTGTCACAAATCCCGATCGGACCGTCATGTCCATCAAGCGTCACATGGGCAGCAATTACAAAGTGGCGGTCGATGACAAGAACTACACGCCGCCGGAAATTTCAACCATGATCCTCCAGAAATTGAAGGCCGACGCGGAAGCCTACTTGGGGGGAACGGTCACGCAGGCGGTTATCACGGTGCCGGCGTATTTTAATGACAGCCAGCGACAGGCGACGAAGGATGCGGGAAAAATCGCGGGCCTTGAGGTTTTGCGCATCGTCAATGAACCGACGGCGGCCGCGCTGGCGTATGGGCTCGACAAAGCGGGAGATCATACAATCCTGGTGTTTGATCTCGGCGGCGGCACGTTCGACGTATCCATCCTGGAACTGGGCGACGGCGTCTTTGAAGTGAAGGCGACCAGCGGCAACAACCGACTCGGCGGCGACGATTTTGACGACCGCATCATCCAGTATCTTGCGGAGCAGTTCAAAAAAGAACAGGGCATCGACCTGCGCAATGACCGGATGGCTCTGCAACGCCTGAAGGACGCGGCGGAGAAGGCCAAAAAAGAGCTGTCGGGCGTCATGTCCACATCAATCTCGCTGCCCTTCATCACAGCGGACGCAACCGGACCGAAGCATATGGAGTTCACGCTGACCCGCGCCAAGTTTGATGAAATCACCGCGGATCTTGTGGAGGCGACGCTGGGTCCGACACGGCAGGCGCTCAGCGATGCAGATCTGTCCGTCAGTCAGATTGACAAGGTGATTCTGGTCGGCGGTTCGACGCGCATTCCCGCGGTCGTGGACGCGATCAAAAAACTCACTGGTAAAGACCCATCCAAAGGGGTCAATCCTGACGAGGTCGTGGCGCTCGGCGCCGCCATTCAGGCGGGTGTGCTGACGGGCGACGTGACAGGAGTCGTATTGCTGGACGTAACGCCGCTGTCGCTTGGCATTGAGACCATGGGCGGCGTGCTGACGCGCATGATCGATCGCAATACGACGATACCCACATCGAAGAAACAGATCTATTCCACAGCGGCTGACAACCAGACGACGGTTGAAATTCACGTATTGCAAGGGGAACGCGAGTTTGCGCGCGATAACAAGACACTCGGCCGCTTTACACTTACTGACCTTCCGCCGGCGCCGCGGGGCATCCCGCAGATTGAAGTGACGTTTGATATCGACGCGAACGGCATTGTCAATGTTTCTGCGAAAGATATGGGAACGGGCAAGAGTCAGCAGATCACGATCACGTCCTCTGGCGGTTTGAGTAAAGAGGAAGTCGAGCGGATGGTTAAGGAAGCGGAATTGAACGCGGAAACGGATCGCAAGCTCCGTGAGGAAACGGAACTGCGCAATCAGTCTGACAGCCTGATGTACCAAACGGACAAGACGATCAAAGATCTCGGGGATAAAGTGGACGCGCAAGAGAAGGAAAAGGCTGAGAACGCAAAAACAAAACTTCAGGAAGCGCTCGGCGGCAGTGACATGGCAGCCATTCAGTCTGCGTACGATGAACTCAACAGCGTCATGCAGGCGCTCTCGGTCAAGTTGTACGAACAGGCTGCGCAGACGCAGTCTGAGCCGGGAGAAGCGGAACCGAACGCCGCAGACCATGTCGTCGACGCGGATTACAATGTGATGGATGAGGACAAGAAGTAGAGCCGTGAAACGAGGGACGCCACTGTGAGTAAACGAGATTACTATGAAGTCCTCGGTGTCAGCCAGACGGCGTCGCAGGACGACATCAAAAAAGCGTACCGCAGCCTGGCGCGCAAATTGCACCCGGACGTCAACAAGGACGATCCGGGTGCGGAGGATAAATTCAAAGAGGTCAGCGAAGCCTATGAAATGCTCTCCGATACGGAGCGGCGCGCGCAATACGACCGCTTTGGTCATCAGGACCCAGCGCAGGGCGCTGGGTCTGGTTTCGGTGGGTTTCAAGGTGATTTTGGCGGCATCAACGATATCTTTGACATGTTTTTTGGCGGCGGCGGGCGCACTCGCGGTCCTGCGCGGGGCGTGGATCTTGAATATACCCTTGGCATCGAGTTCAAGGATGCAGCGTTTGGACTGAACAGGGAGATCGAAATTCCGCGCACGGAGACGTGCGACGTATGCGGAGGCAGCGGCGCGAAACCGGGCACCAAGGTGGATACCTGCGCCACTTGCCGGGGCACTGGCGTGCAGGAGTTTGTCACCAATACGCCGCTGGGCCGGATGGTTAACAGACGCGCCTGTCCAACCTGCAAGGGCGCAGGCAAACGGATCGTCACTCCCTGCACCGCATGCCGCGGCGCCGGCACGGTGCGCAAGCGCCGCAAAATCGATGTGAAGATTCCCCCCGGCGTTGACACGGGAACACGCCTGCGTATCACAGGCGCCGGGGAGGCGGGGGACAGCGGCGCGCCGCCGGGCGATCTGTATATCGTCATTCGAGTCAATAAACACGACTTCTTTGATCGCGAGGGCAACGATATCTACTGCGAAGTGCCGATTACATTTATTCAGGCTGCACTCGGCGATGAGATTACGGTTCCTACGCTGTACGGACGGGAGACGATTCGCATTCCCGAAGGCACACAGACAGGAACGGTGTTTCATTTGCGCAGCAAGGGGATGCCAAGACTGGGAAACGGCGTCGCCCGCGGCGACCAGCATGTGCGTGTGATCCTTCAGACGCCGAGTCGGCTAACCGAAAGGCAGCGGGAATTACTGCGGGAATTGTCGAAGGAATTTGGCGAGGATTCGCACGAACAGTCGCGCAGCCTCTTTGATCGTATGAAAAGCGCCTTTCTGAAAGACTGAAACAAAAGCGCGACAGAGTGGCTTGCGTCTGGCATAGGCGGAATACGGGTCAACTTGTATCGAATTGGGAACACTGGAAGCCGGGTTGTGGGAGGCCGAGAGGTCTTTTCCGCAGCGCGGCTTGTCGTTTTTTTGTTGTGATGAGTGCGCATCATTCATTTCATTTGAGCATAACAGTAATCATTACTATTTACATTTTGCGTGCACGCCATTATACTGCAGGTAAGAAGATGCATTCGAACGGTAACGGAGGTGCGCAACATGCCCATCAACTTATGGAATCCCACAGGACATCTGTCGCTGCCTGTACTGCTTGTCACTTCACTGCTGTTGGGGATGGTGCATGGCGTGACGCCCGATGAACATACGTGGCCCATAACCTTTAGCTATTCGATCGGAAGTTACAGCGTCAAGGGCGGGTTCAAGACCGGATTGCTGTTTTCGCTCGCTTTCACTCTGCAAAGGGCTATTGCCTCTGAACTCGCGTATTTTGCCCTGGTTGGTCCACTGCTGGCCGCTCGCGCGGATTATGTGATCTATCTGGTTGTGGGCGCTCTGATGGCGTTGTCTGGCGTCTATATTCTGCGTCTCAACAGGCATGTGCATTTTCTGGAGTGGCTGACAAAACCATTTTCCAGACTGCTGCCAAAAACAACTGCAAACCCGGTAGGCGAAGATGGGGAAGAAACTGCGCAAAATGGACCGCGACGGGCTCCGCTGCGTATGACTCTGCTGCATGGGTTTGTCGCCGGTTGGGGCACGGGAGCGTTTGCGTTGATCCTGTATACGGTGATTTCGCCCGCCATGCCGAATGCCGGAGTGGCGTTTGTGCCTGGCATGCTGTTTGGAATAGGCACCATGATCATGCAGATCATCATTGGCAGTCTGGTTGGATTCTGGATGCAAAAGCGTCGTCTGACGACTGCTCAGCTTCAGTACGTGGGCAAAAAAGTGAGCGGCATGATGCTCTTTTACGGTGGACTGGGATTTGTTTTGGTCGGAACTTTAGGACTGGTTTTGCCTCTTGACAAGCTGCAGTTCACGACAGGATTGCACATTCATAATCTGCACACGATTGGCGTAGGATTTTTCCTTGCTGTGATTCTGCTGTTCGGGGTCGCCGCCTTCGCTTTTCTGTCGACTCTGCGCGAGGTGCGCACCGATCGCAAGGCAAAGAAGAATCTGCAGCGTGTCTGAGCGTGTCTGAGCGTGTCTGAGGAGCAGGCGGGTTCGCATGAGCCCGCATGAACGCTCGTTCTTCACGCCATGCGGTGCGAGTGCTCAGTCTGGAGATGTCTGATTGCCGTCTGGTTGCCATTTGTGCCTGCTCAGGGGTTTGCGATGGAATCGTAGAGCATTCTGAATATGGCCGTCTGTTCCTCGATGCGCATGCGCACCAGTCCGCTGGTGGCAGGCGCAATAAAGTCGCGCACCCCAGGAACGATGTTTTGGACGGCAAATCCCCAGGGAACGGACAGCCGTTTACCGATGCACGCCTGATACACCCCTTTTCCCACATAGCAGGCGACGCGGGGGCGGTACAGTTCCAGTTTACGGCGCAAAATCTCGGCGCCTGCACTGTATTCTGCCCATGAAACCTCTTGCGCCGCGACTGTGGGGCGGGAAACGACATTGGTAAAACCGAATCCATAGTCATCCGGCAAGGAAACGCTTTCCTCGGGACTGTACAGTCGATCTGTCAAACCTGACAGATAGAGAATTTTATAAAAGCGGTTCGCTCTCCCCGCGTAGTTGTATCCGCGGGCATGGGAACTGAGCGATGGGTTGAAGCCGATAAAGAGTATGGTCAGACTTGAGCGCAGTTTTTCAGTGATCATGATCTGCCGCCCCCTCCCGTGACAGAGACTTTGGCGCGGACACCCACACCGACGATGAATCCTATTATGTCACAGCCTGGCGCATGCATGTGGAAAGCGCCTGTGGTACACTACCAGTACCGGTTTGTACGACAGTTTTATACGATGGAAACCACGGTTTGGGAGCGGTATGCGCAGTGGATTTATGGCGAATCACGGTTTCCACGACATCTGTTGCCAGCGACGCAGTCGGTGCGGTGCTGGAGGCCGCGGGAGCGCTGGCAGTTGCAATCGAAGACCAGGCGGATGTGCTGGCGAAGATTGCAGCGCCGTCGCCCGGTGAGTGGATCGATGAAGAAGTGCTCATACGCCCGCCAGAGGGCGCATTTGTGCACGCGTATATTGAATGGCGTGAAGACCAGGCGGCGCTCGACGCTTTTGTCGACAGTGCGGAGACAGCGCTCAGGCGCGTGGCGGGAAGCGGATTGCAGTCCGGGTCATTGCGTGTTTCTGTACAGACGCTGATCGAGTCGGAGTATCTGGACGCCTGGCGGCAGTACTATCATCTGCAGACTGTGTCGGAGCGCTTCGTTGTGGTTCCGGTGTGGGAAACTGAAAAGTGGCGGCAGGATGGAGACCGGATTCCGCTTGTCATCGACCCAGGCGTCGCGTTTGGCACAGGCGCTCATCAGACGACGGCGCTTTGCCTGCGGGAGTTGGAGCGCGTGGTGCAAAGCGGCATGCGTGTGCTCGATATCGGCACAGGCACGGGCATCCTGGCTGTTGCGGCGGCTAAACTCGGCGCCGCAGAAATCATTGCTCTGGATATCGATGATCACGCGGTGCGCGCGGCGAGAAACAATGCGCTGCAAAATGGCGTTTCCGATCGCCTGCATGCGCATGTTTCGGATCTGTTGGCTGATCTGCCAGCAGGGGAACACCGTTTTGATATCGTCACCGCCAATCTGCTGGCTGATCTGATCCGCCGTCTATTGCCGAAAATTGGAGATTATATGAATCCGGGTGGACTGCTCATGGTGTCGGGCATTGTGGAGAGGCAGGTCGAGGACACCACCTCTGCCATGCGCAGTGTGGGTTTTTCTGACCTGTGTGTAAAACGGTTGGACGAGTGGGCGGTCGTTTTGGGCCGTTATGGAGCGTGAAGCGGAATGCAACGATATTTTCTTGACGGAAATTCGCCTGCTCTGGACGTTCCGGCGCTGGTCGGCGCCAATTACCATCATGCGATCCGCGTGCTGCGCATGCAGCCTGGAGACGCTCTTGAAGTGGTGCGCGACGGGAAGGCTTACAGAGCGACTTTGGAGCGCATTGACGCTGAACGGGAACGGGCGCACCTGACAATCGGGGCGGAGATTGCGGCGTCCGCCGAGCCGGTCATGCCGCTGATTTTACTGCAGGCGCTCCCTAAAGGCGACAAGATTGACCTGATTCTGCGCCAGACCTGCGAGATTGGGGTATCCCGGATCATCGTCTATGCGGGTGCACGATCTGTGGCCGCGCTGCCAGCGGGGAAACGGGCTGAACGCACCGTGCGCTGGAACAGGATCGCCAGAGAAGCGGCTGAACTGGCCCATCGCACGCTTTCGCCAGAGGTGCTCATCGCGGACTCGCTGGACGACGCCTGCGCGAGTCTGGAGGCGGGTACGCATCTGCTCGCGCCGTATGAGTCGCAAACAGCGGCGTTGCCTTCGCTCAAGCAGGTGTTGCAAGAACGTGTCGGGCATCCTGGCGAAACAGGCGGCGCGGTTGCGCCGATCGCATTTGCAATCGGGCCGGAAGGCGGATTTGCGGATGCTGAAGTTGTGCTTCTCAGGCAGCGCGGCGCCGCGCTGCTGACGCTTGGTCCGCGCATTTTCAGGACTGAGACAGCGGGCGTGGTGGTGGCTGCGGCTATCCTGTACGAATTGGATCAATTGGGGGGTGTCCAGACTGAGCGCCTTGCGAACGGTGGCCTTTCACACTCTGGGCTGTAAGGTCAATTTCTACGATACGGAGTCGCTGTGGCAACTCTTTTTGCAGGGCGGCTACCGACAGGTGGAGTTTCACGACCCTGCCGACGTCTATGTGATCAATACCTGCACCGTCACGCAGGAAGGGGATCGCAAATCGCGGCAAATGATCCGGCGGGCCGTGCGCGCGAACCCGGATGCGGTCGTGGTTGTGACGGGCTGCTATGCGCAGATGGCGCCGGGTGAGGTGCTGGGCGTCGACGGGGTCGATCTGGTCGTCGGCAATCAGCATAGAAAAGAGCTGTTGGGCATGATTGCGCGGGTTGAACAGGAGCGGCGGCCGTTTCATACGGTCAGCGACATACTCGGCCAAAAAGAGTTTGAAGACTTTGACGTGCCGATGTTTGCCGACCGGACTCGGGCGTCTCTGAAGATTGAGGATGGATGCAACCACTTCTGCACCTTTTGCATCATCCCGTACGCCAGGGGGCTGGTGCGCAGCCGCAAACCGGACAGCGTGCTGACGCAGGCGAGGCGGCTTGCCGACGCCGGTTATCGGGAGATCGTTCTGACCGGAATCCATACGGGCGGCTATGGCGAGGATCTCGCAGACTACACGCTGGCTGATCTGTTGACTGAGTTGGAAAGGATTCCGCAATTGGGCAGAATTCGCATCTCGTCGATTGAGGCGAGTGAAATCTCGGACCAGTTGATTGCTGTATTGGCTGAGTCCAAAAAGGTGTGCCGCCATCTGCACATTCCCCTGCAGTCAGGTCACAGTGAGGTGCTGCGGCGCATGAATCGGCGTTATACGACGGAGCAGTATGCCGCCCGCGTGCGGGATGTGCGCAGGGCGCTTCCTGAACTCGCCGTGACCAGCGACATCATCGTTGGTTTTCCGGGTGAAACGGACGCCTTCTTTGACGCTGCGATCGAGTTTGTCCGCGCCCAGTCGTTCGCCGAACTGCACGTATTCCCCTATTCGCCGCGCAAGGGCACTCCCGCCGCCAAATTTGCCGAACAGGTTCCAGAAACGGTCAAACAGAGGCGTGTAGAACGTATGATTGCATTGTCTGACGAATTGCAGCAGACGTACAACCGACAGTGGACGGGGCGAGTGCTCGAAGTGATTCCCGAAGAGCTGAAAGTCTATGACGGACAGAACTATCTGGTCGGCCACGCGGACAACTACATGAAGATCGCGTTTGCAGGCGACCTGGATCTGCAGGGGTCGCTGTGTGCTGTACGAGTCCAGAAACCGGGTGCGGACCTATCGTTTGGAACGCTTGAGTCAGTGGTTGCAAGGTCGAGCGGGGCGGACAGTACGGCGTCACCGCAGGAGCTGTACGTTTCGGCATACTCGCAACACGGATAAGACGCATGTGGAGGTGGCTGTGGTGGAGGATGTAGAAGTGCGCGTTGCAGGCGGGCTTGTCTATCGATTCTGGCAGGGAACGCCAGAAGTGCTTGTCATTGATGATCTGTTCTCCCATGTGACGCTCCCCAAAGGACATGTCGAACATGGAGAACTGCTCGAAGAAGCGGCGCTGCGGGAAATCGAGGAGGAAACGGGGATTCAGGGGCGGATCATCACTCCGCTTGAGAAGGTGTCGTACGTATTCTCGGCAACGGATGGTACGATCGTTCACAAAGGCGCCTATTACTTCCTTGTGGAGGCCACCGGCGGTGAACTGAAGTATCAGGAGGAAGAAATCCTGGGGGCGCGTTTCCTGTCTCTGTCTGCTGCGCGGCAGGAGTCTTATGAAAAAGGCTATGAGAACAATCGCAACGTTTTTGACAAGGGCCTGCGCATGATCGAAGAGCAGGGGATGGCCGCCTCCCTGTATCCGGCGCTGATTGACTCGACGCTGCTCGCGCCTGGAGCGACGGTTACCGATATCACACGCCTGTGCAGAGAAGCGCGCGCCTACCAGTTTGCCAGTGTGTGCGTGAATCCGCGCTATGTGTCTCTCTGTGCTGAACTGCTGGGAGGTTGCATGGTAAAGGTGTGCACGGTCATCGGATTTCCCCTTGGCGCCACGCTGACAGTGGTGAAAGTCGCGGAAGCCGTTCAGGCGCTGGACGACGGGGCCGAGGAACTGGACATGGTCATTCCCGTCGGGGAACTGCGGTCAGGCAACAGCAGCGCCGTCGAACAGGATATTCGCGCAATCGTCGAAGCTGCAGGCGATCGCGCCATCGTCAAGGTGATTCTGGAGACGGCGCTGCTCACTGCGCAGGAACAGCGTCTGGGAGCGGAGTGTGCGGAACGGGCGGGGGCTCATTTCGTCAAAACATCAACGGGGTTTGCCGGGGGCGCCACGGTGGAAGCCGTGCGGTTGCTGCGTCAGACAGTCGGCGATCGTTTGGGAGTCAAGGCGGCGGGCGGGGTGCGCACGCCCGAAGCGATGCATGCGCTGCTGCAGGCGGGGGCAACGCGCATCGGAACGAGCGTCGGCGCCACGTTGGTGGCTTTGCCGGGGGCGCCCACATTTGAGTGAGCGTCAGGCGCGTTCAGGCAGGATGATCTCCAGCCAGGCGGCGATTCGATACACGAAGGGCAGAGCCAGCAGAGATGAAATGACATTGAAGAGCACATGCGCCAGCGCAACCTGTCCTCCTGGATCGCGGACCAGCACGGATACGACTGCGGCGAATGGGCGCAGGATCAGCATGAACAGGGCGACTCCGCACACATTTAATAGAACATGCGTCGCCGCGACGCGTTGCACAGATCGGTTGCCGCCGATGCTCGCGAGGAGGGCAGTCGCACAGGCGCCGATGTTGTTCCCGAGGACGACTGCAATGGCTGTGACAAGCGGCAGGGCGCCTGTTTTTGCGAGTGACAGAGCCAGCGCGGTGCTCGCGGAACTGCTGCCGATGACGGCCGTCACGACGGCGCCTGTAAGGACGCCTGCAAAGGGATGGACGCGGGCCACCAGGAGAGCCTGTGTGACGCCGGGAGAAGCCGCGAGCGGAGCGGCGGCGGCTGTCATGACGTGAAACCCGACAAACAGCGTTCCAAATCCGATGACACTGATCGCGAACTGACCGATCTGTCTGCGGCGGGGAGCTGTCCGCCGCAGCGACAGCGCACCCAGATACGCAATGAGACCCGTCAGGATGAGGTATGGGCCGATGCGCTCGATATTCAGTGAGAGCAGGCCAACTGTCAGTGTGCTGCCGATGTTCGTGCCGAGAATGATTCCGATCGTGTCGGTGAAACTGAGAATATCGGCTGCCACCAGACCCATCGAGATGAGGGTGACAGCTGTGCTGGACTGCGTGACGAGCGTGGCGGCGACGCCGGTCAGCAGACCACGCGCGGGTGTGCGCACGAATGTCTTGATCCGGCGTTCCGTGTAGGACGATGCGGCCTGGGTGAGTCCATACCGCATCGTCAGCAGTCCAATCACAAAAACGGCCATTCCAGCGCCAATCAGGCCGAGAGTCTGCAAAACGGGTACAGCGTTCATCATAACCTCCCGGACAGCACGGACTGGATACATATATATGCGGACAAGTCTGCAATTTAGCACTTGTGAACACGGATCGGCGACACAGCCGATCCGCTGCCCGCAGAGAGGGTTGATAATGATATGGCAGTGGCGCAGATATGGTTGACAAGGAGTCGCAAACGACGGCTGGAAGGTGGACATCCTTGGATTTTTCGCAGTGAAATCGCAGAAATTCGGGGTCGCGCGGAAACGGGAGATATTGTAACGATCCATAATCATCAGGGGCACTATCTGGCCAGCGGTTTTTTTCATGAGAGCTCTCAGATTGCGGTTCGTGTGGCGTCTTACACGCAGTCTGAAAAAATCGATGCAGGCTGGCTGCGGCGGAAAGTGACCGCCGCCTGGGCGTTGCGCAAACGGATGCTTGCGCATACTGATTATTGTCGGGCGCTTTATGGAGAGGCCGATGGAGTTTCCGGGCTGATCGTGGACAAATACGGTACAGTCGCGGTTGTGCAGATTCTCTCTGCGGCCATGGATCTTCGTCGCGACATGGTTGTGTCCGTTTTGCGCGAGGTGCTGGGAGTCGCGGCTGTTTACGAACGCAGCGATACGCCTGTGCGCGCGCTGGAAGGCTTGGAGGAACGTACGGGTTGCCTGTTTGGAGACTGTCCGGATCAGGTGGAGATCCAGGAACATGGTCTCAAGTTGCTCGTTGCTATCGCCGCAGGGCAAAAGACGGGTCATTTCTTTGACCAGCGCGAGAATCGACAGGCGATCGCGCCCCTTGTGCGCTGGGCCGTCCATGAAAAACCCCGCCCTGACCAGCGGTATCAGGAGGGGCGCGAAACGTTGTCAGGGAACAACCCGTCGGCCAGTCGGCAGGGCGCGCAAGTTCTCGACTGCTTCTGTCACACAGGAGCGTTTGCCTTACACGCGTTGCATTATGGCGCAGAGCGCGTGACTGCTGTGGATCTCTCGGAGACAGCGATTGCGGGTGCGCGCCAGAATGCGGAACGAAATGGATTGTCCGGGCGCTGCGAATTTGTTGTCGCCAATGTCTTTGATACACTGCGCGAATATGAGCAGGAAGAGCGCCGGTTTGACGTCGTCATTCTGGACCCGCCCGCGTTCGCCAAGAGTCGCGGAGCACGGGAAGCTGCCCTGCGTGGATACAAGGAGATCAACCTGCGCGCCCTGAAACTGATTCGGCCCGGCGGATTTCTTGTGACGGCGTCATGTTCGTTTCATGTTTCGCGCGATGACTGGCGCGCAGTCATCGCCGAGGCGGCTCTCGATGTACGCAAGATCCTGCGCCAGATCGAAGAGCGCGGCGCGGCTCCCGACCATCCCCAGCTTGTGGGCATGCCGGAGAATGACTACCTCAAATTCGCGATCTACCAGGTTCTCGACCGCGCGTGATCCTGCCGTACTTTGCAGGGCAGGATCATGCGCGCCTGAACAGCGGCGGGCTCACATGGAAAACAGCGCAGAACCCCAGGACAAACCGCCTGCAAATGCCGTGAACATGGCCAGATCACCCGGTTTTATCCGACCCTGGCGCATCCATTTGTCGAGTGCTATCCCCATGGATGCGGCCGACGTATTGCCGTATTCCTCAAGGCACAGCGCGACCCGCTCGTTGGGAATGCCGACACGCTCGCCGATCGCTTCGATGATGCGCAGATTCGCCTGGTGCGGAATGAGATGGGTGATTTCGTCTGGCCCCAGTCCCTGACGCGCCATGATGCGTTTTATGCTGTCGGTCATACCGTTTACGGCGGCCTTGAACATGGCTCGACCGTCCTGCCAGATGTAGGGTGTTACCTCCTCGCGTGCGGTGAGTGTATCGAGCCACTCCTTGGGTGCGGTCGGACGCGGGCACAATGCGACATCGACCCGGGAGCCGTCCGATCCGAGATCAAAATCAATCAGCCCCGTTCGCCCTGCGCCGCCCTGCGATGCGCGCAGCACGGCAGCCCCTGCTCCATCGCCAAACAGGATGCAGGAATTGCGGTCACTGTAATCGACGTATCTTGTGATCCCTTCAGCGGCAATGATGAGCGCCGTTTTATACGCGCCAGTCTGCAGGAATTGCGCGCCTTGCACCATGGCAAACAGAAACCCTGCGCAGACGGCGTTTGTGTCAAAGGCGGCCGCATTGGCGGCGCCTATGCCGCGCTGCACCATGCAGGCAAGCGGCGGGAACACCAGATCCGCTGTTATGCTGGCCGCCACGATGAGATCGATTTCCAGAGCGTCGATCCCAGCGCTCGCAATCGCTTTGCGCGCAGCCTGTATCGCGAGTTCGGTCACGGTTTCTCCGGGGGCGAGACGGCGTCTCTCGCGGATACCCGTTCGGGAACGAATCCACTCATCATTGGTGTCCACCAGTTTCTCCAGGTCGGCATTCGTAATAATCGTCTCAGGTACATGTGCTCCCGTGCCAATGATGGAGACGTTTCGCAACTCCACTTAGTACCAGCTCCTAATAGTAGATAATGGCTCTCTCGCCATTGTACACATCCTGCGTCAGTTTGAGAAGCACTACCCCGCGTTCCTACATGTGGAGCGCAGCGGAAACACCACGAAAACATCACAGGAACACCGCCTGGGCCGGCAGATCCAGGCGGTGTTCCCGCGCAGCGAAATGAATCTCGGAAAATAGGGGATGTCAGCGTTTCTGACGCCCTGGGTTCAGAATGAAATTCTCTGCCTGTTGCGACCGGATCGCTTCGAAATTGACCTCTTTCGTCTTGTCCACGCGCAGTGCGGACGGCAGTTCGTTCGCACGGTGGACATTGTCCGGATCGATTCCCAACTGCTGTTCGTTCTGTTCGTCTTCCATCACAGAATTCCTCCCTCATCATTAGGGTTGCCAGCGCTCGAAAAGGTATGTAGAGAGAACTGTTGCTCAGTGTGAGAAAAAATGGCAGGGGAGGACTCCTGTATTTCTATTGTCGTTTCGGCAGCTTGCGGCAGGTCGTGTTTGTTGTCCGCGTCCAGTGTTTGCGGCGCGGCGGCGCGCTGAAAACGGCGCAGGGCAACCGCGCGTTGATGCATGCGCTCGCTGATTTCAGCAAGAATTTCAAGACTTGGCTTCGTGTTGACTTCAATTATAAAGATGCGGTGCGCGTGATCAAGTCCAAAATCAATCCCGTATACAGAGTTTTGAAATTGCGCGCCCAAGTGGTTGCCAATGTCTGTCGCTGCGCGCCTGAGCTGATCGCGCAACTGGCGACGAGTGGATTTGTCTCTGCAACACGCGTGCAGATACCTGGACAGGGAACTGATCGCGCCGCCCTGCTTGACGTTGGTGACAAAGCGGGAAGGCGGGGCCGTCTTGCAGAATGCCCCCGTCATTTCGAATAGCCCCCGCTCATTTCTCTGGACGATGATCCGGATGTCTGTGGGTCTTCCGCTCATGGGGAGCAGGTCAATATATTCCTGTACCACACACTGTTCGCGAACGACCCAGCGCGGCAGCGTGGTCTGGAGATCACGCAGATGACGGGCGTGCGCAGTCTGTCTGTAGTCCTGCCACTGGTAGCCTCGTGAACGCTTTGACACCCGGCAGACCTGACTGCCGCCTCCGCCCAGTTCGCTTTTGATGACGACATTTCCGTAGTGCGTCAGATAACTGGCGAGAGCGCCGGGTGAGTAGGGACAGGTTTTGGGCAGGAATTGCTTCAGTCTGTCGTGTCGCGCAAGCAAAATATACTTCTTCCACTTGCTGACTGGACACTTCCTGACCAGAATTCGCGAAAGCGGATCGGCGGCGGACACTGACCTCACTCCTCCTGTGAACCATATCCATACTCTAGAGTCGGTACTCCTTGTTGCCGTCATAGTTCAGCCAATCGTCCAGAAGGGCAGGCAAACGACGCCTGCGCTGAAAGAGCATCGCGATGACACTGTTCCGGATTGCCGGCGTGTACTGCGGGTCAGGAACGCCGTTCACGGTATTTTTCAGTGTTTCCTCTGGAATTGCCTGAATGCGTGCTGCCATAGCCATCAGGTTCGACCGTGTGGCGAGTTGTGTCCAGCCGCGCGGAACATGGTAAAACCGCCAGATCTGTTGCCAGTGTCTACTGGGCCAATTGCGTCCGCTCCATTTGCGGGCGCAGCCATACAGCGCATACCCGTGGTCGATCAGGTACCAGTCGTACATCCCGTCAGCCGCCCGATACAGGATGATATTCTTGCCCGACGCGCGGTCGATGTTGGTCACCCATACATCAAACGCAATCGTGGCGCAGACAAGCCGTTTCAGATTGCGGACTGTGCCCTGGGGGTTTTTCTGCACATCCTCCGGAAGCGTATTCCAGGAGAGCAGATTGGCAGACTCGTTTGGCAGTGAAACGATGCCCTGCAGGGTTTCACTGCCGTCCTCCAACTGCGCCAGTTCCACCTCTGCGCTCGGAACAGAGAGCAGGTCCGTCAACTGTTTGGCCAACCATTCATTTCCGCTGATGGGCCCCGCGTCGTACCACTGCGCCGGATAGGCAAACTTGAAAAATCCGCGGCGACCGTTTTGATCGCGAACACGCCATACCTGGCCCTGCTGTTTCTGCTTCCACTTGTCCACGATCGTCCAATGAGCTGTTGGCAATGCCTTCACGCCCTTATTCATTCTGTGCGGGAGAATAATGAACGGCCGTTCCATCCATCACCGCCTCGTACTGACTGGCCACTATATCCCACGTGTAGTGCAGTGATCGTTCAAATGCAGCGCGCTGACGCTTCCTGGTGCGCTCTTTTTGCAGCCACACCTGCGCCACCGCCTTGCTGATTGCGTCCGACGTGGACGACTCGATGATCGCGGCCGTGTCGCCGTCGACAAAATCCCGCAATCCGCCCGCCCGTGTGGATACGAGCGGAGTGCCTGCGGCCATCGCTTCAAGCGCAACCAGCCCAAATGATTCATTTCTGCTGGGCATAATCACCGCCCCCGCGCTCCGCATGCGGCGCAGTACGGTCTGGTGTGAACACTGGCCGAGGAAGTGGACGTGCCTGGATACGTGCAACCGCCTGCTCAGCGTCTGCAAATATTTTACGTAATTGGAGGCGCCCTTCCCGATGATGTCCAGGCGTACGCGGCGCTCCATGTTCTTTAAGTCGGCGATGGCGGCGATTGCTTCCGCCACTCCTTTCTGGCGGACCAATCGTCCGGCAAACAGCAGCTGTTCCTTGCGCCGCAATCCATTCAGTGTGAAGACAGACAGCGGAGTGACTCCATTGGGAACGACATATAGTTTGCTCTGGGCGGCTGGATACTGTTGCAGCAAGACCGCTGCCTGCCAATTGCTGGGCGATATGATGGCGTCTGCCGTTTCCATGAAACGCTTTTGCCGGATTTCCATATGAGGCGATGAATGTTTTGGCTGATTCTCCTTGGACACCAGAGAATGGCATGTGTAGATAATCTGGGCGAAAAATGTGTCACGCATGCCGATTGCCAATTCATCAGCCTGAAGGCTGTGCACATGGATGATGTCAGGCCGTTTGCGCAGGCGGCGGCGCAGGTAGTGCAGGACAGGACCCGCGTACAGACGCTGCTGGGTACGGGAATGATACTCCGATGCGCTTGGGAAGCGAATGATGCGCAGCCCCCCCTGTTCTCGGTCGCTGACATCGCTTCCTCCTCCTCTGGTGATCACAAGCAGTTCATGTCCGCGTGCGTGCAGTGCATTCGACAGTTGCGTTGCGACGATTCCTAATCCGCCAATGATCACAGGTTCGAATTCATTTGTGAGAACGGCGATCTGCATATACCCCACTCTCTTTCTCCGCAGGCGCTGCTTGCCATTTCGCACACGGTGGCGACACAGCATACGATAATGCGTACGAACGGGTGCGGATGTCAGACCAATCGAGGTGGCGCTGTCATGACGCCGACAGAAATCACGCTGATTGCCCCCGGCAGCGCGGCGTTGCCGCCGAACTCATCCACGTCAATTGAGATTTATCTATATGATCTATGGCGCACACTCCGCAAACGTGTGGATACGCGTCTATACGGTTGTCGCGAAGTGCTTTCCGGCGGTCCGCACCATCAGCGCAGGACTGTACTGGAAAAGGCGGCGGGGCGCCGCTATGTGACGGCTGTCCTGGAGGATCTGCGCGCATCGTCCGGCGCATCTACGCAGGTTGTGCAGGTGGACAATCGTCCTGCCCATGTGCAGCCTGTGCGCTTGCAGATGCCATCCTGCGGACTGGTGCTTGGCCTGCACTCGCTGACCTTTTTGCAGCCGCAACGCATTGGGCGTGCGGGAGCCGCAAACGCGCTCGGTTCCGTAGACCAGATTGTTGTCAACAGTTCCTATCTGCAAAATGCGCTGCATGACTCATTTCCGCGTGTGTCCGGTGATTGCCAGGTCATCTATCCGGGGGTTGACTGTGACTTGTTTCATCCGTGCATTTCACACCAGGAACGCTTGGCGCGGAGTGAACTGCGCAGGCGTCTCGGTGTGAGACAGGAGATTGCCGTGCTGTTTGTGGGGCGGGTGATTGAACGCAAGGGCGTGGCTATCGCGATCGAAGCGCTGCGCGCGCTCCGGCTGCAGTTTGGTGTGCAGGCCGTCCTGTGGGTGGCGGGTCCGGGTCCGCATCAGGGAAGCAGGTATGCGCGGGTCCTGCGGAGACTGGCGAAGGGCGTTCCCGTTCGCCTGCTCGGTATGGTGAAGCGGTCGCGGTTGCCTGATCTCTATCGTGCGTCCGATTTGTTTGTGTGTCCTTCCCAGCAGCCAGAAGCGTTGGGACTGGTTAATCTGGAGGCGCAGGCTTGCGGACTGCCGGTCGTCGCCAGCAACGATTGGGGAATTCGGGAAAGCGTGGGGAACGGTCGGTCCGGTACGCTGGTGTCTTCCTACAAGAGTCCGGTTGCGTTTGCAAAAGCGCTGTCGCAACTGGCGCGCGATGAGGATATGAGGCGGACATATGGAACTGCGGGGGCGCTCTGGATGCGGGAACGGTGGAGTTGGGAACGTTCGGCGGAGGAATACATGCGGATGTACAGCAGAATCCGCTGATCATCTGGTGATCTCATGAGCCGCTGGCTGCCTGCTGATTCCCTGATCGCCCGATTGGCTGAATGTTTATACAAATTTTTGAGTGGATATTGACAAACGAGAGGATCAGTCTGTATAGTATTCTCATGTAACTATATATGACACTTGATGTCATAATACATCCTAAGGAGGAACGAGAATGCTTAATTCGGGGGACATGGCATGGTTGCTGGCATCATCGGCGCTCGTTCTTCTGATGACGCCAGGACTCGCGTTTTTTTACGGCGGACTGGTCCGTAACAAAAACGTTATCACCACTTTGTATCAGGTTTTCGCAGTTGTGCTGATCGTATCGGTGCAATGGGTTCTGTTCGGCTACAGTCTGGCGTTCGGACCCGATATCGGGCATGTGATCGGCGGCCTCCAGTGGGCGCTTTTCAATCATGTGGGGAGTGCGCCTGATCCTGCCTATGCGCCGACGATTCCGAATGAACTGTATGGAATCTTCCAAATGATGTTTGCTATCATCACACCGGCTCTGATCGTCGGTGGACTTGCCGAACGTGTGAAATTCTCCTCTTTTCTGGTCTTCATCACATTATGGGCCACTGTGATCTATGACCCCCTCGCGCATTGGGTGTGGGGAATTGGCGGGTGGCTGCACAACATGGGAATCCTTGACTTTGCAGGGGGCACTGTTGTGCATATCAGCTCTGGGGTGTCAGGTCTCGTCTGCGCCATCTATCTGGGTAAACGGGCCGAGCATGGATCGCCTTCCATCAAGGCGCATAATGTGCCAATGGTGCTGCTTGGCACGGCGCTCTTATGGTTTGGCTGGTTTGGCTTTAATGCAGGCAGCGCGGTGGCCGCAAACTCGCTGTCCGTGAGCGCATTTCTGGTGACCAATACGGCGACCGCCGCTTCCGCGCTTGGCTGGATGCTGGTGGAGCGGTGGCGGACCGGACACGCGACGCTCGTCGGCGCGTGCGCGGGCGCCGTTGCGGGGCTTGTCGCCATCACCCCTGCCTGCGGGTTTGTCACTGTAGGTGGATCCCTGATCATCGGATTTCTGGGTGGGATCATCTGTTTCTTTGCATCGACGATCCTCAAGGGGCGCTTCGGCTATGACGACGCGCTGGACGCGTTTGGCGGGCACGGAATCGGAGGCACCTGGGGGGCGCTTTCAACAGGGCTCTTCGCCACGGTGGCAATCAACTCCGCGGGGGCCAACGGGTTGTTCTATGGAAACCCGCATCAGCTTCTTATCCAGGCTATCGGAGTGGCTGCGACATGGGTGTTCGCCGGTCTGGGGACGTTTATCCTCCTGGCCGCCATTGACGCTCTGATGGGGCTCCGCGTAACTCAGGAAGAAGAGAAGATTGGGCTTGATATCGTGCTTCACAATGAGAACGCCTATCCGGAGACACTGACCTGGGATACGGCCGCCAGCGTGATGGAGAGTCTGAAACGGCCGCAGGTTGGGCGCATCGAAACGGCGCCTGCGAAGGAATAGAGCTTCGGAAAAATGGGAGGGCACTCGGCCGGGATCGTATACTGTGCCGCCGCTCAGACACAGCTACGCCGAACTCGCCTCGGCACAGTATACGATCCCGGCCGAGCAGATACATTTTTGGAATCTGGACGTCTTGGTCCTGTCTGAACCAGCCACAGTGTGCGCTTGCGCATGCTGTGGCTGGTTTCTTCCCCTGTGATAGAATAAGTTGGGATGAAAATTCGCCTGCGGCGATTTTTCGGGATAGAAGAGGTTTGGGATGGGGGAGGTTGTTCTGTGGACGAAAAATACGAACTGGTCAGTGAACCCCGAGTCACAATGGCCGATCGCTGGATCGATGGTCTGGAAGAGTCGCGCGTGGATCTGACGGCGCTGCTCGACGACGTCACAGAGGAAGAATACCATCGTGTGGTCTGCGCAGGCGCGCATACGATCGCACAGGAATGCGTGCATGTTGCCAATGTCCAGCTGTGGTGGACAGAAGCCGTTGTCAATCAGGCTGAAATCGCCGAAGACCGCCGAGCGCGCTTTCTGCTCACCAATCCGGGCGACATGAATGCGCCGCCTGCGTCATACGACGCATGGGTCTTGCGCGGACTGCTGGGAGAGGCGCAGGATCTGACGCTCTGGACGTATCGCAAAATGTCCGACGAGGCGTTTGTGCGCTCTGATCGGCGCCATCCATACACGGGTGATTTCTACTCGCCAGAGTGGATATGCTACAATCTGCTGGATCATGACGGGTATCATCGGGGCCAGATTGCCCTGATCAAACGCCTTTTGCGCAGTGTGCAGTGACGGGATGAATACAGACCGTCGCCGATCGCATTTTGCTCCTGTCCTGAGCGTCAAAACCTGGTTGGCGGGAACGCAGTGGCTTTTGTTCATGTTTGCGAACACGGTTGTGATTCCCGTGTCTGTAGGCTCGGCGCTGCATATGGACGCCGTACAGATCGCAGGATTCATGCAGCGTTCTTTTTTGCTCACAGGGGTCGTATGTCTAATGCAAGTCCTGTTTGGCCACGGTCTGCCCCTGCTTGAAGGACCGTCCGGAGTCTGGTGGGGCGTTGTGCTGAGCGTTATTGCCGGAGCCAGAGAAGCCGGTGTCTCTCTGGCCGTCGCGGGCGGCAGTCTGGAGTTGGGAATCATCCTGTCTGGTCTTGGCATCATGATACTGGGCGCCATCGGCATGGGGCGGGTACTGCGCAAATGGTTCACTCCCGTGGCGATGAGCGTATTTTTGACTCTGTTAGCCACGGAACTGATCTCGATCTTTTTCCGGGGCATGCTGGGGCTGACGAATGGACCTGAAATTGTTTTGCCCACAGCCGCATTATCCTGTATGCTGGTCGTGGTTGTACTTGTGGTGAACGTGAAAGGCCATCGCGCCATTCGCAACTTTGCCATCCTGATTGGGATTGCGCTGGGCTGGATTGTGTACCGGCTCGGACTGCAGCCGGCGCCGCCGACGGTGGCCGCCTCCTTTCACAGCCTGGGCGCGCTGTTTGCCTGGGGGCCTTTGGCTTGGCAGTGGGGCATTGTGATTACGGCGGTGCTCACAGGTCTGATCAACGCCAGCAATACTGTGGCGACGCTGGAGAGCGTCGAGCCGCTTTTCGGGGTTCGTCCGACGGATGCGATGTATCGGCGCAGTTTTCTGGTTACCGGGTTCGCGACGCTGTTATCCGGAATTTTTGGCGTCGTTCCTTATGCTCCCTACACGTCTTCAATTGGTTTTTTACGCGGAACGCAAATCTATGACCGTCTTCCCTTTGTCATTGGTTCTGCACTATTTGTGTTGCTGGGGCTGTGGGGGCAGGCGGGGGCGTTTTTCTCCACACTCCCGGTCAGTGTGGGGGACGCCGTGCTGTTGGTTGCGTATCTGCAACTGTTTGGCTCGGCCCTACAGAAGCTCAGCGGCATAGTATTTACCGTGAGGAGTATTTATCGGATTGCGTTGCCGACGCTTCTTGGCATTGCGGTTTTTACAACACCTCCCGGAGCGTTTTTGTCACTCCCGGAAGCGGTGCGATCGTTTCTTGGCAATGGGTTGCTCGTGGGGGTGGCCGTGGCCGTTGTGTTGGAGAACAGCGTCAGGTGGAACGCGCTGGCCGACAGTGATTAATTATGATGCGGGGGGTTAGCATGGCAGTTTATGAAATCGTCAAATTTCCGAATCCGGTTCTGACCACTCCGGCGAAACCTGTCGCGAAAGTGACGCCCAACCTTTTGAAAGTTCTGGACAACTTGTTTGAAACAATGAAATTTGCCGGCGGAATCGGTCTAGCGGGACCGCAGGTCAATATTTTAAAGCGGGTGACTGTTGTGGACGTCGAAGATGGAAAAGGGCGTCTCGATTTGATCAATCCCGTGATTCTGGAGGGTCGCGACGAGGAGATTGGCCCCGACGGCTGCCTGTCCATACCCGGCCTGTATGGAGACACACTTCGGTATAAGTGGATTCGCGTGCAAATGTGGAATCGTGAAGGCGATGTGATTGAGTTCGTGGAAACAGATTTTCGCGCACGCTGTATTCAGCACGAAATCGATCATCTGGACGGCATCCTGTTCACTTCCAAAGCCGTGCGGCTGTATCGTGAAGAAACGCGCGAGGTCGCGGCGAGAAATCGCAAAAACCTGTAATCGACGTTGTCGTTGCGGCGCTCGGTTGGACGCGGCGCGTTGCTGGGAGTTCAGAATGCTGGATATAGACTGTCTCCTGTGATAGAGTAAAAACGCGTATTCATTCGGGTGAAGGCGGAGGTGTGGCGCAATAAAAGAGAGTCTGCGACATGACCGGGATCGCCCGTTTGAACTGAAACCTGTTCCTGTTTTCATTGGCATGCTGTTATTGGCCGCTGTCGTCTGGTTCTACTTTCACTACCGTCATTCCCTTTCAATTCACCACGCGATTGTGATGATTCAGGGGGCGGGCGTCAACGGCGTTGTCGTTGCGATCCTGTTGATGGCTGTGTTCTGCGTTCTGCCTGTGCCGTCTGAATTTTTGATCGTCGCAAATATGATGGTTTACGGTGTGGGCTGGGGCCTCTTCTACTCGTGGGTCGGCGCGGTGATAGGCGCAGTCTGGGCCATGTACCTGACACGCTGGGTGGGGCAGCCGTTTGTAAAGAGACTGCTCTCTGAAGAACGGCAGAGTCAGGTCAACTCCTGGGTTGGCGAACGGGGAACAATGGGACTGCTTGCGCTGCGTTTCGTGCCGCTGGTGCCGTATCATGCGCTGAATTACGTAGCGGGGCTGCTGGACATCAGGCTGTGGCCGTTTGTGTGGACGACGGCCGTCGGGATTATTCCCTTCGATCTCGTCATGGGGGCGGCTTTTATCGGAGTCAGCAATGGCATGGCCCCCTGGTTGTTATGGGGAATCATCCCGCTTGTACTGCTGCTTGCAGTGGGATTCCTCTATCGCAAGAAATGGCTGACGGCTTTCACGGTAACGACCTCTACAGAGCAGCCGTCCACTCCAGGGAGTAAGCGAAGGGAACCGTAAACAGGACAAGGGCGCCTGCGCATCGTCGCATCGTCTGCAGACGGTTCCCGACAAACTCCAGCGCTTGGCCGTCGTCTTGACCAGGCCGCCAGTTCGGCAACGCTTCCTGTGCGTGGAGGACGGCAGTCTGCTGGTCTAGTCTTTGCTGATGAAGCTCTTGATGATGCCGTGCCACTGCATGGCTTTTTGCATATTTTCCGGCGTGACATACTGGAGCGCCTTCTTGATATGCTGAGACGGCGGGGTTTGCGCAGGAATGAACTGCGGATGCGCGTAAGGGCCGCCATGGGGTCCTTGCGACCTGGCGCCGTGGGGAGCGTACGGAAACCCTCCCCGCTGCTGGTCGGGAGGACGCTGGGGCATCCTCTGCCGCGGCATGGCTGGCGGCGTGAACAAGCGATCCAGAAAGGAAGGCTCGGTCTGCGGCTCGGCAGCGCCTGCCTGTGTCGCGGCGGCGGATTGGCCGCCTGCGTGTGGAGCGCCAAGCGTGCTGCTGCGGCGCTTGATGCCGTTTCTCACCAGCCCGCCGAGCGCTTGGGTCGACTGATGGTTGAAGATGTCAAAGGCGAGTGTTCCCGCTTTGAGGATCGTATTTACTTTCATGCCTCCCACCCCATTTCAAAAGGTTCTGCTACAGTGTATGTGGGTGCATCGGACAGGGGATAGACTAATGTCCACGGAGTATTCGGAACATTTGATGGGCGTCGTGGCAAAAATTTTGCGGCGCGGACCCCAGGAGACGTCGCTTTCCGACCTGCGGCAATGGCATTCACAACTGTCTGATTATGCGGACCAACAGCTGCGCAAGGCGCCTGTGGCCGCGGTGTTTGCTGATCTTGGACACTATCACCGCGCCATGCACCGCCAGGTTTTTGAACTCGCCGCGTTGCGACTGCAGGATGAGGGCTGGCCTGATTATCGCGCTGCGTGCCTGTTTCTGCTGCTGGGCAGCGGGGCCCGTGATGAACAGGCGATCAAATCCGATCAGGACCACGCACTCATTTTAATCCCCTCGCAAGAACATCCTGATGCAGACGAGTTGTCAGCGTATGGGCGCGCTGTGGGGGAACTGACTGCCGCCATGCTCAGCGAAGTGGGGTATCCGCTGTGTTCTGGCAATGTGATGGCCAGCAATCCGCGCTGGCGCGGCACCGTCACGCAGTGGATTGCGCGCCTGGACGCATATGGAGAGCATCCTGACTGGAGCAACATCCGCTACCTGCTGATCGCCTCTGACGCCATGCCGATCGCAGGCGATGGCGCGATGGCAAAACAGATGCGCGTCATGGCGGTCAACCATGTGCAATACTCGTCCTTCATCCGCTGGAAAATTGCCGATCAGGTCTCAGCCGATCGCCTGGCGTTCCCGTTCTCCGCACACTTTGCCGATCTGGGAGCTGCCCGCAAGCCCGTTTTTTCGTTGAAGCAGGGATTGTACACCCCGCTTGTAAACATTGTCAGACTGTGGGCTCACAGCATCGGTTCGGAGCAACTTTCGACCTTTATGCGCATCGGCGAACTGGAAGCTGCGCAGGTATGGAATCCCCGCCTGGGCGCTGAAGCGCGGAACGCGCTTGCGATCGCGCTCGAATTGCGCCTGCGTCATCACATTCGGCAGAGTCAGTCGGGCAAAGAACTCGACGACGAACTCCCGCTCGCCGATCTGCGCGAGCCGGAGCGCAGGCGACTGCAGAATGCGGTCAGGACCGTCCGGCTGTTGCAGCACATGTCGAGCAGGCGCTTTACGCGCGGGAGGTGACCGACGATGGGCTTTGAGCGAATTCGCGTGTGGCGCCAACTGTTTGCGGGAGCGTCCGCCAATCAGGTGGGGGCGCTGAACTATGAACAGTCGCCGCAGGCGCAGGCAGAACTGCGCAGTCTCATGAATGAATTGCGTCAGGAAGGCCTCTATGAAAAATCGCTTGGCAGCGCCTACTATGCTGTTGTCGACACGGAGACAACAGGATTTTCCGCCGACGAGGATGTGCTTTTGTCTGTGGCCGCAGTCGTCTGTTCGGGTGCGGACTTTCGCTCTGGATCTGAATTCCAGTCGTTTATCGCGCTGGACCAGTCGCGGATCATCCCAGAAGTGGTGTCCAGTCTCACCGGAATTACTGCGGACACCCTGCAGGGAGCGCCGCCCCTGCCTGATGTTCTGGGGGAATTTCTGCGGCACATCGGCGATGGTATACTGGTCATGCACCATGCCGGACATGACCTGCGCTTTCTAAACGCCGCCCTGCGCAAGTTGTGGACAGTCGAATTGCCCGGTCCAGTTCTAGATACCGGAAAAGTTGCAATGATTCTGCATAATTTTAAACAATATCCGAGTCTTGACATTCTGCTCGAACTGTATGGCGTTGACCGCGCGTCCCGGCATACTGCTCTTGGCGACGCATGGATGACGGCGGCCGTCTGGCAGCAGCAGATCGGACTGCTTGAGGAACGGGGGATGGGCGTGCTGGGCCAGGTGTGGGAACAACTCGTCCAACTGGAGAGTCAGCATCGCCCGTGACGTGACGCTTCATCCGCGGCAGCTTGCCCAGGCGGGATTTGCGTTTGCCTGTATAATAGATTGTGTGGAACGTGCAGTGATCTGCGCCTGGCGAGAGAACGACAATATCTGCGCAACTTGGGGGAACTGGCGATGCGTGCAATTGTAACTGGGGGAACCGGATTTATTGGATCGCACATCGTGGACATGCTCTGTGGACAGGGCTACAGTGTGGGAGTCATAGACATTAGCCCGCCGGCCAAAGAATGGTCGGCGCCCTCTGGAGCGACAGTGCATCTGCTCGATGTGGCGTCCAGGGAGGCGGAGGATCTCATCGCAGCGTTTGCGCCCGAGATCGTCTTTCATCTCGCGGCCAAAGCTTCGGTTCCCGCTTCCGTGGCGGATCCTGTGGAGGATGCGCGCACCACGCTTTTGGGGCTGCTGCATGTTCTGGAAGGCGCGCGTCGCGGCGGATCCCGCAAGGTGGTGTATTCGTCGTCGGCGGCGATTTACGGTGATCCGCAGGTTGCGATGCCGATTGAGGAAAGCACGCCGCCTGCGCCGCTGTCTCCCTACGGAGCGGCGAAGGCAGCCGGTGAGACGTATCTGGAAGTGTATCGCCTGCTGCATGGATTGCAGTATGCGGCCTTGCGCTACGCCAACGTGTATGGGCCCCGACAGGGGCTCACAGGCGAGGGCGGCGTGGTGGCGATATTTGCCGACAAGTATGCCAGGGAGGCGCCGCTCACTCTGTTTGGCGACGGTCAGCACACGCGCGACTACATTTATGTGGAAGATGTCGCGCGCGCCAACCTGCTCGCCGCTGCCAGCGAAGGCAGTATCCGCTGTCACATCAGTACGGGCGTCGAGACAAGCAACGCAGAGCTGATTGCCGCTTTGGCGGAGGTTGCCCATGTTGCCGTTCCTGTCCTGCGCGAAGCCGAGCGGCCGGGAGATATCAGACGGAGTGTACTCAGCCCGCAGTGGGCAGAGAGCGCACTGGGATTTCGCGCCGAGATCGCTCTTGCGGACGGCCTGTCCCGAACATATCGCTGGATGAAACAGAAGTTCTCAAGTTGACAGTGTTTGCGCCGTTAGAATATAATCTGCGGTGATGCATATATCGCTTTGCCCTTGAGCAATGCCTAGAGTTCGGTGGAGGGAGGGAAAGCTTTATGTCCGAAATCAAGATCCGCAAGAACGAATCATTGGATAGCGCGTTGCGCAGGTTTAAACGTGCTACTGCAAAGGACGGCATCCTCGCCGAAGTCAAGAAACGGAAGCAGTATGATAAACCGAGCGTGGCCCGCAAGAAAAAATCTGAGGCCGCCGCCCGCAACAAGAAGAAAAAATTTTAGTCGCCGCCATGAATGGGGCAGGTTTCTCAACTTGCGCGACAAGGGGGCGAAAAGGCTCGTGAGCTTAGCCGATCGCCTATCTGAAGACTTGAAACAGGCTATGAGGGACAGAGACAAGACGCGTCTGTCCGTATTGCGGATGGTTAAGTCTGCCGTGAAATATCGCGAGATTGAGGTACAGCGCCCACTCTCGGATGACGAGGCAACAGCCGTGCTGCGCAAGGAAGTCAAGCTGCGGCAAGACGCTCTGGACACCGTGCAAGGCATGGACCGAGCGGATTTTACAGCGGCGCTGCGGGCTGAACTCGCGGTATTATATACGTATCTACCCGCTTCTCTATCAGAAGAGGAGATCCGCGTCATCGTCAGCGGGATTGTGACTGAAGTGGGAGCGTCGTCGCGCGCTGACATGGGTAAGGTGATGTCTGCTGTCATGAACCGCGTTGGCGGGCGGGCGGAAGGCAAAACGGTCAACAGGATCGTCCAGGAACACTTGTCTCATCTGTAACTTGTGCAGATCAATCTCCCGCGCTGCCATGCAACCCTAGGGATGGAGTGAAAACCCGCTTGGCCGGGATCGTATGCTGTGCCGAGGCGAGTTCGGCGCAGCCGTGTCTGAGAAGCGGCGCAGCATACGATCCCGGCGAGCAGAGACAATCAATGTTTCGGGATTGACATTCATGGCGCTTGCGCGCCACTAACAACCGGGAAGAAAATTCGCCTGCGGCGATTTTTCGGGATAAAAACGACTGCCGAGGTTTCCGGCAGTCGTTTTCCTATGCCTGCAGCCCGTACTATCTTGAGCGGCGAACGCATAAACGTCAGTCGAGGAGGGATGTCCATGAAACGTCAGTGGCGGGAGAGAACCGAGCGGTTGGCCGCCGAACTGCTGGAGATTCCCAAGGACACCCTCGAACATGTGCCGCGGATAACGATGATTGGGAATCTCCAGATCGTGATTGACAACTACAAGAGCATTGTAACGTTCGAAGGAACGGCTGTTCGAATCGCCCTTGCCAAGGGTGAACTGGCGATTCGCGGCGAGGGTCTGGTGCTTAAGGTGATCGTTCCGGAGCAGATCGTGATCGAAGGGAACATTATTGGCGTCGAATTTAGACCCGCATGATCGGGGGAACTCCTATGGCGGTTCGGATATCAGATTTCCTCGGCGGAACGGTCCGCGCGCGGATCATTGGCGATCCGCACAGGAGAGTGCTGTCCACCCTGATGGCTCGCGAAGTGCCGCTGTACAACGTTCACGCCGCAGATGCCCACGCTGCGGATGCCCAGGGGTATGAGCTGACGCTGAGTTTGCGTCATACGGCGGAACTGATAGCGGCAGCCCGGAACGCGTCGGCGAAGTTGCGCTTCTTCGACAGGTTTGGCTTGCCCTTTGTATTGTGGCGGGCGGCCAGGAGAAAAGTGTTTCTTTCAGGCGCCGTCTTTTTTGTGGTCGCGCTCTATGTGTTGTCCAGCTTTATCTGGCATGTAGAGATCCAGGGCACCGATCAGCCGGAAGCCGTGATGACAGCACTGGAAAAACTGCACATCTATCCAGGCGGCATTCTTTACAAAGTTCTGGATCAGGACTCTGTGCAGATGGCCCTGCTTGACGCATTGCCCGACATCTCCTGGGTTGGCGTGCGTATTTCTGGCACAGCAGTCTATGTGCGGGTGATTCCGCGCACTCCCCTCGCGCCGCCAGTGCATACGAATCCACAAAATATTGTGGCCGCCGTTCCGGGAGTGATTGCCAATGTGTTGGCTGACCATGGGCAGGTGCTTGTGAAATCCGGCCAGTTTGTGCCGCAGGGAACGGTTCTGGTCTCCGGCGCTCTGGAAGACGGGAAAACCGTGCATGCCGACGGACAGGTCAGGGCGATTGTGTGGTATAGAACGGATCTGACGCTGCCGTTGCACACTGTGGTGGATACCCTGACCGGCGCTCATGTGCAGCATGACTATCTGGCGATTGCTGGAATTCCGATTCAGGTGTGGGGATTTTCCCATCCACCCTATAAGCACATAGAGGTGCAGAGCCGTGATACGCAGGTCATCCTGAGCGGCGTCAGACTACCGTTTGTCTGGCGCGTTGAAACCGTATATGAAGCACAACCGCATAAAACTGTGTGGACGCAAAATGCGTTGACGGACCAGGGGTTGCGCTTTGCGGCCAAGGATGTCCTGGCCGGACTTCCGAGCAAAACGGAAGTTCTGCGGCAAAACGTTTTGCAGCGCAAAGTCGAGCATGGTAATCTATATATGACGGTTTGGACTGAAGTGCTGCAAGATATTGGCACTCCCCAACCGATTGCGCCGCAGCCGGCCAAACGGTAAGGAATCAGGTTCCGGCTCTGCGCATGGTGTACGGAGGAGATGGGAGCGCTATTGGCTGAAGGAAGCGCGACTTCGCGCAAACTTGTATTGCGCGACAACGATGAGGCGCGCGCGATCTTTGGTCCGCGCGACGCGTTTATCCGCATATTGGATGAAACGTTTGACTGTCGGGTCATCAATCGCGGCAATGAGGTGACCCTGCAGGGTGATGACAGAGAGATCGAACTGGCAGAAACGCTGATCGACGTCCTGACACAACTGACGCGAAGGGGCCATCTGCTTTCTGAACGTGATGTGCGGTACGCGATTGAATTGCAAAAGCAGGGAAACCTGAGTCAGATGCTTGATCTGTTTCTGGAGGATCTGGCCGTCAGTTTTAAGGGCAAGGCGATCAAAGTCAAGACGCTTGGTCAACGCAACTATGTGGACGCCATCCGCAGGTCTGACATCGTATTCAGCGTGGGGCCCGCAGGCACAGGAAAAACCTATCTGGCGGTCGTGCTGGCCTATCTGTTTCTAAAAAAGGGCGACAGCAAGCGCATTGTTCTGACCAGGCCCGCTGTGGAGGCGGGCGAGAATCTCGGTTTTTTGCCAGGTGATCTGCAGGAAAAGGTCGATCCGTATCTGCGTCCGCTGTACGACGCCCTCCATGATGTGATGGGTCCGGAACAACTGGCGCGGTCGATGGAGCGCGGGCTGATTGAAGTAGCGCCGCTCGCCTATATGCGCGGACGCACTTTGGAGGATGCTTTTGTCATTCTGGACGAGGCGCAAAACACGACGCCAGAGCAGATGAAGATGTTTTTGACGCGCCTTGGCATTGGTTCCAAAATGGTGATCACAGGCGACATTACCCAGATTGATTTGCCGCGCGGCAAACGATCGGGGTTGCGTGAAGCGATGCGCATCCTGACTGACATCGAGGAGATTGCCTTCGTGTTTCTGGAGGAGGCTGATGTAATTCGGCACCGGTTGGTGCAGAAAATTATTCATGCCTACGCAGAGGATGAGGTCGAGCGTTGATGAAAAGCGGTAAGAAGCATAGAATGCCGCTCGCCGCCCTGGCGAAAAACTACAACTTGCGGACAGGCGCGCGTTTTCGTTGGAGCGTCTATGCTGTTCTGACCTTTGGCCTGTTCTTTATCCTTGTCGGAACGGTCCTGCCCATACGCTATAATCTGGCTGTGGGGCAGGTCAGCCAGGTGCTGATCAGGGCTCCGATCGACGCCGTGGATACGCATGCCACCGCTGTTGCGCGCATGGCGGCAGCCGCTCTGGTGCCGCCGCAGTTCAATATCAATCCCGCAACGGAACAGCAGGCGCTGGGTGCGCTTGACAAACTCTTCAACACGGTGGACAGCGTGCGCGCGGACCGTGGACTGACACCGCCTGATCGGTTGGCTGAACTGCGCGCGATCGCGCCAAAGCACCTGTCAAACGCAGTGCTGGGCGAACTGCTCACCCAGAAGGCCAATCAACTGGTTGTCGTGGACAGCGCGGCAGTGCGCATCGTGCAGCAATTGCTGCAGGCGAACTTTTCCGCCAGCGACATGCGCCGCGCTGCGCTGATCGTTGATCAGCAGCTCGTCACCCTTCCGGTGGATGCGCCCACCCGTCTTATTATTGGGCAGGTTGTGCAGTCGGTGCTGCAGCCAAATCTGATCTACAATGCCGTGTTGACGCAGGGAGCGCGCTCTGCTGCGCAGCGCAGCGTGCCGGACGTATGGATCAATCGCGGCGACGTGATTGTGCGTCGCGGGCAGTTGATCACGCCCACGATCATGAGCCAGTTGCAGGATCTGAAGCTGTTGAAGACCGTTCCGGATTACGGAATATATGTCGGCTATTTTTTCTTTATTGCCATTCTGGTTCTCGCCACCGCAGCGTTCATTCAGTTGCGCCGCGCCCGTGTGGCCCGCGATAATGTCTACCTGATTCTGTACGCCGTTCTGATTCTGCTGATCGCTGTGGCAATTCGACTTGCGCAGGCAGGCGTTGAGGTGGGCCTCCCCTCTGACGTGTCTTACGCCATCCCGGTGGCGATGGCCAGCATGATGATCACCATGTTTTTTGGCACGTCGCTCGCAATGCTCTCGTCGGTGCTGCTTGCTCTGCTTACCTGCGCAGCGTTTGGTTTTGAATTTCAGCATTTTTTCACGCCGCTGCTCAGTGCGCTCGGGGCAACGATGGCCATGACGCGGGTCCAGCACCGCAGTGTATTCATGCGCGCGGGCTTCCTTGCCGCCGGCCTGAATGTCTGCGGCGTGGCGATCATGCATTTTCTGCTTACATCTACGACTGCCGGGTTGCATCAACTTGGTTATGATATGATTTATGGAGTGGCGGGCGGTCTTCTGTCCGCCGTGCTGACCATCGGATTAATGCCCTTTCTCGAAACGGCGTTTGGCGTCACCACGCACATGGGTTTGCTGGAACTGGCCAATCCAAACCATCCGCTGTTGCGCCGTCTGCTTCTGGAGGCGCCGGGAACGTATCACCACAGCCTGATCGTCGGCAACCTTGCGGAGTCCGCCGCCGAGGCGGTGGGCGCCGATCCTCTGCTGTGCCGCGTGGGTTCCTACTACCATGACGTCGGCAAAATGAAACGGCCTCTGTTCTTTGTGGAGAACCAGGTGTCAGGGGAGAATCCGCATGACAAGGTGGCGCCCAATCTGTCCTATCTGATCGTGACCGCTCATGTGTCGGACGGATTGCAGATGCTGGAGGAGTATAAACTGCCGGAACCGATTCGCGATATCTGTGCAGAGCATCACGGCACCACTGTTCTGTGGTATTTTTACAATAAGGCGGTAGAGGAAGACAAGCACTCGACGCCGGACATGGATCAGTATCGGTATCCAGGTCCGCGCCCGCGTTCCAAAGAGGCCGCCATTGTCATGATGTGCGATGCGGTGGAGGCGGCTGTCCGTTCAATTGGCAAACCTACCCCCCAACGCATCGAGGCCATGATTCGCAAGATTATCAAGGACCGTCTTCAGGATGATCAGCTCGATCAGTGCGACATCACGCTGCGTGATCTAGACCGCATGGTGGAGGCGTTTATGCGCACGTTACAGGGCATTTACCATGAGCGCATCGAGTACCCGGAGCCCGCGAAAACCATGGATGCGCACGCTCGCTGACCGGACCATTCTCCCCGAGACGACTCTGCAGGAGGAATGCGCATGACCCCGAAGAGCGAGGATCTGACAGTGCGATTTGCGAATGAAGTTGCGAGTGCGGAGATGACGGAGCAGGGTATGCAGTTGCTCGTGACGCGTGTGTGCAACGAGATTTTTTTGCGCGAAGAGCTGGCTCCGTCGGAAGTGTCCGTCACGGTGGTTGACGATGACGTGATCCGGGAACTGAATCGCCGCTTTCGGGGCGTCGACGCCGCTACAGATGTGCTGTCCTTTGCGCTGCTGGAGGCGGAAGACGAGCCTCCGGGCACAGAAAACGATCCGCTGCAGATCCTTGGCGACATCGTCATCAGCTGGCCTACGCTGCGCTTTCAGGCAGCGGAGTTTGGGCACAGTGTAGAGAGAGAACTCGCTTTTCTGACTGCGCATGGATTCTATCATCTGCTGGGCTACGACCACCAGACGCAGGAAACCGAACGCGATATGCTGCTGCTTCAGGAAACGGTGCTCAATGCTCTCGGCTATAGACGCTGATGAACAGGATCTATACGAGTTTTCGCCATGCGCTTGACGGGTTGGCTTATGCGCTTGTTACGCAGCGCAACATGCGCATTCATTTTCTGGCGGCGTTTATCGTGGTGCTGCTGTGCACCGTGACACAGGTGGATGTTATGGAAACGATCACCGCGCTGTTTTCTATAGCGCTCGTCATTGCGTTGGAACTTGTCAACACAGCGATTGAGCATGTCGTTGACTTGGTTACAAAGGATTTTCATCCCTATGCCAAGATTGCAAAGGATGTGGCTGCGGCGGCAGTCTTTGTGGCGGCCGCCAATGCGGTGGCTGTCGCCTACATGATTTTCTACGACAAACTGGATCCTATTCGCTGGCGTCCGCCCACCACATTGTTGCGTCCGCCTTTTTTGGGGGTGCTGTTGGTGGGACTGTTGTGTCTGATTGTCGCAATTGCAGGATATGCGGTACGATTGCGGCAGACCAGGAAGGGTGAACGGACGAGTGGAACTTCGTGACCGGGAAGAGCAACTGTTGGCGATGGCCCGCGGCGCCATGGAGCGGGCGTACGCGCCTTACTCAGGGTTTGCGGTGGGAGCGGCGATTCTGACGGATACGGGCCGCATTTTCGCGGGCTGCAATATCGAGAACGCCTCCTACGGGTTAACGAATTGCGCGGAACGCACCGCTGTGTTTCAGATGGTTATGGCAGGCGAACGCGCCGTGACGGGGATTGCGGTGATCGCCGACGCAGCGCAGGCTGTATCGCCCTGCGGCGCATGCAGGCAGGTTCTTGCCGAGTTCGGGTCCGCGGACACCCCGGTGTTCATGGCCAATCTTAAGGGGGATGTGCGGCGCGCCACACTTGGCGAACTGCTCCCTTACGCATTCTCTGGAGAGGATATGGACGCGCATGAAGAGTGAGAAAAAGTCGGGATTTGTGGCGCTCATTGGTCGACCCAATGCGGGCAAATCGACGCTCATCAATCGTTTGGTGGGACAGAAGATTGCCATCATGTCTGACAAACCGCAGACTACGCGCACCCGCATTCGAGGCGTCCTGACGCGCGACGAGGGGCAGGCTGTCTTTCTGGATACGCCCGGTCTGCATAAACCACGGCACAGGCTTGGCGAGTATATGGTGGATGTCGCGGAACATTCCATCCGCGACGTCGATCTGGTTGTCTGTGTCGCGGACGCCGCAGACGGTTCGCCAGCCAGTGACCAGTTTGTGCTGGACAAGATAGCGGCCGCGCAGACGCCCGCGCTCCTCGTACTCAATAAGATCGATCTGATCGCGAAAGAGAAGCTGCTCAAACTGATCGCGGCCTACAGCGCAATGCATCCGTTTTTGGCGATTGTGCCAATCTCCGCGGCAACCGGCGAGCAGGTCGAGGCGCTGGTAAAACTGATCTATGAACAGTTGCCGACAGGTCCCTATTTTTATCCGGAAGACGTGGTCACGGATCACCCGGAACGATTTATCATCAGTGAACTGATCCGGGAGAAAGTACTGCTCCTGACGCGCGAAGAAATTCCCCATTCGATTGCGGTGGGGATCGAACAACTGGAGTTTCGCGAAGATCGCAATATGCTCTATGTGAACGCGATCATTTACACGGAACGCGATTCGCAAAAGGCCATTTTGATTGGCAAGGGCGGCGACATGCTCAAGCGGGTGGGCAGTTTGGCCCGGCGGGACATAGAAAATATTTTCGGTTCAAAGGTCTTCCTGGAACTATGGGTCAAGGTGAAAAAAGATTGGCGAAATCAGCCGCACATGTTGCGTACACTCGGTTTCGAGAGTGAATAGAAACTGTTCCAGTAACTGCTTGGTATAGTCACCCGTGTATTCCAGTCATGCTATGGGTGGATGCAGCAGCGACAGATCATCCTGTCTGGCGCTCTGCGAACCCATGTGGCTTCGTTGCCGGTACAGAAAGGATTGATCGCCATGCGAGATTTCCTGTGGAACTATTTCTCCAGAACGGGGGAAATTGACGTCTATCTCCTGTACAAAGAACACGAGGCGGTGACCAAGGGAGACGCGCTGGCGGCGGATCCGGATGAGGGAGCGGACGACTAGGGAAGCTTCCTTTCGGCTTCCAGACGGCCAGGAATGGAAGCGGGCGCAGATTGCGGGGGAATTCCATGTTGGAGAGCCTACAGGCCCTCGTTTTACAGACAAAGCCATACGGCGAATCGCATCGTCTGGTCATGCTGCTCACCAGGGAGCGGGGAATTGTCCGGGCGATTGCGAACCGTGCAGAACTGCAGCATAATCATCTGTACGCGGCCACTCAGGAACTCGGCCGCAGTCTCCTGCAGGTGCGACTGGCCGGAGACGCGCTTGCAACGGTGACGCAGGGAACACTGCTGGATAATTATACAGAATTGCGTGTTGATATGGAGAAATTCGTCTATTCATCGTCCGTCATGGAGTTGCTGTTAAACATGGACCGGAGCGGTGAACACGTGTCGTCTGTCGATCTATTTGACGATGTGATCGCGGGATTGGAACACATGCGTCAGTCGGTGTCGCCGCGTTTTGTGCTGGCGTATCTGCAGCTCTCGCTGCTGCCGAGTTTCGGGGTGACGCTGTCCATTGCAAGCTGCGCGCACTGCGGCGCAAAACTGGAGCGTTCGACGGGGTTCAGCTTCAAAAGCGGTGGTTTTTTGTGTGTGGACTGCGCCCTGCGGATTGCCGAATTGCGGCCTGTTTCCCTGGAACAGGGAGTGTGGCGGGTCATGAAACAGATGACTGAACAAAGGCTTGGAAATATCGGTCGCGTCAATCTGCGTTTTGCAACGGAAGAACAGATCTGCGCCCTGCTGACGGGTTGTCTGAAAGACTACGCAGGCGTTTCTTTGCGCTCACTGCGCGTCGCGAAGCAGCTTGACAATCTGTATGGGCGATCCTTGCAGGAACACGCAGACGATGGGGCGGAGGAGGGGGTTGGGGATGCTTGATTTTCAGACCGTGATCGCAAAGCTGCAGGCGTTCTGGGCCCGTCAGGGATGCGTTATGGTACAGCCGTATGACGTGGAAAAGGGCGCAGGAACCATGAATCCGATGACATTTTTACGAGTGCTGACAAGCGCTGACTGGCGGGTCGCCTATGTCGAACCGTCGCGGCGGCCGACAGATGGACGCTATGGAGACAATCCCAATCGACTGTACCAGCATCATCAGTTTCAGGTGATCATCAAACCATCTCCCGATGATGTTCAGGAACTGTATATCGCTTCGCTCGAAGAACTCGGCATCGCCGCAGAAGAACACGATATCCGCTTCGTTGAAGACAACTGGGAAGCGCCTACGCTCGGCGCTTGGGGACTCGGCTGGGAAGTATGGGTTGACGGCATGGAGGTTACCCAATTCACCTATTTTCAGCAAGTGGGCGGTATGGACGTAAGGCCGGTGGCTGTAGAGATTACCTATGGTCTGGAGCGGCTCGCGAGCTATATTCAGGATGTGGAAAGCGTGTACGACCTCGTGTACGCGCCGGGAGTCACTTACGGCGACGTGTTCGGGAGGGCGGAATTCGAGCACAGTGTCTATTCTTTCGAAGTGTGCGACCCAGATCGACTCGTGCGTCTGTTCGCTGAGTACGAGTCGGAAGCGCAACTCGCATTGACCCGCAAACTTGCGATTCCCGCCTACGATTACGTTCTGAAATGTTCCCATGTGTTCAATCTGCTGGAGGCGCGGGGGGCCGTTTCGGTCACTCAGCGGACCGGGTATATGACCCGTGTGCGAAGCCTCGCGCGCCAGGCGGCGCAGGTGTACGTTTCCGGGGCCGTCCACGGCGACAGGGGGGATGGGCAATGAACGCTGGTGGTGCGCCAGCCAGGAATTTTCTGCTTGAAATTGGGGTTGAAGAGATGCCCGCGCGCTTTGTCCAGTTCGGCGTCGCCGCTGTAGCGGACGCGCTGCAAGATGTGCTGGCCGCACAAAGGTTGCATTTTGAAATGATGGACGTGTTCGGCACCCCGCGGCGTCTTGGCTTTCTGGTGCGCAGTCTGGCAGCGGTCCAGGCTGAACATGTGGACTGGGTGCGCGGCCCTGCGGCCCGCATCGCAAGAACTGGGGAAGGCGCCTGGACGCGCGCCGCGCTTGGATTCGCACGGTCACAGGGCGTGGACCCGGATGAACTGATCATACAAGAGGCTGGGGGCGGCGTCTACGTTTTCGCTGCAAAACGCTGGCCCGAACGCGCGACGGAAGACATCTTGGCCGCTATTCTGCCTGCTGTCATTGCTGGCGTGGAGTGGCCCAAGAGTATGCGCTGGGGATCTGAGGATTTGCGGTTTGTCAGGCCGCTGCGCTGGCTGGTGGCCCTGTACGGCGACGTCGTGGTGCCTTTTACGGTGGCTGGCCACAAAACGCAGGCGCTGACTCGCGGACAGCGGACGCTGGTTCGGGATCCACTGCCTATTGGCGATGCCAGCGATTATCCGCGGATACTTTGCGCAGCGTTTGTGATCGGGGATATTAACGAACGGCGGGAACGCATCGTGAAAGAAGTGCTGGAACTCGCGTCCAGTCGCGAACTGGCCGTCGACATTCATCCCGATCTGCTGGAGGAGGTCACGCAACTGGTGGAGTATCCGACCGCGTTCATGGGCAGTTTTGAAGCGCGTTTTCTGACCCTTCCCGAACAGGTGATCGTGACCACCATGCGTTCACACCAGCGGTATTTTCCGGTGTACAATGAAGAAGGGAAACTGGCGCCCCATTTCATCGGCGTTCGCAATGGCGGCCAAAAGGCGCTCGCACAGGTGATCAGAGGCAACGAAAAAGTACTCAGCGCGCGGTTGGCGGACGCTGTATTCTTTTACGAAGAAGATTGCAGGCAGACACCCGAGCAATGGCAGAACAGGCTAAAGTCAATGGTCCATCATGATCGTTTGGGAACTGTATATGATCGTGAACGTCGAATCGCCGTCATCGCACAAAATCTTGCACGGGAATTGCAGGTTGCTGATCAAATTGCCGCTGACATCGAGGCCGCCGCAGAATTGGCGAAATTTGACCTCGCAACCCATCTGGTGGCTGAATTTCCCGAACTGGAAGGCGTCATGGGAGGTGTCTACGCGGCTCTCGCAGGTGCGCGTCCTGCTGTCGTTCAGGCGATTGCCGAGCAGTACGATCCGCGCATCGCGGGCGCGGTTATTCCGGCGTCCACTGCGGGGCGCATTCTGGCGCTGGCGGAGAAAATGGAGCGTCTGATCGGGGGGATTCTCGTCCTCGGAACGCCCACGGGATCACAGGACCCATATGGATTGCGACGCGCGGCGACAGGGATTGTGCGCATCGTGGCCGAAGCGTCGTACACGCTTATGCTGAGTGTTCTCATCGCCGCAGGCGAAGCGGCTTTCAGCGCTGACGTCGCCGTGACTGCCGACCGCTCTGCCGATCTGTCGAAAGGGATCGGCGACTTCCTGCGGGCGCGGATCCGCAACATTCTGCAAGAACGGGGTGCGGAGCCGGACATCGCCGAGGGATGCATAAGAGCGCATCCAGACGATCCCACCTTGATGATTGCGTGTGCGGACGCCTGTATGAGACTGCGGCATTCGAACGAATTTCTGTGGGTTGTTGAGACGGGAAAACGCGTGGCAAGTCTGGCGGGCAAGGTGAGCGATCACGCGGCGCCAATCACTGCGGAACTCTTTGAAACTGCAGAAGAAGCCCAACTTTTCGCGGCTGCCGCAGCTGGCTATGCGTACGCGGAGTCCTGCATTCAAAAGGGCGATCTCGCCAGCGCGATCGGACGTCTGGCGTTGTTGCGCGAACCTGTGGCCCAATTTTTTGACAGCGTAATCGTTATGGACGACCGCCCTGCCGTGAGAGACAATCGGCTGGCGCTGTTGCGGCTGACGCTTGGCGCCATCATGAAGGTAATCGATCCAACGGCGATCGTGTAACGTGTAAATCCGCAGGACGGCCTGCCCGGACGAGAGCGTACGCTGCGCCGTCGCCATAATACGGCTGCGCCGACCGTGCCCCGGCGCAGCATACGCTCTCGGGCCAAGGGAGTCTATTGCGGCAACGAAAGATAATGCGCGAAGCGGTAATCCGAGAAGAGGAACACAACCCCGACCAGCGCGCCCAGCCAAAACTGGCGACTCTTCAGCATCTGTCTGTCGAAACCAAAATGAGTGCCTCTTTCATACGAGAAAAAGCGGGCGCTGACAAGCCCGCAGACAATAACGAGAAGCAGTTTCAGACCATACTTTACAATGGTGTGCAAGGGAGTATCCTACCTTTCGCGAACAAGCTTTCATTTATACATAGAGTGTACCATGCTGCACGCGCTTTCGGCAATTTCCGGCACACTGCGAAGTGGGGTGAAAATCATCGAATTGTCTGCCAGGCAACAGCGAATTGTCGCGATCGTTCGCGATCGCGGAACAGTCACCGGCGAGCGCATCGCAGAAGAATTGGCGCTGACGCGCGCCACTTTGCGATCAGACCTCGCTATTTTAACCATGGCGGGAATTCTGGATGCGCGGCCTAGAGTCGGATATTTTTATGTCGGCAAGCAAACGGTCGATTTATGGAGCGAAGTGATTGGCAAATACCTTGTGAAAGACTACAAATCGGTTCCGGTCGTCGTGGAGGAGCATACCACGGTGTACGATGCGATCGTGACCATGTTTCTTGAGGATGTCGGCACACTGTTCGTGGTGCGGGAAAAGGGAGCTCTGATTGGCGTCGCTTCCCGCAAGGATCTGCTCAAGGTGGCGATTGGTCAATCCAATCTCCACGAAGTGCCTGTTTCACTCGCCATGACCAGAATGCCCAATATCACGACAGTCACGCTCGACGCCACCATGTATGACGCCGCCAAAAAATTGATCGCAGCCCAAGTGGATTCGCTTCCGGTCGTCAAAGCGGGACCGGAGCAGACCGTTGAGGTGGTGGGGCGCGTTACAAAGTCAACGATCACCCGCCTGTTTGTGGAACTCGGATCTATGCGAAATGTGTAGCAGAAAAGGAGGATGTTCCGATGACTTACGAATTGCCTGCCATCGTGTATGTGGTTTCGGATTCCGTGGGGGAGACGGCCGAATTTGTCGTTCGTGCAGCGGCGAGCCAGTTTGATCATGGACATTTTGAAATACGGCGCATGTCCTACGTTGATTCTGTAGAGACCATTCACGAGATTGTGGCGGCGGCCGATGAGGTGGGCGGATTTATCGCCTACACGCTGATCCTCCCCGCTCTTCGCGAGACGCTGCGCGCGGAAGCGCAGCGCGCAGCCGTGCGCGCCGTCGATATCATGGGACCAATGATGGCCGCTTTTGAAGATGTATTTAACGCGACGCCCAAGCTGCGGCCCGGATTGTTGCATCAACTCGACGATGAATACTTTCGGCGCGTCGAAGCCATTGAGTTCGCAGTCAAATATGATGATGGCAGGGATCCGCGCGGATTGCTGCGCGCGGATGTGGTTCTGATTGGGGTTTCGCGTACATCCAAGACGCCGCTCAGCATGTATCTGGCCCATAAGAGAGTGCGGGTGGCCAACGTGCCGCTCGTGCCTGAAGTCCAGCCGCCGGAGGAACTGTTTGAATTGCCGCTTGGCAAAGTCATCGGACTCACCATCAATGCGGATGAACTGAACGGCATTCGCCAGGAACGGCTGCTCGCGCTCGGATTGCGGGCAGAAGCCACGTATGCGAGCAACCAGCGGATTCTCGAAGAACTCCGTTACGCGGATTACATCATGAAACAGTTGGGCTGTCCTGTCATCGATGTATCGCGCCGCGCAGTCGAAGAAACAGCCAGCATTATCCTGAGCCTCGTGGAAAGCAGGCGAATCTCCTGACGTTCGCGGATTTTTTTTCAGGTCTGTGCGTACATCTATATCGAAGCCTGTTGTCTACGTTTAGATCACCAGACAGTGTGACAGAATAGTCAAATGTCGAACACTTTGTGTCGGTAGAAAGCGAGGGAGAATTTTCTCGGTTTGAGTGGCAGGAAAGTGTTGAATCTTGGCGAATAAAATTACCTATGGGGAATAGCAGAATGGCGCATGTCCGTTGGCATCCAATGTCATTGCGGCAGAGGGGGATCACGACCAGTGAACATGCGTATTCCGGAAGAGTTTCTCGCCCTGTTGCGCCAAAAGATCGACATTGTGGATATTGTCTCTGAGCATGTTCGCTTAAAGAGGGCAGGCCGGTCGCTGGTCGGTCTGTGTCCGTTTCACTCTGAGCGCACGCCTTCGTTTCATGTCACGCCAAGCAAGGGTTTCTATCACTGCTTTGGCTGTGGCGCAGGAGGCACTGCGATCACGTTTCTCATGGACATAGAGCAACTCAGCTTTTTGCAGGCCATCGAACGGCTGGCGCAAAAAGCAGGTCTCACCATGCCGGTGATTGAAGATCGTCCGACAGATGACCTGTACAGCCAGAAGCGGTCGCAATTGCTGCAGATCACCGATTTGGCGGCGAAGTTCTACAATCATATTTTAATGAATCATGACGCCGGAACGCAAGGGCTTTCTTACTTGCAAAACCGGGGTTTGACGAAAAAGACTGTAGCGCAGTTCGAACTGGGTGTATCTGCGGGAAACGGTCGAACGCTGACCGACTTTTTGCGCCGAAGACAGTTTTCGGCAGATCTGATTGCAGAGGCGGGGCTCGGGTTATTGACAGAGCGCAATGAACTGCGTGATCGCTTTCGGGAACGGATCATGTTTCCGATTGCGGATATTCAGGGGCGGACGATCGGGTTTGGCGCCCGCGCGCTGGGCGGCGAGGAACCCAAGTACCTGAATACACAGGAGACCCCGCTGTTCAGAAAAGGCCATGTGCTGTACGGGTACTCGCGGGCCAGGCAGGCCATCAGGCAAACTGGCAAGGTGCTGTTGCTCGAAGGGTACATGGATGTCATCGGACTGCATCAGTCGGGGATTCTAAACGCGGTTGCAACCCTTGGAACCGCGCTCACTCCGGAGCAGGCAGGGCTCTTGCGGCGCGTGGCGGAAGAGGTCATCCTGGTATACGACGGAGATGCGGCGGGAAGACAGGCGGCGCAGAGAAGCATCGAGGTGCTGCGCGCCCTGCAGGTGCCTGTAAAAGTCGCGCAGATGCCCCAGGGCAGCGACCCGGACGAGTGGGTTCGAGAGCAGGGAGCAGAGGCGTTTCGCGCGAACATCCTTGAGCGGGCGATGGGTGCGCTGCAGTTTGAACTCCTCATGCTCACCCACAAGCACCCGGATCACATGTCGTCAGGACGGGTCGAATACTTGCGCGAGGCCCTGCAGAGCGTCTCCAATGAGGAGAGCTCCATCGAACGGGAAGCGACGATTGAATGGCTTGGCAAGACGTACAACATCTCGCTGTCCGCACTGCGGGAGGATTTGCAAACGCAGTTGCGCGCAAAAGAAAAACACGCTTCCACGGATAGAAGTGTAAAAAAGTGGAATACTGTGAGCCGAGCCTACACTGTGGAGCGTCCACTGGACAACGCAGGATTGCCCGCCGGACATGAGGAGGCCGAACGGCAACTTCTGACCTATATGTTACTCGATGCGGCTGTGGCGAAACAAGTGGAGAACAGTTTGGCAGCGGAATTTTCATTACCCATTCATAGTGCATTGCAAGCTTATCTGTTCACATTTTACGCGGACCACGAGCAGGCCGATCCAGAACTGTTCCTCAGCGCCGTCGATGATCCGGAGGTTCTCCAGTTTGCCACCAGGCTGTTGCATCACGCGCCGGAAACGGTGGATGCAGGGAGAGTTTCGAAGGCGATTCGGGATTGCATTCAATGCGTGATCGCATACGGTGTTGAACTGGAGTTGGCCAACGTTTCAGTACAATTGAAACAGGCCAGCGAGCGCGGCGACGTCGCGGGAATGAAGGCGATGGAGGCAGAACTGTGGCGATTGCAAAGAGAGTTGTCGGCTGGGGTGCGGTAAGTTCGCGCAAGGGCTTAAGTACCGAGAGGAGGAGCGGAAGATGAACAAAGAGTTGCAAGACGAAGCACAGCTTGGCCAAACGCTGGAGGACGTCCGGGAACATCTGCTGTCTTCCGGGAAAAAGCGGGGCGTCTTGACATACACTGAGATCATGGACCGGATGTCTCCTTTTGAGCAGGAGAGCGAGCAGATCGAAGACTTTTTCGAGCAACTCACCGACCTTGGCATTGAAGTTGTGAATGAGGTGGATGATGAAGACGCCGAAGAAGCCGATGAAGACGCCGCACCGGAAGATGAATTGACGGAGCGGGAAGCCCGTCCGGAAGACGAGTTCGATCTCACGGATTTGACCGTGCCGCCGGGCGTCAAGATCAATGACCCAGTGCGCATGTATCTGAAGGAGATCGGGCGCGTACCCCTGTTGTCCGCCGATGATGAGATTCAGCTCGCCAAGCGGATTGAGGAAGGCGACGAAGAAGCCAAACGGCGACTGGCGGAAGCCAATCTGCGACTGGTTGTCAGCATCGCGAAGCGCTACGTGGGACGCGGTATGCTCTTTCTGGATCTCATTCAGGAAGGCAATATGGGACTGATCAAGGCAGTTGAGAAGTTTGACTACAGAAAAGGATACAAGTTCAGCACCTATGCCACCTGGTGGATTCGGCAGGCGATTACGCGGGCGATTGCAGATCAGGCCCGGACCATCCGAATACCCGTGCATATGGTGGAGACGATCAATAAACTGATCCGCATTTCCCGCCAGTTGCTGCAGGAGTTGGGGCGTGAACCGAGTGCGGAAGAAATCGCTGCAGAGATGGACATGACTCCGGAAAAAGTGCGCGAGATTCAGAAGATCGCCCAGGAACCCGTCTCTCTGGAGACGCCGATCGGCGAAGAGGACGATTCGCACCTTGGCGATTTCATTCCCGATGAAGATGCGCTGGCTCCTGCAGACGCGGCTGCATACGAACTGTTGAAGGAACAGTTGGAAGATGTCCTCGACACCTTGACTGAACGGGAAGAGAATGTATTGCGTTTGCGATTCGGACTGGATGATGGACGGACGCGGACGCTCGAAGAGGTGGGCAAGGTTTTTGGAGTCACGCGAGAACGCATCCGGCAGATTGAGGCCAAGGCGCTTCGCAAACTGCGTCATCCAAGCCGCAGTAAAAGGTTAAAGGATTTTCTTGAATGAACAACATGTTCATGGGCGGTTGCAGCGCAACCGCCTCTTTTGCTGCAACCGGTTGCCGACCGACTATTCGGTCGGCAACCATGACCATGCGGGAGGGTGACTGGGATTGGATTTTGATCTGACACAGGAACAGACGATGATCATGAAGATGGTTCGCGATTTTGCCCAGGGCGAGATTGCGCCGAAGGCTGCGGAGATTGACAGGACAGCGCGTTTTCCGCTGGAGACGTTCAAACAGTTGGGCGAGTTGGGGCTGTTGGGGCTTCCGATCAGCGAGGAGTACGGAGGAGCTGGCGCAGACACTGTCTCCTATGCTCTGGCCGTCGAGGAGATTGGCCGGGCGTGCGGGAGCACGGGTCTCAGTTACGCGGCGCACGTATCGCTTGGATGCGGTCCGCTGAACTACTTTGGCACGGAAGAGCAAAAGCGGACGTATTTGACGCCGCTTGCGACGGGGCAGGCTCTGGGCGCGTTTGGACTGACGGAAGCAAACGCGGGATCAGACGCCGGGGGAACGCAAACGCGCGCTGTACGCACCGGCGACGAATATGTCATCAATGGCGGCAAAGCATTTATTACAAATGCGGGATACGCAAAGACAATCGTGGTGACTGCCGTGGTCGGCAAAAAAGATGGACGCAATCAGATCGGCGCCTTCATCATTCCGACGGACACACCGGGGTACTCGGTCACAAGAACATATGAAAAGATGGGACTGCGTGGAAGCAACACGGTGGAGTTGGCGTTGGAAGACGTCCGGATTCCCGCCGCCAACATACTTGGCAGCGAGACCGGAGGGTTCAAGCAGTTTCTGTACACGCTCGACGGCGGGCGCATCAGCATCGGCGCACTCAGCGTGGGGATCGCGCAGGCTGCCTACGAAGCGGCGCTTCGTTATGCAAAAGAGCGCATACAGTTCGGTCAGGCGATCTCGAAATTTCAGGCGATTCAGTTCAAACTGGCGGACATGGCCATGCATATCGAATTGGCCAGAACCATGGTGTTGAAAGCGGCCTGGCTTAAGGATCAGCACAGGCCATTCACGCTGGAGTCGGCGATGGCCAAATTATTTGCCTCAGAGATCTGTATGCGGACGTGCGATCAGGCTGTCCAGATTCACGGTGGAGCGGGTTACGTGCAGGATTTCCCAGTCGAACGGTACCTGCGCGATGCAAAATTGATGGAGATCGGCGAGGGAACTTCAGAGATTCAGCGTATGGTGATCGCGCGCCAGATCGGTTGCTGAGGCGGTGATATTGTTCGGCGGGAGGCGCCTATGAGAGGACTTGCCGTGCGTCTTGCGAGGGTTGCGGAACTGGTTGGTCGCGTTCGTTGTGTGGCTGATATCGGCAGCGATCACGGTCTGCTTCCGATTGCGCTGGTGCAGGAACAGATGGTCCAGGCCGCAGTGGCGATTGAACTGACGGACGGCCCCCTCAGGACGACAAAGGAAGCGGTGTTGCGGGCTGGTCTGGCGGACACGATCGCAGTCCGCCAGGGCGACGGCCTGCATCCCCTGCTCCCGCGAGAGGCGGACGCCATCGTGCTGGCGGGCATGGGCGGGCAGACGATATGGGGCATCCTCACCGCCAGCCATGCGGCCGAAGTGCTGTCAGCGGAACCGCTTCGGATGGTCGTTCAACCGATGAACGGGAGTGGACTGATTCGCTATTTTGCGAACGTGTATGGGTACCGGATTGAGACGGACGTCAGAGTGCGGGATTCCGGAATCATCTACGAGTGTCTTCGCCTGAACAGGCAAGCGGATGCGCCGCGCATGTCGCTCACGGATTGGGCCGACGGCGCGCCAGCGCGCAGGCGTGAGTATGATGAGCTGAAAGTCGATGAAAAGTGGCGGTTTGCAGTGGGGGAATACGCGCTGCAGACAGGCTGTCAGTACGCAGCGGAGCAGATGCGGGAAGAGGGGGCCAAGCTGCGCAGGGCGTTGCATGATCTGGCATATCCACAAAATGATCGCGCGTACGCCCGTGCGACTGAGATGAGCGCCGATCTTGCGGCTTTATTGCGGCTGTACGAGAGTGCATTCAAGACCCGCTTCTGAAGCGTCTCATGGCGCTGCGTCGAAGGCGGGCGCAGACGTGGTCGCTCGCCTCGCCCGCCGATCATGCTTCCGGCGGCGTTGTGAGTCCTCTGCGAAAAATGACAGTCCACATGGTGCCGACGCCAAGCAGCCACAATGCGACTGTGATCAGAACGCCGACCAGAGGCACGTTGGTGACAAAGAGAATCGCCAGCGAGCCGTACAGCGCGAGAACCCTGCGGGTTGGCTGCTGCATGGCGTAGAGAACCGTGCGGCCAATCTTGTTGGAGACAAAGACCAGTCCGCCAAATCCAAGCAAAGTATACAAAAATCCGACGGCGATTGTCGGCACCCAGATGAGCGGTGTACCGAAGCTTGCCACCAGCAGGATGGCCGGCGCCACGCTGATCATCACGCCCGTGCCAAGTAGCCGCAGGTATTTGCGGCCAATCCACGCGCTGATCTGTTCATCCCTGGCATACACCAGATTGCCGCCCGCCAGCAGAATGAAAAATAGGGCGGCAGCCAGAGTGGTCCGCAGAAAATAGCCGCCAACACTGAGCAGGCTCGCCAAGGTGAGTGTGGTAATGAGTCGATTGTTCCCGCCAACGGCAAATACGCCTTCCGTCACCAGCGCTCCCTGTGACTGGATGACGTGTCCGCCAATCGACAGGACGAATGCGGTCACTGACCCAGGCAGGAGATGAATGTCGCTGCCCACTGCGATGACCGAATTGGTGACGACGCCGCGAATCCACAGCGGATGGCCGACCGCAAAAACCGTGTCGACGTTCTCGTGGGCGGGAACGGTGATGGCGGTGGGTTGTCGTGACAACGCTTCCGCCGCAAACGCAGGAGTGTCTGCGCCTGCAATGCCGATCACAAGTACGGTGAGCAGCGCTGTACGCAGCAACCACTGCGCGGTGCGGCCTACCCATGGCGAGCGTGGTCGCATCGTGTCACCCGCCAGTGCGCGCCAGTCGGGTGGCTGACAGCGTAAAAACGCCGGCGGCGCCCACCAGCAGCGCGGATATGATGAAAGCTGTCACTGAGTCAGCTCCGGCGGCGTGCAGGGGAACTCCGATAACGCCGGTCTGCAGGGACGTTCCCAGTTGCCAGGCGAGATAGAGAACGCTGCGGCCGAATGCAACGAAAAGCAGCGCCAGCGGCGATGCGAACCCCACGGCGCTCACAATCATCGTCAGCCGCGCCAGTTTCATACGACGTTTCGCGGCCATTTGCCGTACACTGAACAGAATTGTGCTGTCCAGTCCTGTGCGCGGCTCTGCAGAAAATGCTGTCAGCAGCGCGCTCCTCACTTCATCATGGAGTTCAGAATGGAGTTCCGGGGCGCTGTACAATTCTATGTTTCCCATCATCTGTCGCCTTCCCTGCATATCATTCTGCCCTTTAGCCATTCTGCCTTCAGTCTGACTTGTTTTCCCCCGTCGCGCGGATGCTGATCTGCGGATGTGGATCTGCCGACTGCGGAGGTTGGTCAGGGGTTTTCCTTTTCGTCAGGATCGCCAAATTGCTTGCGCACCGCCTGTTTGGCGTAAGCGAGGCGCGATTTTACCGTGCCGATGGGAATGGAGAGAATGTCCGCAATTTCCGCGTATTCGTAGCCATCCCGTTCGCGCAACAGCAGGATTGCGCGATGCGCCGGCGACAGCGCGTCGAGAGTCTCTTCAATGATTGGCCGCGTGGCGGGGTCCGCGCGCGTCTGGGCGATATCTTCAATCGTTTCCAGCGGATCGGACCGCCGTCGTTGCACCTGACGGAAACGGTCAATCGCGATGCGCGTTGTGATCGTTGTCACCCACGCGGGGAACGCGTTTGGATCCTTTAACGTGTGCAGTTTCCGGTAAATCTTTATAAATACATCCTGAGTCACTTCTTCGGCGTCGGGCCGTGATCGTACGATTGCGTACGCGGTCTGGTAGACGTGGCGCGAATACTCTTGCACCAGGCGCGCGAATGCATCTGCGTCACCCAATTGCACTCGCCGAATCAGACCTGCAAGCTGTGGCTCCTTCTCACCCTGCAAGGCCTCATTCGCCTCCTGCTCTGATCATACCGGGGGTCCATCGCTCCCGTCCATTATAGCATCCCTTCCTTCGTGGTTCATTGCAGCTCCAGTCCTTTGCAATTCCAGTCAGTTCATTGCGAAGGACGAAATTGCGAGCGGATTTGTTCATGCCATCCGGGCGGATGTTTCTGGAGATTCAGCTTTGCAGTGGCGTTCGCCCTGCAGTGGTGCCCGCTTTGCAGTGGCACTCGCCCGGCAGTGTCGTATGCTGTGCCCCTGCTCAGACACGGCTGCGCCGAACTCGCGACGGGCACAGCATACGACACTGCCGGGCAGGCGTATATTTGGAAAGCTGACCAATGGCTCAATGCCCAATCACCATTGACTAACTGGGGAAACATTCAAATATCTAAAAATCCAAAAAATGGGGCTTGCCAAGTGCGGGTTGGCTGTGTTGTAATGAACATTCGGAAGTAAGCGAGGCAATCGCCGGCGCAGTGCCGAAAGGTCGCGCGGGAGGAAAGTCCGAGCTCCGCAGGGCAGGGTGCTGGGTAACTCCCAGTGGGAGCGATCCTAAGGAAAGTGCCACAGACATGTAGACCGCCGATGGCTGTATGGGGAGTTCGCGTCGTGTAATAACGGCGTGGACATAGCGGTTGCGAGAGCAACCGCTCCCCACGCTGCACAGGCAAGGATGCAACGGTGCGGTAAGAGCGCACCAGCGCTGCGGAGACGCAGCGGCTAGGTAAACCCCACCTGGAGCAAGACCGGATAGGAGTGCGCTGTGACGGCCCGTCACGCACTCGGGTAGGTTGCTTGAGCGGTATGGAGACATGCCGCCTAGATAGATGATTGCCACCCTCGCCGTGCGAGGCGCGACCGTTGTCGCAGCTTGCGGACTATGTCCGCAAGCATGCAGCCAGCCCGCGCCGCTTGCAGCACTGAGGGAACAGAACTCGGCTTACTGCTTGCTTCCGATTTATACATAGCATGAGGCGCGCTGTGACAGGTCAGGACCCTGTTGCGGCGCGATTTTTTTCGTGTGTGGGTCGAGTGGATCGCGTGGGCGTGGCAAAAGTAAAAGTAAAAGTAAAAGTAAAAGTAAAAGTAAAAGTAAAAGTAAAAGTAAAAGTAAAAGTATGGTGAAATGAATGAAGCGCGAGCGCGGCATGGGAACTGGATGAGCGAGGTGGTGCATGAGGGAACTGGATCAGGAGGAAGTGGTAGTGGAAAACGTACACTTACGGAAGTACGCACTTTGCAATGCGTTCACCGTATGATCACACAACGACGATCCACGCCCGGTGCTTTTTTACATAATAAGTAAAATAATGCTATCATCTGGAAAATGGTGGAGTCGTTGTATCAACGGATGAAGAAGGAAGGCAAGGTTGTCAACCTGGTTCTGTATAAAACGGGTCACCACGCTTTGGGTCACAAACATTGGTTTGATTCGACGTTTGCCCTGATTCAGTGGTTTAACCGATATGGACTGCCAGGGCCGTTCAAATCTGGCATCATGAACTCTGTCGGGTTGTGATGCATGTATTGCGGGAGTTTCTGTGGACATTAGTCGCGCGGCATGTTTCGAACTTCATCAGCGCATCGCGATTTTGGCGCTGACCTGGAAACTGAGATCTGCGCAGTAGAACTATTACTGTTTTTAATGTTAAAATAGTTCATGCGCGTAAAAGAGGGGGACTGCATTGTGGCGGCAGGACGTCAGGTGATCAGTACGCTTGGACAAAACGGCGAGGATGTGATGGGGCCTCATACATTGGCTTATCATTATCCTGACAGTTCCATTGTAAACGGGTCGTTGTTGACGGTGGAGAGCAATCATTTTGCGGTTCTGAAAGCCAGGGGCGCCATTCTCAATGTGTACGATACTGGACAGTATACGATTCAGACGCCGGACCGGCCGCTGATCGGATCGATCCAGCAAGCGTTCTTTGGCGGCGCCAGCCCGTGGCAATACGAAGTTATTTATGTCAATCGCGCCAAATTGGTGCTTGATACGCGCGGTATCGCGTATTCACGGGAAATGGCTGAAATGGAGTACCATGTGAGCTGCTATATTCATGTGGATTCCAAGGATGACGCTTTGAAGCTTGTGCAACACATGCCATTGTCTGGTCATGTGCTCGGCATGAAGGAAGTCAATGAATACGTGGCGCCAGTCATCGAACAGTCGATTAACAGCATTGTTCAAATGACCGAATTGGAGCGGGTCAACGAAAATATGCCCAAGATCCTTGAAATGGTGAAGGGCAGCTTGAACGAATTCCTGCAAGTATATGGGATGAGTCTAAATGATGTCAAAGCCTTGGTGTATCCAAAAGACGCCAGGATGAAAGAGCTCATTTCTTTGCGGGCATTTGGTCTGTCGGAGATTGACGCCGTTCGCTACTACACAGCCATGATCATGGCTCAGAATGGGATTGTATCGGCCCCCAATATGGCGGTCGGCAAGCCATATTTTGTTGGCAACCCGCAGGTGGACGCTCTGGTTAACCAGAATCAGCCTGGCGGCGCCAAGAAGTCCGAGTGATGAAAAACAGGGGGTGTAATATGATGATGATTATGCCCCCGTCTGGTGGTGCTGACAATGTCCAAATTGAATCGGTATGGGTTCACGTATGTTCCATCCAGTTTGTCCACGGAACTCTTGAGCGGTTGGCTGAACGCCTGGTCGTATAATTTTAGAAATTCCAACAATATGGTTCGAGACGAAATACTGCGCTTGCGCAATGTGTGCGATGAGTACCTCACCCAGTATTATAAAGATCTCGGCGAGCGTCTGCAGGCGCTTAGGAAACTGATCCCGGAACCTACGCGCGAAACCATATATGACAGTTTAGACGGGCTTGAGCTTATAAAAGAAGTGGAGACCGTCATGCGAAAAGTTGATGCTTTGCGCATCCGTGTGAGGCAACTGGGGGTTCCCACTGACTTCAACACCTATGGCAGCGACAGATTGCATGTCATATTGCAGGGATGCGAACTGCTTGATCGGGAAATACTGGAATTATTGCGCAATCCCAGCGAAAATCTGGATGCCGTGAGCGACAAACTTGACCAGCGCAACGCCGTGATCCACCAGTACGAATAAACAATAGCCGCTGAAAAAGAAATGTGAAATTATTGTTATTCGTTAGCAGTTCATTTGAGATGTTTAAAATAGTGCGATTCCAGCCAGAAACGCCGTGAGTCCACATGCAGCGACAAATATTTCTGCGCCAATCGCTGACTTTTTGACCAGTCGCACCGTTGCTAAGTTGAAAACCGAATGAGCGGGTCTCATCAACACCGCCATCCAGAGGTTATGGGCGATCAGTAGTGTACTGCCGTTGTGAAAGGCACTCGCAAAAATACGTTCCGAGACACCAAGAAGTGGACTCTGGTTCAGATTTCCTGAGTTTTCAAGCATCTCCTTCACTTGCATGGATTTTTCATCTGTGCGCACTATCATGATCGTGAGGACAACGCCATTTACTACGGTGAATAATACCTCTATAGCCGCCCACCCTTGACCGATAGACGCAGCGGATTGAAATGACAATCCTGTAAACAGCAGGACTGCGAGTCGGACTCCCTCTTCAAGCGGCCCGGATGTGCAGCGCCAATGATTGTCGCAGCCCGCTCTTTTGAGGTTTTTTTCAACAACAGCGCGATAGGACCGCGCAGCATGAGTGCGATCATCCATCCTGCAGTTCCGATGCCGAAAGATGCCCAGTGCACGGGGGTACCCGCATAGCGAAACCCTAGAGCATAGCCAACCGGAACCAAAATGTACAGTGGGATCGCCAAGTAAAAATGACGCGCTACTCTCTTGTAATCCACAAGGACAGGGTTTTCGATGAGCTGTTGTTCAGACATAACCTTGGCTCCCTTACTCGTCAATTGCCCTTGCGGTCAGGCATCACGATGGTCGTAAATATTCGCCGCCGCCGATTCGGAGTTGGCTTGTTTTGCAGTGTTTCGATGAAAATGGCAGATACTTTTCTTGTAAATTCGACAAATTCTTCGTCGCTTAAATGCAGTGGCACCTGTCTGTAACTCACGCCGTCCACCAGCATGTCAATATGTTCTTGTTGTAGATAACGGCCGAATTCGTCGACCAGACTGGCAACAAATATCATGAAGTACCGCATATGGTCTTCCCTGCTTACCTGAGCCATGTCTTCCTGCGATAAGCTGGCCGCTTGTTCTGGAAGAGAGTAGATCCTTTCAAAGGTTCCCCGTACGGGGCGTTCTTTGACTATGCGCAAGATTCCACCGCTAACCAACTTACTCAGGTGGCGGTATAGTGAAGCAGGCGGCACATCACGTAAGCACTCCGAAATTTCTTGTGTCGTCATGTGCCGTCCATCGATGAGTGCTCCAATAATGCGTATCCGTACCGGATGTATAATCAAGTCAGCTCTTGATTCCTTCAGTTTCTCCACCTCTACATTATCGTTTATGATAATGATAATATAATGCATTTTTTTTGATTGTCAATAGGTGATACCTGATATACTGGTGGGCAGGATGAATGCGAGGAGGTGCGCCCCATGGATGCGCGAAGAGACAACGTGATCGATGAGTACCACGGCTGGCGAGTCGCAGACCCGTATCGCTGGCTGGAAGACGCAAAGTCAGCCGAGACGCAGCAGTGGATCGCCGCGCAAAACGACGCCACGCAGTCATTTGTCGGCGGTCCGTTGCGGAATTCGCTGCGGGAGCGATTGACGCAAATCTGGAATTATACGAAATACGGGGTACCGGAGGAGGCCGGCGAACGGTACTTTTACACTCGCCTGGAGGGGTTGCAGAATCAGCCTGTGCTGTGCATGCAGCAAGGACTCGACGCGGAACCGGAAGTGATCGTCGATCCCAACACGTTGCGCGAGGACGGAACGGCGGCCCTGACAGGGTTCGAGTGCAGCCGCGACGGCCGCCATGTCGCCTGCGTGGTGTCCCAGAGCGGGAGCGACTGGCAGACGATCCGCGTCTATGATGTAGACGCGCACAAAGAGCTGCCAGAGCTTTTGGACTGGTGCAAATTCACAAGCATCGCGTGGCATCCGAACGGCGCGGGGTTCTATTACACCCGCTTTCCCGAGGTGGACGCGGACGCACTCTACGGAGCAGCCAACCGCCATCAAAAGGTTTTCTTTCATTCCCTCGAAAGAGCGCAAACGGAAGACGCGCTCGTCTACGAACGCCCCGATGCGCCGGATCTCATGTTCGAACCTCGCGTATCGGACGATGGCCGCTATGTCTATTTGATCGTCACCGAAGGAACGGATCCCAGAACTCGCGTGTATGTGAGGGAGATTGACAGCGCGGGGCCCTTCGCGCGCGTGCTGGACGCGTACGACGCCATGTACATTCCGGTCGGCAACGACGGCCCGCTGATTTACGTGCACACGGATCGCGACGGACCGAGGGGGCGGATCGTCGCCATCGACATTGAAAAGCCGGAGCCGCTTCACTGGCGCGAACTGATTCCGGAACGGACCGATGTCATAGACTCCGTGCGCATCGTGGGCGGCCAGTTTGTCATTGTCTATCAGCAGGACGCGCATCATCTGGTGCAATTTTTCCAACTGGACGGACGCCCCGCAGGCGAAATTCGGCTTCCGGCGGTGGGTTCGGTGCTCGGTCACTCGGGAAAACCGGAAAGCAGCGAACTGCTCTTTGGCTTCACGTCGTTTCTCTATCCATCCCAGCCGTTTCGGTACGATCTGGCGACCGCGACATTGAGCGCGTTCCAGACGGTGGACGCCTCGTATGATCTGTCGGAATACGAGACGCGTCAAGTATTTTTTCATTCCAAGGACGGCACGCGCGTGCCGCTGTTCCTGACGCACAAGAGGGGGATCGTACTCGACGGCTCACATCCGACGCTCCTCTACGGTTATGGCGGATTCAACATCAGCCTCACGCCGGAGTTTTCCGTTTCGCGACTGGCTTGGCTGGAACGCGGGGGCGTGTATGCCGTGGCCAATCTCCGCGGCGGCAGTGAATACGGAGAAGAGTGGCACAAGGATGGGATGTTGGACCGCAAGCAGAACGTATTTGACGATTTTATCGCGGCGGCGGAGTGGCTGATTGACCAGGGGTACACGCGCTCTTCCCGCTTGGGGATCATGGGCGGCAGCAATGGCGGCCTGCTGGTCGCCGCGTGCATGCTGCAGAGACCGGACTTGTATGGGGCGGTCGTCTGTCAGGTGCCCGTCACAGACATGCTGCGCTATCACAAATTTACGGCGGGACGCTTCTGGACATCGGAGTATGGAAACGCCGAGACCAGCAGGGAGGTGTTTCGGACGGTCTACGCCTATTCGCCGCTGCATAATGTGCGTTTGGGCGCGGTGTATCCGCCGATTCTCATCACCACTGGCGATACGGACGACCGCGTCGTGCCGATGCACGCCATGAAGTTCACGGCGACGCTGCAGGCCGCGGCCGCAAAGGGAGCGAATCCAATCTTGCTGCGGGTGGAGACAAGCGCGGGCCATGGCGCCGGAAAGCCTGCCTCCAAGGTGATCGCAGAGGCGGCGGATCTGTACGCCTTTTTGCTGATGGCGCTGGACCGCGCAGAATCCGTGTGATCGACCACCCATTGTGCAACGCATCTGCATGCAGAATCCTCAATAACTGCGCAGCCGCCTGATCGGCGACGCCAGCAGCCATGCGGCGGAGCCAAACAGTCCGCATACGGCGATGACGAGAGTCGGGCGAATGCCGAACCAGTCTCCAAACAGCCCTCCCAGCAGACCGCCGCTGAGCGCCAGCGTGGCGGTCGTGAGCTGAAACCCTGCGTTGACGCGCCCCAACACATCATCGGATGCGCGCATCTGGCGCAGGGTGAGCCCATGAACTTCGTAGATCACCCCGGTAAAATCGCCGAAAAATTGTGCGCCCATCAAGCAGGCGGCCGCTCTCCACAGCGGACCGCCTGCAAGCGGGATGAGCAGGGCGGCAAGCGCGTTGGCCAGCAGCGATCCGATCAGTGTGACGCCCAGCCCAAAGCGTCGAATCAGCCTTGCGCTGACAGCGACGCCCGCCACTGCGCCGATTCCCCCGCAGGCCACTGTGACGCCAAAAAGCGCCGGGCTCAGGCCGAGACTGCGAATGGCAAACAGTGTATAAAGGGTCCAGATCATGTTCCCAAAGAGGGCGAGGATCGCTTCGACGGCCAACAGCGCCAGCAGATGGCGATCGCGGATGATGACCCGCAGTCCATCCGTCATGTTCCGCAGCCAATGTGTGGTCTCCGGCGACGCATGCCGCTGCTGGATTTCTGGTGTGCGAATCCGCCAGACAAGCACTGCCGAAATCAGATAGGACAAGGCGTCAAATGCAATCGCAAAAGGCGCCGTAAAGACTTGCACGAGTCCGCCGGTGACGGCAGGTCCCAGTATTTCCGCCACCGATGCGCTGAGCCCCAGTTTGTTATTGGCGTCCGGGAGCAACTCGCGTGTGACCAGCGAGGGAACATAGGACTGATACGCCACTTCGAAAAATAGCGCCAACGCACTGGCGCAACCGGTGACGACGAGCAGCAGCCACAGATGCAGCAGCGAAAACAGCGCTGCCGCAGGTATCGTCAACAACAGCAGGGCGCGCAGGAGATCCGCCGCAATCAGAAACGGCCGCCGTCGCAGTCGGTCGATGAGTACGCCGGCCACGAGTCCAAGCAGCAAAACCGGCGCGCTTGCAGCGATTCGCAGCCAGGCCATCGCGAGTGGGCCCGCGCCCAGTATCATCACGGCTGTAAGCGGAATTCCCTCTCGGCTGATTCGCGATCCGATTTCGGAAATAGCCTGGCCCAGCCAGAGCTTCCGGAAATCACGGTGCTGCCATAGCCCTTGTTGAAGATGTCGTTTTTTTATGTGCATGAAGTCGCACAAAACATCGTGCGCGCGCTCCTATCGCCGATCTGATGATTGCCATATTATCATACCACAAATTCTTAATGCTCTGGTCTCTTCTTTATTGCTACACATCACCGCTACACATCGCTACACCTGTACCGCTACAGGTGTAGCACTAAACTGGTCGCAGGTGGAGAACACCGTGAAATATAAGCCTTTTCTCAGTTGGCACGCTTCTTGCAAAAGGAAGGGTGTCAATGATTTTTTCAGGTGAGGAAAGGAGCGATGGATGTGGCAGACCGAAGGACGCAGATCTTGGCCATCGATGCAGGAGGCACCATGACGGACACGTTTATCATCGATGATCAGGGAGAGTTTGTGATTGGCAAAGCCCAAACGACACCAGGAGACGAATCGATTGGACTGCTGCAGTCTGCCGAGGATGCGCTAGGGTTTTGGAATATGGGCGTGGAGAAAGCGTTTCCACAACTGTTGACCGGTGTTTATTCCGGTACGGCCATGCTCAATCGGTTGGTGTCTCGAAAGGGGCGCAAGGTTGGATTGATTGTCAATAAAGGCATGGAAGACTTCCATCGAATGGGGCGCGCCATTCAGTCTTATCTGGGGTATTCCTATTCGGACCGATTACATCTGAACACGCATCGCTACGATCCCCCTCTCGTTCCTAGGGAGTGGACAAGGGGCGTCACGGAACGCGTTGATTTATTTGGAAATGTGGTTATTCCGCTGTATGAGCACGAAATCGAGCCTGCGGTGCAAGAACTGGTGGACCAAGGCGTGGAGGCGATCGTGATTTCGCTCCTGCACTCCTACAAAAACCCCGTCCACGAACGAATGGTCCGAGATGTCGCAAAAAATACGATGAAGGCCATGGGCAAGGACATTCCTGTTTTCGCTTCGGTGGACTACTATCCGGTCCGCAAAGAGTCTCATCGCACAAACACGACCATCATCGAAGCCTACGCGGCGGATCCATCCCGTCGAACCCTGGAATTGGTCGACGAACGCATGAAGGAAAGAGGCGCCAATTTCGACATCCGGGTGATGGCGAGTCACGGCGGAACGATTAGCATCCGTGCCAATGAACTTGCGCGTACGCTCGTCTCCGGCCCCATTGGCGGAGTGGTCGGGGCCAGATACTTAGGCGAGTACCTCGGCATTAAAAACATTGTGTGCTCGGACATCGGAGGCACAAGTTTTGATATTGCCCTCATTACACAAGGGGATTTCAGCATCGACACCAGTCCTAACATTGCCAGATTGGTCTTGTCCCTGCCGCTCGTCGCCATGGACTCCATTGGCGCGGGAACGGGGAGCTTTGTCCGTGTCGATCCGTACACCAAGTCCATCGTGCTGGGACCGGACAGTGCGGGATACCGGGTGGGCGTATGCTATCCGGAAGGCGGCATCGACACCATTTCGGTCTCCGATTGCCACGTCGTCCTCGGTTTGATTAACCCAGATAATTTCCTCGGCGGGCAGATTAAGTTAGATCGTGAAAGAGCCTACCAAGGCGTCAAGGAGCAACTTGCCGATCCGCTCGGGTTACCCGTGGAAGCAGCTGCATTTGGCGTCATTGAACTCCTTGAAGCGCAACTTCGCAACTATCTTGAGTCTCTCGTCATGGGCAAAGGTTATTCGCCGAGTCAATTCTCCTGTTTCTCGTACGGAGGCGGCGGTCCGCTTCACACCGCAGGGTATGTCAAAGGGCTTGGTTTTGAAGATGTGCTCGTGCCCGCATGGGCAGCCGGGTTCTCCGCGTTTGGCTGCGGGGCCGCCGATTTTGAGTATCGCTACGACATGACACGCGATATCAATGTCGGTCAGAATGCGACGAACGCAGAGAAGCAAGACGCTGCCACCGCTATCCAAACAGCGTGGAGTGAACTCACCGAAAAAGTACAGCAGGAATTTGAGAAAAACGGTTTTCCCAGCACGGAAGTGGACTTGAGACTCTATTACCGCATGCAGTATCAAGGACAGTTGAACGATTTGGAGATTGAATCTCCGCTTGTCAGTGTGGAAACGGTGGAAGATTGGGAGCAACTCACGGCAGCATTCGAAGACACGTATTCTCGTGTCTACGCAAAAGCGGCTCGATCACCCGAGCTTGGGTACGGAGTGACAGGGGCCATTGTGAGGGGAACAGTAGGCATTCCAAAACCCAAATTGCCCGAGGAGCCCTATCAGGAGGAAACTCCATCGAGCAACGCGTTCGCAGGCAAACGACAAGTTTATTGGGCCGGCGAGTGGGTGCACGCCGATATCTGGGAGATGGAGTCGCTGCAGGCTGGAAACCGCATCGCCGGATTGGCCGTGATTGAGTCACCGGCGACCACGTTTGTCGTACCGCCAGGGTTTGAGGCGACCCTCGATACCCACCGAATTTTCCACCTGCGTGAAATTTCAAAATGAGATTTTCAAATGAGCTGTACTATGGAAAGGAGTTGTCGTGTTGTGGCAATTCGACAGGAAAGCATGGATGCGAGTCAAACCGGAACGAAAGCGGTGAACGAGACGCAACGGCGTACATTGGGGTGGAACGGAAAGACACTGAAGGAGATGCGTCGAGAAATTGACGTCGTGACCGAAGCGACAGGGCATTACGCAGGTCTCAAGGAGCTTGCCATGAAGGAATCGGATCCGATTCGATTTGAAAAAATGTTTTCCAAACTGCGGGCCGGTCTCGTACACGCGCGCGAAACAGCCAAGCGCGTTGCGGCATCCCCCATTGTTGAGCAGGAAGGGGAACTCTGCTTTACCCTCTACACCCCCGAAGGCGACTCCATCGTGACCTCGACGGGGATTATCATCCATGTGGGAACCATGGGGGCCGCCATCAAATTCATGGTCGATCACAATTATGAAGCGAATCCGGGCATTGCAGCGGGAGATATCTTCTGCAATAACGATTGCCAAATCGGAAATGTCCACCCCTGCGATGTTCATACCATCGTTCCAATTTTTTGGGAAGGCGAAGTGTTGGGCTGGGTGGGCGGTGTGACCCACGTCATTGATGTGGGAGCCACCGGACCCGGCAGCATGACGGTCGGGCCTGTGACCCGCTATGACGACGGATATCAGGTGGCGTGCAGAAAAATTGGCGACAACGATACGCTTTTTCAAGATTGGCTGATTGAAAGTCAGCGCTCTGTGAGAACAACTAAGTACTGGATTCTTGATGAACGCACTCGTATTGCAGGTTGTCATATGATTCGCGACTTGGTGCTCGGAATGATTGAGGAAGAAGGGAGCGCGACCTACAAGCAGTTCATGCGCGAAGTTATTGAAGAAGGTCGGCGCGGGCTCATTAATCGCATTAAGGCCATGACACTCCCCGGAAAGTACCGACAGGTTGCATTCGTCGACATTCCCTATCAACACTCGGATGTGGAAGTGCCTCCATATGCGAAAATCGACACCATCATGCATGCGCCAAGCGAAATCACCATTCACCGCAGCGGGCAAATGGAGCTGAATTTTGACGGATCGAGTCGATGGGGCTGGCACAGTTATAACGCTACCCCGGTTGCATTTACAAGTGGCATTTGGGTCATGCTGACCCAGACGCTGATTCCAAACGATCGCATCAATGACGGGGCTTATTACGCGACCAAGTTTCAACTGCCCTACGGGGCTTGGATGAATCCGGATGACATTCGTACGGCGCACAGCTATGCGTGGCACTTCCTTGTGTCCGCGTGGAGTCCGCTCTGGAGGGGGTTAAGCCGTGGCTATTTTGGTCGCGGCTACCTTGAAGAAGTCAATGCAGGCAACGCCAACACCAGCAATTGGCTGCAAGGCGGGGGTTATAACCAGTACAACGACATCCACGCTGTCAACAGCTTCGAAGCCGCCGCCGAGGGCACCGGGGCGAATGCCGTCAAGGACGGGCTCGATCACGGCGCCGCCATCTGGAACCCTGAAGGCGACATGGGGGACATGGAAATTTGGGAACTTGCGGAACCGTTGTTGTACCTTGGGCGATCCATCAAACCGAACACCGGTGGATATGGGAAATACCGCGGCGGATCCGGTTACGAATCGTTGCGCATGGTCTGGGGAGCGCGCGACTGGACGATGTTTTTTATGGGGAACGGGTACATGTCAAGTGACTGCGGTTTGATGGGCGGCTACCCAGCCGCGACAGGCTACCGCTTCGAAGCACACGAGACCGACCTGAAGGAACGTTTTGCAGCACAGTTGCCGTTCCCGCAAGGCGGCGACGCGAACCCGGCGGCACGAAAATACGAGGATTCCGTGAACGCACGCGTCATCAAGCGCGACAAACAGGCCATAACAACGGAAGCCATCTTTGAAAATCACGATCTGTACCTGAACTACCTGCGTGGCGGTCCAGGCTTTGGCGATCCGCTGGAACGGCGCCCGGAAGACATCGAAAGGGATTTGAACGGCGGGCATGTGCTGCCGGATTATGCGACGAAAATATATGGCGCTGTATTTACTCAGAGCGAGGACGGAACCTACCGAGTCGACGGCGCTCAGACAGCCGTACAGCGACAGGAAATCAGGGCAAATCGGCTCAAACGGAGTCGTCCCACCCGCGAATGGATGTTGGAAGAGCAAAGACGTATCGAGCGCATGGAGGCGTCCGTCCAGGTTCGTCACATGTATGCAACAAGTTTCGAGATTACGGAAGCCTTCCTCACTGAATTTAAGCAGTTCTGGAATCTTCCAGACAGCTGGCAACTCAAAGAAGAAGATCTGAAAATGCCAACGTTCGGAGCCGGGCACAAAAAATCTCAATGAGGTGAGTTCATGCCGAATTATGATCGCGCGACCATTGAAGAGTTAATCGATGGCACGATAGACTTTTACAAGTTAAAAGAAATGCTGTCCTCGTTTAAGGATGCTGGACGTTTTGAGACGTACGTCGAGATTTTGCAGGACAGGGTGCAGTGGGAGGACAAGATTCTCTTGCCGTACAGTTTACACCTGTACGTCGTGCTGAAAAAAGACGGCAGCAGAGTGATTAAGTGTGACTGCGGCCATGAATTCTGCGAGCATCATGAGAATTGGAAACTTCAAGCACGCGTCTACGTGCGAGACACAGAGGGAAAAATGTTGGAGCTTTATCCACAGTTCCTAGCGCCTGATTCCGCCTGGCAGGTCATTCGGGAATACTATTGTCCCCAGTGCGCCACGCAACTGGAAGTAGAGGCCGTGGCGCCCTGGTACCCGGTCCTGCACGATTTCGATCCCGACATCGACGGCTTCTATGAAGAGTGGCTCCATAAACCGGTACCGAGTTATTAACCCCGGTCCACCGCCTTGAAATGAGCTGTTTCAGCATGAATACGAATGCCAAGTAACCGATGTCGAGGGGTCTGCTTCCCCTCGACACTGGCATGTCTACGAATTGAGCAATCCGTGCTTATTCAGCCTGCGATAGACCGTGCTGCGTGCGACTCCGAGTCTTCGTCCAACCTCGGAGATGTTCCCGGCGGATGATTCCAGAAGTGCCATGAGGCGTCTTCGTTCATCTTGGTTACAGCCAGGGTCGTGCTGAGTCGGGCTGGAAACGGTTGGTGGCATCGGTCTGCTTGCGTCCGGATGCGTGACCGGATCCGCGAGCGAATGCCCGATCTGATGGAGGGAATTCGGAAGCTCCTGCGGTGACTTCGTGGTTAAGTACGACGGAAGGTCGTTCCAAGTTATGGTGTCATCACAAAAGAGAACGGAATGCTGCAACACATTTTGGAGTTCTCTTATATTTCCTGGCCACAGGTAGGTATGTACAAGAAAATTCCATACCTGCGAATCCAGGTCTGGTCGTTTACCCTGATGATGCTGGGCAAGTAGATCGAGTATAGACTTTATTAACAATGGGATATCCTCGCGACGCTCCCGCAACGGCGGCAAAGTGATTCCGACGACGTTTAAGCGGTAATACAAATCGGATCGAAATGTACCCACCTGGACCTGATGCTCTAAGCTGCGGTTTGTGGCGGCCATAACGCGCGCGTCAACTTGTACTGGCTTTGAGCTCCCCAGCCGAACAATCTCGTGTTCTTGTAGTACGCGGAGCAAATAAACCTGGAACTCCATGGGCATTTCGCCAATCTCGTCTAAAAAAATGGTTCCACCTTGAGCTTCCTCAAATTTGCCCTTTTTCCCTGACTTAACTGCCCCGGTAAACGTTCCGGGTTCATAGCCAAACAACTCACTTGCTAAAAGTTCCTTAGGAATAGCCCCACAGTTGATGGCTACGAAGGGGTTGCTGTGGCGTGGGCTTGCTTCATGAATAGAGCGTGCGAAACGTTCTTTACCAGTTCCACTCTCCCCGAGCAGTAGGATGGGTACATCGGATTGCGCAACGATGTCAGATTTCGTAATGGCCGCACGAATGCACGAAGATTCGCCAATGATTGTGGCCCAGCTCCCTTTTCCAGGAACATGTTTGTCTGTTCGGCGCCGTAAAAGCGGTTTAACACCCAGGAGGAACCCGATCCGACGGTTTCCCTCCAGGACATGGCGAATCGATAAATGCAGGCCCAGACGTTCCTCCACGATGTCCGTCATTTCAGATTCGTTTGCACCGGATCGACTTTGCGGCAATAGGCTTTGAAGCAATAGTTGGTGAAACTCCTGATTGTTCCATTCGCTTGTAAGACCAGTACCATTCGGTGTTTTTAAGATTTCGGCTGCCAATTGGTTTGCTTCAACGACTCCAAACGAAGCATCCAGGACCATGATTCCATCTCGTGGGTAACGTCGCGCAGCGGCAACATACTCTTCCAATAGGCGGTGTCGCACCCGCGTGGAATGTTGAAGGAGGCGGAACTGAATATTCTGGGCTGTGGCAATCGCCATTCCCAATGTATGGGACTGAGCTCTACGCCATATCCCCGTTACGTCCAGTACACCGAGAATTTCATTAGATAGAGGATCTCGAATGGGCATGGACGAACAGACCCAATCATGTATGCCTTCACAAAAGTGTTCTGCGGCAAATATCTGAACAGGACGCTCCAGAACAAGGCTGGTACCGATTGCGTTCGTGCCAATCGCGTCCTCACTCCAATCGGCTCCGAGAACGAAATTCATTCGCTCGGCAAGCCGTAAAGCATCGTGATCGCCATCAACGAACAAAATTCGTCCTCTATTGTCGCATAGTGTGACGAGATGGGATGTCCATTTTGCTTGTTCTGATATTTCTTCCAGAGTTCGAATCGACAATTCGTATAAGTGTGAGCGCTGAATCAAGTCTTTAATTTCATTTTCTCTCAGTATAACTTCCGTCTGAGTGCGCGTGGGATTGATTCCGCCACGGAGGCAACGATGCCATGAATCTTGAATAAAATCGCGGGTTGATATGTTACTGGGAATATTGCTGAGGAAGTTACTCCAGTTCTGTTCTGTCGCCCTTCTCTGCGTAAGCAAATTTCCTGGTCTCAGATCGAGAAAATGGGAACGTTGCATGGATGATTTCTCACCTCCGAAAACTGAGCGCAACAAGCGCTTTCATAAATCAACTCGCAAAAGTTTTTGGAATATTCTGCTGCAAGCGAGTAAAAATAATTAAAGTAAGGTGATTTACCTGTTATCGATTAATGTGGGTATTGGATGAATCATCGGATTGTTTGTTGAGAGGCACCCATGAAAAAGGACACTCCACTCTTTTGTCAAAAAGTTTAAGTTATCACGCTAAATCTTGACAAAGAAAAGTCATCAATTATAATGCTAGCCTTCTAGCCCTGAATCGTCAACCTCATTTTTGATCTTCGCCTAGACGTATGTTCACGAAATGGAACGAACGGGAACAGGCTCCCCGTAAGAAGTTGTTTACTCGAGAGAAGTGAGCGGCTCTGGCAACCACTCTGGTGATGCGCTTTCCCACACTTTCTGAGGCTATTGCATTTCCGTTGGTTTGGGGTAGTATGGGAGTTAGGAAGCGACATTTCGCTTTCCGCAATATCTTGCTGCAACGTGCATCGATCAGGAAGGCAGGGTATCAAGCAGACCCAGCAGACGTTTTGCATCATAAAGTTGACAGGGAGGGTGCACTCCATGGCGGTGCAATTGAGGGATGTAGCGACCATTTCGGCCGAGTTGGTCGACAGGTTCAGCAAGGACCTGAAAGACCAGCCTAATTTTCGGACCCTGATGAATGCGGTCAGGAAAAACGGGATTAACGCCGTGGCCATGAATCAGGATGCGGTTGTGGATATGCAGTACACATTTTCGGACGAGATCGAGACGGGTCCGATCACCCATCAGAAGCAGAGCGGGCGCTGCTGGTTATTTGCAGGGCTCAACACGCTCCGCGTAAGGGTCGCAGAACAGTGCAACCTGAAGGGATTTGAACTGTCGCAGAATTACCAGATGTTTTGGGATAAATTTGAAAAGGCCAATTATTTTCTTGAGAGCATCCTGGAAACGCTCGCCGAACCAACGGAGGGCAGGCTGGTCGCCTGGCTGTTGACAAACCCAGTGAACGACGGCGGGCAATGGGATATGTTTGTCAACCTTGTGGACAAATATGGGGTGGCGCCAAAGTCTGTGATGCCGGAGACATTTCATAGCAGTCAATCTGCCATGATGAATCGGCTGCTGACTGTGAAATTGCGTGAAGATGCGGCTGTTCTCAGGGGCAGACACCAGCGCGAGGGCGTTTCGGCGGATGCGCTGAGAACCGACAAGGAAGCCATGCTGGGCGAAATCTACCGCATGCTGTGCCATTTTCTCGGGGAACCTCCCGCGCGCTTTGATTTCGAATATCGTGACAAGGATGACGCGTTTCATCGGGAACGCGATCTGACACCCACCGATTTTTTCAAGCGCTATGTCGATATCGATCTCCATGACTACGTCAGTGTGATCAACGCGCCTACGGCTGACAAGCCGTACCTGAATACGTACACGGTAAGCTATCTTGGCAATGTCAAAGGCGGTCGGGACGTCCTCTATCTGAATGTCGAAAGCGAGACACTGCGCAGCCTGGCGATCGCACAGTTGCGCGCTGGCGAGCCGGTCTGGTTCGGCTGCGATGTCGGCAAGATGCTGGATCGCGATTCGGGAATCATGGACACCAATCTGTACGATTACGAAGCGACTCTGGGCGTTTCATTCGGGATGAGCAAGGCCGAACGGCTGGACTACGGCGAGAGTCTGATGACGCATGCCATGGTATTTACAGGCGTCAACCTGGTGGACGGCAGACCGAATCGCTGGAAGGTGGAGAACAGTTGGGGCAAGGAGCCTGGCAACGAAGGCTTCTTTATCATGAGCGACCCGTGGTTCGATGAATTCATGTATCAGATCGTTGTGCAGAAGAAATACCTTTCCGAAGAATTGCGCACCGCTCTCCTGCAGACTCCAAAGGCGCTGCAACCCTGGGATCCGATGGGCTCTCTCGCCGTCATGCGGTGAACAGGAAAGCGTCGGCAAACGCATTCGACCCTTAAAAATGCATTCGACCGTAGTGAAAGGAACGCGCCGCATGGAATACAGACTGCTCGCCTATCTGTACTGTTTTAATGTGACAGGGGACTATTTTGAGTGCCACGAGTACGGGGAATCACTCTGGCTTGACACCGGTCGCCCAGAGATCCTGAAGGGGTTGATTCAGGCGGCCGTCAGTCTCTATCATCTGCAAAACGGCAACGTCAAGGGCGGCTACGCCATGTGGCTGCGTTCCCGGGGCTACATGAAACCGTATTTGCCGACATATGACGGGATTGACATCGAGACGCTGACGGCTGACATCAACGAAGTATTCAGGCTTGTGCCGTCGCTTTGGTATGATCGGGTTGTGGAATCTGAAGCGGTTGGTAAGCTGCTGCTGCCAACCGTGCGGATTCGCGTTTCGCAGGATGTACTGGGCGAACTGGAACAGTTTACGCTCAGAGAACCTTCCGGCGATTGAACTGCCCATACCTTTGCAGAGTGGCCAGATCAACTGTTTCATTTCAAGTTGCCTTAACATGGGCCTTCAAATACGATAAGCTGGGGGTTGCGGCGTTTGTAAACAAAGGAGCGAGGCGTGATGGTGATTGATCAGATTGTCGAACAGTTGCGCGATATGGGTGAAGAGGAGCTCCAGCAAATTGCGCGGCTGATCGAGGCGAAGAAACGGACATACCACCAACCGCTGGCATTTTTGCAAGAGGTCATGGGGTTTCACATCCTGGAGAAGGATGGCGATGAATTTCTGTACCAGATGGTAATCGGCGACGATTTGCTCAATCGCTACGGCATCGTGCACGGCGGCGTCTTGACGACATTTATCGATACGGCGATGGCGGAAACCGCCTTCCTGCTGGACGGTGAGTTGAAAAAGGCGGTTACGCTTAACCTCACGGTGAATTTTGTGAAGGCGGCTGTGGGAGGACGATTGCACTGCTCAGTCACGGCCAGGCAAAACAGCCACAAACTGGCGCTGTTTGCGGCGGAAGTAAACGATGATAACAATGATGTCGTCGCCACGGCGACAGGACACTTCTATAAAACGGCTCACGCTGAAGCCGCCGCTTCAGGCGCACAGGCCTAGCCACAACCATAAACGCAACCATGACTGCACAAGCGTTGCTATAGTCGATTCAGGGTAAATGCGTTCCATCAGCGTCGGCATTGGCGTCGGCATTGGCGTCGGCATCCTCATTGGCGTCCGCGTCAGCAAAGATTCCTCGGGTCAGTCTCCTGCGCAGCAGCACAGTGAGCAGCGGCAGCGGCAGGGCCGCCATCAGCAGAATGAACGCGAGTGGCAGCGCGCCGGGCAGTCCCTGTTCCTCAAGGGCGATCCAGATTGCTACCGGCAGCGTGTGCGGATCGTACGCCACCACGATGACAGCGCCGAACGCGCCGAGGGATCGCGCGAAGGCCATCGCCAGGCCGACTGACAGTCCAGGCGCTGAAAGCGGCAGGGTCACGCGGCGAAACGTTACTGCGGGCGGCTGTCCGAGAGCCAGCGATGCGCGTTCCAATCTGACATCCACTTGACTAAAAGCGGCCTGCGCCGCAAATACATAATATGGCATGGACTCGTAGATTTCTGCGATCGTGATGGCGAGCAGATTGTTGGACGCCGACAGCTGAAAACGGCTGAGCGCTTCACCAAGCGGCCCGTATGGACCGTAGAAGTAGACAAGCAGCAAGCCAATGACAAGCGGCGGCAGGAGCAGCGGGATAAACATCAGAAATTCAACCGTCCGCCACAGCGGCCCTCGCCGGCGCGCCAGCAGCCAGCCGAGCGGTGTACCCACAATAATGATCACCGTCATGGCGATCGCCGTCGTCTGCAAGGAAACGGCAAGCGCCGGGAGTCCGCCGCTGGTGAGGGCCGAACCTACGCTGGCTGGCGAGATATGGGCCAGCAGTCCGATCACCGGAAGCAGCAGAAAGGATGCGCCCAGCAGAGCCAGCAGGGACAGAGCGATACGAGCGGCGTTGCCATTGTTCATTGTCGGAACAGATTGCTGACAATCATGCCGATTTGGGGAAGCATGCGTGGTCACATCCTTAGGTGTTCGTGTAATCTTCGCGGGAGCATTCTGGATGATCACGTATCTACCTTACAAGAAGGGCTGTTTAAATACAAGATCGACCAGTGGGGCATTCTAACCTAACGCTTACGTTCAACTATGATACAATTAGATTCGTATGGCTCTGAAAGCCACTGGTCTGCGTCGAGTCAAATCAAGCACAGATGGACGCGGTGGCAGATGGCGGAGGGGGAGTTTGTGATCGAAGACCCGGGATCCTTAGTGAGGCAATTTTTCATAGCAAAAAAATGGTCGTACGCACTAGCCACCATTGCAATTATTCTCTCTGAAATCGTGATGGTCCAGTTTCCACGCATATTAGGAAATTTCACCAACTCCCTGAGTCGTCGCCAACTGACGCCTGGTCGCGTCATTGATTACGCCATGGAGTTGCTCGTGGTGGGGATTGTTTACGTTCTGCTCTTTGGCGTCGGTCAGATGCGCAATGGGAGACACGGGCGAGAGTTCGAATATCTGTTGCGCAAACGACTGTTTGATCATTGGGAGACGCTGTCGGCCAGCTACTTTCGCAAGCACAGTGTCGGCGACCTGCTGAATCACGCCCTGAATGACGTGCGCGCCGTTCGTGAAGCTCTTTCCGGCGGCATGAACATCCTGACGAACGCTATATTTTTGCTGGCGGCTACTCTGTTCATGACACTCACCACGATCAATGTGAAGCTCACCCTGCTGAGCATGATTCCCATTCTATTTGTGCCGCTGCTTGTGATCTGGTGGGGGCCGCGTATCCGCGACGCATCCCGGCAAGTGCAGGAATCATTGTCTGACATGGCTGATTTGACAGAGGAAAGTCTGTCAGCCATTCGACTGATCAAGGCGACAGCCAATGAGCGCGTCGAAACCGAACGGTTCACAAAACGGGTTGACCTGATTGTTCACCGGCAACTGGGCATGATTCGGCGCAGCGCGATGTTTCAGTCCTTCATCCCGCTTCTGGGTTCGCTCAGTTTTGCGATCGCGCTGCTGTATGGCGGCTATCTGACTGTTGAACGGCAGATCAGTCTGGGTTCGTTTGTTGCGTTCACGCTCTATCTGGCGATGATCATCACGCCACTGCAACAGATTGGTTTTGTGATCAACAACTTTCAGAGGGCTTCCGCGTCGATGGCGAGGTTGCGCATACTGCTGTCTGCGGCGCCGGACATCAAAGATTCGGTGCAATACGCGCCACACGCCGAGATTGCGGGCGACATCGATGTCAGGCTGTCCTCTTTCACCTACCCGGACGGCGACGCCCCCGCTCTGCAAGACATCGCGTTCAGCGCGGCAAGAGGGCAGACCATCGGTATTGTCGGGCGCACTGGCTCCGGAAAAACCACGCTTGCCAATCTGCTCCCGCGCATTTTTGAACCACCGCCGGGCAGTGTGTTTGTAGATGGGTACGATGTGCGGGAATTGCCGCTTTCTGATCTGCGCGCCGCCATTGCGTATGTGCCCCAGGACGGGTTCCTGTTCTCGACAAGCATTGGCGAAAATATCGGCTTCAGCAGCGTCGACGCCAAACCGGAAGCGATCGAGCAGGCTGCAAAAGACGCGGCGATCTACAATGATATCATACGTTTTCGCGATGGCCTGGATACGCAGATCGGCGAACGGGGCGTCACGCTCTCCGGCGGGCAAAAACAGCGAACGGCGATTGCCCGCGCACTGTTGAAAAATGCGCCGATACTTCTGCTTGACGACAGTCTGTCGGCTGTCGACATGAACACGGAAAAGCGCCTGATCAGTCGTTTGCGGCAGATCAGGCAGGGCAAGACCACGCTGATTATCGCTCATCGCCTGTCCGCCGTACGGCACGCCGATCTGATTGTTGTTCTTGACGGCGGACGGATTGTGGAGTCCGGGGCGCATGCGGATTTGATCAGACGCGGCGGCGCCTACAGCGCCATGTATCGGTTGCAACATGACGGAGAGGCGGTTACGGGATGACGCGACAGACACCGCACAAGACGAAATCAATCAGCGGACTGGCCAGTCTCACGCATCTGCTTCCCTTTGCGAGGCCGTTCATCGGACATTTCACGGCAGTGTTCGCGCTCGTGGTTATTTTCAATGCGGCGAGTGTGCTGCAGCCCTACCTGGTGAAAATTGCGATTGATCGCGACATTTCCGTCGCTCACCTCGATCTGCACGGGCTCATCCTGGTTAGCCTTGTATACATTGGCGCCGTTATAGCCGGTGTAATCGCCAACTATCTGCAGATGCTGCTGCTCCAGTATGTGGGGCAAAGCATTATCCGCAAAATTCGCATTCAGCTGTTTTCGCACATCGAGGGTCAGTCCATGAGTTTTTTTGACAACAACGCATTGGGGAGACTGGTCACCAATGTATCGAGCGATACGGAGACGGTGAGTCAGTTCTTCACGCAGTTTTTCCTCAGTATGATTCGCGATGGACTTTCCCTGTTGATGATCATCGCCGTCATGTTTGAACTCAATGTGCGGATTGCGCTCTATTGCATGGTTGTGCTGCCCATCATTTTGGGCCTATCACTGCTGTTTCGCAAGCGCCTTCGCAGCGCGTACCAGACCACGAGGACAAGACTGTCAAACGTCGTGGCCTTCCTGGCGGAAAATCTGGCAGGCATGCGCATTACCCAGATCTTTCACCAGGAAGGCCGTCAGGCCGCGCGGTTTCGTTCTTTGAATGAAGCGCACCGCACTGCGAACGTTCATGAATACCGGGTGTCCGTGCAATTCAACCGCCTGCTCGATCTGCTCGGCAATGTCGCGGTGGCTGGCGTCGTGTGGATTGGCGGCAACGCAGTGCTGGGCCATATGATTCTGTTCGGTACACTGTACGCCTTTATCACCTATATCCGGCAATTTTTCCAGCCTATCAATTCGATCACCCAGCAGTGGAACACACTGCAATCCTCCATGGTGGCTGCGGATCGCATCGGCCGTGTTCTTGCCGTCAAACCGGATGTTGTCGATCCCGTTCAGCCGCTGACGCCGCGTGAAATCGCTGGCAAGATCGAGTTCCAGAATGTGAGTTTTGCCTATAAACCGGGTGAGACAGTTTTGGACGACATCACGTTTTCCGTGGCGCCAGGAACATTTGTTGGTTTTGTAGGAGCCACCGGCGCAGGCAAGAGTTCCATCATGAGCCTGCTCGCCCGTTTTTACGATGTTTCCAAAGGCCGAGTGACTGTCGATGACATTGATGTGCGCGCGTACCGACAGGAAGATCTGCATCGCATCATCGGTCTGGTGCAGCAGGATGTGCACCTGTTTAGCGGCACGGTCATGGATAACATACGGATGTTTCGGGATGAATTTTCTGATCAGGATGTCATGCGGGCGGCGGATGCTGTCGGCGCCGATGAGATCATCCGCCGTCTTCCCCAGGGATACGAAACGAAACTCTTCGCCAAAGGCGCCAATCTCTCGATGGGAGAGCGCCAGCTTGTCTCCTTTGCGCGCGTGGTGTTGCTGAATCCACGCGTCCTCATTCTCGACGAAGCGACAGCCAGTCTGGACAGCCAGACGGAGGCATGGGTGCAGGAAGGGTTGCAGGCCGTAGCCAGAAACCGGACCACGCTTGTGATTGCTCACAGGCTGTCGACCGTTCGGCACGCCCAACAGATTATTGTGCTGGATCGCGGCAAGATCGTAGAACGGGGTGATCACGACACACTCGTTGCCAGGGGAGGTATGTACGCCCGACTGTACGAAAAGTCGGGGATCGATTTTCAGACTTCAGCTCTGTACCAACAACCGGGATGAAAAAACGCCATGATTCAAATATTTTTTACTGTCATGCATTTTTTGTAGTGATGCACGCTGCGTTACAATGACGAACCAAAGACCAAGGACTGATTCTTGTTCTGGAATTTGACTTTGTAAAGGGCCTCGTCAGCCTGCTGAATAAGTTGTTCCATGTTTTTGGCCAGGTCTGGATAGGAACTGATTCCGATAGAAATGGTAATCTTTCCTTGGGGCATGACTTCCATGCCTTCAAAAGCTCGAGCGGATATCGCATGCCTTATGCGCTCAGCTTGAGCAAAAGCATGCATGGCAGGGATATCCGGAAGGATAATGGCAAATTCTTCGCCGCCGTATCTGCAGACTACCTCATGCGGACCCACATTGGCAGATAACATTTGCGCCACCTCCCGCAACAGTTTGTCCCCTTTTACATGCCCGCGACTATCGTTGTACGTTTTGAAATTATCAAGATCGAGGATCAGCAATGATATTTCTCTGCTCTTTCTAAAGCATTTTTCCAGAGTAGTCTTGAAATGTCGTCGATTGGAGAGCCCGGTTAACTCATCTCTTTGGGATTGCATGATACTGCGCAGGAGAAAGCGGTAGTTCACGTTCACCAACCACAATGCAACGGAGACAAAAATGAGCCCCGTAATACCAACATGCTTCACTACCAGCAGCATGATGAATCCAAAGATCAAGTCAATCGCATTCATTGCCACTGCGCTGGGGGATAGTATCTGTTCTGCGTAAATGGTTTTCAAGCTCATTTTCGTTCCAAGCGCATAATAAACCGGAATAAGTACGACATTCGATATGAAATAGGCTATCCAGAAAGCCAGATACGCACTCCACTGTGACATGGAGATATGTCCTGCTGTTCCGCCAAATATTTTAAATCCCAAATACCCAAACATGGTTGAAAGAGCGTCTTCCGCAGGGAAAAATAGAGCAAATCGCCAAATATGTCGCATCCCAAGAATAAGGAATGGCGCCGTCAATAAAACAATGCAAAGTTCTGGGAAAGGACCCAAGGTGATTGCGGCAACAAATAATATTGAGATGTTTGGTACAACGGGAATGGTGATATTGGGAAACAGCCACGGTGCAAGATAAAAACTTATGGATATAGCTGCCATGATGAACATTTGCAAAAATGGAACTGGCAATATGGGATGAAAAGATGTCGTAAGAAGAACCATAAAGGCGCCCCACGCCGTAACCAGGAAGAGTATTTTTGCCAATGGCATATGGTTGTCGGGCGCGTAATCTGTCGGCATCGTATTGTCACCTTTGAAAGGAAGACTATTGCTACACAATACAACATGTCTGAATCAGTTGAGGGATATTTTACGGAGCGGTATGGAAACGATGTTGGAATAAGTGTGCCGGAACCAGTCGCGGTTGTCAAGTGGATTGAAATTTCCAATATTGAACGGTGGAATGCATGCTCACGTGTTTCAAGCCGCAAAGAATAAGATATACTGTGGCAGGGGAGATGATAAAGTTACCAAAACACAAACTCAGCTTCCTATTTCAAAGTTGATTCCTTTTGTGAGAGCAAAATGGCGACAATCTTGGAGGTGTTCCATGAAGCGCTTAGACGTTTACTGCGAAAAATGCACCGAGGAGATACTGCATCGTTCCGAACTTGTCACCGCTTTCTACTTCTTACGAATTTGCGCCTATCATACAAGCTGTTACTCGGAAGAGCTAAAGGAAATGAATGGACTTATCCTTTCCAGCACCCCAATAAACAGTATTGGCACAAATGTTGTATTGGTCATTTCCTTTGTCGCCTCTTTTGGCATTATCGTTTACTATGGATTCTGGACTTACACGCCTCTCACCTTTATTTTACCGTCTATAAGGGCGATCTCCTGGTTCCTGTATGAACGTCATTTGCCTTAAGAAGTTCGCTCCCCAGTATTTCCATCCAACAACCCAGTCTCAGCAAACTCAGGTGAATCCGATTTGAACACGATATCACTATACAAGAGGTCATCCGGAATCTTACTCGTGATGAAAGCCAGTATCACATGCCCATGAGGACCAATCGAATCTGTCAAGCAAACCGCAGGCCGGACTTTACTGGCAGACAAATCATCAGAAGGATGAAAAACTTGCTCTGCCGGATCGTATGCTGTGTCGAGGCGAGTTCGGCGCAGCCGTGTTTGAGCAGCGACACAGCATACGATCCGGCAGAGCAAAGCAGGGGATCGGCCAAGCAAAGCAGGGATGCCCGTATCTTCAGCTTGGCAAACGAGCCACACCTATGATCGCAAGTGCGGCAAGCGGCGACTGGCGACCGGCGACTGAACAGGGGATCAGCGCAATTTTAGTCGCGGGTCTCTCGTCGGTCTTTAGTAGAGTTTCTTGCGGCTCTCTTCCTCTTTGACAACCTCCAGCACTTCCCGAAATCGCTGCGAATGGACGATCTCGCGTTCCCGCAGGAAGATAAGCCCGTCCTGTAAGTCATGGTCATCAGTCAGATCAATCAGATGCTGATACGCGGCCCGCGCCTTTTCTTCCGCGTCAATATCCTCGTAAAGATTGGCGATGGAGTCCCCCTTTGCCTGAAAATAAGTGGCTGAAAAAGGAACTCCATTGCCGTCCGTGTAAAACAGATCATGGCCGTGATCCGCAAAATGCCCTCCGAGCCCAGCGGCGCGCATTTCCTCGGGCGTGGCGTCCTTGATGAGTTTGTGCACCATGGTCGCGATCATCTCCAGATGTGCGAATTCCTCTGTGGCGATGTCGGTCAGAATGGCAATGGCCGTTCTGTTTTCCATTGCATAGCGCTGATTCAGATAGCGCAGTGATGCCGCGAGTTCACCGTCTGGCCCGCCGTACTGCGTGATTAAAAATTTAGCCATACCCACGTCTTTTCTGCTTACACGAACCGGGTATTGGAGTCTCTTTTCATAAATCCACACAAAGAACCACCCCCAGCGTATGCCATCACGGATGGATATGCGGGAAGGGGATGTCTGTATGCATGTGACCAGTCAGCTAGCGGAACTCAATCTGCACACCTTTTTTGAGCGCTTTGAGATCACCATTGGAATTGACAAGCAGAGGCAACATTTTCATGGTGCTCGACATGGGGGACTTGCAGTGACGGCACGTTGGCTGGTGTTCGAACGCAAAATTGTCGCGCATCCAGCCCTTACATCCTTCCTTCGTACAAAACCAAATGAGGGTATTTTCCTCAACCGGTTCCTCCAAGGACTGTTTTCGAAAATACATGATGAGTCTCCTTTCCCGATTTGAGGACCAAACGAAAAAATGCCCTCAACCCATGTTAAAGACAGTTTCCCAGGACACTTGGCGTGATTCCGTTCAATAGAGACAGCAAAAAAAATTACGCAACGAAACATGTTCTTTCGAACAGGCGCAGGTTCTTTGCAATGTATAAATTATTGTTTTTTCGTTCATTTCCTGTAAAGAAAGAATACCACATTTTGCTGCGCAGTGCAAGTTGTACAGCAATTGAGCGATTGAGCGTTGAACGGAGGTCGGAGGGAACCGTATGGAACTAATGAAATCCTTTGACTGCCAGACGTTGGCTGACCCGTTTCAGTTGCAAATAATAGGAGAGCAGATCCTGTTTGGCCAATTCCGCCTCCGCGCGGCTGGGTTGCAGCTGTTCAATCCCCCAATATTTAATCAGATATTCGAAAACCTGATTAAAATAAGCCACAGGGCCATAATTGGCGTGTTTGGCGATTATCTCCATGCGATTTTTGAAGGTTGGCATGAGCATACCCGGCATGGCGAAACTTGTCATCGCCTTTTGAATGTAATACACAAAATTATGGTCGACGCCCAGATACCCTTTGACCGCATCGCGGTAGAAGACGAAGTGCAGAGTCTCATCTTTGGCAATTCTCCGTAAGAGACGGGTCAGCTGACGGTCGTATGGCAGCGACGCTGTGGCGACATTGTTGTAAAAAACCATCGTGGCGAGTTCCTGGATCGTTGTGTAAACCATCGTCTCCATGGCCGTGTCAAAATCCGGTGCAAACCCGCCCTCTACGACAAGCTTGCGCAGACGATGCAGTTCATCAGGGTCCGCGTTGCGGGTGACGATCAGATACGTTTCCAGCAAAGAGGAGTGTTGGTCCTCTTCAGATACCCATGTATGAATAAAATCCTGAAGCACTTTCAGGGAACCTTTGAACGTGGTTGCCAGATGATGATAAAAAAACGGCAAATTTACTTCTGTCAGCAGCGATGTTTCAACTGCGGTATAGATTGGCTGGGGGAGAGTGCGCTGGTCAATCGTCCAGGGATCCTCTGTAAAGGAACGGCCCAGTTCCCAAGGGATGTATTGGTGGTAGCTCCAGTCTATGTCCGCCGCACGCTGACGGTGCTTGCTATACAGATTGGTCAGGTAGGGCTCCAGTTGAGGATCAAAAACATTGAGTTTATAATTCTCAAAAGGCATCGGCAACGCCCCTCTTTCGATTCCTGAAATGTTGAGGTATTACACGGCTTATTTTTCGGAGAGGTGTTGATATTAACCGCCGATGTGAAACATCTCTACTTTCTTGCTGTTGCTGTTTTCCTGCGAGCGCAGTTCGGAATAGCGGTCTTGACGATTGCTCCAGACACTGGTCAGCACCTGCAACAACTCGTCGTCGCTTGCGCCGTCGCGCAAACGACGACGCAGATCAAACCCATCAGAACCAAATAGACAGGTGAACAGTTTGCCGTCAGACGACAGCCGGGCGCGGTTGCAGGAACCACAAAAGGCATATGTCACCGAACTGATAATTCCGATCTCGCCCTGATTGTCTGCGTAGCGATAGCGCGTGGCGACCTCTCCCGGATGCTCAGGAGGAATCGGCGTCAAGGGCCACTCGCTGTTGAGGGCAGCCACAATTTCATCCGCGCCCACGACCTCATCCAATCGCCAGCCATTCGCTGTACCCACATCCATAAATTCGATAAAGCGGACGATGTGTCCAGTGCCGCGAAAATGTCGCGCCATCTGGATGATGCTGTCATCGTTGACTCCTCTTTTGACGACCATGTTGATCTTCACAGGATTTAGTCCGGCTTGGGAAGCGGCTTCAACGGCGGCAAGCACCTTTTGCACCGGAAAGGAAACGTCATTCATGGACTGAAAAACCTGGTCGTCCAGTGAGTCCAGGCTGATGGTCACCCGGCGTAACCCAGCCTCTTTGAGACTGCGCGCCATTTGCGCGGACAGCAATGAGCCGTTGGTGGTCACCGCAAGATCCTCCAGACCTGGAATTGTCGACAGCATTTCGATTAACCTGTCCAGATTGACTCGCAGGAGGGGTTCACCTCCTGTAAGACGAATTTTGCGCACGCCCAAGGCAACAAACAGGGTCGCCAGGCGCGCGATCTCCTCGAATGTCAGTAATGCTTCACGGGCAAGAAACGGATAGTCGGCGCCGAAGATGTCTCGCGGCATGCAGTACGTACAGCGAAAATTACAGCGATCCGTAACGGAAATTCGGAGATCCCGCAAGGGTCGCTGAAACACGTCTGTGAGCACAGTTCTCATCTCACTTTGCAAGAGCGCGGACCTGACAGGTCGCAATCGCTTCTGTGTATCTTTCTTTATTGATCATAATCATATGGAATGTTTCCCGCCATCGTCAAGGGTAACGACAGTTCCGTCGCGCGTTTCTTGTCCAAAGTGTGGATCAGACGCTGCAGCCCTGTCGCTGTTCCGTTGGCGGCTTTTATGCGTGTTGGGCGTGCAACCCCTCGGCATGGCCGTTTATTTCAAGATTGCGTTCGAGCATGGGGCGTGCGATCAGCAGGGCCAGTTCGCCGAGAACCAGAAGCGCGGCGGCGATCCAGAATGGCACCTGCATGCCAAAACGGGGGCCAATCAGTCCACTTAGAATGGGCGCGATGGCCGCGCCAGACCAGCGCAGAAAATTATAGGCGCCCGAGGAAATCGAACGGGAAAACGGCGATACTTCCATGGCCAGAGTGGTGAACAGGGCGTTGGCGATGCCGCAAAAGAATCCGGAAATGACGATCACCCACAGCAGACCGTCGCCGCGCACGGCGCCAGCCGCCGCAAACACCAGAATCAGCCCGACCAGATTGAACTGCAACAGGCGAATGGGCCCCAGGATGGGGCGCAGCCAATTGACGACAAAGACAGATGAAACGCCGACGAGAATGCCCCACGCAAAATAGGTGTAACCCAGATCAAGACTGCTCAGTCCTTTGAGTGTGAGCGGCGAATAGGCCAGAATTGTAAAAAAAGCATAGCTGTACGCGAGTCCGATCAACGCGTTCGCGAGCACCGCCGGATGGCGCATGGCCACGAAGAGATCCTTTGCGCTGCGCGGTGGTTCCCGGCGCGGCTCACGAACGTGAAGGTACGTGAGTATGGCTGCAATCAGCATGAGCGTCGCCGTGCCGAAAAAGGGGAGGCGCCAGGTGTAGCTGCCGAGAAAACCGCCGATCAGCGGTCCTGATGCGATGCCAAGGCCGAGAGCGGCCTCGTAGAGAGTGATGGCTGACGCCATGCCGCCTGTCGATGCGCCCACGATGATAGAGAGTGCGGTCGATGTAAAAAAGGCGTTGCCCAAACCCCAGCCTGCGCGAACGATGGCGAGAAATTCGATATTGGGAGATAATCCACTCAGGGTGGCGAACACGACGACCAGTGTCAGGCCGATCAGCATGACTCTGCGGCCGCCCAGTTTTGTGGCCAGTACGCCCGATACCAACATGGTCACGGCCATCACTGCGATATAACTGGTGAAGAGCCACTCAACCTGGAATGGCGTGGCGCCCATTGCTTTTCCGATCAGCGACAAAAGTGGATCGACAACACCGATTCCCATAAATGCGATCAGAGTGGCAAACGCCGTCGCCCAGACGGCGGGGGGAAACAGACTGCGCATGGTGGATCTCTCCTCAGATACTTCGATAGACGAAACAAAACTGTTCCTATCATAGCATAGCGGGAACAAATTATGCGATGGAGCGTCGCTGCAAAAAACCAATGTCCGGATCACATCGCCCTGGGAATGGCCGTGTGAATAAATGGCAGAAGAGGGATGGACGTGGCCAGGGAATTTTTCAAACATGGACAGTGGCCGCAGTTGCATGTGCGAACGCACTGGTTTGCGCTGTTTGCCTTCCTGCTGCTGATGATCACGGGTCTGTTGCTGTTCTTGCCGCAGGTGCACACCGTGTTAATCCCCGTACTGCCGTTGTTATATGAACTGCATATCACATTCGGAGTCTTGTTGGGGTTTGCGTTGCTGCTGCCTCTGTTCTCGCGGTTGCCCGCTGGCAAGAGGGTGCGCCGCTTTGATTGGGTTCTGTCGCAAACGCTGCTGGCGGCGATCGCCATGTCTGGCGTCGTGCTGTGGCAAGTGGCCTTTTTCCCCGCTGCATGGCGCTCGTTCGCCTTCACTTTGCACGGCGATTTCGCCTACATCATGACAGGATGGATTGCGTTTCACTTTCTCCTGCGTCTGTTTTCCGCGGGATCGGGAACGCGAACGGCGTTGCATGCGGTGAACGAACGGGTGAATTGGCGCAGAAGGGATTTTTTGCGGTGGTCAGCCTATGGGTCGCTGGGAATGTTTGTCGCGCTTTTTTTCGGCGCGGAGTGGAACAACCGGAAGCCCTCCAGTTTGTCGAAAGGCATTCCGCAGTTTCCGGAATATTATACGGTCACAGGATCGTACCCCGCTATCAGTGCGGCGGATTACAGGTTAACGATCGACGGCCTGGTCGACCATCCCCAGACACTGACGCTGGCGCAGTGCAGGCGCCTGCCAAGAAACAGTGTGCTGCGCAATTTTCAATGCGTCACGGGCTGGGTTGTGCCCAATCTGGTCTGGACGGGAGTTCCCCTGAAGCATCTTGCCAGTCTGGCAAAGGCAAGGCCAGAAGCGCGCTACATCACGTTTTACTCTGCTGACGGCGTTTACACGGACAGTTTGAGTATCGAGCAGGCGGCGCTCAGTGATGTCATGCTGGTGTATGACATCAATGAACAGCCGCTGCCCATTCAACAGGGGTATCCGCTGCGTCTGATCGTGCCCGAGATGTTTGGCTATAAGTCGGTCAAATGGGTCAATCGCATCTCCTTTACCGACAGGCGCGAAATTGGCTACTGGGAACATTACGGCTATGCGGCAAACGCCTATCTCCCCGGCGATGGTCCGCAACAGAGTTAGGCGGTTTGTTCCGTTACAATTCCCATGGCCAGGGCAGATTGATCCAGAGATTGACGCGTTCTGGCGAGCGTGATTCTCCATTGTGGCTCAGAGGGCCATAGCGTTCTTCGTACGCTCTTTTGAGCAATCGGCCCCGCTGCGCCAAGTTCCTGAAGTCGGTGGTTGCCGCCGCGTCGTCGGGATGGGTGTCAAGATACAACTGGAGGTCGACGAGCGCGAAACTGGTTGTCTGGAGCTCACGCAGCGCATTGTGATAGTACGGGTCGCCAGTCTCTGCGTTCATTCTCTGTGCGCCTCCCCGGTTCCTCTGTTGCGGGCTTGCCAGTGATCGTCCAGCCAGGGGAACAGCGTTCCCTGCTGGAGCGCCGTGGGCAAGTCGTATTTGCGATAATGCGCATACGGATATGGATACGGCGCCTGTCCGTCTCCTGTCTTGTCGGTCATGTCAGTCTGGTACAGGTATCCTGGGAAAAGCAGACTGTCCTCTGCCATCATCGTTCACGCTCCTGTCGTGTCAGGCGGTTTGCGCTGTATCTTATGCAACGGGCGCTGATGGGTGACTGGGCGGGCCGCAGAGTTCACAGACCAGATTTGTCCAACCTGAGGGTTGACTCGGTGTGAAAATCCTTGTATATTATCAATGTGTCATGCGGTCGTGGCGGAATTGGCAGACGCGCAAGATTCAGGTTCTTGTGCCCGTCAGGGCGTGGAGGTTCAAGTCCTCTCGACCGCACCAAGCCGAAAAATAGCGCCCCCACAAGATTAACTTCTTGTGGGGGCGCTATTTTTATATACGCATGCCGCCGCCTGATTCTGGACATACCATCAGGATGGGTCAGAATCAGGCGTGCATGCGTAAAAAATGTAGTGGAGGGAGTTGGCGTATTGGCGGAGACCGCACGAGTTGTCCTGCTTGCTCCAACGTGTGCTGAACAGTATGGCGTCACAACCCGAGTGGCGCGCTATGAACGCTGCCTGCGCGCACTGGGCGCCAGAGTGACGAGTTATGCTTACGGAGACGGGCAAATTCCCACCCCTATTTGTGAAATAATTCACATTGTTGATGTGTGGCGCTTCTCGCGCACTCTTCACGGCATGAACGCAGTCGAACGGGAACTGGTGATGGAGAGGTTGCGCGATCGGGAAAAAGGTGTGATTGCGACAGTCACGCACCTGCCTGACGACAGAGCGTATGACAGTCTGTGCCGCGTTGTCCTGGAGGCGGCCCGCGCAGTCACAGTCGATAACCGACGCATGAGCGCGCTTGTAAGTGAACGCCTTGGCGTACGGAAGGAACGGATCACCACAATTGCGCCGGCGGTCGACCGCTTCTCTGCGCATGCGCAGGATGATTTTGCTGAGTATCAAACGGAACTGTCCGCTGCTGCAGGGCGGCTCAGTGAAGCGGCGGACAGCATGCGAAACAGTGCGCGAAGAATTGCGTTCGCCATGGACGGGCGCGCGCATATGATTCTGTATGCAGGAAGAATCGAGCCGTGGCGCAACCTGGAGGGATTTATTCGCACGGTCGGCGGACTCTCGCGGCAAAGACGCGATGTGCAGGGTGTGATCGTGGGGCCTCTCGACGATCCGGCATACGCAAAAAAAACGCTTGCGCTTGCGCAAGAGTGGGGAGTGGCCTATGTGGGCGCCGTGAACAGGTGCGCCATGCCGCTCTTTTACAGGCGGGCTGCCGTCGTCTTTGATCCCGGTTTCACGGCGGATGTATCAGCCAGCGTTTTTGAGGCCATGGCTGTCGCCCGGCCGCTGCTGCTTGCAGAGGGGCGCATCGGCAATGACGTGTGTCCAGAGCGCTCTGTCTGCACGTATGAAACGGATGTGGAGGCTGGAGCGGCGCTGCAGTATTTGGTAGACCATCCGGAGTACGCAGAAAGCATCGCAAACCGGGGGCGGCAATGCGTCCGCAAAGTGGCAAGATGTCATGAAGAAGCGAGCAAACTATACGAAATCTATACAATCGCGCGCGTTGACGGAGTGCAGAGCGTAGGGTAAATTGAGAAGAGGTTCGACAATATAATGCGCTGTGGGGTGTCCATACGGAGTGAACTGGTATGTGTTAGGAGCGAGTTTTCTTGGTACGGCTGTTGAATTTGTCGAGGCGTTGACGATCGTGCTGGCAGTACTGCTCACCAAAGGGTGGCGCACTGCGCTGACAGGCGCGTCTCTGGCTGTCGTCGCACTGGCGGCGCTGGTGCTGATTCTTGGCTATCCACTCGTGCATATCGTGCAGCTTGGCATCGTGCAGTTTATCGTTGGACTGCTCATGTTGCTGTTTGGAATGCGGTGGCTGCGCAAGGCCATTTTGCGGTATACGGGATATAAAGCTGTTCACGATGAGGCAAAGGCGTTCGCGCAGGAACTGGAGCGTCAGCGCAGCAGCGGCGGGAGCGGGAACGGCGGCGTTGATGGGTTTGGCGCATTGACCACCTTTAACGGAGTGTTGCTCGAAGGTCTGGAATCCGTGTTTATCGTGATCACCGTGGGGCTGTCGGCGAGGGCGTTGCCATCGGCCGTCGCGGGCAGCATCGTGGCGTTCGTGCTCGTGATTCTGGCGGGCGTTGCGTTTAAACGGCCGCTGCAGAGCGTTCCGGAGAATACGCTCAAATTTGTCGTGGGGGTTATGCTCTCTGCGTTTGGCACGTTTTGGGCGGGTGAAGGGCTGGGAATCGCCTGGTGGAATCAGGACGTTTCGATCGTGATTGTCATGGCGTTCTATCTGGCGGCTTCCCTCCTCTTCATATCCCGTCTGAGATCGCTCCGGCGGGCGGCGACGGCAGGGCAGACTCATAGCGCCTAAAGGAGTAAGGAGTACGGAGAAACACGAGCGGTGGACTGGAGGCGGTCAAGACGATGCGCGCAATCAGGGTGATCATTGGTCTCATTTATGATGACAAGTGGCTGGTTGGTGGAATAATAGGGGCGATCATCATCGCCAAACTGTTGACTGTGATTGGAGTGGCGGGCGCACTGGCGGGCGTCCTGTTCATGGTGTTGCTGTTTGTCGCCGTGCTGGTCAGCATTGTCCGCGAAATCCGGACAAAACGGGCGGGATAAGCGCAAACATACGGATGATTGGGAGGAGGCTTTATCTGATTTGGATCCGCTCATTTCCGTCACGGAGGCGTTGTCGCGTCTGGCGGCGTCGCCTCGCAGTACGACAGCAGAGCGCGTATCCTTGTCTGCGGCGCATGGCCGCATACTCGCTGAGGATATCGACGCTGTGTTTGATTCGCCTGCATTTGACCGTGCCATGCTGGACGGTTATGCGGTCCGGGCAGAAGACATTCGCGGCGCCACGCGGAACCATCCTGTTTTTTTAACAGTCATTGGATCAGTTCCGGCGGGCAGTGTGCCGCAGTTCAGTCTGGCGGCGGGAACGGCCGTCCGGACGATGACAGGCGCCCCGCTCTCGGCGGGAGCGGATGCAATCGTTCGCCAGGAATACACCGAACATTTTATGGAACAGGGCGTTTTGCGGGTCAAGATCATGCGGGCGGTTGAACGCCTTGAAGCGGTTCAGCAGCGGGGGTATGACGCCAGGCAGGGAACGCGCGTGCTCTTTGCCGGAACCCGGCTTGGGCCTGCTGAACTGGCGCTGGCTGCGGCGCATGGATATGCTGAACTGTCCGTACACGCAAAGGTTAGAGTTGGCGTCATGGCCACAGGCAGTGAGGTGACCGAGGTGGGACAGCCGCTGGCGGAGGGACGTCTGTATAACAGCAACACTCCCATGCTTTGCGCCATAGTCGCTGAGGCGGGGGCCGTTCCCATCGCCTTGCCGGCTGCTCCGGATCGAGAGGATGCGCTCTGTGAACAGTTCGCCGCTGCTCTGCGTGTCTGCGATGTGCTGGTGACCACGGGAGGAGTGTCCGTAGGCGATTATGATCTGACGCCGCGCGCCCTTGAACGTCTGGGCGCCAAGAGGCTGTTTTGGGGTGTGTGGATGCGGCCTGGCACTCCCGTGTACGCGGGTGTCTTTGAAGGGCGACTGATCATGGCTCTTTCCGGGAATCCAACCGCCGCGTTTGTGAATGCGCACGTATTGCTTACGCCGACGCTAAAGGCGATGACAGGCTCCACCACCCTACGGCTTTGGGATGGAGTCAAGGCGCGCCTGCGCCATGTTCCTGTCAAGACCCCGGTAAAGCACACGCGATTTTTGCACGGTCGCCTGCTGGTTGAGGAAGGGCAACTCTGGATCGATGTCGAGGGCAAACAATCGGCCGCCTCTGTTGGCAGTCTGGCTGGCAAAACGGGGTTGGCCTGCATTGAACCGGGAACGGCGCTGGTTGACGGAACATTGGTAAATATAGTCGTTCCATAAGTTTCTGCAGGTATGCGCCAAGGAACTGATTGGCCACAATGGAGATGAGGCAGTCACTGGGCCGACATTTCGACAATCACACCTAGGAGAGCATCGGATGGTTCCAGCTACGCGCTTTTGGCCCCTGTATTTTGTCGCCAGTGTCACCAGTGTTGCCCTGACGCTCATTGTATTTCGACTGCTTCTTGCATGGCCCATGTCGTATGAAGACGCCACGGTGATTGCCGCCCTGTTTGCGATGCCTGTCAACTGGCTGGTGGGAGAACAGCTTACGTGGGGCGTCTGTGTGTCATCCAGACGAGTGCGGGCGGCCAGATATTATGTGGTATACAGTGTCGGACTGCTGATCGAAGTATTGACAGTGCATGTGTTGGGCCATGAGATTCTGATCAACGCACATGCGGCCAATGCGATCGCCGTTGGACTGAGCCTGCTCTGGACTGCGCCGCTCAATCGCCGCTGGACCTGGGCGCAAGATGTTGGCCGGCGGGTCAGGCGGAACGACCCCCCAGGAGCAGTTTAAACGTCTGCGCGAGCGGCCGGAACAGCGGCAACAGGATGACGGAGGTCAGGATGACGGTCATTGTGACGCTGAGACTGATAAAGGCGGCGTAGGGCGCCTGAAGTTGTGTAAGATCGGCCGCAAACAGCGCGGGAATGACGCCTGTCTGGCGATTGCAGGCAATAAAAGCGGTCTCATGTCTGCTGACGGTGTCTCCTGCGACCAATTTGGCCCCGGCCACCGAGAGCGGCCGGGCAACTGCGACGAGCAGTACAGCCACACTGACTGCCAACAGAATGGACCGCAGGCTCTCCTGAACAGGAAACGACAAGCCAAGCAGCAAAAATATATAACTCCTGTCAGCAAACAGCAACCCACTCAACAACTGTCTGTCCACACGCTGCGACAACTTCAGCCGCTGCGTCAGGAAAGCGCGCCAGCGCGCGAAGCGGTGCTTTTTGTGCGAGCGGATCAGCAATGCGTCGACACGGCCTTGCTGTTGATGTGATTTTCCATGGCTGTCAAGAGGTTGCGCGATCAGTCCGGCGAGGAACGCGGCCAAAAACGGACTCGCATGGAACTCCCACGCGGCTGCGTAGACCAGTGCGAACAGCCCAATGGCGCGTATAGTTGCGCCGGGAACCCAGGCGCGCGCACGCCGCGCGATCCATCCCAGGACCAGGCCGATGACGAGCGCCGATATAACCTGCATTCCGCTGTGCAATAAACTCAGTGCGACCGCTCCGGGGTGTTGGTTGTGTACGCCCATGAATGCGATCATGGTCGTCGCAATCATGGCGGACATCGGATCATTAAGCGCCGATTCTGCGATCAGCATCTCACGTACACGTTCATTCAAAGGAACCTGGTCCAGTATGGATACGAGAACTGCAGGATCGGTGCCAGCCAGAATCGCCCCCAGCAGGAGTGCGGCAAAGAGGCTCATGTGGGCAATGCCAAAAAACCAGGTCAGCAGGCCCAGAATCCCTGCGCTGAGGATCACCGCCACAGTGGAGAGGGCAAGCACTGGTCTCCAGATGGCGCGCATCACTTCAGGTGTAAGTTCGGCGCCCCCGTACAGAATGATCAGTGTCGCCGCCCCGGACAGCAGATTCGGTTGTGCAATCGAAGCAAAGATACGTGCGGGATGAAAGCCGGCGGCATGGACGGTGAAATCTGCGCCAACACCCAGCGCAAGCAAAAACGCTACGTCGGGAATGCCCGTGCGGCGGATCGCAGGGAGGTGCGCCAGCCCATACGCGGCAGCGGAAAGAGCGGCTAAAATAACAAGTGATACAACAAGATTTGGCATATGGAGAGTTAGCGCCTCCCCTTTCTAAACAACCTGATGATTTCGACATCCGATTTCGCGCATGTGTGTGGTGAGGCGCTTTCGTCAGTATAAATGTTGAATCACAGGTGGTCAACGCAGAGCGGAACGCGCGCGCACAGATCCAGCAAGCGGGCAACTCGTCACATTTGATCATCGCTCCATGTCCAGGTTGGCGGTTCGTGCGGTTTGAGCGATTTGGCGGGGCGGTCGGGAACCAGACTGCGCGGCTTTTTATGGCCCGCTTCATTTTCTGGAGTGTCTCTTGTATCATTTGCAAAGCCGAGTGGCAAGCTGCTGTCAGCAGTGTCTGTCGGCAACCAAGGAATTCCGAGGCTTTCTTTTTGTGTATAGTCTTCCTGATTGTACTGCAATCGCGTACTTGGAACAGGGCGGCCACTCACGATGACGCGCGTTTGACGAGGGCTGGATGAATAGAACGTGACGCCTCGCAGATCTTCAAACGTTGGGCGGCGCCAACCCAATACGGGATCCCGGATCTGATCAACGGAGATCTCCGCACGACCGTTTGAATAGCGGACCGAATAGTGGATCCATTGCGAAACTTCATTATAGTGCAGAAGGCGACTCGTACGGGCGACCAGTATCCGTCCGGCGCGGTATTCATGCGCAAGGCGGAGCAGTGCGATCAGATTGGCGCCATAGATCGGAATTTCGATATTGTTGCCGCCGAAATGCTGGGCGACGACCGCATAGGAATGGTTTGTCTCAAGCATTCGCAAATGTCGGGAACTTAACTGCATGGCCAGTCGCATTGGATTCCAGTTCCACAGAAGACCTCCCAACTGATCGTAGCCATCGTCCGTGTAACGGTAAAATCCCCAGCGCTTTATCCCGTTTCTCAGAGTGATCGGGTACAGCATGCTCTTGAGGCCAAACTCGCTGTCGCGGCGTGTCCAGATAAAACGCACGCCACTGCGCACCATCAGATCCGCAATATAATAGGGCGAGTCTTTCAGGTCGCCCTGCTGGTAGGTTGATTCTGGACTGCCAAAATTGCCGACGTTACTGCGGTTGCCGTGGTTGATCCAGACTGTGTACTGAAGATTGTTTTCGCGCAGCGCCCGGAACGCCGCCTCCGCATAGCGGCGCTCAAATTGTGTGTTATTCTGATCGACCATGGAGAAATCGCCCAAACTGTGCAGGGAATCGATCCAGCCGGCTCTGCTGAAATGAACGATCGCCCGTGCGTCGTGCAGGTCGTCCGTGGACAGACGGTAAAAATAACTCATCTGATCTTGCCAGGGTGTGTTATGCGTATCGATTGCACCTGGACGATCTGTTCCAACAAAGAAAAAAAACGAGTCCGCGATATCAAGTCCGAGTCCTCTGCCCATGGGCGTCATTTCAAATGTGTTGAGGAAGCGGTGAATGAGGATAAATTTACGCAGGGTCAGACCGTCTGCATCAGAAGCGATTGCCAGCATGGCGCGATACGGATACGGGAACTTTCGCAATGTCACCGAACCAGGCCGCACAGGTGTGAATGGTTCGTGGACTGTGACGTTATGCCTGGCAGACGGTTGCGCAGCATAGCCTGTACGGCCTGTCAGCCAACCGCGCGGCTTGACCGTGAATGCAGAAGGCAGATCGACCATGACAAGCACGATTGTCAACAGACTGCTGAGAGTCAGGTTGCGAAATACGCCCATAGATGGATCCCTCAACTTCCTGCGATTCCTCGATTTTCGCGCCTGTGAACAATTTGTGTGAGTTCACATCTCTATGGTGCGCTGAGATCCCTGCCCTGATGCTGGTGAATGCTGGAGCGAAAAAAGCGCCTTGGCGATGCCGCAAAAGGGGATCGCCAGGGCTGCGCGGCAGGGTTCTCTTGTGCTATAATGACATGGTCCACACACTCCTGGAGAGGTGGTCGAGTGGTTTAAGGCAGCGGTCTTGAAAACCGCCGTAGTCGTGAGGCTACCGTGGGTTCGAATCCCACCCTCTCCGCCAAACAGCTGTCATAGCGGGGCGTCCTGGATTTCCAGGACGCCGCTGTTTTGTGCGCCCGAAGAGGCATGTATGCCCGGGGTCTTCCGTTCGGGTTGTCGGGTAGTCTCGTGGCGAGGCGGGAAATAGTATAAAATGAAATGCAGTACAGAAAGGCGGCGAATACCATGCAAACGAAAAATCACCCCACCGTCACGCTTTGTGGTTCGACGCGTTTCAAACGTGAATTCGAATCAATGAATGCAATCTTGACGATGGAAGGATCCGTTGTTCTGACCACCGGCGTCTACAAGGACTACTTTGGTCGGCAACTGACGGGGGAGGAGAAAGACAGGCTCGACAAGATGCATTTGCATAAGATCGATCTGTCTGATGCTGTTATAGTCATTGATGTTGGCGGCTACATCGGAGAGAGCACGCGACACGAGATCGAGTACGCGCAGGATCATGCTGAAATCACAGTCGAGTATCTGTCGCAACATCGAGAGTGGTTGGAGAAAATCGAAGTTGCGACTGAAGTCAAAGAAACGTTGGTAGCGCGAGGGATCGCGCACAACTACTATGCTGGCGATGATCAACCGTTTGTTGGTATATTGTGGGACGAAACGGATTCAAATAAGTTGGAATTAACGGGGGTGGTGCACAACGCACTTAGACAATACGAGGGAGAAACGGTCGAAATTCTTGTTCGTAGTTTTGGCATCCAGAAACAACCGCGCATGCGGATCGAATTATCGGACACCTATAATTATGAGCCGGTTTTGTGGGATCAAGAGGCTCCCAATGCTTAATCAAACCACAGAGCAACAGGGTGGGGGTTTGTGTAGCAATGGAACAGAAAACCAGAATAAGCGATCCTGAGCAATCTCGTCTGGTAAGGTAAAGAAACGATTGTACGCGGTGATGATATCGAACGGTCCATCCGGTTTCTCCAACACGAGGAAAAGTATGGTATGATGAATATTCACCAAGAAAATATGGTCGACCAGACACTTCGTTCATCGTTGCCAAATCCCTTAAGGAGGAAAATGCGTTGACGAATTCTCTGCAATTAACGGAACGAACCAGTTTTAACAGGGGCCAATTGAATCAACGAAGAAAGCAGGGACACATTCCAGCCGTGTTGTACGGCGCCCATGCCGATAATATTTCCGTTGAAGTGAGCGAAAAGGATATAACCGAAGCACTAAAACGGAACCCGCATGCCGTTCTTCAAGTGCAAATCCCGAAATACGGCAAGAAGTCAGTGCTGGTTCGCGACATTCAGAGAGATATGTTGACGGGTAAGTTGCTTCATATCGATTTTTTCCAAATCAACGTGGACAAGAAAATTGATACAAAGATAACGATTCATTTCTTAGGAGAACCGGTCGGTGTAAAAAACGGAGGTATTCTCCAAGTGGAGATACACGAAATAGAAGTGCGCTGCATGGCGGATAAGCTGCTAACCTCATTCGAAGTCGACATTAGCAGTCTGGCTGTTGGTGATCAATTGCTTGTCTCCGATCTCACCTTTCATGAGGGAATCGAGGTTTTAACAGACTCCTCAGCGATGCTGGTCAAGGTTCTGGCCAGTACTGTCAGAGAAGAATAAGACAGCACGCTTGCTGCCCGCCGCGTCGGAGCGGGGGCGGGCAGATTGTCGTCTCCGAGATCCCAGAAGTACGGCAATGGGCGTATATATTTGCATACGCGGGGTGTAATCGCTTAATTAAGGGTGTATAATCAGGGTGTGCGTGAGAGTGCGCACACGAATCCCTGCACGTGTATGCGGGGTGCACAGGCAAAGGGGCAGGCCCCGGAAGTGGACCCGCCCCATTTATTGTTATCTTATGTATCATCCCGATGAGCCCATCCTTGTGTGAATCGCAGACCTGCCGCGACTGCTGCGTTCAGTCCGCATTCATCTGGTAACTGGCGTGTGGAAACACCCTGTTGATGTCATCGAGAATAACAGCGCTTCCAGTCGGCTGACCCTGCTCAGCCGAGGCGGTGAAAAAAGCGCTGCATTCATGCAGGTGATTCGCGCTTGTGTGAAGTGACGCCTGGGTTCATAAGCCATGTGGCAGCCATGAGCAGCGCCACAACAGGGGGCGTGTTTGGGTCGGTGCCAAGCCCGCCCATGATCCCGAAATCCATACTGGTCCACCAACTGAATAGGAGCCAAAAAAAGGCCAGGTACGCGACCCACGTTCTGGGCCGATTTGCGATCATTCCAATCCCTATCACACCCATGATGACTACGAAGACGGCATTCACAGCGAAAGCATGACCACTGATCAGGGTGGTCATAACGTTGATCGGAGCGGAGAGCCACGAGGGTTGGGGCATTGCCGCTGAAGTGGTGAAGAACGGGAGGAGATTTTCGGGTTTATAAAAAGCGGCGCTTGGCGCAGCCTGCCATACCGCCGAGACCAGCCAGTAGCAGCCGATGCCAATCCGCCCCAGCCAAGCGTTTTTCCCGGATAGCCAGTACCGCTTCGGAAGCAGGAGCAGTGCCGCAGCGGCGGCGTAAAAGAAGGCGGATCCCGGACTGCCCGCCAAATAGGTCGCGCTTCCAGTCAGTATCCCGCCCAGACCTTCTCCGAACACCCATATGAAGACGGCCCAGAGTATGGATGTCCAGAGACCGAGTTTGCCCATTCGCGTGTCTGGATCGGCAAAGAGAAGGGCGCTTCCCACCCCTAGCTGAATATAGATGGCGGCGATGTTTGCGGCGATTGGGTGGTGGGCCCACACAAGGATACCCAGTTCCATCAGATGGTATAACCACGTCGGCTGGTCCTGTTGAACCATCTTCAAAACTCCGGTAACGAATCCCTGTGTGACCATTTGCGGTTGCGCCTGCAGCAGGGCGTCAAAAATCCATAGAACTGCGATGCCGCGTCGTAGTATCAGGCGGGCAATCAGAGGAGAAGAAACGGATCTCCTGGTTCCGTCTCCAATTGCTTCGTTGTCGAACTGAGCTGCTGTTTTGGCGCCCAAGCCGCCGCTTCTGTCAGGAAAGCGCGCCGTTGTAGAGACCGCAATTTCCCAACGCATAAAGCGCTTTGTCAGATTGACAAAAATGACGATGGCGATAAAAGCGAGCACCACGCCCGTCACTTCAAACAGGTATCTATAAAACGCGTCGATCAGTGGTAGGTGGCTCACAACACCCATTTGCATAGGGTGCATCTCCTGTCTATACCGAAAAATGTGCCTGCTCAGGCGGGATCGTATACTGTACCGCTGCTCAGACACGGCTGCGCCGAACTCGCCTTGGCACAGTATACGATCCCGCCTGAGCGAGTCTTCGCTAGGCCCACCAAATATCTTGCATCTTTTCTTTGATCAACAGCTTCTGCAGAAACGATACCGCTTTTTGGAAGCCTTCCGGCACTGACATCAGGCTGTCCTCATGTTCGATGCTGATCGCCCCCTGGTAGCCAACCAGTTGAAGAGCACTGATGATCTGACGCCAGGTCTCTTCGCCGTGACCATAGCCCACGGTGCGAAAAATCCAAGAGCGGTGCAGTTCATCACGGTAACTCTTGGTGTCGAGAACTCCGTTTAAAGCGGTGTTTTGAGGATCGATCCCCGTATCTTTGGCGTGGAAATGGTAGATCGCCCCTGCTGCTCCGAGTTGCTTGATTCCCACCACCGGGTCCATGCCCTGCCAAAAAAGATGGCTTGGATCAAAATTGATTCCGATCGTGTCGCCGCAAGCATCACGCAGACGCAGCATCGTTTCCGTGTTGTATACGACAAAGCCCGGATGCGCTTCGATGGCCACCTGCACGCCGTGCTGCTTCAGAAATTCGTGTTGCTTCTTCCAATAGGGAATAACTCTTTCCTGCCATTGCCAATCCAGCACCTTCAGAAAGTCATCAGGCCACGGACAGGTCACCCATACGGGATGGAGTGACTGGTCGGATTCCCCCGGACAACCGGCGAACGTGATCACGGTCTTTACTCCAAGGGCTTCAGCCAGCAGAACTGCATTTTCAAACTGTTCGTGATGGCTTCGTGCGACGGCGACGTCTGGGTGCAAGGGATTGCCGTGACAGCTGATGGCGCTGATTTCCAGTCCGCGACTTTCGACAGCGTGCCGGAAAGACTGGAGTTTGTGCTGGTCTGCCAGCAATTCCGCAGGATTGCAGTATGTCGTTCCTGGATAGGGTCCTGCTCCGATTTCGATTGTTTCGAGTCCACTCTGGACAATGTAGTCCAATGCTTCTTCAAATGACTTGTCCGCAAATAATACCGCAAATACTCCCAGTTTCATGATTGATGCGGCCTCCCTGTCACAGTTCTTTTTGCTGACGGTAAAACGGCTAGAGCGGCAGCGGCTCCGCTGGTTGATAATTGCCGTAAGTCGGTGCTGCGCCAGCGGCCTGACCGGTCCACAGTATCGCGTTTGCAATCACACGCTGCACATCTTTTTGATGGTATGTCGGGTGGGTTTCATGACCAGGGCGGAAGTAGAACACTCTGCCGCGACCTCGATGCCAGGCACAGCCGCTCCGAAAGACCTCGCCACCCTGAAACCAGCTTGCAAATACCAGTTCATCCGGTGCGGGGATATCAAAATGCTCCCCGTACATCTCCTCGTGATCCAGAACGATGCATTCCCCGACGCCTGCCGCAATGGGATGGCCAGGATCCACAACCCAGATGCGTTCGCGTTCGCCCACTTCGCGCCATTTCAAGTCGCAGGATGTTCCCATCAGACTCTTGAAAACTTTTGAAAAGTGTGCGGAATGAAGCACGATAAGGCCCATCCCATTCCACACACGCTTGACAACAGCGCGCACGACATCGTCAGACACTTCATCATGAGCCGCATGACCCCACCAGATGAGAACGTCTGTCTGGTCGAGCACAGCAGATGATAATCCATGCGCCGGGTCGTCGAGGGTCGCTGTGCGCACTTCAAATCCTGTCTCGCGAAGGGGAGCGGCAATTGCCTCGTGAATGCCGTCCGGGTAAATTTCGCGGACTTTATCGTTTGTTTTTTCATGTCGAAACTCGTTCCATACCGTTACTCGCATTGCCTGATTCAAAGGGGATTCACTCCTACTTGTTATACATGCCAGTCGCAGCCAATCTTATATGTACTTCACCACAGTACGCGTGCCTCTTGACTTAACCATAAATCCCCCTGCGTTTCAAGGGCAAACGCCAGACGTTTTCGTTCAATTCATGGCATCGTTGCAAGGCATGCCATTGATGACAGGGAAAAATGGGCGCCGCTATCGGGTCAAACGCCACGGGAACCGCGCCCCCCACAAACATAGCTTACAATATGGCGGGTGTGGAGGGGGGATAAACGATGTACGGAACGTTTGGCGGATATACGCGGTGGGCTGTTGTGTTTCTCATCATCTTTGTGCTCTTCTTCTTGCTTGTTCCAGGCTATGGCACTGGCGCGGCCTAGTCGTGGGTTCGTTGATGCTGAAAATGTCTCGCCGGTACGGATCATGCCTTGCGCTGCAGCGAGAATTGCAGTCTCTCTGCTGCATCTGTCTGGGCGGCAGCGCGAGGCATGATCCGTACCGGCGGAACAGGCGCACTTTTCGGAATAGACATCGGCCGCTGCGCGGCACCAACAACCGGGAAGAAAATGCGCCTGCGGCGATTTTTCGGGATAGGAGGATGTTGCTGTATGTATGACGGGGGAGTCTTTGGTGGGTACACACGTTGGGCCGTGGTGTTCCTGATTATTTTTGTACTGTTTTTCCTGTTGATTCCGGTATATCAACAAGTCTGCAATACAGTGCCCGTCGCCTGACCGACAGGAGACGCTCGCGCATGATCGACTGCACAACGGGGATTCAGCAACCTAGAGTTGCCGAATTCGCAGCCATCCTGCTCCGGGCGTCTGTTGCATTCAGAGTTTGATCAATATGCAGAGGAGGGATTGCGATGTGCACGATGGGTCAGTGCCAAAATGCCAGAGGCGGTTGGGTTCAGTTTCAAACGCAGTGGGGCGTTCACAGAGGCGTAGTGGAGCAGGTCAATGACCACGGCGTACTGATGCGTGTGCCGCGCCAATACGCGCCTGTCGCACAGACGGGAGATCAGCGACTGCAGGGAACTGACCAGGAGAGACTGAACGTGGCTCTTGCGCAGTGGGGCTATGGTCCTGCTTACGGACCTGGCTATGGTGCTCCTGGATACGGCCCACGGGCTCCTGGATATGGCGTCGGACGCCCTTACGGCGGTTGGTGGGGCGGCGGCTGGTGGTTTTGGTGGCTGGCGTTCGCATGGATTTTCGCACTGGCATTTCTGTGGTGGTAGATGTCGCAAAAGTGGACCAGGGCGTGCGTGTCGCGCCTTGGTTCTCTTCGTTTTGTGGATGGTTATCCCTGAGAATAATTCAGAGGGTTGGACTTTTTCTGTTACAAGCATTACCATAATTTTATCTACGGCAACCATTTTTTGGGCTGTTTCTGCGAATCATGGTCAGTTCCGCCAATCCAACATGGAGTTTGACAATTCACAACGCATACTCCAGTCATTTCGCTTGGACTGTAATGATCATTGTGGCCTTGGACCTGGCGAGCCATTTTCATCCACTGATGGCGCCGCCCGGCGGTATGGGATTCTATTGGGCCTTTTGGAAGAGGTTCCAACCTGGAGGGCATTGGGACTATTGAATCACGCAAATCAAAACATGATGCGGTTGGTAAGGCGGGTGCAACCCGTAAGGACGCTGCTTTTCCTCACGGTCACACTGGGGCTTGTCAGTGGAGGACTGTTGATGATTCAGGCTTACGGGCTTGCTGGGGTGGTCAACGCCGTATTTCTAGAGCACGCCAACCTCAGCCATACAAAAGCCCGGATGTGGGGATTGGTGGGTATTATTTTAGTTCGGGGACTGCTCACGTGGGCGGGGCACTCCATCGCCGCCCGCTTTGCCATCCGGGTTAAAATGGACTTGCGACGTCAACTGACAGATCAGTTATTGCGCCTGGGACCTGCTTGGGCAGTGGGAGAGCGGCGGGGAGAATTAGTAAACACCGCCGTCCAAGGCATTGAGCAGTTGCAGATATACATGGCCAAGTACCTGCCTCAGATGGCTTTTGCCACCTTACTGCCCCTGGCCATCCTCGGTTTCGTTTTGACGAGGGATTGGCTGACCGCCATCATTTTGGTGGTTACCGCACCCTTGATTGTGTTTTTTATGATCTTGGTGGGGAAAATGGCGGAGGATGCTAGTCAACTACAGTGGCAAAGACTCAGCCTATTAGCCGCCCAACTGCTGGACGTGATTGAAGGATTAACGACCTTGAAGATGTTTGGCCGCAGCCGGGCCCAGGTACAGTGGCTGGGCCGTGCCAGTGATGCTTATCGTATGGCTACCATGCGCACGCTGCGGGTGGCTTTTGTGTCCACCTTTCTTATGGAGCTCTTTGCAACCTTGAGTACGGCCGTGGTGGCGGTGTCCTTGGGGCTGCGACTTGTGTCGGGGCAATTGCCCTTTGCCACCGCCTTTTTGGTGCTGCTGCTGACACCGGAGTTTTATCAGCCCATCCGGGCTTTGGGCAGCGAGTTTCACGCCGGGTTGAATGGCGTCACTTCGGCTGGGCGGGTGTTTGACATTTTGGATGCAAAACCGCCTGGGCTGGTACCTGATCGCAACGCGTCCGCCTTGGTTCCGGCGAATCTTACGCCGCCTTTCACGGTTGAGTTCAGAAACGTTTCTTTCACCTATGAGTCGGGGGATGCGCCCGCCTTGCAGGCGGTGTCCTTCACTCTTCACCCCAGGCAGATGTTGGCCGTGGTGGGACAAAGCGGGGCAGGAAAGAGCACCCTGCTGGATTTGATTCAGGGTTTTCTCCAGCCCACACAAGGGGTGATTCTGATCAATGGGGTTTGCCTTCAAGAACATTCCATCTTGCAGTGGCGTCGCAATGTCAGCTTGCTGCGCCAGCACAGCCACGTGTTTGCCGGGACCATCGCGGACAACTTACGGATTGCCGCACCAGAGGCCAGCCAACAGGAGGTAGAATGGGCCGCTGCGGCAGCAGGGGCCCAAGACTGGATTGTAAGACTCCCCCAGGGGTATGACACTCCGGTGGGAGAGAGGGGGGCCGACCTGAGCGGTGGCCAGGTGCAGCGCTTGGCCGTGGCCAGGGCGTTGCTCAAACAGGCCCCACTGGTGCTCTTGGATGAGCCCACCGCGCACTTGGATCCCGCGACTGAACGGGTGGTGCAGTCTGGACTGGATCGTCTGTTGGCGGATAAAACGGCGCTAGTGGTGGCGCATCGGTTGAGCACCGTGGAGCGCGCGGATGTAATCCTGGTCTTGGATCACGGACGAGTAGTTGAACAGGGCACTCATGCCCAATTAGTGGAACGCAAAGGTCTGTATCACAGCCTGCAGTTGGCGTATCGCGGGGGTGAACAGGGGTGAGTCGTGGCGATTCCTTGTCCGGTCTGCAGGTCGTGCGTCGTCTGTTTCGCTTTGTCCGCCCTTACTCCGGACAAACGGCTCTGTCCATCTGCCTGAGTTTTTGCACCGTCGGCGCCAATGTGGGTTTAATGGCCACCTCCGGCTTGTTGATTGCCAAGGCCGCCTTGCATCCCACTACCATCCTGCTCATCTGGGTACCCATTGTGGGGGTGCGGTTTTTTGGCTTGTCGCGGGCCGTTTTTCGCTACGGAGAACGATATGTGTCGCACGACCTGACCTTCCGCTTGCTCAAAGAGATGCGGATTTGGCTGTACCAGCGAATTGAACCACTGGTTCCTCTGTTGTGGCAAGACTCTCGCAGCGGGGACGTGATGACCACGTTGGTGGCCGACATCGACACCCTGCAAAACTTTTATCTGCGGGCGGTGGCTCCTCCTGTGGTAGCGGTGTTGATTGCCGGGTTAGCAGCTCTCCTGTTTGCTCCATTTGGAAACTGGATGATACTGGCAGTGATGGCCGGCCTAGCTTTGGCCGGTGTGGGGGTTCCTGGCTTGACCTACCTGCTGGCTAGGCGCTCGGGACGAGGTGCGGTGAAGGCGCGAGCCCGTTTGCAAACTCGATTGGTGGACGCGGTAGAAGGTATGGCCGATGTGCTGAGCTTTGGTCAGGAGGAAACCGTACTGACGCAGGTAGAAGCGGACCAACAATGCCTGGCAGCGCACCAGCGCTGGCTGGCCCATGTGGAGGGTCTTGGCAGCGGCTTGCTGTTGGTGATCAATTCTTTGACCATGTGGGGCGTTTTGTGGTTGGGTATTATCCGCGTGCAAAATGGACAGATGGACGCGGTGTACTTAACCATGTTGGTACAGACTGCGTTCGCGGTTTTTGAGGCTGTGATGCCGCTGCCCGTGGCCCTGCAACAACTCGGCGAGTGCGTGGAGGCGGGAAGACGAATGTTCTCTTTAACGGATCAGGCACCTGCCGTGATGGTTCCGGAGCGGCCACAGACGCCCGCATCCCCGGACTTAACGGTGGAAAACCTGTCTTTTCGGTATCCCCGCTCGGAACGCTGGGTGTTGCGTAACATTTCTTTTACCTTAACGCAGGGGTGTCGGGTGGCAGTGGTCGGACCCAGTGGTGCGGGAAAGAGCACCCTGATTCGCCTGCTGTTGCGCCTGTGGGATCCGACGGAAGGGGCGGTCCACCTGGGGGGGGTGGATCTGCGTCAGGCCGATCCGGATACGGTGCGCCATTTTTTTGCTGTTATTGAACAAAATGCGCACCTGTTTCACGAGTCTGTGGCGGACAACCTGCGCATTGGCCATCCTCAGGCCAGCCTGAGGATGGTGCGGCAGGCTGCGGTTGAGGCACAGATTGACCCTTTGGTGGCGGCCCTGCCACAGGGTTACGACACCCAGGTTGGTGAGTTTGGCGCCCGCTTTTCGGGGGGTGAACGGCAGCGTCTGGCCTTAGCTAGGGCCCTCTTAAAAGAGGCCTCCATCCTGATGCTCGATGAACCCACCACAGGTTTGGACCCCGTGACGGAATTGCAGTTCATGGAGACGTTGCTAAGTGTCACTCGCGGTCGCTCCGTGCTGCTCATCACCCATCGATTGGTGCATCTGGAGCAATTCGACGAGGTTTTGGTGGTGCAAGACGGCGAGTTGGTGGAGCGGGGTACGCATGCGGAGTTGCTCCGCGGCCGAGGCGTGTATCGGTCCATGTGGGAGGTGGAGCAAGACCGCCTCAGTGCGGTCTTTTATCCCTGCAAATAGACTCAGGCCGTCACGCACTAAGAGTCAAACGGTTATTATGGGCGTAAAAAAGGGTAGGAGAGCCATTCATACAGATCTCTGCGCGATATATAGGAAATACATGTATTCGCAACAACTGGACATTCTATTTCATGCACAATGCTCACTTGGGCGTGGACGGCTAAAAGAGGAGTGTTCTGTTTGCTGAACGTGTTGTTGGCTCGCTGGCAATTTGGAATTACAACTGTATACCATTTTTTGTTTGTTCCTTTGACCATCGGGTTGATTTTCCTCATTGCCATCATGGAGTCCATGTACGTGGTCAGTGGCAATGAGGTTTATAAGCAGATGACGAAATTTTGGGGCAAGATGTTCCTGATAAACTTTGCAGTCGGCGTGGTAACGGGCATCATGCAGGAATTCCAGTTTGGTATGAACTGGTCCTCCTATTCCCGCTTCGTGGGAGATGTTTTTGGCCCTCCATTGGCTATCGAGGCCCTCGCAGCTTTCTTCTTGGAGTCCACCTTTGTGGCCGTTTGGCTGTTTGGCTGGGATCGGCTCTCGGAAAGGGTGCACGCTTTGGCCGCCTGGTTGGTGGCCATTGGCGTCAGCATGTCGGCCATTTGGATTCTGGCGGCCAACTCTTTCATGCAGGAGCCGGTGGGCTACGTTTTGCGGCACGGGCGGGCGGAGATGAACAACTTCTGGGCACTGGTTGGTAACTACCAGTTGTGGGTTGAGTTCCCTCACGTCTGGTTTGGCGCCCTGTCCACAGGCGCTTTTTTTGTCACCGGCGTCAGTGCTTGGTACCTGATCCGCAAGCGGAACTCGGAGGTGTTTACCCGCTCTTTTCAAATCGGTGTGATGTTTGCCTTGGCGGGAAGCGTCCTGACCATTGTGATGGGGCATGCACAGGCCCAGCACCTGATGGTCGCTCAACCCATGAAGATGGCGGCCTCAGAAGCCTTGTGGAACACCAGCGCCTATCACGCCCCTTGGTCCATCTTTGCGGTGATTGATGAAGCTCGCCGCGTCAACCCCGTCGACGTCAAAATCCCTTATCTCTTGAGCATCCTCGCTTATAACCATACTTACGGCAGCGTGCCAGGCATCAACCAGATTCAAGCCCTCTACCAGGCCCGGTACGGGCCTGGCAATTACATTCCTCTGGTATGGGTCATCTACTGGAGTTTCAGGGTGATGGTGCTGGCCGGTTTCTCGATGGTCTTGTTGGCCCTGTACGGGGTCATTCTGACCCTGAAAAACCGCATCAGTCAACATGCTCTCTACCTTAAATGGATGGTCCTTGCCATTTTCCTGCCCTACATTGCCCACACCACCGGCTGGATCATGACCGAAATGGGGCGGCAGCCCTGGGCGGTCATGGGTCTGTTGAAAACCAATCTGGGAGTGTCGCCAACGGTGACTCCGGCCATGATTTGGACCACATTGCTCGGTTTTGGCGTGATCTACCTGGTGCTGGGCATTGTGGATGTCTACCTGTTTGTTCACTTCATTCGCGAGGGCCCAGACTTGGGCGAGGATCCGTCGGAAATGGACGCCAAGATGACTCCTGAACTGTTGTGAATGGTGAATCGTGACGAAAGGGTGAGTTGTACATGACGCTCAATGTGGTGTGGTTTGTGCTGATTGCCATCTTATTTACGGGCTTCTTCGTGTTGGAGGGCTTTGACTATGGAGTGGGCATCCTGATTCCCTGGATTGGGCGCACGGACGAGCAAAGGCGCCTGTTGGTGAACACCATCGGTCCCTTTTGGGACGCCAACGAAGTTTGGCTGATTACCGCCGGCGGCGCGATGTTCGCCGCCTTCCCCAATTGGTACGCCACTCTCTTCAGCGGCTTTTACATGGCCCTGTTTTTGCTCTTGCTGGCTCTGATTGTCCGCGGTGTGGCCTTTGAGTTTCGCAGCAAAGTCAATTCTCCTGTATGGCGTCAAACGTGGGACTGGATGTTGTTCATCGGCAGCCTGCTGCCGCCATTTTTGTGGGGGGTGGCGGTGGCCAATTTCATGAAGGGTGTGCCCATCGACGCAAGAATGGAGTACGCGGGAACCTTTTGGGATCTTATCAGCCCTTACACTATCCTTGGTGGTTTGAGTTTAGTCCTGCTCTCCGTCTTGCACGGATCATTGTACCTGTCCTTGCGTACGGACGGCGTGTTGCAGGAGACCGCCCGTGAGGCCGCTCGCCGCACTGGTGTGCTCACCAGCCTGGTGTTGTTGTTGTTTGTGGTCATGAGCTACTACAACACCGACATGTTTAGCAAGGCAGGGTTGGACCCTGGCGCCGTGCCGATGCTGGCCGGCATGAGCCTGTTGGCGGTGCCCTTCTTCATTCGCAGGAAACAGGATGGCTGGGCCTTTTTCATGAGCACCATGACAATTGTTTTTTCCTCCATCACCGTGTTTTTGGACATGTTTCCGCGGGTGATGATTAGTTCGCTCAATCCCAACTGGAGTCTGACCATCTTCAATGCCGCCTCCGGAACGTATTCCCTGCGGGTGATGACGATTGTGGCACTGACTGTGCTGCCCATCGTGCTGGCCTACCAAACTTGGACCTATTGGGTGTTTCGACATCGCCTGCGCGTCGGCGGGCACCTGGATTACTGACATCTGCAGCCGCGCCAATTTCGACTACAATGGACCCTGATGATTGTGGCTAGTTCCAAAATGGCAATCTGAAGATTCAGGACTGATAGCGGGTGAAAATAATGAAAGAGGAGAGATCCCTGGGATTTCACGCAGCACCTTGTATCGACAGATGGACAAATTCGGATTGCGTTAAATGTGTGCCGTTTTGTGTCAGCAAGGAAATGGCGCGTACCAAAGTGTTCCGGTCTGGAACACTTTTTTTGTTGGGCTGTCTCCGACGTTGGCGCGGTGAAAGCCTTTGCAGTTTTGGTACGAACCTTGCATAGAAATGGAATGGAGAGTTGAATCCACTCAGACATACAACATTGAAGGAGGAGAAGAGTTTGTCCATACCGCTTGAGAAGTTGAAGTGGATGTACGAAACCATGGCCAAGATTCGACTCTATGAAGAAACCATGGTGCAGGTTTACATGGAAGGGAAAAATCCAGTGTTTAACATCGGCGCGGGCGCTGTGCCGGGAGAGATGCATCTGGCGGCCGGGCAGGAACCGGCGGCGGTTGGCATGGGCGCTCACCTGCGCAGGGAAGATACGGTGACGGCGCCGCATCGACCGCATCATAACGCCATTGCCAAGGGCGTTGATCTGAACAGGATGACGGCAGAGATATTTGGAAAAGAAACGGGGCTCGGCAAAGGAAAGGGCGGGCACATGCATCTGTTTGATCCTGACGTCAAATTCTCCTGCGGCGGCATTGTTGCTGCAGGTGTGCCACATGCGGTCGGTGCTGCGCTTGCCGCAAAGATGAATGGCAAGGACTGGGTTGCGGTCGCGTTCATTGGCGAGGGAGCGGCCAATGCGGGGGCATTTCACGAGTCGCTGAATCTGGCGTCGGTTTGGAAGCTTCCGCTGATCGTGGTTGTCGAGGATAACTCGTACGGAATTTCTGTTCCGAAGGCGGCTTCCACGTCTGTGCGCTTTAACGCGGAGCGGGCGAGTTCATACGGTATTGTCGGCTATTCCGTTCGCAACAACGATCCAGTCGAGATGTACCGTGTTTGCGAAGAAGCAGTCGGGCGGGCAAGACGGGGCGCAGGACCGGCCCTGATCGAGATTGAAACCTATCGTTTCCTCGGTCACTTTCAGGGCGATCCCGAACTCTATCGGGGCAAGGACGAGGTTTCTCTGCTGCGTGAAAAGGATCCGCTTGTACGGGTGAAATCGCTGCTGATGGAGGCCGGGGTTGCGCAAAGCGAACTGGCTGGAATGGAGGAACGCGCGCAGAGTGCAGTCGCCGAGGCTTATCAGTATGCGCGCGCCAGCGCATACCCCAGTCCGGATGCTGCGCTGGAGGATGTGTTTGCGGCGGCCACCCAGTAGACTGTCCGTTATTGGCGGGGAACCAGGCGCTTTGAAAAACAGGAATTCTCGGTAAAGGAGGAATTGTGTCGTGAGCACGGTGATTCATAAACGGCTGTTGACTGGCAACAAAGCGATGGCGGAAGCGATTGCCCTGGAAATGGAACGTGACGGGAATGTATTTGTGATGGGCGAAGACATCGGAACGTACGGCGGAATATTTGGTTCTACGGAAGGTCTCCAGCAAAGGTTTGGGGAGGAGCGCGTGCGCGATACGCCGATTTCGGAAACGGCGTTCATTGGAGCGGCCATCGGTGCGGCGGCCGAAGGCATGCGGCCCATCGTAGAGCTGATGTTTGTCGATTTCTTTGGCGTCTGTATGGATCAGATCTACAACCACATGGCGAAAATTCATTATATGTCGGGAGGAAATGTGAAACTTCCCATGGTGCTGATGACGGCGGTCGGCGGCGGGTACAGCGACGCCGCCCAACACTCGCAAACTCTGTACGCCACATTCGCGCATATGCCTGGGCTTAAGGTGGTGGCTCCGGCGACTCCTTATGACCTGAAAGGAATGATGATCTCCGCCATCCGGGACGACAATCCGGTGGTTTTCATGTTTCACAAGACTTTGCAGGGGCTCGGCTGGATGGATCAACTCGACTATTCGGTGGGGCATGTTCCGGAGGAAGCGTACACTGTGCCGCTGGGCAAGGCGAGCGTTGTCCGGGCAGGCACAGACGTCACCATTGTGGGTATACAGATGACCATGCATCACGCGGTGGAAGCTGCCAATCAACTGTCGGAAAAGGGCATCGAAGCGGAAGTGATCGATTTGCGTTCGCTGGCGCCGCTGGACAAAGAGACAATCTTGAACTCCGTACGCAAAACACACCGACTGCTGGTTGTGGACGAGGATTATCGGTCGTATGGGATGACCGCCGAAATCGCGGCGGTGGTGGCGGAAGAAGCCCTGTATGACCTGGAAGCTCCCATATTACGTCTCGCGATTCCGGATGTTCCGATTCCCTACAGTCGCCCGCTGGAACAGGCGATTGTTCCAGGCGTCAAAGAGATTCGCGAAGCGATTGAACAACTTGTGCGCCATTAAATAATCTGCAGACGGAGGGCGGGGCAGTGCTTGAGTTCAAATTGCCGCAGACGGCTGACGACATTGCTGAAAGCCTGATTGTCATCTGGTACAAGTCTGAGGGAGAGTATGTTCAGGCAGGAGAAACACTGGTTGAGGTACAGACAGAAAAAGCAACTTTTGAATTGGAGTCTCCTGTCGCCGGGGTGGTCGGGAAAATACTGGTCAAACGGGCGGAGGTTGCTGCGGTCGGAGATGTTCTGGCGCTGATTGAAACGGATCTGCCGCATGAGGGGAGCCTGCGCGATGGTTCCGTTCGGGAGACTGCGCAAGATGAGCAGGGCTATGAGCCCACGCCGCCTGAAGACGCCGCCGCAACACCAGGCGGGTTTGTGGCGATGGCGCCTCGGCTGCGTCGGCTGGCGCAGCAGCTTGGGGTGAATCCGGCCACAGTTTTGGGTACGGGTCCGCATGGCCGCGTGACCGAAGCGGACATTCGCGGCTTGAGGTCGAGCGATCCGCACGCTGACTCGGTGGGTGGATCGCTCGCTGGGTTGTGCAACGATCCAGAAAAGATTGCCGAGAGCCAGGCCGCAAACAACAGCGTCACCACCAGTGCGACGCGTCGGACCATTGCAGATCGCATGCTGCAGAGTCTGCAACACTCTGCCCAGTTGACGCTCACCACCTGGGCGGATGTCACGGTCCTGGCTCAGAAACGCAAACTGCTCGCTGCGGAAGCGAGTTGGAATGATTGGGTCTTGCGAGCTGTTTGCAGGGCTCTCGGTGAGCATCCAAATGTCAACGCAAGCTGGACGGACAGAGGAATCGTCCGTCATGCGGATGTAAGTCTGGGGTTGGCGGTAGACACAGAGGACGGGTTGTTTGTGCCAGTCATTCGACAGGCCAGTCAGTTGACACTGCAGGAAATCCACAGGGAAGCCAGCCGTTTGGCGGAACAGGCGCGACTGCACAGACTGTCCGCGCAGGAGTTGACTGGCAGCACTTTCACGGTGACCAATCTTGGCGGCTACGGAATTGAATTTTTTACGCCCATCCTGAATCCGCCGGAGGCAGGCATTCTTGGCGTCGGAAAGGTGGATGAGCAGATCACTCTGCAGAGTGGAAATCTCGCAGTTCGTCAGCGCTTGCCGCTCAGCCTCACGTTTGACCACCGGGTTCTGGATGGTGGACCCGCGGCCAGGTTTCTGCAAACGGTGGTCCAGTTGCTGGCTGAACCGGAGCAACTGGTTTGACAACGCTGCGCAACTGAACAGGGCGTTCCGCGCCGCATCTACCAGGTTGTTTTGCCCATTTCTGTGTTGCTAACAGGCGTCAGATCGTATAAACTGTCATATAAACCACTGCGGTCGTTTTTGCTGAGTACAATCGAGAGGGGCGCATCGGCTTGAGTCATCGGTTTAATCCCGAACATATGGAACGCTTGCTGGCGCCCGAACGCCGCCGTCTGCTGCCACCTGAGACTGTCCTGGCTGAGCTGTCTGTTGGACTGGAGACGAGTTTGGCCGATGTCGGAGTGGGACCGGGTTATTTTGCGATTCCCGCAGCGCGCATGACGAATGCTGCGGTATACGGCATCGATGTTGAGCCCAAAATGCTTGCGGCTCTGCAGCAACACGCTCTGAGTGAGGGCCTGACCAACGTGCAGGCGATTGAGGGCGCCGCCGATGCGATCCCGCTTCCGGACAGGGCCGTGGATCGCACGCTGTGCGCCTTCGTGCTGCACGAGGTTCCAGACTTGGACAAGGCGCTCCGCGAACTGAGCCGCATCACGAAGACCAGAGGAGTGCTCTGTCTGGTGGATTGGGAGAAGCAGGAGACTTCGTTTGGCCCTCCGGTCGCAGAACGCCTGGCCAGGCAAGATTTGAAGACTGCGCTGGCGAGGAACGGCATTGTGCTGATCGATGAACAGAAACCAAACGACGATCACTATCTCTTGGTCTGTGAAAAACGTTAGACACATGTGACGTGCAGTCTGTCGGTGCCGACAATGCCGTTCGCGCCAGACCAACTTAACAGACTTCAGGACGGCGAATTCTTCGCCGTCCTGAAGTCTGTTATTCGTGCCTGAACGTCGTGCCGGGGCAGGCCCAACCGAACTGGTCTGCCGTCGGCGCGGAGGCAGGAGCCGCCCATGCCCTGTCGAAGTAGGAGTGCATGGGTTAGGGGAAAATTGGAGGTGGCGTATGAACGCATTTCGATTCTTGCACACAGCGGATCTGCATTTGGGAACACCATTTCGCGGGCTTGCCAGACAGATTCCCGCTGAATGGCTGCGCCAGGTGCAGTTGGCCTCGTATAAAGTATTTGACCGGATCGTTGATATTGCGCTTGCAGAACAGGTGGACTTTGTTACAGTGGCAGGCGACCTGTTTGACTCGGTCCGCGTGCCGATGGCTGTGCAATTTGAACTGGCGAGAGGATTTGAACGACTCCGCGCAGCCGGTATTCGGGCGTTTGTCAGTCATGGCAACCATGATCCGCTTGGTCGCGCGCGGCCGCTTTCCTGGCCAGACAACGTCACCGTCTTTGCGGCTGCGCCCCTCGTTTTGGCGCCAGAGTATCGCGTGCCCTCCACAGTGTTCGCGCTGCGCGGCACACACATTCAGGTCAGCGGATTCAGCTACGGACAGTCAGAAGTCTATCAATCGCTGGCGAGTCATTTTGAACGCGCTCCGGCAGCCGATTTCGCGCTCGGATTGTATCATGGCGTGGTGGGCCAGGCGGGCGACCACGCCAATTACTGCGCGACACGACTGGAAGATCTGCTGCGCAGCAACTTTGACTTCTGGGGGCTTGGGCATATTCATAAATCCGCGGTTTTGCGGTCGCACAGTCCTGCGGTCGTCTATCCGGGCAATCCACAGGGAAGGCATGTGAAGGAGGAGGGTGAACGCGGTTGCCTCATCGTTTCAGTAGACGAGAGGGGGCGCGTGGAAATGGAAACGCGGGTAACGAGTACGGTTGTCTGGCGTGTGCTGGAGACGGACATTTCCGGAATCGATGACCTGGGCCACGCCGTGCAGACTGTCCTGCAGAGTGTGCGCGCAGCCGCTTCCGGCGCGGGTACAGCCTATGTGGTCAGAGTGATCGTCACAGGCGTGACGGCGCTGCACCGGGACCTTGGCGCGCAGAGTGAATTCGAGTCAACGCTGGAACAGGAATTGCTGAACGCATCGCTGCCAGTGTTGCTTGAGGATGTGGAGATCAGGACGAAACCGCCTGTCGACATCGATGTGTTGGTTGAAAGCAGTGAATTTATAGGCGAGTTTCTGCGCGGTGTGCGGGTTTACCAAGAGGATGCGCAGGCCGCCAGGCGATTTCTGAAGCCGCTGCTTGGCGAGGTGTTTCATGATGGCCACGCGCTCTCTTTCGATCAACTGTCCGATGCTGAAATCCAGGAACTCCTGGCGGCGGCGCAGAGTCTCGTATTGCAGTATGTGGGGGAAGGGGGAACGAGCGCGTGAAACTGCGTTCTCTCTCTTTGCACAATGTGGGCAAACATAACGGTATGGTTCTGGACAATCTTCCGGATGGCATGACCATCGTCTTTGGACCCAACGAGGCGGGAAAAAGCACGATGCTTGCAGGTCTTCGAGGGGTGCTGTTCGGGAAGGCGATCATTGCGGAGAATACAACGCTGCTCGGTCAGGCGGCGCGTGGAGCGGTCACTTTTGAACTGGATGGGGAACAGGGTCTGTGGCGTCTGGAACGCGCATTGACGACAGCAGGACGCAGTCGACCGCTGCTCACGACACCTTCCGGGGAAACTCACGCAGGTGATCCAGCGATCAGGGAAATGGTTTCCGTGCTCGGGCTTGTAGAAGATCTTATCTATCGATCGGTGTTTACCTTCCAACTCGCTGAACTGGAGGGGATCGAACAACTGAACCAGAGTCTGCATCGGCGCATTTACACGGTTGGCATGCTTGGGTCGCATTCTCCAGTGGAAATCGAACAGGCATTCATCGCGAAGGCGCGCGACATCTTCAGTTCTGACGGGAGAGCCCGCAACGCCAAGCTGCGCCAGTGTCTGACGAAATTGGCGGAGGCGCGGTCTCAGGAAGCGAGCCGTTCGGATACGCCGGATGCTTATATGGACCTGACAAAGAAACTGGCGCTGGCTCGTGACAGTCTTACCCGCGATATAAGAACTCGGGAAATAGAAATCGACGCCAAGCGGTCGCGCGCGCGCCAGGATGTGGCCCTGTATCCCATCCACCAGCGAATCGTCATGTTGACTGAAACGCTGGAACCATTTGCTGAAATGTCGAGAATCACCAGTGCGCAGCGTGAGATTGTGAGCGCGACGGCAGCCGCTGTCGAACAGGTCGAGCGGCAACTCAACAAGGATGTCGAAGCGTACGAGGCGGACAGGCGTGAATATGCCAGGATTGTTGTCGATCGGCGGCTCCTGTCGTTTACGGCGGATTTACAGACGTTTAACAGGCAGTCCAGCGGGGTGGAAGAGCAGTTGCGGCACATTGCCGCGCGGGAACAGGAATTGAGTGAGTTGCGTCGCGCTGCGGGCTCGTTGCGTGGGCAAATGTCCGCGCAACTGACGGATGAGATTGTCAGCGGCGCCGACTTCAGTTCTGTGACGAGCGACGTGGCCAAACGTTTTCTGGATCGACTGCAGACGATCGCCATGGCCCGCGACACGGCCGCGCAGGAGACGAACCGGAATCGGGAACTGGCTGTATTGGCAAAAAACGGATTGCCTGACTCCTGGCAGGCAGAAAGTATTGCGGATCTGGAGAGACAGGGCGCGCAACAGGAGATGGATTTTAAGACTCTTGAAAATGATGCGGCGGTGCTGAGTGAATTGCGCGATCGAGCGACGGCGCTGGAGCGCCTCCGGTCCGAACGAGATGGTCGGGAAAAATACAGCGCTGTCCTGCTCGAACACAGCAACTCCGGTCGCGGCGCCGCCCTCACTGGACTGACAGTCGCCTCCGGCCTGTTGGTCATACTGGGAGTCGCAGCCCTGCTGCACAACGCTTGGCTCGCGGGCATCGGCACCATCGTCGTGGGGCTGGCGCTGCTTATCGGCGGGTTTGTGTGGGTGCGCAGGACGCTGTCCCAGACAGCCGTCGCTGCGGTTGCCGAGGCCAGACGTGAATTGGCGCGTTGTGACCATGATCTGGAATTGCTTGACGCGGACATCGGAAATCTGCAAAAGGCACTCGTTCATGTGGTTGTCGGTTCAGTCGGCGTGAGTGAACTGGTGCAGGCTCAGACCGAACTCGCAGCCATGGCCCGCTCTCTGGAAACGCAACGGGAAAAGTGGGAACGGCTTCAGAGGCAGCACGTTCAGTGGCAGGCGCAGGCGGATGCGTTGCGCAGGGCGGAGCAAGCGCAGCAACGGGCAAAGCAGGATTACGAAGAGCTTTGTGGAGAATGGCGCCTATTTTTAGAAGGCTTGGGACTACACGGATTTGCCTGTGCTGTCCAGCCATTTATGGAGCAGGCGCAGTTGGTGCAACAGTGGCGGGAGAACCGTAATACGATTGCATTCAAACAGCGCGCCCAGAAGGATGACGCGAACCGGGTTCACGACTTTATCAGTTCAGTTCGGCGCGTTCTGGATCAACTGCCGGAAGCCGTGGGAGAGGCGGGGGAGACTGCCGGAGGGGGTGGGAAGACTGCCGGAGAGGGAGAGGCTGCCGCCGTGAAGGCGACAATTTCTGACTGGCGTGAACTGGACGCTGCATTCAAACGGCTGAAGACCCAACTGGAATTGACGCTGGACGCTGTACTTGGAGCTCAGGAGGCGGACAGAACGCGGCGGACTCTGCAAGGCAAACTGACTGAGAGCGAGCGGGCCGTCGAGGCGCACAAGAGTGTGCTGAGGAGCCAGGAAGAGCGTCGGCTGCAAGTGTTTGCAACGCTTGGTATCGCGACTCGGGAGGAATTTGATCGACTCGACATGGCCAATTTTGACCGCGACAGACTGGAAAAGGATTTGCAAGGCGAACGGATGGGGGCGTACAGCATTTGCGGCGGTCCTGACGCCTACGAGGCGCGTGCAAAAACGCTCAGCGGCGTCGCGCAAGAAGACCTCGACGCAGCGCTTGTCTCTGCTGAGGCAGACTGGCGGCAATGCCGAAAGGAAGAAGAAGCATGCATTCAGGACATTACAACGCTGGAAGCGGAACTGCGCTCGTGGAATGACGGAGTGGGCGCCATGGATGCGGCCTGGACAGTCGCTGCGCTCGAAACGGAACGGGAGCGACTGGCCAGATCCTGGGCAGTGTACCGTACTGCGGAAACGCTCATACGCAACGCGAGGGAGACTTTTGAACGGGAGCGTCAGCCGCAGGCAATCAAGGCAACTTCGGAAATCTTTACGCGCGTGACACACGGAAAATACACACAGTTGAGCATCAATGTCGCCGATGCGGGCAAGCCGGAACTGGTTTGCCTGGATCGTTCGCAACGGGAGTGGAATCTGAGTCAATTGTCTCGCGGCGCGAAAGAACAGATCTATCTTGCGATGCGCTTGGCTTTGATTCGCGATTATGCGCAACGGGGACTTATTTTGCCGATCGTCCTTGACGACCCGATGGTTAACTTTGATCAGGGGCGTCTCCGGGAGTACATGCATATCCTGACGCAGGAAGCGCGCGCCCGGCAGATGATCTACCTGACCTGTCATGACGCTGTGTTGGAAGCGGCTGCTCTTCTGCACGATAAGGCGCATGTCGTGCATCTCGGATAATGTCCGAAGAAAATCGCTGCGCCTGCGGATGTATAGGCCTGCGACTGCCATCTCATACTACTCCTGTTTCACTCGAAATATAGCAGCGAAGGGGTGTCGACATTGGCCAATCCAGACGATCGCCGCGATAACGCGGAAAAATTGCAGGACCATATTGCAGACACGCAGGATAATTTGCGGCAGGCCGAAATGAATCTGCGTGCACACGGCCATGAGATGAGCGACAGCGACAAGGCCGACATCGAGGCCAAGAATGAGCGCAGACGCGTTAGCATCGAAGGATTTCGTGAGGAAATTGGGGACGAAACTGGACATGCGCCAAGCGGCAAAAACGCACGCGAATAACTGTCCATTTTCGCATGTTTTCGGGGAAATCCAGGTGGGTTTACGGCCTGCATGAAATCTGCGGCGCGGTTGTTTGGCGCGGGAAAAATGGATGGCTGTCCTATACTCCGAATCAGTTCTGACCGGCGCATGGCCGACGTCTCGCCGGCAGTGAATTTTCATGGTTTTTGGGTGTCCTGGAGAACACCAATCATGCGCGTCTAAAAGTTTTACCCGAAAATACCTTGACGTGGCCAGTCGATTTTTGCTATTCTACTCGTGTTCTCCTTTTTGTGCCCGTAGCTCAGCTGGATAGAGCGTTTGACTACGAATCAAAAGGCCGGGAGTTCGAATCTCTCCGGGCACGCCATCGTTAGCCGAAGTGGCGGAATTGGCAGACGCACGCGCCTCAAAAGCGCGCGGGTAATCCCCGTGCCGGTTCGAGTCCGGCCTTCGGCACCATAGCGCACAGATGCGATGCACGGGATCCGGGGCTATAGCTCAGTTGGTAGAGCGCTTGAATCGCACTCAAGAGGTCAGCGGTTCGAATCCGCTTAGCTCCACCATAGATTCCTCGATAGCTCAGCGGTAGAGCATCCGGCTGTTAACCGGAGGGTCGTAGGTTCGAATCCTACTCGGGGAGCCAGACGGCCCCATGGTCAAGCGGTTAAGACACCGCCCTTTCACGGCGGGAACAGGGGTTCGAATCCCCTTGGGGTCACCATATGTGTGCGCGAACGAGTGTACACACAGGTCCATGAGTGAGCGTGCGATGACGTGGTGACGCCGCGATCCGACGCATATCTGAAGCCGTACATGGGCGGTTAGCTCAGCGGGAGAGCACTCGCCTCACACGCGAGGGGTCGGCAGTTCGATCCTGCCACCGCCCACCATACTCAGGTGTGGAACAAATAGCATATCGACGCGGGGTGGAGCAGTTGGCAGCTCGTCGGGCTCATAACCCGAAGGTCGCAGGTTCAAGTCCTGCCCCCGCAACCATATGGGCCTATAGCTCAGCTGGCTAGAGCGCACGACTGATAATCGTGAGGTCAGTGGTTCAAGTCCACTTAGGCCCACCATATAATTTGATCCATTTTCGTATCATTGCAGCAAAAAGAACAGGCGCAGAAGAAGGTTTCTGCGCCTGTTCTTTTTGGCGTTCAGGATGCTTTTACTTAGGATGCTTAGGCTCCTTAAGATGCGGGCGCCGCGGGGGCTGTCGATCCGTAGGCAACGTTAAATCCGTCAGTGTCGCTGTCAGGCGCCGACGGCGTGGAGACTTGAACGTTTTTCTGGACCATGACACCCCCATCGGCGATGACCAGGCCGGGGTTGCCGCCATTGACCGTTCCTGGATCGAAGGTGGTCTGGCCGTAGTTGGCGAGTTTTGCCACATGACCGCCGATTGTTGGCGCTTCCTGGATCCATTCCGCCGATTGGCCTGGCCCCGTATACGCCTGCGTGGTTGTAAATGATTCGTTTTCAGTCACGTCGTTGATTGTAATTGTCCAATTGCCGTTGCCGTCATTTTTGATCGAAGCGGTCATCAGATCGCCTGGTTTTACGGTCATGTTGGGTATGACCGTTTCGGCGGCGGGGAGTATTTCCCACCATGCGCTGTAATGCCCTGATCCGCTGTAATAGTCCTGTTCGGTGCCCGTCTGGATTAAGTTGCTGTTGTTGAAGCCGTCGATGCCAATCCAGCTTGAAGAATAAGTAGACCCTCTACTGGCCTGGACCGTTGGCACGGTCCAGCTTCCAGTGATACTGTTGTATTGGCCTGTTGTGCCGGACAGTGCGTATCCCGACCAGTTGCTCGACGACCAACCGTATCCGCTGGCTGTCGTGGTTCGACTGGGCTTCAGACTAATTCTGGGCGCATGCGTGATGGCGCCGCTTGATGCTGACGCTGATGCGGGGATAGCCATCGGTGCGGACAACAGACAGCCAACAGCCAGTACGGAGGACAGTGCATAAAGCATGGACTTCATAAGAAATTACCACCCCTTAACTCGATTGGCACTTCAATTATGAATATACGATCTATTATAGTTGTAGTACAGAGTTTTCTAAAACTATTGCGCATGGCCGCCGCTGCGAATGATTGGCCGGGTATGCGATCTGCAGCGTGTGCAAAAGAAGAAATGGCAGCGCGTGGCGGGAGTTTCAACCGCCTACACTCCAAAATAGCTGTCTTTCCTTCGCAACAGTCCTCGCACAGCAATGCCGAACCAGGCGCCGACGGCACCCAACAGGAAGGCGAGAATCAGAGTCAGCGCGATCACGACGCCGCCCTGATTTGTGGCCAGACCCATCATGCCCGCTATGGTGGATGCGGTTCCTCCGATCGGCTCGTGCATGCCATTCCACATCAGTTCAAATCCCCAACCTGCCAGCGCAGCAAGCAGTGCGACCACGAGGGCGCGTATCGTTTTGCGCATGAACAATCCGATCAAAACGCTGGTGATAAGGGCTCCATACCATATGCCGTGCTGATTGGCAGTCCAGATGGCCGCGACCGCCGCAACAAAGATCAGCAGTCCGAAGAGCCAACCCGGTTTTCTCATCATTTTTCCGCCCTCTCGCAATGGTTCATTCCTGCTCGTCATGGTTGCAGCGTCCATGTGGGATGGTACGGCGACTCACGGACTTGAGCTGTGGTGAGGAGTGGATAGTACACGCCATTCCACCATGCCGGGATCTGGTTTTTGTACCACGGCGACAGGGGGTTTTCACTCTGTCCGCCGGGATAGACGCCTTCAGCGCCCGTTCCCCAGGCGACGATCATGCGCCAACTCGGGCCCGCAGTGGACACCATGCCGCCGTCGGCGGCGTCGACCGTCCACATGTCGCCTCCCGCCCCGCGTTTTGGATAGCCGAGCGATGCGATCTGGGCCAGCGATGGGAATTCGCGGAAATGGATGCGCTGCCAGGACCATTTGTTCGGATCAGATCCCAATCTGGCGGACAGCGTGCGCAGCGTCTGCGCAAATGCGTCGCGCATGACCTCGGGGGCCGTTCTCTTCACGCCGCTTGGCAGATTGAATGCTGGATTGGTCGGGTTGTGCAGCGTCCAAGCCTCCAGGTCCTCGTCAAATGGCGGCTGACCCGGACTGATCGCCAAGTCGCTGTCAAGGGCTGTGGGCACATGATAGGCGCGCCACCACGGTCCAAAAGTGTCGTTCAGGTAGGCTGTCCAGAAAGTCCACCAGATGGACGCGGCAGCGGAATTTGCATTCATGTCGCCGTTCCAGTTTGCAAGCAGCGTTTGCGCCTCGCGCTGCATGGCGGTGTGCGGCTGACCATGCAGTGCGCTCAGAAGCTTGGGCACGATCAGACCAGCCAAGTAATCGTGAGTGCTGTTTTGCAGATTCGCAAAATCCTTCATAGTCATGCGGTTGTGCGTCGACAGAAAGTGGTGGATTTGATCAGCTCGATATCCGTTGTCAAAAAAATTCCACGTTGTGCCGATATAGTAGGGATACTGGTTGCCAACCTCGCGCTGATTGGCGGAAAAGACCATGTGGCTCGGCGGATCGTATGCCTGCGGCACGTCCCGGTAGGGGATGGTGCCGATCACGTCGTTCCTGCCCGTTCCGGAGAGCGGCAGCCAGGGATCGCCGTGCCTGATGATGGGGTAATAACCGGCGGAAATAAGTCCGATGTTGCCCCGCTTGTCCGCGTACACGAAATTCTGTGAGGGTGCGTGCCAGTTGCGCAGCGCACTGCGGAACTCCGCAAAATTGCGCGCTTTGACGACGCCGAGCAAGCTGGCCAGGTCCGGCGACGGCAGCGCGCCCATCCAGTCCACCGCGAGCGTCTGCCCATTTTGAGTCATGATGGGGCCGTGTACGGTCAAATCGACGGTGAGGTGTTCAGGCGGTCCATTCTTGACGGGGATCACGTAGTGAATGATCCTAAACGGGCGCCAGGCACCGTTCCAAAAGTAGTCGTGGGGGTGTTTGGAACTGGTTTTTTCGGCGTAAAACAGCGTCGCCTGATTCTGGACATTCGTCAGCGACCACGCAATATGCCGATTGTGTCCAATCAAAATGATCGGCAGTCCGGGAATGCTGACGCCGTTAAAATGATAGCCGGGAGTGCTCGCGGAGATTTGATACCAGATAGACGGCAGCGTCTGGCTGAGGTGCGGGTCACCCGCCATCATCGCCTGGCCTGTGGCGGATTTGGAACCGTTTACGGCCCAGTTGTTGCTGTTCGATCCGTGGTGAAGGGCAGTCTTCGGGAGAGACTTGAAGCGCTTGATGACCGTTGTAACCGCTTTCTCTTCGCGCGCGCTCACGCGTTCTTGCCCTGCAATGGGTGCGACGCCAGCGTATTTGTAGGGGCCTGGATCATACGGAGATTGGCGATCGATGGGCAGGACCGGAAACCAGGCCATGGTGCGCCTGTATCCGAGCGATTTGACCATGAGCGCATAATCGAGGGGGCCCGTGCTAAAATCGAGAGTCTGCGTCATGATGCCTTGCACCACAAGACTGTCGACCGGGGTCCAGGGCGTTGGCTGATAACCGAGCAGCTTAAACAGCACGGGAAGACTTCCTGTCGCAGTATCATTTCGAATGACGTCATTCACGCCCTGGCTGTAGGAGAGGAGCGCTTCTTGCGCCGGACTGTGTGCGGCCATCTGGCGCCATTCCAGTTGCGCCGTGCGCAGGATCCCCAACTGGTCTTCGAACTCGTCGGACGAGAGCGCCGCAGAGCCGACCGCTTGCGCGAGCAGTCCCTCGCCCTGACGGCGCATCAGATCCATTTGAAACAGGCGGAATTTGGCATGCAGGTAGCCGATCGCGAAAAACAGGTCGTGGTCAGTTTTCGCCTTGATGTAGGCCGTGCCGGTTTTGTCAAACGTGATCTGAACCGGGTCGTTCAGACCGGAGGCCTGAAGGGTTTCGGAGGTCGGCAGGCGAGCGCCCGCCGCGACCGTCCAGACGCCCGTGCCGGGATTGAATGTCGGGCCAAGCGCCGGGAGTGGACCCGCGCCATTCGCACCCAGGTATGTAAGTCCAACTCCCGCAAAAAGCGCGGCTGCGAAGTTCGCCCACTTCAGCCAGATCCGTGTTTTCATATCGGTTCACGACCCTCGTATGCTATCTTGCAATTGTTTTCAGTATATAACATTTTTGAGACGTGTGAGTAGAATCTGATGACAGTCTGCATGAGAATTCAGCGAGGCATAGGCAGGTGGTTAACTGTGGCGGTGAAGCGCACGAATTTAAAGAGACCAGATCAAAAAGCATTATCGGATCAGGTGCGGGTTTTAACGCAACAGGTATTTAAGGATCACGATGAGGCTCTGCAAAAGATTGCGAAAAACTGATGATCTATCTCACAGGTGATTTGATCCGGCAGATTCATCATGATGCCATCGAACAGTATGGTGGCGTGATGGGTGAACACGAGCCGGATTTTATTGATTATATGGCGGAAAAACCGAGCCAAGTGGTGTTCGGAACCGAATTGTACCCCACCATATTTTCAGAAGGCGGCTTGCTATTGGTGCGGAGTGGCGAGAAAAGAAATTGGTGAAGCGGAAATGGCAAAAATTCTTGAGAAGAGATGTGAGCGCATCTGAGAAGGAGGCGCAAAAGAGACGGCCTCCTCCTATCGTCTTACGACCATAGATCTATTTCCTTACTGGATGGGGGTGCTGTACAATCTCCGTAACGACAAATGCATGATGGACTGCACTGGTTATGGAGGAATTTCAATTGAATAGACGCGAGTATCTGGAACGCATAGGCATTATGAAGGATGTTCGCGCCGATTGCGAATCACTTCGATTGATTCAAATAGATCATATGTTGTCAGTTCCCTTTGAAAACTTGGACATCGTAAATTCACATCCCTTTGAGTTGAAGCTTGAATCTATCTACAAGAAAATTGTGGTAAATCGGCGAGTATATAAACCCATTAAAATGGGCGAAATGAAGCGTATGGCCCTGTCAAGACTCGACTATCACTGTTCCTCTGGGGAGTTGTGGTAAACTTGAGATCCAGTGAAGTTCGATTCTGTGAAATATCACGCGCGTGATTCTTAATCGGATTTGCGAAAGGGTGATCTGTTCAATGCAGCGCGTGATTAGAAGGTCTGTTGTACGAGTGGCCATTTTGCTGGTAGGTGTGCCATGGGGTGTGTGCACAGCTTTGCTTTTGGCTTATGGAACTCGCTATCTATGGGCAACGTCAATGGTCAATAAGGTTGATGGCGCAACGAAACTCATATACATGAATCTTGCTTATTCTTCGCTTTACAAAATGCAGTACAGATGGGGGTTTCCGTTTATACTGTTGTCACTGGTTATGTCAATGTTGGTAATATTTAAACGTCGCTGGAATCATGCCTGATAGCCGATCTGACTTCAGACCCTGAGGTTTTGGCGGTGTTCCCCGGAGGAAAGACCAGCGACACGGAGGACCGGCGAGTATTGACGACAACCGGTTACTGCGTTAGACTTACACGTATAGTGCGGCGTCAAGCAGCGATGCCGGCTGAGCAGAGTCCGTTTAGTTGAGGCGAGTTGAGCATAGTCACACAGAAGCCTGTCATCAGGTGCGCGCTTGGCGCATGGACTTAGGCATCCTCGACCACGACGGCAGCGGCAGTGGTTTTTTTGTTTTTAATTTAGCAGCAAGGGCGGGATGCCGGAATGATTGTCGTGATCGACAACTATGATTCTTTTACATTCAATTTGGTTCAGTACATGCTCATGGCAGGCGCGGATGTCAGAGTGTACCGTAATGATGAAACGACGGTGGCTGAGATTGCCGCCATGAACCCGAGCGGCATTGTCATCTCGCCGGGCCCCTGCACGCCGGATGAAGCGGGGATTTCAGTGGCGGCGGTGAGAGCGCTGTACACAGCCATTCCTATTTTCGGAGTCTGTCTGGGACACCAGGCTGTCGGTCAGGCGTTCGGCGCGACCATTGTAAGAGCAGACGAAATCATGCACGGCAAGGTTTCGCTGATTCATCAGGACGGCGCCTCACCGCTCTTCAGAGGCCTCTCACCCACGTTTTATGCCACGAGATATCACTCCTTGGTCATATCTCCAGATCAGCTGCCGGACTGTCTGCGGGTGACGGCCCGTACGGACAGCGGGTTGATGATGGCTGTAGAGCATCGCGAGTACCCTGTATTTGGCGTCCAGTTCCATCCAGAGGCGGTGTTGACTGAATTTGGCCATGAGTTAATCGAAAATTTCCTTGCTGTCGCGGGTGAAATTCAGACTCCAACGGGAACAATGGGCACTGCGGCAGTCGTTGCGGGGGTGCGGTTATGAACAGGGTGGCTGCACCGCTGCGGGTTCGTACAGCCCGCTACCAATTTCCCGCACAGGCCGAGGCTTTTTCCTTCTTTGCCGCATTTGTACGGGAATACGGACCTGAACAGGGATTCCTGCTGGACTCCGTGACTGATCTGAAGAGCGCATACTGTTCCTCGATCATCGGCTTGTTTCCGGTTCTGTCCGTCCGTGGCAAGGGCGATCGGATGATGATCGAAGGACATGACAGTGTATTGTCCGGAATCGGGTTGCCTCCAGTGCAGTCCATCGGCAAGGAACTGCCGCAAAAGCTTGACGCCGTCCTGCGGGCGTTTGCTCCAGAACACGATTTGCCCGCGCACGCGTTCGGATTCTTGGGCTTCTTCGGGTATGATTCCATTCGCTATTTTGAAAATATTCCCGACACCACGAAGGATGACCGGGTCATCGACGATTTTCAACTGCAAATCCACCGCATCGTCATGCATATCACTCCGGAGCGCATGGATCTCTACATTCACTATTTGGAGGGTGTGGACGGACCCGGCCTGGAGATGATCGAGCGGTTGGTCAATCTGGCCAAGGACGGTCCGCCCGTGTTTGCAGGCTACGACAAGAGTGCGCTGCAAATCCAGGAAGACGTGTCGTATGAGGAATACGTGGGGCGTGTTTTGCGGACCAAAGAATACATTCGGGCTGGGGATGTCTTTCAATGTGTCGTCTCAAAGCGCATGCGCATCGTCGGCGACATCGACACCCTGGAGGTGTATGGGCGTCTGCGGGCGATGAATCCTTCTCCGTATATGTTCTATGCCCATTATGGGTCGTACCTGATCTTTGGCGCGAGTCCGGAGATGCAGGTGCGGGTTGACCAGGGGATGGCCCAGATGAAGCCGATAGCGGGCACATCCAAGGGCAAGGGCAAGACGCCCGAGGAGAATCTGAAGCTCATGGAAGAGTTGCAGCGCGATCCCAAGGAGCGGGCCGAGCACGTCATGCTGGTCGATCTGTGCCGCAATGACCTCGGGCGGATCGCGGCGCCCGGAACGGTTGAGGTGGCCCAGTTGCTGCAGATTGAGGAGTACTCCCACGTGTTCCATCTGGTGTCGCTCGTGACGGCGCAGTTGAGCCCTGGCGTCAGCCCGTTTGAGGTGTTTCTCTCGACATTTCCGGCAGGCACCCTGAGCGGAGCGCCAAAGGTGCGCGCGATGGAGATCATCGACGAACTTGAGGAATTCAAACGCGGTCCATACGGAGGCGTGATCGGGATGTTTGACTGCTTTGGCAATATTGACACCGCCATCGTGATCCGCACGGTGGTTTATCAGAATGGAGTGACGTATTTGCAGGCCGGCGCGGGGATCGTGGCGGATTCCGATCCTGGAGAGGAATGGCGGGAATGCGGGCATAAGCTGGGAGCCCTGCGGGCGACCATTCTCTGACATGCACTTACTTCAACCCGAAAACATTGTCATCCCTGCCAACCATGATCCGCAAAGTGCGTCGACGTAACTGTCGGCGCACTTTGCGCGTTCTAGCGGACAATCTGCGCGGCGTAGGCTTCTACAAAAGCCTGAATGGGGGAGTTCGCGTGGATGAACTGATGCAGTTCGCGGCGGTCATGGCCGCGCTCTCAGCGGGAGCGCAGGCGGTGACACAGCAGATGAAGAAACGCATCACCTTTCTGCATTTGCAGGCCAAGGCGCAGCCGAACGACAGCAAGTGGGATGAAATCTATGAGGAGACACTGCGCAGAGTCAACATCCATTTCCTTGCAGGCGTGAACGGCGCCGTGCTCGCAGGGATTGCGCAAGTGCATCCGCTGCAGATGCTGAAACTCACGCCGATCTGGAGCAACATGCAACCGGAATGGGCGGCGGGCGGACTTGATTACGTGTCGGCGGGGGTTCTGGTCGCTTACGGCGGCCCCTGGTTTCATGACTTGCTCGGTGTGCTGCGCGCCTATAAAATGCAACTGAGGGTGATTCCGCCTGTCAAATAGCAAGTGCCGCCTGCAGATCGACAGCGCTGCTCATGTTGATCGTAAAAAGCGGGATAGGGCGGAAATATGCAGTTGCTTCTTGGTCTGATTCGTGGTATCTTATCTCTTGTCCTGCTCTATGGAGAGATGTCCGAGTTGGTCGAAGGAGCACGATTGGAAATCGTGTAGGCGGTTATAACCCGTCTCGTGGGTTCGAATCCCACTCTCTCCGCCAGTAAGTAGGCGGAGTAGCTCAGCTGGTTAGAGCATGCGGTTCATACCCGCAGTGTCGGGGGTTCGAGTCCCTCCTCCGCCACCAACAGATACGTTGCCACTTTAGCTCAGTTGGTAGAGCGGCTCATTCGTAATGAGCAGGTCAACGGTTCGAGTCCGTTAAGTGGCTCCACTTGATGTTTTGCGTTGGAGTGATGGCCGAGTTGGTCGAAGGCGCTCGCCTGCTAAGCGAGTATACGCTGTTAAGGCGTATCGAGGGTTCGAATCCCTCTCACTCCGTTCGAAAACAGCGCCGCTTTTGGCGCGCGGCGCTACCCAAGGTTGTCATAAAAAGCGAAGACGCCGATTACTCGGCGTCTTCGTCGTCTTCAAGAAGTTCGTTATATACTTTTTCAACAGCAGTCCATTCTTCATCGTCTTCAATCGCCACGAAATCGACGAATGGTTCCCCGTCTTCTTCTTTTTCTTCGACGCGGAATATGAATCCTTCCTCAGAGGAACCATCCGCTGAGACAAGAACCGCATACATCCGGGAGTCCACTTCAAATGTTTCTGCAATCACAAACTCATGCTCGTTGCCGTCTTCGTCCTCAAGGATGATAATCTCATCTTGTTCCAACTCTTCGTCATGTTCGTGATCGTGGTCGTGCTCATCGTGATTCGCCATGGGGATATCCCTCTTTTCGCGCGCGACAACAGGCTGCGCATACTGTGCTTCCAATGATATCATTTGTGAATTTGCCTGGTCAAATTCACCCGCACTTCATCAAGATTTGTGGTGTCCATGCTTGACGTTGTACTTTTTGAACGGTTCGTCCCGCAAATTATCCAAACGATCCGTAAACAGACCCAACAGAATCGCAATTCCGAGGAGCATGACCAGAATGGTGTTCGTATGCGCCAGGAGTCCGATGAGGCATAACAGGAAAATGCAACTGTACAGCGCGTAACGCAGCAGCCTCTCCACTTGCAACGTCAACCTCCCCGCTTACACAACGCGACCATCAGTAGGTATTATACGCTTCCATAACGACCATTATAGCGAATGTGCGCATGAAACGCACTGCGGTATTGGTTCAATCTGTGCGATTTATGGTATAATCGGCTCCGAAAGGCAGATCATATGGCAGGATCCACTGGTGCTGTGTTAAGGAGAGAAGGCTATGCGCGCCATCCCCAATATTCAATTTCCAAACGCCGAACATTTCGCATTTTTCTTTGAAGATGCGCACCTGCTGTTTGTGGTGTTTGAACGCGACGCACGGCGATTGCTGTTTTTGATTCGTGAGAGCGAGGGGGAGACTGCGATCCTGGATTTTCCCGGCGATCTGTACGAAGCGCAGGTCCGCGACGCGATTGAGCGAATCTTTTTTGTGGACCTCGCGGAAGATGCGCACGATCAGAAACGGCTCGTGATGGGAACGTACTTTCCGGCTGGCAACGAAACGTATGGCGCCTATTATGACCGTGAGAGCGGTGAGCAGACGCTGTATTTTTTGCGCGTTATGGGCGAAGGCGACGCGATCAGTCTGGATGCCGTTGTTGACCCCGAAGAACACCGTATCGTGTCCGATGCATTTACGGACCGCTATCAGGGCGTATTTAAAATTGGCGACTGAACACGTGTGCTTTGCGTCCTCCAGATCGCGCGCCGCACGCACTTACAGATTATTTGTCAGGAATGTCGCCAGTTCAGCAGCCTCTCGTTCTGACACCTGGAATGCCAGGGCGATATATTCCTCATTCTCTGCCTCGTCCGCGGTCAGAATGGCCGATCGTCCTGACTGGATGGAGATAACCAGACGCTTCCCGAAGAAATGGTTCGTCGTTACAATCGCAAGGTCAAATCTCCCGTATTCTCCAATAAACCCGACAAACCGCGTAACTGTGGCTTCCGTTTCATCGTACATGATGTCCGAGTTTGTCATGTCCACACTCCGTTTGCTTAAAAATATCGTTCCATTCACGGCAGGTTCTTCTTTGCGCTTTCCACATTGTCCTCGTTCTTCAGGCGTTGCAGTTCACCAGTGTAGTGACGGAACGCCTCCTTGTCGCCGCAATCAAGAGCTTCATCAATGCGGGCGCGCAGATTTTCCTGACGGTCAACCTTTTCGACGATTTCCTTGAGCAGGCCGCTGATATACGTGGGCACATGCAGATCCGGAAGGTTCACAAAAACGTACAGTGATTCGTTTTGCAAAAAAAAGTCCTGTAATGCCGAGAGAATTTCACCTTGCTGTGAGAATTTTTGCTGTGAATTGCCTTTTGGCAGACGTGCAATCATACCGTGGCGCCCAATAATAAGCAGGGGAACTTTTTCGAGCACGATTGCTATTGTCTCGACGCGTTCCCGATATCTGGCCAACAGATCGATAATGCGATCTGCTCCAGGCGGCAGCAGTTTTGTTCGCAGTTCATCAAATTGCGCTTGAGTCATCATGTGCATCGTCCCCTGTGCGAGAGTCTTTGCGGATGAGACTTCCCTGCTCTTATCATACGGAGTTGCGCGCCAGACGACAACCCCAATTTGCAGTTCTGAGTCAGTGAAAACGCCAATCATTGCGACAGCACAGGCAAATTTGGACATATCAGATTGTTATTTGCCCCCCAGTTACAGTACACTGACTACAGATGGTCGGCGTTGTCTGGACCAATCGAGACGCCGACCATGCACAGGACCTACAGGAGGCTATTGAGCGATGAGTGTGATACCGACTGTCGTAGAGCAGACCAGCCGCGGTGAGCGTGCATATGACATCTATTCCCGCTTGCTAAAAGACCGGATTATATTTTTGGGAACGGAAATTGACGATGATGTCGCCAACGCCATTGTGGCCCAACTGCTGTTTCTGGCTTCAGAAGACGCCGAAAAGGAAATTTTTCTGTATATAAACAGTCCTGGCGGGTCGGTGTCTGCCGGGCTGGCGATTTACGACACTATGCAGTTCATCAAACCGGACGTGGCGACAATCTGTGTGGGCCTGGCGGCGTCGATGGCCGCCGTATTGCTGACGGCGGGCGCTAAAGGGAAGCGCAGCGCCCTCCCCAACGGTGAAGTCATGATTCATCAACCGCTTGGGGGACGGCAGGGGCAGGCGGAAGATTTGAAGATTGCCGCAGAGCATATTCTAAAAACCCGCGACAGGCTGAACAGGCTGATCGCGCACTGCACAGGACAGCCGCTTGAACGGATCGAGCGAGACACGGACAGGGACTTTTTCATGAGCGCCGAGGAGTCAAAAGAGTACGGCTTGATCGATCAGATCCTTCTTCCATGACCTGCAGAGAACCGTTATCAGTGTATATGCAGCGCAGTCTCTATGGACCGGATGGGTACTATTCAGGGGAGCGCGCACGATTTGGCCGCGCTGGCGACTTTTATACCAGCGCCCAGGCGTCGCCTCTTTATGGCGCGCTCTGGGCGCGCTTTATTTTGCGCAAAGTTGCGCCAGAAGAGCCGCTTTGCATCGTGGAACTGGGGTGTGGCGACGGCGATCTGGCGGGCTCATTGCTGGACGACCTGATTCGCGTGACTGCGGGATCCGGCCGTCCGATTGCGTATGCGGGCATAGACCTCTCGCCAGTCGCTCAGGCGCGCACCCGGATCACTCTTGAACAACTGCTGGAACACCACCCTGAGGAGGCAGGCCGCTTGTCGTTTTGCACCGCAACTTCGGTGGCAGAACTGCACAGGGAGACCGGTGAACGCTATGCGTCTGGATTCGTGATCGGCAATGAGGTGCTGGACGCGCTTCCCTGCGATCTGATTCGGGTAAGCGGCTCCAGAGTGTGGCGATTGTGGGTCTGTGACAGGGAGGAAGACGCTGCGGCAGACCAAGCGACGCCTGGTTTCTTTTCTGGCGACAGGTTCGTGACGCGGTTTATTTCCACCACTGATCATGATCTCATGGAATATGCGCGGCGCTACCTCATTCCTTGTACAGACGAGTGCGAAGTGGTTGCGGCGGAAGCGCAAACTGGCATACTTCCGCTTGTGCGTGCTGTTGTGGAGCACATCCATCCACAGTATCTTGCCTTCATTGACTATGGGGGGTTCACGCGCGACATCGTGGGTGCGGATCGACCGGAAGGGTCGTTGCGCGCGTTCTCCAAACATCGACTGGTCCGCAATTGGATAGACTCGCCGGGAGAGTACGATCTCACATACGATGTAGATTTTACTGTATTGCGGGATGCGCTCGCCGCCTGCGGCTATGAATCGGTCACGATCCGTCGTCAGGGGGCCTTTCTTGTCGATACGCAGGATTTTATGGATGTCGTACAGAGTTACGCAGCTAAGGATCCGCGAGTGCTCCAGACAGTGAAGCATATCATCATGCCTGGCGCGATGGGAGATCGCTTCATGGTTGCCCTGTGTGAAATTGGCATGACTAAGGAGGCGTATTCGGTCGCAAAATAGCCATGTTCACATCGACTGACTCGTAGACATGGGGGCGTAATCTGGTGAGGAAGTGGCGTGCGGTTCGACAGATGATCCTGCTCGGTTTCGAATTGGCGGCGTTTGTATGGGCGCTCAAATATACTCGCAAAAGCCGTCGCGTAAAGACGGCTCTCCTGTTGATCGGCGCTATGCGCGGTCGCCGGTTGGTGTAGCATGCACAGCGAGCGCGTCGCCTTGCTGTTTTAAAAAAGTGTGCTGTCGCAAAGCCTTCCATGCATATACATAGCCCTAGGAACCTCGGAGTTCGGGAGGGGTATAGCACTGGATGAAGACGATGAGACAAGACGCTTGGACGACCGAAGACGACACGAAACTGGCTGACATTATTTTGCGACACATCCGTGAGGGCAGCACTCAACTGGCGGCGTTCGAAGAAGGCGCGCAGACGCTGAAGCGCACTCCAGCCGCTTGCGGATATCGCTGGAATGCCTGTGTACGCAAGCAGTTTCTGGAGGCTATTGACTTTGCCAAGCTGGAACGCAAGGAACACCGTGAAGAGCAGTTGAAGCAGCAGCAGCCAGATCAGGATGCTGCTCCCGACAGCACGCCGACCATGGTGACCTGGAATGCTGTCATGCGTTTTTTGCGTCAGTACAGACGCGATTTTACAGCGTTGCAGGCACGCGTCAAACAACTGGAACGGGATACGGAATCAGCGCGCGGCGAAGTGGACAAACTGCGCCGCGACAAGGTGGAGTTGCTATCGCAGTTGCGTCTCCTGTCCGATGAACATCTCGTAATAAGTGAAGACTACAGGGCACTGCTGAGTATCGTTGATCGAGCGCGGCGCAGACAGTTGCTTGACGCTGGCGGAGACGGCGAAGAACTACATAAGAACGATGCACACCATAATGAAGAATAGACAAAAAATGAGCGACTGGCTTATCGCCAGCGCTCATTTTTTGTCTGTCATCGGAATAACTTATTTTTTCGCGTTTTCAAAGTTGCTGGAAGCCTGAGGCCAATTGACGACATTCCAGAAGGCGCCAATATAATCGGCGCGCTTGTTCTGATACTTGAGGTAGTAGGCGTGTTCCCATATGTCAAGACCAAGAATCGGTGTGAGACCGTCCATGAGCGGATTATCCTGATTGGCGGTGCTGGTTACAGCGAGATGGCCGCTCTTGTCGAGGACCAGCCACGCCCAGCCGCTGCCAAATCGAGTGGCGGCCGCTTTTGTGAAGTCTTCCTTGAATTTTGCGAAACTGCCGAATGAGTGATTGATCGCAGCGGCCAATGCACCGGTTGGTTCTCCGCCGCCGTTCGGGCTGAGCAGCGGCCAGAACAGGGTGTGATTGGCGTGTCCGCCGCCGTTATTGCGCACGGTTACGCGAATCTCTTCCGGCACTTCATTGATATGGGCCAGTATCTCCTCAACACTCTTCGCTTGCAGGTCCGCATGTTTTTCGAGTGCGGCGTTAAGGTTGTTCGTGTAGGCAACATGATGTCCGTCATGATGAACGGTCATCGTTTTTGCGTCGATGTGTGGTTCCAGCGCGTCGGTTGCGTAAGGAAGCGCCGGCGTTTGAAATGACATGGTATCCCTCTTTTCCTTGAGTGTATGTACTGGGCTGTTCTCCGTCCAGCAGGTGTGGAGAACCACGCTCGTTCATTATAACATAACAGCCAGTGCGCGTTGGCGCCTGACGCAGTCGGTGACCGCAACAGAGCGCTCTGTCACCAAATCGTCAGGACACCGGATCAACTGTGGGTATTGTGGGTATCCACACATACGGATTCTCACCACGGTCACGGGCCGCATCATACTTGACTGCGGTGAAACCCAGACGAACAAAAAACGGATGGGACTTTCTGCGCACGTTTACCTTGATTGGGTTGCCCAGCGATTTGGCAAATTCAACAAGCTGAGTACCGTAACCACGGCCCTTATAGCCGGGGAGCACTTCCAGTTTCCAGAGTTCAAGGTGATCCTGCGGCGGGTCAAAATAGCGATCGTATTTGGCGGGGATAGGATACAGACTCATGCGCGCAACGAGTTTTCCGTCCTCATAAATTCCATAAAAGGGACTGTCGACACTATTCTCAATCATATTTTCCTTCAACTCATCCATCATGGACAGCTCTTCCAGGCCGGTTTCGCGAAAACGCTTAAATTCTTCCAGTGTTCGGTAATTAACATGAAGCCTCTCAACGTTTGGCATCGCTGCACTCCTCCTCATCCCGTTCTTCCTTATTATACACCAGTCGCCTGGAACTGCGGAAATCTGATGCACCGTACATAGAGTCCGTTCCTGTTTGGGAAGTTATGGAGAGCGGGGGTGTTGAGACATGCTGTCCAGAGTTGCACTCGGTGGATACATACTATTGCTTTGCCTCTCTTCCGGTGCTCTGACTGGCTGTTACGATCGCTCGGAACTGGAAGAGCAGGCGTTCGCCGTGACCATGGGCATTGATCGCGCGACCGGACACCAGATTCAGGTGACTGCACGGGTGGCTGTTCCAAGCAAACTCTCTGGTTCAGGCGGCGCCATGAGCGGCGGCGGCGGCGACTTTCAGGCGGGCACGCCGATTACAACCGCCACAGGTCGCAATCTCAACGAGGCCATATTGATGATGAACACGGGAATAGAGCGGACGATCAATCTATCCCATCTGTCCGCCGTCATATTTGGGGAGTCGCTGGCAAAGGAGGGGTTGCTTCCACAATTTCGCTCGTTGGTGCGTTATCGGGAGTTTCGCCGCACACTGTATGCATTTGTGGCGAACAGGAGCGTTACAGACATCTTCCTTAAGGATAGACCTCTGCTCGAAAGCTCCGCCACACGCGTGATCGAGGATCTGCATGACTCGAGTCGGCGGACCGGATTTGCTCCTTCCATACAGGTGCATGAATTCATGGGCGAACTGGAGATACCAAACGAAGATCCGATTCTACCCATTCTCAGCGAAAACAGACAGGTCTCAAAAGAGGGCAAGAAGACCTCAGGAAGCGCCAGACACATGCGCAAAGATCATCTCAGCACCGACGCCGGCAAGATCAATCGTGCTGGAGGCAATCCGATTGAGTGTGTGGGCGCTGCGGTATTTCGCGGCGACAGGATGGTCTGCACACTAAGCGGAGACGAGACCCGCCTGTTCCAGTTGCTCTCTGGAACATTGAAAAGGAGTACCTTCACCATGGCGTCGCCAATGGGGGAAAAGGGGTATCTGAGTCTTAACATACGAGACGCGGAGCCAATGAGCGTAAAAGTGAATCTGTCTACCCGGAGGCCGAGTCTGCGCATAAACCAGGTGTTTGAGGCGGAACTCCTCGGCGATCAGACGAATGCTTCATTTGCAAAGGAACAGAATCGCAAGCTCCTGGAGACCCGTGTGGCTCGTTCTTTGTCCCAATCGGAAACGGCACTGATAAACAAACTGTATGACAGGCACCAGGTGGACCCCTTTCGATTTTTCCGTTATGCGCGCGGTCAGTTCTCGACGTATGATGAAATGATGCGGTACAACTGGCATCGTCAATTGTCTCATGTGGCCGTGCGAGTGACGGTGAGTGTGACGTTGCGGCGTCTTGGCACACAGCTTGATCCACCCGTGGTTTCGTGACGGCGCTCATACCTTCATAACCAAAAATCTGGAGAAACGCGCCGTTTTCAGGTAAGACCGGGTGAGTCTGTGGGTGTTCGGGTGTCTGGTCCTACAGTGCATAGCGACGTTGTACGCGAACCCGTTGCCCGGTCATTGGGTCGATCAGTGTGACCATATCGTCGCCAGACATAACGGGCGGCGATGCAGGCGGAGGAATCAGCGGCGACGCCGCTCGCGGCTTCACTTGCGCCGTCTGTGGCGCAGGCGGTGCGCCAGTAGGAACTCCAGACGCAGACGGGGGGAACGGACTGGAAGCGGGGCCCGATTGTCCGGGAGACTGAGCAGCGGTGTTTGGGGCAGCAGGATCCGCCTCGGACACGTGTTCCGCGTCAAGAGCATCTTTGACCTGAGCCCAGACTGTTCCTGCCAATGCGCCGACAATCTGCAGAACGAATGGATTCTCCGCGATGGACAGGAGCATTTCCGGATCCTTGACCCCATTCGGCCATACAGCGCCGCGGACGGTTGCGGCGATCTGCATCAGCAGATGCAGATAATCGTGCTCAGACAGGTTTAGCTTGCGGCTCTCTGCAGCAATGAGCCTGCGGACGGCGGGGGTGAAGCGCAACTGGTTTTTCCTGCGCCTGGAGCGCGTATTCATTTCAATCACATCCGTTCTGATTAGAAAGGAATTTCCAAGTGAAGAGTCGGCAGAGTTACAGTTGTGCAGGGAGCGCTGTTCGCTGTTAGCTTATGGTTTGCGTACACGTTCGGTGCGGGAGCGGGGTGTGCGTTGGTGGGGTCGGTTGCGAACAATAGACGCGCAACAAAGGATTTTTTAAATGCTGCGTCGAAGATAGTCTCGTTGCGGAGGAAATTTCATCCCGCTTATGTCGGAAGAGCGGAGGTTCAGAATATGATCTATTTTAAGAAACGTCCTCTATCTATATGTGAAGTGCGCATGAAGAAGTTGGAGGAATTATTGGAACAGCAGCGTTTCTCCACTTTTCGCCAGGCCATCGCACCACTTGGCGGCGATGAATCGGTTCAACAGAGCGCAGTGGGGTACGAATTGCTGAACCGCCCGCATTCCAGTTCTGAATTTTCGAATGCAGAAACGTTTTATTCGTTTGCTGCTATGCATGGACGTTCCAGCGATGTTGATATTCGCGTGATCGAGTTCGGATTACACCGTTACAGAGCGGAGCAGCCCCATGCCTGGAAATCTGGCGCAGAGCCGCTGTTGTTCGTCAACGCGCATCTCTCTACGCTGTTTTCTGCCGATTGGGAGCGGTCATTGCATTCTTGGCCAGTTCCCCATCAGTTTATTGTGCTTGAACTTTCCGAAAGAGAAGGGCTTGCCAGTTACACAAAAGAGATGGTTAAGCAAAAAATTGCCCAACTTCAGCAATCCGGGATTAAAATTGCGGTCGATGACATTGGAATGGGATACTCCGGTTTATATACGCTTGCAATCGTTCGTCCAGAATACGTAAAAATTGATCGCCAACTTGTCAGTCACATTCAAACAGACCCCTATCGCCAGCACATGATGCACTCGCTCATTGATTACTGGAACCGGGAGGGCGTTACAGTGATTGCGGAAGGCATTGAAACGGCGGATGAGGCCCGCTTCTTCGTGGAAGCGGGCGCCGCGCTTGGACAAGGGTATCTTTTTCACAGGCCCGAAGCAGTATGATTGATGGAGGGAAAAGCCGTGCGCGCTGGTCCTCGCGCCCGGTGAGGCGAGCGGCGGGAGCGCCAATGTGCTCCCGCCGCTCTGTCGGTGCGATGCTGGAAATGGATTCCAACAAGCGCCGCACGCCGTCTGTTTGCGAGTATGGCTTCAGGCTATTTGACGACAACTGTCATCTGGATGTTGGGCATGTCCTTCATTTGCACATGGTATGTGCCCGGTTTCACGAATGTATGGGTCCAGGATTGACCCGCGTGGACCAGAGGCGATGTCAGCACTCCACGAATCACAAAGTGGTCGGTTCCCATCCCGTCGAACACGAATTTCACGTGTTCCCCCGTTCGTAGATGAACGATGCCAGGATTGAATTTCCCGTTCTTGATGATTACTTCCATTGTGTTGCTCAAATGGCTCGCCTGCATCATTGCCGGAGTCGTGATGACCCATCCCACAGGAGCGCCAAGATTGCCGTGCGTCAGAGTGTGGACTGCAATTTTTGGTTTCAGAGGATTTGCAAGAAACTTCCCTGCAGGCGAGACATTCCAGTATTCGCTTTGCGTGGAAATGGCGCGATTCATGAAGGATACGACAACCGGTTTACCGAATTTACCAATCAACTTGCCAGTTTTTGAGTTTGTCACCTTGAATGCAAAGTCTACCAGAGCAGTCTCGCCCTTGGGAGCGCCCATCGCAAACGGTTGGAGCGGACCCTCAAGCAGAGCAAATTGAACCTGCGCAGAAAATGCGCCCGCAGGCACATGAACCGTTAGACCATGGTATGCCAGTGTCGCTGCATGACCTGGATGGACCACGGTCTCCGCAACCACTTTCGGAAATCCGAGGTGTTGAAAGTCCGGTGGACTCGCGGCAAAAACAGACCCCGCCGCCATGGCGAAGGTTGTCGCTGACACCAGCGCCGTCGTTGCAAACCTGTGCATCTTTTTCATCTCGTTTGACCTCCTTGAGTGTCGTAATATAGTGTTCAATACAATATAACGAGGGAAACTCCCGGATGGTTTTTAGCGCTAGTAAAAAAACATAACTTCGGTTTGAAAACGACAGATTGACCTATTGTGGACATTTGACTCATTGTGCTTCGACAAGGACCACAGCCTGCACAGTCGTTTGCAGGGAGCGGATGCGGTCGTGTTTGTCACGGCGTACGCCAGCCACCTGAAGTTCTATGCGATAAAAGCGCGCTTGGACAACCGGCCGATGGCTTTGGTGAACCAGGCGGGTTTGGCGGCGTTTGGCAGGGGACTGGAAGAGCTTCGGGAGCGCTTGACGCGAGCTGAGCGAAAGGTGATGTGAAAATGAAGCAATCATTTGCACCCATTAAAAAGCCGCCCCTTCCAGAATGGAAACGGGCGGCGGCATTTATCGACAGGGGAACCGAGAGGCGGGATTTAGCGGTTTTCCTGACGGCGGGGCAGGGAAAACCAGAGTTGACTCAATTCGTCCATTTCCTCCTGAGTGAGTGATCGCGCTGCGGGTGCGGCAAGGCTTTCCGCCAACTGCTCAGGCTGACTCGCCCCGATGATCGCCGACGTTATGCCGGGTTGTTGGGTTACCCATTTGACGGCCGTTGTGGTCGCCTGCAAATCGCGTTCCTGGCACCAGCGGCGATACTGTTCCACAGCTTCGAATGTCGCCTGCTGCCAATACCGTTGCTGATAAAGGGCGCCGGCCCCGGAGACGCCGCCAAGTGCGAAACGCGATCCTGCTTCGACCGCTTGACCAGGCTGGTACCTTCCCGTCAGCATGCCGCCTGCGAGCGGGTTGTACGAAATAATGCCCACACCTTCGTCCAGGCAGGCAGGAACCAGTTCTTCCTCGATCATTCGAAACAGGAGATTGTAGCGCGGTTGCACGCTGCTGATTCGGATCAAATTGCGAACGTCCGCTATCCCAAGCGCTTTTTCGAGTTGCCAAGCGCGCCAGTTGGAGACGCCAATGTAGCGCACCTTGCCGGTGTGGACAAGATCGTCAAACGCACGCAGCGTTTCCTCCAGCGGGGTTGTGGAATCAAATTGATGGGCCTGGTAGAGATCGATGTAGTCTGTGCCTAACCGACGCAGGCTGGCGTCCACAGCGTCGATGATATGTCTGCGTCCGAGACCGCTGTCATTGGGTCCGGCGCCCATGCGCCCAAAACACTTCGTGGCCAGCACGACCTGATCGCGCTTGCCTTGCAGCCATTGGCCGATAATTGCTTCAGTCGAGCCGAGCTGTTCGCTGTTTCCGCCAAGCGGATACGCGTCAGCGGTGTCGATAAAGTAAACGCCAGCGTCAAGGGCTCTGTCAAGAATGGCGTAAGACGCGGCGGAATCAGCCTGATTGCCAAACGTCATGGTGCCGAGACAGAGCTCCGGCACCTTTAATCCCGAGCGGCCTAATGCGCGAATATCCATGGGTTGCCTCCTCATCTTTCCGCTGCCTGCCCATATTTTATCAATGTGCCGAGGGCGTGACAACATTCTCCGAAATTTTGCGTTGACATAAATTCGATATCGCATGCTGACGCCGGAAAAGCTTTCACAATTGACGAACGATGTACAAGGAGACGAATGGGAACGCAAGGTGTTGCGGGATTTCCTGAATGGCGAAGAGTTGAAAGAAATTCCCGCCAGTCGAAAGAAACGCCTCGTCATCCTCAAATGGATCGCCGACAAGTTCGAAATGGACGTAAAATATCCGGAATCCGGAGTCAATGAAACGATTGGTCGCCATCACCCGGACTTCGCGACGCTGCGCCGGGAACTCATTGTAAACGGGTTGATGGACCGCGCAGATGGGGTGTACTGGCGAACGAGTTGAGGGATGGGTCGCTGATGATGAAACGAAAGTAGGTCAGTGGCTGCGTCTATACACTGACCCGATCGATTTTCCATCACTTATTCCTCATTAAAGTGGCCGGTCAGAAGGAGATTTTCCTGCGGACGCTGTTCTGCTGGATATAGCGAGCCAGCCCCGTTGCGCCGAATTGGGGTGTACTCTGTACAAAGGAGTTGTACGGGTGACACGGAAAGGCAGGGCTGCGGTTGAACAACCATAATATATTGACTTTCGCCAGACGTTATCCACTCGTTTGGCGGTTGTGGCTGTCGCGTGTATTCACGGCCAATGCGGACGGCATCGGGCAGTTTGCCATTCAGTGGCTGGCCACAACTTTCCCGAATCCAGCAATCGCATTGGCCTATGCAAATACGTTTGGCAGAATCGGAATGGTCCTCAGCAGTTACCTTGTGGGCTGGCTCTCTGACAGTATTTCCCCCATAATCCTCATGGTGTCGGGCAACCTGTTCGGCGCGCTGTTCACCATTGGCATGGGTCTGCTGCTGAACCGTGTTCATTCTCTGCTATTGCTGCTGGTTTTAGTGATGTTGTGGAATAGCTTTACCATTATTACGCGCGCCGCCTCCCGTTCCATTGTGCCGCGCACCGTAGATCGAACAGATTTGCCCAGAGTCAATGCATGGATGGGCGCCATCCAGCCGATTCAACAGTTTCTGGCGAAAGGATTTGCGGGGGTCATGATCGCCACAGGGCTCTTTCATGCGTTTCTCGCTGCGGGTATCGTGATGCTTGTTTCGACTATGCCCCTGTTGACAAAACACAGTTGGCCAAAACCTGTTCGGCGAACCACAACATCGATTCACATTCTGTCCGGCATGCACGTCGTCTGGTCCATGAGGCGACTGCGACAAATGGTTGTCTATACGTCCGTTCAGAATTTTGGATTCAGCTTTTTTCTCGCGGAATACATACTTTATCTCAAAGCGACTGAACGCCTATCCGCCGCGCAAATCGGCGTCGCGTTAAGCATCGCAACGCTCGGCGCCGTGCTGTCACTCATGCTGGGGCCGCGGCTATTGCAAAATCGTCTGCAATGGGTCGTCGTTTCGTCGCCTCTCCTGATCGCAGCAGGCATTGCCATCATTTCAGCCGGCGGAGGGTTGCCCGGACTCATCGGGGGATTGTTGTTCCTGGAATTCGGATCGGGATTTAGCAATCAAACGTCAGCTCTGATTCGACAACGGACAGTTCCAATTGACATGATGGGATCCGCTTCTGGAGCGCTGGACATGTTTCACTCCTTTCTTGTACCCCTGGGAATGGCCTTGGCCGGGTTGGTTGCTGTGCGATTTGGCACAGGTGTGACATTGACGGTTTCGTGGGTCGTGGTTCTGCTCTCGACCTGCTTTGCATGGATTCTGGCAAAATCCACGAAGTTTGAACTGCAGGATGGACAATCGACTTCGTCCTCCGCTTGAGGAGCCGTTTCGCGTGATGCGTCAGGAAGCGAATTCCAAACGAATTCTTATGATATACTGAATTCAGTATTCTGAATGTCGAACAAGGTAAATGGAGGGTCTTCGAATGTTTGATATCCAAGTGAATGAACGAGGTCAAATCACGATTCCCAAACCGTTGCGTGACAAGGTACACATTCATCCGAATGAAAACCTGAAAATTGACGTGGACGAATACGGTCGATTGGTATTGTACAAGAAGGACCTGATTGACGATCTCGAGGATCTAACTGAACGACTACCGGCTAAAGCCGGTAGGTTCTATCAGTCGGCTGAAAGCCGACGTTTCAGGCTAAAGCCTGCTCAAAGACCGATGGCTAAAGCCATCTAAAGCTTCCGACTGAAACTC